>MPLU02254823.1_pt1 | contig 53159 bp, 41 predicted proteins | sample 1617381 | NCBI WGS metagenome assembly MPLU02 (sample SAMN05944801, study PRJNA350692) | marine metagenome | biome: marine; feature: ODZ; material: water; isolation source: 90 m water sample filtered on 0.2 um supor filter | place: Pacific Ocean | collected 2012-04-08 | depth 90m m
CAACCCGGTCTTCCAGTAAGTGATTCCGAGCGATCGAAACGTTGTGCCGAAAGCACTATTACCAACCATTTTCAAGAACGAACAAAAGAGAGGAAGCAGGAACGATGAGTGAATCCTCCCCAGCACGTGTGGGAATTATCATGGGTAGCGACAGTGACTGGCCCAAGATCCAGAAATCAGCAGCAGCTCTGGACGAATTCGGAGTGGCTTACGAAGTGCATGTCATGAGTGCCCATCGAACTCCGGCAGTCGTGGGCGAATACGCGAGCACGGCCGAAGAACGTGGTCTGCAGGTCATCATTGCCGCAGCAGGCGGAGCTGCGCACCTGGCCGGTGTCGTGGCCGCCCACACCACCTTGCCGGTGATCGGTCTACCGGTTCCCACGGCAGATCTCGGCGGACTTGATTCGCTACTATCCACCGTCCAGATGCCCGGTGATGTCCCGGTCGCCAGCATGGCTGTCGGCATGGGCGGACCTCGCAACTCCGGTCTCTTTGCCATCCAGATCATGGCGCTTGCTGATGCCGATCTGAAACAAAAGCTAAAGGACTTCAAGGTTCAATTGGTGGACAAGATCGGCGCCAAGAACAGTGCCCTGCAGGACAGCTTGAAAAAACTATGATGGAAACCATGCGCTGGATAGGGGATACGCAGGGATCCCTGGAACTACTGGACCAAACGAGGCTACCAGAAACGATTCAGCACCTGGAATGCCAGGACGTGGAAACGGTCTGGGAAGCGATCAAGATGCTACGTGTCCGGGGTGCTCCCGCGATTGGCATCGCCGCCGCTTACGGTGTCTGCCTGGGTATCCAGGAGGTCACCAGCCATCAAGAAGGTCAGCAAAAGGTGATCCATACTGCGGAATACCTGGCGACCAGTCGTCCGACCGCTGTGAACCTGTTCTGGGCCCTGGACCGGATGAAAGCCTGCGCTGGCCAGGTGCCGCAAAGCGATTCCGCACTATCCCTGCAACAGGCCTTACTGGTCGAGGCCAGCGCTATCCATGACGAGGACCGCCAGACCTGCCACGCGATTGGAAAGTTCGGCGCCGAGCTCATGCAGGACGGCCAGGGCGTACTTACTCACTGCAATGCCGGTGGGCTGGCAACCGCCGAGTACGGCACCGCCCTGTCCGTTTTCTTTACGGCCCAGGACCTGGGAAAAAACCTGCACATCTACGTCGATGAAACGAGACCGCTGCTGCAGGGAGCACGCCTGACCGCCTGGGAATTAATGCAGCGGAAAATAAACACCACCTTGATCTGTGACTCGATGGCTGCCCAGGTAATGCGTGAAGGCCGCGTGAGCGCGGTCGTTACCGGAGCAGACCGGATTGCTGCCAACGGAGATACTGCTAACAAGATCGGCACCTATGCCGTGGCTGTCCTGGCCCAGGCCCATGGCATTCCCTTCTACGTGGCCGCACCCACCAATACCTTTGATCTGACACTGGACAGTGGTGAAGGGATCCCGATCGAGGAACGCGATGCAACAGAGATCACCAGCGGATTTGGCAAAAACACCGCTCCCGAAGGGGTCCAGGTGTACAATCCCGCTTTCGACGTGACACCGGCGGAACTGGTCAATGCCATTATCACGGAACGCGGAATCATCGATCCCGTCAATCGGGAAAGTATTGCCGCGGTCGTCACACCCTAGCTGGATTCTGCCTGGCCGGATTGCCTGGAAGCTCGGGTCAGTCCCATGGCGGTCAGAAACACGGCAATCACCATCAACAGGGCACCCACCGGGACGAGAAAGACACCCACTCCCGGATCCGCATGCTCTTCAAAAGCAAAAATGCCGCCCAGGAAAAATCCCCCTGGCAACAGAAAGCTGGCTCCGATGAAACAGGGAGATGCAAATCGTGCGCCTTTCTGCTGCACGGTTCCAGGTACCACGTGAACCGTCATGGCGAAAAGCAGGTGTACCAGGGACAGCAGGGTTCCATGGGCGTGGGCCAGCCGCCACATCAGGCGACGAATGTTCTCGTAATCTTCCCCAAGCGTGCCCAGGTACCAGGTGACCTTCCAGGCCAACAAAGACTCCAGCAGGATGCCCAGCGCCACAAACGTCAACAACGACCACCATCCGAAACGAATGTGCTTGCGAACGCATTGGGCTGCTGCCGTTGAAACCTGATCTTGGTTCGTCACTGGATTTGGTCGCCTCCGCTAGAAACCGTGTTGAAGGTTATTCTGCCAGGAATATCTCTTGATCATCGCGTTCCTTGAGCAATGCCTCTAACCACGTCCGATCCAGGTTACCCTGATCGTCCATCAGTAATGATCTGCGACCCTGCAGGGAAACCCGCTTCGTCTGTTCCCAGAGCAAGAAGAGTTTCTCGCGTTCTTCCTGCGTTCCTGCTGGGTCGCTGAGGAAATCGTAGTCCATTTTAGCGTAATTCGGCAAGGCCTTTAATGACCGCGATGCAATGTATCGAACTGCCGGATACGGATCTTCCAGTAATTTCAGCAAAAAAGGTGCACCCCACGCGTCCACGCTGGAAACTTCACGTGCGGGTGGCCAACTCCACGACCAGGCCATCAAGGCACGCTGTCCAGCATCCCCTTTTAACAACCAGAGTACGGCTGCTGAAACCGTCTGTTGCTCTTCGCTGAGTTGCTCAGGCGGTTCAGTGCCGTACCAGCTTTCCAGATGGCCTGCTGCCCAACCGAGTGACTGGTCCAGGTGACACTGGTTACACGCATTCGGTCGCCCCGTCGTGAGACTGGTCGACACGTTCGGAATATCGATTTGATGACTCCGGGTCGCCTTCAGCAAACCATAGGCGGTCATTGGCATATGGCAGTTCATGCACTGGCTCCCGGAGGATCCGAGCTGGTGATGTGTGTGCGAGGTCACCTTCTCCGGCTCACGATATTCCTGGTGGCACTGGATGCAGGCCTGGTTCGTACGCATCAACGGTTTCAACTGATCATCAGCCCACTCCTTTACCGAACGAGTGTCATTCTCCTGTTGGTGCATACTATGACACGAAAAACAGGACATCTTGCCTCGCTGGAAGCAGGGATTCTCAAGGAGGGCGGAATATTCACGCCCGTTGACGCGAATCACGCCATCGGACCAGAACGTATGATCAAAGAATTTCTCGTCCCGTTTCAGCGTATCGATCGTTACTGGATCCTCCTGTCGACTGGGGTGCAGCAGGTGCCGAGATGCTGCCAGATCATCCCCAGGACGAAACTGATAACCATGCTCACGCCAGTGGGCTGCATCTTCCAGGCTCTTGGCCGAGGTAACTGCATGACACAATCCACACACAGCCGACCCGCGTTCGTGCCCCACGCGCAAGGGATTGACGATGGTCGTGTCCGGATCGACCGCCAGGTGGTTCTGAAAACGTTGCAGAGGATTACTATTGGCTTTCACATGTTGACCACCAGGCCCATGGCAGGCCTCGCACGAGATACCAAATTCCGCAGCCTGGGAATCGATCTCGGTACGCCCAAATATCCTGGACCGAGGATGGGTCGTGTGGCAACGAATACAGGTAGCATTCCACCTCTGGATCTCATCGGATGACGGCCCTGCCGGGCTCAAGAAAGCTGCATCCCGAGGGATCCAGCGCTGGTCCTCTACCAGGTAAACAAAAGGCAATAGACCGAGCAAACGAGTTTGACCAGTGGAGTACCAGTACAACTGCATGTGGTGCGATCCGGTGGACATCACCAGCGGGCGTGAAATAGGTTTGGGATAACCGCGTGGCGTCAGCGTCACTCCGAACTGATCACCGCGACGGGAAATGATGTAATCGCGACCATCGAAAGTCGTCAGGACCTTGTCATAACCGCCTTCATCCTGGAATTCACCCAACACGGTCTCCGGGCTAACCACCTGCGTCATCCCGCGGTGATAGGATCCTGACCAGGATTCATGTTGCTGGGCATGACAATTGAGACAGGCCTTACTGCCAACGTAATCATCGGCCAGTACCTGCACGGGGCGATCCGGTGGCAAGTCTTCAATCAATACCGGGCGACCACAGTACAGGTAGACTGCCAGCAGGCACGCCAGCGGGGCAAGCGTCCAGAGGCCTACGATCATCGTCGACCAGGAATGGTGTTCCCTCGACAATCGCTGGAGCCACAGGCTCACGATAGGTAACAGGGCCCCTGCTACCAGAATGATTATTAGAATCCACTCAGCAACCATCGTGACTCCACGCTTACCCGGTCAGCCGCATCGCCCGGTCATCACACGCCCGGGCGTTCAGGAACTACCAGTATGTTCACGCGCAGAATTTACTGTCAAGAAAGAATTGTCCTGGCAGGTCTGCAGAGTTGATCGTCAAACTACTTGCCCGGGATCAACCTCGCGACACACGTGCTTTCAACTTGCTAACGACTTCCATGAACTCATTTCGACAAGCGTCAAATTCAGCCACTGTCTTCTCACCCGGCGCCTTGACATAGTCGAGCATGATATCTTCTGAAGCAATAAATTCACTGGAGATATCGGCTACTTCCGTAACAATATCCAGTGGAATATTAGTCACACCGTTAGCATCCCCGTGCAAGAGATCCGCCTGGTTCACCATCAAACCACCTACACGCACCGGCAAGCCCAGGTGCAACATGTGACAATAACCATGAGAACAAATCGTAGATCCCGTGAATACCGGGTATTTCAAAGCTCGCACCTGGTCCAGGTCACGTCCGCCACCATTGGTTACCAGCCCCACCGAACCATAAGCCTGGTAGGTCGAACACATCACTTCTCCAAAGACCGCTGCGACAGCCGGATCATCCTGGTCCTGGAAGACGACGACCGCTGGCCCTGGTAGTTCCTCAAAAGAAGCCAGTTGAGCCTGGATGCTGCCGTAGGCATCACCACCGGTCGGCGGAGCATCGGCACGAAAACAGGCCGTGGTTGCAAATCCCACCATCGGTGGTAATTCAGGAAAGCCACACTGGACACGATGATCCATGTAACCCTGGTTACGGGGACGTACATCGAATAACTCAATGACGTTGCAAATCGTCGGGGTATCGAACTCGGCCAAACGATCCAGTGTTTCCTGTGTAATGGTCATCGTGCAGTCTTTCCCTCTCTAAAAGTGGTCTATCCGGTTGCCTATGTTCTTGACCGTGAACGTACCACGACCGCTTGCCTTGCTCAAGCAGCCAATCTGCAACTCGCTCGTGATGGGGAGTCGCACCACGCGTCGAGCCCCGTTAAACTGCCCTTGGCGAAAGATCGTTGAACCAGACTGCGCAGGAGACTCTCCATGAATCACACCGAATCCTTTCCGCAAGGTCATTGGCCAGCAAAGGGTCACTGGCCAGCAATACGGCCAGCCTCGTTACTGCCAATGTTGAGCATGCTCCTGGCCCTGCCCCTGCAGGCGGGCACCATCGAGACCATCGCTGGCACCGGACAATCCGATAACAATGGACTCCAGGGACCAGCGCGTGCCATCAATGTCGGTTCTCCCTTTGGAGTCGAGTTTGGTCCTGACAAGGGGCTCTACATCACCGAGGTTACCAACCATCGCATCCTGCGACTGGATCCCGTTAATGGAAAACTGGTAACGATCGCTGGAACCGGAAAACAGGGCTATACCGGTGACGGGGGCCCCGCCACGAAGGCTGATCTTAATGAACCTTATGAAATCCGTTTTGACGACGCCGGCAACATCTATTTCGTGGAAATGAAGAACCATATCATCCGTTGCATCGACAAGAAATCGGGAACCATCCGAACGATCGCCGGCACGGGCACCGCAGGTTTCTCCGGAGATGGCGGACCTGCAATCCGGGCACAGTTCAAGAATCCGCATAGCATCGCCCTGGATGACCAGCAAGGACTTTACGTCGCTGACATCGGCAACCACCGTATCCGGCGTATTGATCTGAAAACAGGTACCGTTCGTACCATCGCTGGTAACCAGGAAAAACGATTGCCACGCGATGGCCAACGAGCCCAGGGAAATCCTATCCGCGGACCACGGGCACTTTATTACCGCGGCGGCACCCTCTGGATTGCACTCCGGGAAGGCCACAGCGTCTGGCGGCTAAACGTGACCAGCGGAATCCTGCATCATGTTGCTGGCACGGGTAAAAAAGGATTCTCCGGAGACGGAGGCGCCCCCGAAAAAGCAACCTTCAACGGGCCCAAGGGGATTGCCCTGGGACCCCGCGGAAATGTCTATGTCGTGGATACCGAGAACCAGGCCATCCGCAAGATCGACTTACAACAGAAGAAGATTACCACCGTTGCCGGTCACGGACCCGATGGCCGCGGCGGAGCCGGCGATGGTGGGCCAGCCACCCAGGCAGAGCTAAATCGACCCCATGGCATCTGCATAGGACCGCGTGGACAAATTATCATCGGTGACACGCTCAATCACCGTGTCCGCCTGATTAAACCGTGATATCATGGTTATTGTAAATCTGCTTCCATCCTGTTTTCCCCTCTCCCAAGAAAGCAATCCTACCATGTCGCATACCCATCGGCTGATCGTTGCTACGGCACTGCTACTGTCCGGCGTCTTCGCCCTGGCATCGTCCGAATCAAGGGCGGCCGATGTGCCTGAACTGCGAGTTGGCATCATTGGACTCGACACATCTCACGTGATTGCTTTCACGAAAATGTTAAACGAAGACAATGCCGCCGCCGACATTGCTAACTGCCGCGTGGTGGCAGCCTATCCCAAGGGCAGCCCTGACATCGAATCAAGCGTCACACGCGTTCCCAAGTACACGGCACAAGTCAAGGAAATGGGTGTCGAGATTGTTGATTCAATCGATACCCTGACCAAAAAAGTTGATGTCGTGCTATTGGAAACCAACGATGGTCGACCCCACCTGGAACAGATCATTCCCGTGCTGAAAGCTGGCAAGCCGGTTTTCATCGACAAACCAATCGCCGGCTCCCTGATCGACGCTGTGGCAATTTTCGAGTTAGCCAGGAAACACAAAGTGCCGGTCTTTTCATCCTCCTCGTTGCGTTTCGGTAAGAACTCGCAAGCCGTGCGAAATGGTTCGATTGGAAAAGTCACGAACTGCGTAACGCAAAGTCCCGCCAGCCTGGAAAAAACTCATCCTGATCTTTTTTGGTACGGGATTCACGGAGTAGAGTCCTTGTTCACGGTGATGGGCACTGGATGCCAAACCGTCCAACGTGGCAAGACAAAGGACGGAAAGATCGAAGTCGTCGGAACCTGGAAAGGCGGCCGCACTGGAACCTTCCGTGAAGGCACAGGGTACAGCGGCACGGCAAACGGCGAGAAAGGCGAAACGGCGGTCGGTTCCTACGACGGTTACCGACCATTGCTTGTCGAAATCGTCCGCTTCTTCCGCTCGGGTAAACCACCGGTAAGTGCTACCGAAACCATCGAAATCTATACCTTCATGGAAGCTGCCGATGAAAGCAAACGGCAAGCGGGTGCAGCCGTTTCGCTCAAGGATGTCATCCACCAGGCTCGGTCCGCCGCCCGCAAAAAACTGGCTAAACTCGACTGAGTTCGATAGCTCGTTACGCCGGGTATCCAACCCATGACCTGACCATCGCGGTCGTCCCGTGCCATGAACGGCACCCAGGCCCCGTCTGCTAGCATTGGAAATGCGCCGGTCCCGGAGCGTCTGTAGTACGCTCACGCGCTTGCCTGGTCATGAGTGGTTGCTGTTGCTGCAGCAGCACGTTCTCTGTACAGTCCCCCCTGCTACAGGTAACTCACTCTTTCTTTTTCGGAGCCTCGGCATGCTGTCTTCTCTAAAATCTTTATTAGCACTCTGTTTCATTATTTCTCTGACGGCCTGCCAGCAAGCACAGGATCCAGCACCCTCCACGGCTGGCGCTTCGACGATCAACAGCAGCCAGGCTGCTGCCAGCGACGAATCGCCACATCGCCTGATCGGAAAATGGGAAGGCATGCTGGAAGTTGATCAAGAGGCTGTTGAGAAGTTGTTCAAGGACGCCGGTCGCGAGGACCAGATCACGACTGCCCTGGAAACCTACAAAACCATGCAAATGAAGATGGATTTCGAAGAAAGTGGCGAGATGAAGATGTCGATTAAGATCGGCACCGAGAATGCAAACGAGGAAAACAGTGGCTCTGGCACCTGGGAACTAATCCGGGACGAGGGCAACAAGTCTATCGTCAAGTCCAAGGAAGAGGGATCCGAGGCACAGGAAATTGAGATCTCCTTTGACGATCCCAACCACTTCCAGATGTTACCCAAGGGTCCGTTCCGTAATGCGGCGGTGCTCAAATTCTCGCGAATCCGCTAGTCTCATGCCATGGAAATCGGCTACCTGCTGAAGGAGCCCCCTATGGCAAGCACGCATGATCTACTATCTTCAGGCAGGTTGCCCGGGAGTGCTGATCGCTCCGGGGATATCTCCTTGTTGCCTTAACCAATCCCCGGTATCCATGCCTGCTGTCGACGCCCAACAATTTGCTGAAGTGATGGCCCTGCACGAACTGCAGGTACCGGCAGAGCAAGTGCAACAGCTGGTGCGTTACTGTGAACTGCTTTGGGAATGGAATGAAAAGATCAACCTGACCCGGCACACGACGATTGAAAAGTTTGTCACCCGCGACCTGATCGACTCTATCCAACTCGCGCAGCTGATCTCTCCTGAAGAAAAGGTGCTGGACGTGGGCAGTGGTGGTGGCGTCCCCGGCATCATCCTGGGCATTTTACGACCGGACCTGGAAATTTCCCTGTCAGAATCCGTGGGCAAGAAAGCACGGGTCCTCGCAGACCTGGTCGCCCAGCTTGCTCTGCCGATCAAGGTCTACCCGATTCGTGCCGAGTATGTTCTTAACGATTCATCGTTCGATGTCCTGGTGGCACGTGCCGTGGGGCCCCTCTGGAAAATCTGCCGTTGGTTTGAGCCCCACTGGCCCAGCATCAGACGTCTGCTGGCCGTGAAGGGTTCCCAGTGGGCCGAGGAACGCCACGAGGCACGTCAGCAGGGCTACCTGAAGCAGATCGAGTTACGACGGGCGGCCTCCTATCATTCACCGGCCACGGGTGCCAACCATGTTATCCTCAAGCTCTGGAGCGAAACCCTGCCGGAAACGGGGCCTGCGTCGAAAGCCTCGTGACGCGGTTGAGCAGCAGCCCCTGTTGTTCTATACTAGTGTTTTACCGGCCTCAGAGGAATTTCACGATCTCCTGTTGCTGGAACCCGGTTTCCTGCGGCAGGCAGGCTACTCCCAGGTCCTCTGCACAACCAGGCATCTTTCTGTAGTCTCACGAAAGAATCCCTGGAGCTTATTCCTTGGCCAGTAACATGAGCAGCTACAACCTAACTCATCTCAAGCAACTGGAAGCCGAAAGCATCCACATCATTCGTGAAGTGGTCGCGGAATCCCAGAATCCGGTCATGCTGTACTCGGTCGGCAAGGATTCCTCGGTGATGGTTCAGCTGGCCCTGAAAGCTTTCTATCCAGCCAAACCGCCCTTCCCCTTGATGCATGTCGACACGACCTGGAAATTCCGAGAGATGATCGATTTCCGGGAAAACTATGCCCGCAAGGAACTGGGCCTGGACGTCATCGTGCATATCAACGAGGAAGGTCGCAAGCTGAACGTTGATCCGTTCCGCAACAGCGGCAAGCACACCATGCTGATGAAAACCGAAGCCTTGAAACAGGCATTGGATCAACATGGCTTCGATGCGGCTTTTGGTGGTGCCCGGAGAGACGAAGAAAAATCCCGAGCCAAGGAACGTGTCTTCTCGTTTCGCGACGAGCACCATCGCTGGGATCCCAAGAATCAACGCCCCGAGTTATGGAACATTTTCAACACGCGTGTGAACAAGGGTGAGAGCATCCGGGTCTTCCCTCTTTCCAACTGGACTGAGCTGGACGTCTGGCAATACATTCACCTGGAAAACATTCCTATCGTTCCCCTGTATTTTGCCGCGGAACGCCCGGTTGTGAAACGCGATGGTATCCATGTGCTGGTCGATGACGAGCGTCTCAAGCTAAAGGATGGCGAGGAACCTGAGCAAAAGATGATCCGCTTCCGCACGCTGGGATGCTATCCGCTGACAGGAGCCATTGAATCAACGGCGACCACGTTACCGGAAATTATCCAGGAGATGCTCCTGGCCACCACTTCAGAGCGACAGGGCAGGCTCATTGACAACGATGAAGAAGGCGGGATGGAAGACAAGAAACGAGAAGGTTATTTCTAAGACTTCCACCTGAAAACGATCACCCCCATTAACCAGGATTCCGGGAATGAGTCATCAATCGGACTTGATTGCCACTGATATCGACGCTTACCTGGCGCAGCACGAGCGCAAGGAACTGCTTCGACTGCTCACCTGTGGCAGTGTCGATGATGGCAAGAGCACGCTGATCGGGCGATTGCTCTACGATTCCAAGATGATCTACGAGGATCAGTTGGCAGCCCTGGAAAAAGATTCCGTGACCCACGGTACCACGGGTGGAGATTTCGATCCGGCCTTACTGACCGACGGTCTGAAGGCAGAACGGGAACAGGGAATCACCATCGATGTCGCTTACCGATACTTTTCCACGGCCAAGCGGAAATTTATTATTGCCGATACTCCGGGACATGAACAATACACACGTAACATGGCCACCGGCGCTTCCACGGTGGACCTGGCAATCATCCTGATCGATGCACGCCACGGGGTACTGACCCAGACTCGTCGACACAGCTTTATCACCTCGCTGCTCGGCATCAAGCATGTCCTGGTCGCCGTCAACAAGATGGACCTGGTCGATTTCAGCCAGGAGCGATTCGACGAGATCTGTGCTGAGTACAAGGGATTTGCCGCTCGACTGGACATTCCCGATCTGCATTTCATCCCGTTGTCTGCCTTGCACGGTGATAACGTGGTCAATGCCAGTAGCCAGATGCCCTGGTTCCAGGGCAGTACCCTGATGTCTTTCCTGGAAAACGTCTACATCGGATCCGATCGTAACCTGCAGGACTTTCGTTTTCCCGTCCAGTACGTGAATCGACCACACCTCGACTACCGCGGGTTCTGTGGCACGATTGCCTCAGGAATCGTGCGGCAGGGCGACGAGATCATGGTCTTACCTTCACGTAAGACCAGCCGCGTGGCTTCTATTGTTACCTACGAGGGAGAGCAACCGGAAGCTTGTACACCACAATCCGTAACCCTGACGTTGGAAGATGAAATCGACATCAGTCGTGGCGATATGATTGTCCGTCCGGCCAACGTCCCCACGATCAAGCAAAAGCTAGACACCATGATCGTCTGGATGTCAGAGACTCCCATGCTGCCCGGTGGTCAATACACCTTCAAGACATCCACCAAGATGACTACTGGAAAAATCAGCACCTTGCGTTACCAGGTAGACGTCAACACGCTGCACCGCAAGAATGCACCATCGCTGGAACTCAACGAGATCGGTCGATGCCTCGTTGCCATGAATGAACCCATCATCTTTGATGCCTATCGACGCAACCGAAACACGGGATCCATCATCATCATTGATCGCCTGACGAACGAAACCGTCGGGGCTGGCATGATCATTGATCGTGGCACTGGTGACGACAACCAGGATCACTGGGATGATGACCCTGCCAGTGAATCCCTACAGACCCAACTGAGCCATGTCTCTGGCCAGGAACGCATTGATCGATACGGTCAACGACCGGCCACCATCCTGCTCACCGGCCTGACCGGTTCCGGCAAAACGACTATTGCCTATGCTCTCGAACGCCGACTCTTTGACCAGGGACATGCGTGTACCGTGTTGGACGGTCAAAACATGCGGATCGGTATCAGCAAGGATCTCGGGTTTACCGGCGAAGATCGCTCCGAAAATCTCCGCCGCAGTGCTGAAGTGGCCAAGATGTTAAATCATGCCGGGCTTCTCTGCATTGCCGCTTTTGTCGCTCCCAGCGAGGAAGTCCGACAGCGGGCAGCCGAGGTCGTGGGCCAGGATCAGTTCCTGACCATTCACCTGCATGCCCCCATGGAAGTCTGCCGGGAACGCGATACCGAGGGCCGCTACGCCCAGGCGGATAGTGGTGAAATTACTAATTTCCCGGGAGTTTCCGCCGACTACGATGTGCCGACCGATCCGGCCCTGGCCCTGGCCACGGACCAGTTCAGTGTCGTCGAATGTGTCGACCAGATCATCGCCCTGCTGGAAGAACGCCAACTGCTCGTCTAGCCGCCCACGAACCATTACCAGTCGCCAACACTACCGTCTCGGTAAAACACACGCTGGGCTAGTTCCTGTTCAAACGGATGCTTGGCGATCTCTGCCTCGTCCAGTTCAATCCCAAGACCAGGCCGTTGGTTCGGAGAAACCAGCCGGCCCTCCGGCTGCACCTGGAATCCCTCCGTTACGACATCATTTCTCCAGGGAACATCCGCGTGTACCGTTTCGCAAATGATGTAGCCTGGCTGAGAAAAACCGAACTCCAGCGAGGCCGCTGTACTGACTGGGCCCTGTGGGTTATGGGGCGCCAACGCAATGCGATGAGCATCGGCCAGCGCAGCGATACGACGCGCTTCGCTAAAGCCACCGCAATGGGTCAGATCCAACTGGCAAACTTCACAGGCACGTCGAGCAAACAGGTCCCGGAAGGCTGCCAGGTGCGTCACACGTTCCCCGGTAGCCACCGGTGTCTTCAAGGCCGCGTTAATCATTGCCAGGCCATCAATGGATTCAGGCCAACAGGGTTCTTCAAAGAAATAGAGGCCGTACGGATCAAGGGCCTTTCCAAACTGCAGTCCCATAGCCGGTGAAGGGCGTGCATGGCAATCCACCATCAGGTCGATCTCGTCCCCGACGGCTTCCCGCATGGCCGCCACGGCCGCCTCGGCAGCCCGTACGGCCGGCAAGCCTTCAACTGGCATGGTGGGAGGTACCGCCATTGATTTCATGGCAGTGAACCCCTCTTCAACCGCTTCAGTCGCCAGGTCGGCAAACCGTTTCGCCTCGTCGACTGCAGTCTCGTAAAAGTCTTCCATGCGACCACCGCCCAGGTGGCAGTAGGTCCGAATCGTATCACGGACCGGCCCGCCCCATAACTTGCTGCAGGGCACGCCAGCAACCTTGCCGGCAATATCCCAGAGAGCAATATCGATCCCCGCCATCGCCGTGGCGCGAATCACACCATGCCCATGCCAGAAATGCTGCCGATACATCATTTGCCAAAGATGTTCGATCCGCGTGGGATCTTCGCCTATCACCAACTCCGCCAGGTCCTCGATAGCCCCCACGACTCCACGCGTATGCCACTCCAGGGTCGCTTCTCCCCAACCGTGCAAGCCAGGCTGGTCCGTGATGACCTTAACGAAAATCCAATTGCGCATTCGCGCGTGACAAACATGGGTCTCGATCGCAGTTATTTTCATGGCTTTGGCTTACTTTTATTTGAGTGTCGCAATGCTCGACCAGCCAGTTTCCCGGTCGGTTTTCCATTCTCGATCGCCAACTCCCCGTTCACCCAGAGGAAACGCACTCCCGTGGACAGTTGCTTGGGCTGGGCAAAGGTGGCTGTATCAATGAAGTTCTTGGGGTCAAACAGGACCAGGTCAGCCCAGTACCCCTGACGCACGTAGCCGCGCTCGGGCAAATGGAGAATATCAGCCGGTAATCCCGTGGCACTACGGATCGCCTGGGACAAGGGCAGCACGTTGCCACGCAGGCAATAATGACCGATCTTGCGAGGAAAGCAGCCAAAATTCCTTGGATGGGGCTGTGTCTCATCATTCAATGAGCGTGCACTGCCATCGCTGGCTGTCGCCACGAACGTCTGCTTCATGATGTAACGGACTTCGGCTTCATCCATGCCAAAATTAACCATCGAGGCTCCACCATTCTGCTGGATCTCCAACACGATTTCCAAAGGTGTTGTCTTTTCCTGGCGAGCCAGTTCATCCAGGTTCTTACCCTGCCACTCACGGTTCTTACGGTAGCCGGCAACATACAGGCGTTTGCCTTCCCCACGCACCTGGATCCCCTTGCGAATAGCTTCCTTTACCTGCCGGGCCTGCTTCTCGTCACCCAGGGCTTTCACCAGTGCCTCGCGATTACGGTACTTGGCCGGTACCACCATGGTTCCCAGCGAAGTACTGCTGGCCGTGTAAGGATACTGATCTGCCGTCACGCGTTGCCCACCCTCACGGGCCTTGACCAACAGCGCCACGGCTTCCGATGCCAGCCCCCAGGCCTTCAAACCGGAGGCCTTGAAATGAGAAATGTGAACCGGCAGTCCCGCCTCTCGCCCGATCGTCAGCGCTTCCTCGACGGCTTCCAACAAGCGTGTATTCTCGTTACGAATGTGAGATGCATAAATCCCTCCATGCATGGCAACACGCCTTGCCAACTGGACCAATTCATCCTTGCTGGCATAGGAACTGGGCAGATAAATCAACCCGGTACTCATTCCCCAGGCACCATCTCGCATGCCCTTTTCCACCAGGTCCGCCATCTGCTTGATTTCACGAGGCGATGCCGCGCGGTTTTCATTGCCCGTCACCTGTCGGCGAACACTTCCCTGGGGAACCAGGTGCATGACATTCGTTCCAGCGGAATCCTTGTCAATTTTCTGGTAGTAAGCTCCCACGTCGACCGGTCCGCTGGCACAGTTACCCGTTAGCACACTGGTCACACCCTGCGTCAGGTAGTTCAGATTCTGGCGACCGGAATCCTTGATGATCGTCCGGTCACTATGCGAATGCAAATCGATGAAACCCGGTGCCAAGACAAGTCCCTTGGCATCAATCACCCGCGTCTGATCAGATACCACAAGATTCTTCCCGATCGTTGTGATCCGGGTTCCCGTCACCAGCACATCAACCTGCCGGGGTGCCTCACCGGACCCATCCACGACCTGGGCGTTTCGAATCAACACCTGGCCCGGCAGGTTCGCTACCGGCCACAGGCTCAACAGGCTAACACTGGCAACTAGGAGGATTCGGATAAGCATTGTTCAATCTCCACTGAAATCTCTTCGATAACCTGTTCCAGTGCACCGGGCTCCAGAACGGCGATCGATTCCTGGTAGATACCTCGACCGTAACAATCCGCGGGTGGCAAGTAAGACGCGCCCCAGGCCCCGGTTATCGTCGCCACGACGATGACCACATCAGGAAACCGACTGCGAATCGCTTGCTGCAGTACATTGTAAGGTTCTCCCTGCACCGCTAACCAGATGGCGTCACCAATTCTCCACATCCTGATCTCGTAGGGATAGGTCGTCCCGGCAGGCAGGTTCTCCAGTCGTCCCAGCACCCGGGTCCGGCGTTCCACCTGGGCATGACAATCACGGGCCCGCCCCGTCTCCCCTGCAGCTTCTGCCTCGGCTTGCTGACGCTGCCAATCCGAACGCTCCTCCTGTACCGTTTCCACGGAACTCAACTCGGATCGGTAAGCCAAGGGCAATTGCCAACGTTTCATGTGCCAGCGACTGCAGGCCGCTTGAGCATCCCCTGAAAGAGCAACATGTTGCCAGGTTCCCAGGGTCGCTCCCGACACCACGGGCCCTACATATTCGAATTGCTGTCCCGCTGCAGGCAGGGCCGTCAACGCCGACAAGGCCGCATAGCCCAATTGCCGGCCATTGCGATCGGCCACGTCGACATCTCCCACGAATCCTTCACGCGGCCCCAGGTCCCCCGCGGCGCCCTGGATAAACATGCAGGGAGCCCCCGTGGCATTCTCGATCACTTCCCGCATGGCTCCCGGATAATCCGGACTTACCAGTTGATTGTCCCAGGCCAACGTTGTCGGATGGCAGGCATAATTGACCAGGGTACCCACGATGTCCCCCTGGACATTCGTGATACGTCCCACCAGGACCGTATCATCAGCCGTACCGACCGGGTTGTAACCGCAGACAAACTGTTGGCTTGTTGCATCCCAGTAATCACGGTTGGCTGCCAGGTCACAGCGTCCGTACCCATAGCAGATCTTCACCGACTGCAGGCCCCGGATGGCATCACCCACTAACTTGGCAACTGTTTCCGCGACCGTTTCCAGGTAGCCGGCGATCAATTCTCCTCCCGGCAACTCACGGCGATCATGTCCCAGCAGGCCCGCGGCGTGAGTATGCGAAAAAGAAACCGTCACCGCATCTGCTGGAATACCGTGATTCGATTCAATTGCTTGCAAAATCGGCTGCAACTCCTCAACTCCCAGGAGGCAATGGTCCAGGGCAACCCATGCGTGGCGACCCCCTGGCTGTGATTTGTCCTCAAAAACCATCACGGTGGCGGTCAACGGACGATGGATCCCGGCAGCACGATCATGAGTCGCCGCACCCCACATGCGATGGTAGATCCCTTCCGGCGGCGTAATATCACCCCGTGCTCCTCCCCACTGGCAATGACTCTGCGGCGTACTCACATACTCGGCCATTATTCCTCCCTTGCATCCTCAACATCACGAGCCCTCGCGACCCATGAATGGTCAAGTACCGTACCATTCGTCTTTAGGAAAAACCAGCAGGCCGCCGCACCAACGTACATCAGGGCAAACAGCAACAGCACGGCGTCCCAGGCACTGCCGGCATAACCTGGATAGTGACGTCCCACGAGATCAAGCAGCAATGGCACCCCGTTAATAAAAAGCAATGCGCCAAAATTCCCACACATATTCATCGTCGCAAACAGGGTTGCCACATGTCGATCTCCCATATCAATGGTAATCGTGTAGGCACAGGGTCCGGCCACCGACGCGACCAAAGCTCCCAGGCTGATAAAGCCCACCGCCCACAATGGATCCGCTATAAAATAAGCTGCCATGACGAACCCGGCACAGGATAACAGGCAAGCAGCGGCCAGCTTCCGCCGCGCCACGCCGATACTTCCCGTGCGACGATAAAGCGTATCTGAGACGGCACCTCCAATCCACGTACCACAGACAGTTGCCAGCAATGGCAATGCATTGAGGAACCCGGATTTAGCCGGACTCACATTCCGCGTTTCCTGAAGGTAGGTAGCAAACCAGCTGGCAAAAAAGATATAGCCAGCCGCTCGAAAAAACTGCTGGCCACAAATACACCAGGTGGCTGAGTTCAACAACAACGCGGACCAGGGAGTGGTAAGCCGGGAGGAAGCCATGGTCGCATCGTCGGTCCCTGAAAAATCTCCTGTCTCATCCGACAACCCAGGTCGTTCCGCCTGGATAAGAGCCAACTCCTCGGGATTCACGCCCACATGATCTTCAGGCCGATCCCGAAACCAAAGATAAAAACCGATCGCCCAGATAACACCAAAACTACTGAACACCAGCATCGTGATTCGCCAACCCAGTGGTTCCAGGAGCAAGCCACTCAGGATCCCACCCAGGGCCCCTCCGATCGACATGAAACTTCCCAAACCGCCTGTACAGAGTGCCCTGCCGGTAGGGGGAAACCATTTGGAGGCCGTATTGGTCGCACAGGGAAACAAGCCTGCCTGGCAAACACCACCAGCCAACCGGGAAACAAACAGCACCAGGACGCCAACGGCCCCCACCGCACAGGCCATCAAGGCCGAAGCAGCTGACCAGGCCACGGCAAACAAGGGCAGGCAACGGCGACTGCCCCAGCGATCTCCCAGTAAACCCGTGGGAATCTGAAAGATGGCATAGGTCAGGAAAAACGAACTCATGATATAGCCCATGGTTCGCTTGGTGATCTCTAGCTCCTCGCGAATCGTACTTTCCAGCGTGCCAATACTATTGCGGCAGATATAGGCAATCGTAGCAGCGAGACAAAGCCAGGCCATGGTCCGATACCGCGTACGGCTGGGCCTCACTGGAGAATTCAGTTGATCGGTTGAGGAGTTGGAAAGATCGTTCATTTGTGGGAACCCAACGCAACGAGTAAGATGGGTGAGACGAAATCCACACCAAGTAAACTACAGGCTCCTCACCACGTTCACGGATAGAGAAGCCGCTGTCAAATATTACCTTTCGATAGTTTAACCTGCTGGCAATGGAGTTTTCATCCCATGCGACAGATCTCGTTTGCAGTCCTGCCCCTCTGGATTCTCGGTTTTGTCCTTTTCGAGCTGGTAACACCGTCTCTCGATGCTGCTGAACCAGCCCTCGGACAAATACAATTCAATCGAGATATCCGTCCCATCCTGGCCAATAACTGTTTCAAATGCCACGGACCTGACACGAACAAGCGGCAAGCCGATCTGCGGTTGGACCTGGAAGAACATGCCCTGGCATCACGCGATGGAGAGCCGGTGATCGTTCCTGGAAAACCGGCACAAAGTGCCGTAATCGCTCGCATTCTTTCCGACTCCGACGACGAACAGATGCCTCCCAAAGCATCTGGGAAATTCCTGACCCCCCGTGAAAAGCAACTCCTGCAGGCCTGGATCCAGCAAGGTGCACGCTGGCAGGGACACTGGGCCTGGACCTCACCTCAACGTCCTGCAATTCCTCGGCTGGAGACCGTTTCACCTACGGGTAATGCCATCGATCATTTCATCCATGCGCAACTCCGCGAAAAGAAACTGGCCCCCTCTCCCACGGCAGATCGCCGAACCCTGGTACGACGTCTGTACTTCGATCTGACTGGACTGCCAGCGGATCCCGCCATCGTCACGGCGTTCCTCAAGGATTCTTCTCCGGAAGCGTATGAGAAGCTGGTCGACACCCTACTGGCCTCACCTCACTTTGGTGAACGCATGGCAATCTACTGGCTGGATGTCGTACGTTATGCCGACAGTAATGGCTACCACGCCGACAAGCCTCGCCAAATTTCTCCTTACCGGGATTACGTCATCAACGTCTTCAATAACAACAAACCATACGATCAATTTATCGTGGAACAACTGGCCGGCGACCTGCTGCCGAATCCGACACCCGAACAGAAAGTTGCCTCGGGGTTCAACATGCTGTTACAGACGACTGACGAGGGAGGTGCCCAGGCCAAGGAATACCTCGCCAAGTATGCCGCCGACCGAGTACGTAATACCTCGTCGATTTTCCTCGGCGTGACGATGGGATGTGCTGAATGTCACAATCACAAGTTTGATCCGTTCACCACGGAAGATTTCTACAGCATGGCCGCCTTCTTTTCTGACATCAAGGAAGTTGGTGTCGGGAATGCGCCCGCCTACCCGGTGGCTACTGCCGCTCACCAGGCACAGCTAAAGAAAATCGATGCTGAACTTGCGACGCTCAAAGAACGTCTCCAGCAGGAAACTCCCCAGATCAAGCAGGCCAGGACAGCCTGGGAAGCAAAGCTTTCCAAGCAAGCCGAGACGACCGTGCAACTGGATGCCTGGTACCAGATCGGACCGTTTCCTGCGGCCAATTTCGACGAGGGGCACCAGAAAGCTTTTCCACCGGAAACCGAGGTTGATTACCAGAAAACCTACGACAAGTTCAAGTGGCAAAAAGCTCCGCAACTCGTGGATGGAAAAGTGCATACCCTGGCCGGAATTAACCGGGCCTTTTACTTTCATCGAAACATCCAATCGCCCTCGGATCGTCCCCTGAAAATTTCCCTGGGATCGGATGACAGCTTCAAGTTGTGGATCAATGGGAAGCTGGCAGCCGAGAACAAGGTGCAACGCGGTGCCGTCGCGGACCAGGAAAAGCTGACGCTTTTTCTCCAGGAAGGTGACAACGAGTTGCTCTTGAAAATCGTCAACGCGGGCGGACCGGGTGGATTCTATTTTCGCGCAGACCAACTGGGCATCCCACCACAAATCGTCAAGATCCTGGGGACTGCGGAAGCCAAGCGCAACGATGCTCAACGAAAGCAACTGGCCGATTACTATCGAAGCGTGGCACCCGAGTTCAAGGTCATCCGTGACCAGGTCAGCAGCCTGGAGCAAAAACGCAAGCTGGCAGAACAATCCATGCCCAAGACGTTGATGACCGTGGCCACCAAGCCACGTATGACACGCATTCTCCCCCGTGGAAACTGGTTGGATGATACCGGTACCGTGGTAAAACCCCACGTACCTGCCTTCATGAAACCACTGGAGGTCGGTGAACGATCTGCGAACCGCCTGGACCTGGCCCAATGGATTACCTCTCCTGAACATCCACTCACGTCACGTGTCTTCGTCAACCGCCTATGGCACCTCTTTTTTGGCCAGGGCCTGGCCCAACCACTGGATGACCTGGGAACCCAGGGAACGCTACCATCCCACCCGGAACTCCTGGACTACCTGGCCGTCGAGTTCCGTGAAAAAGGCTGGAACGTCAAGTCCATGATCAAGACCATGGTGATGTCAGACACGTATCGCCAGACATCGGTGGGGCGACAGGATCTACAGCAGCAAGATCCTTACAACCATCTTTACGGGCGGCAGGCACGCTTTCGCCTCGATGCTGAATTCGTACGTGACAATGCATTGGCTGTCAGCGGTTTGCTGGTGCGCGACATTGGTGGACAAAGTGTTAAGCCCTACCAGCCAGCCGGCTATTGGCGCCACATGAATTTCCCTGCCCGTACCTGGCAGGCCTCGAGCGGCAATAATCTCTACCGACGCGGGCTCTATACCTGGTGGCAACGCATGTTCCTTCACCCCAGCCTACTGGCCTTTGACGCACCCAGTCGTGAGGAATGCACGGTCGAACGGCCACGCTCCAACACGCCCCAACAGGCACTGGTACTACTGAATGACCCAACCTACGTGGAAGCTGCCCGGGCCTTCGCCGAACGCATCTTGCGAGAAGGCGGCAAGACCCATGCCCAACGACTTGACTGGGCATACCAGCAAGTACTGGCGAGGAACATTACTCCCTACGAGACGAAGCTGCTGGTCACCCTGGTCGAAAAACACCTCGTCAGTTACCGGGCAGACATGAGTGGTCCGGAACGCTTGAGCAAGGTCGGTATGAAACCGGCTCCCAAGGACCTGGATCCGGTCGAGCTGGCCAGTTATACATCGATCGCACGCGTGATCCTCAACCTTCATGAAACCATTACACGACAATAATATCGGTCCTGTACCGAGCCTAACGTCCCCCTTGCCGGGTCCCGTTAAAACTGATCAAGGAGAGTCCCTGTGACAGACCAATACAACTACCTGCTCCAGCAAACACGCCGCACCTTCCTGGGCAACAGTGCCCGTGGAGTGGGCACCATGGCCCTGGCCTCCCTGCTCCAATCAACGGTTAACGCCCAGGAGCAGGTACAGGTTCCTCGCTGGAATGGCGTGGTGGAGAAGCTGCATTTCCCAGCCAAGGCCAAACGAGTCATCTTCCTCTGCATGGCAGGAGGAGCCTCGCACCTGGAAACCTATGATTACAAGCCCAAGCTGGCCGAGATGAATGGCAAACCGATGCCCGAGTCCTTTACCAAGGGACAACCGATTGCCCAGTTGCAGGGAAAGAAACTGACCTGCCTGGGACCCCAACATCCCTTCAAAAAATATGGAAAGTCCGGCCTCGAGATTTCCACGGCCTTGCCCCATGTCGGTTCCGTAGCCGATGAGCTCTGTGTCATTCGCTCGGTCAAGACCGAGGCGATCAATCATGACCCTGCTCACACCTTCATGAACACGGGGACTACCATCAGCGGGCGACCTTCCATGGGAGCCTGGCTAACCTATGGCCTTGGTGCCGAGACGGAGCAGCTGCCTGGATTCGTCGTATTAACGTCCGTGGGTGGTGGGCAGAACCAGCCTATCGCATCCCGCCAATGGCATAGTGGTTTTCTACCCAGCCGTTTCCAGGGAGTTCCCTTCCATTCCAAGGGAGATCCCGTGCTCTACGTGAAAAACCCACCGGGTGTGACCAACGAGCGGCAACGCGATATTGTCAGCGCGGTCCAGTCACTGAATCAGTTCCGAAACAAGACCGTCGCTGATCCGGAAATTGCCACGCGCATCAGTCAATATGAAATGGCTTTCCGCATGCAAACCAGCGTTCCGGACCTTGTCGACATCTCCCAGGAAACCAAGGAAACCCTGGACCTCTACGGGACCAAGGGCGGTGACGGATCCTTTGCCGCCAACTGCCTGCTGGCACGCCGGCTGGCAGAACGAGGCGTCCGCTTCATCCAACTCTATCACCGTGGCTGGGATCACCATGGCGGTATCAAGGGAGCCGTTGCCAATACCGCTAAGCTGGTCGACCAGGGAGCTGCCGCCCTGATCAAGGATCTCAAACGCCGCGACATGCTCAAGGACACGTTGGTCGTCTGGGCAGGTGAATTTGGCCGCACTCCCATGGCCCAGGGTTCCGGTCGCGACCATCACATCAAGGGCTTCTCGATCTGGATGGCCGGCGGTGGGATCAAGGGGGGTACCAGTTATGGTGCCACGGACGAACTGGGGTATCACGCGGTCGACGACATCTTCCCCGTGCATGACCTGCATGCAACCATGCTGCACCTGCTGGGAGTTGATCACAAGAAACTGAACTACCGTTTCCAGGGACGTGATTTCCGACTCACGGATGTGCACGGTAATGTCGTTAAAAAAATCCTCGCCTGATCAAGAACCGGTTTAGACATCGTAGTACATGCAAAACTCGTGCGGATGCGGCCTTAGCCGGATAGCATCCACCTCGTTCTCATGCTTGTACGTGATCCAGTTTTGCAGGACATCCGTGGTGAACACGTCTCCGCGCAGAAGGAATTCATGATCTGCTTCCAGCGCCTCTAGTGCTTCACCAAGGGACGCCGGAGTGGTCGATACTGCCACGGTTTCTTCCGGTGGCAAGTCATAAATATCCTTGTCCAGTGGATCGCCGGGATTGATCTTGTTCTGGATTCCATCGATCGCTGCCATCAAGAGGGCCGAAAAGGCCAGGTACGGATTACAACTGGGATCCGGGCAACGAAATTCCACGCGCTTGGCTTTCGGGCTGGAACTGTACATCGGAATCCGGCAAGCCGCAGAACGGTTACGCTGGGAATAAGCGAGGTTGACCGGCGCTTCATATCCAGGAACCAGTCGCTTGTAACTGTTCGTGGTGGGATTCGTAAATGCCAGGATCGCTGCAGCATGTCGCAGAATACCTCCAATGGCGTGCAGTGCCATTTCGCTTAGCCCGGCGTACTCGCTGCCAGCAAACAACGGCTCACCATCTTTCCAGAGCGAAAGATGGGTGTGCATCCCAGAACCATTGTCCGTAAAAATCGGCTTGGGCATGAAGGTCACTGTTTTCTGGTGCCGGTAAGCGACATTCTTGACAATGTACTTGTAGATCATCATCTGGTCAGCCATCAAAATCATTTCCTGGTACTTCAGGTCGATTTCCGATTGTCCCGCAGTCCCCACTTCATGATGCTGGCATTCCACGGTCAGTCCACAATCGATCAAGGTTTGCATCATCTCGTTGCGAATATCCATCATCTGATCGACTGGAGGTACCGGGAAGTAACCTTCCTTGTGACGCACCTTGTTCCCCAGGTTGGGATTCTCCTGCCGGCCACGATTCCATTCACCTTCCACGCTGTCCACGTGGTAATAGCCCTCGTGGGCATTCTGATCGTAACGAACATCGTCGAAGATAAAAAACTCTGCTTCCGGGCCGAAATAGGCGGTGTCTGCGATGCCTGAACTTTTCAGGTAATTAACGGCCTTGCGCGCGACATTACGAGGATCGCGGCTGTAATCTTCTCCGGTAATCGGATCCTGGATATCACAGATCACGTTCACCGTCGGCAGCGCGGCAAAAGGATCGAGGAAGGTTGTTTCCGCCTGCGGAATAATAAGCATGTCACTTTCGTTGATGGTCTGCCAACCACGAATACTGGAACCATCAAATCCCAGCCCACTCTCGAACAGGTCCTCGGTCAGTTGTGCCACTGGAATCGTCGTGTGCTGCCAAGCGCCAAGAAAATCAACAAAGCGCAGGTCCACCGCGCGGACGTCTTTTTCACGACAGAATGCTAAAACTTCTTTCGGAGTCACTCCCAGCCACCTTTCCAAAATAAAACTGCCTGTTCTCCATTTCCCCGCAATGCAAGGAATGCAAACACCATACCAAGATACACTAGAAAAAGACTCGTTACAGGACTTAATTGCATTGATTCAAACAGCTTAGCCCGGTTTTCCTCTGCTTCTTGAATCGACCATGATGAGAAATTGCTCATTTGCCGGGCAGAGAACGTCTAGATAACAGGCAATGGCTATTCTGCACCATCGCCGCTACTAATCGGAAACGAGTGCCTGGTCAAATTGACGAGCCGGCGGACGGTTGGCGAGATATCTCCGTCTCGTTAACGCGGCTGGACGACCGGACGAACCTCTTTTCGCAGCAACTGCAGGGCCGTATCCAGCGTGGGATCTGCCGGCACTGGACGAGGACCAGCAACCGTTAACTCGGGCTTGGCGACCCGTTGCACCAGGACATCCGGAGTCACGCCTCGGTTACTGATCGGTTGCCCACTGGGAGAATAGAATTTTGCCGTGGTAAGGCGAACCCCCAGGCTGCTGGACGTTAACGGGAAAATCCCCTGCACACTCCCTTTTCCGTAGCTCCGTTCACCGACAACCAGTGCCCGCCGATGATCATGAATTGCCCCGGCGAATATCTCGCTGGCACTGGCCGAGTCTCGATCAATCAGTACGATCAACGGTGTCTTCCAGGTCCCCAGGTCATGCGCCTGGTAATCAACATCTTCCTGGGCACTGCGGCCTCGTGTGGAAACGATCAGTCCCTGGCTGAGAAACTTGTCTGCCAGGTCGATCGATGCATTCAGTAAGCCACCAGGATTTCCACGCAGGTCAAGGATCAACCCCCGCATTCCGCTGCGATGGAGTTGCCAGAGCGCCGCATCCACGGAACGCTCGGTGTCTTTCTGGAAATTCGTGATCCTCAGGTAGGCAATCCCATCCTGGGGTGCCAGCATCTTAACTCCCTCGACACTAGGAACATCGACGCGCCGTCGTTGCAGGCCGAAATGATTTGTTTTCCCATCGCCCCGCATGACCGCCACTCGTACCTGGCTGCCTTCCGGCCCACGGAGCATGTCCGCCGCAACCTCGGGTGTTAAATCGAGTACCTTTTTTCCCTCGACATTAACAATTCGATCTCCGCTGGTTAAGCCAGCCAATGCGGCCGGACCACCCTTGATCACCTTCAGGATTTCCAATGCATCTGGTTGACATTTCAATTCAATTCCCAGGCCAACGAAGTTTCCCTCGATCTGCGAAAAGACATCTGACAACTGACTGGCTGTCAGGAAGCTGGAGTAAAGATCAAGGTCGACCATCGCCCCGCAGGTGTACTCCAGGATACAGGCTTCCGGTCGCAACCCGATTTCACGCTGGGCCATTAAAGCGATTTCCTGAACAAACTGTTGCGCCTGGTAACGCGTCGTCAGCTGGCAAGCTGCCAGTCGTTGGCGAACTTTATCTTGTAATGCCCGGCGCCGATTCGTCGGCAACTCCCGTAAATGAGCCTGCACGAATACCGGTTCACTAAGAGCAGCCAGGAAACCTTCCGTTCCCTGCTTAACAAGTTTTCGCCAGTTGGGAGAGGAAACGTAATAAGTCTGGATCTTGGCCAGGACTTCCGCATAAATTTCACGCGACTTCTGCCCGTCACACGTCTGGAAGCTGTTCTTGAAACTGGCATCCGAGTAACGACGAGCGATATCGCAGTGTACCTGGCTGACGTGAAAACGTTGCTCCAAGTCCTGGTGGCCTGGAAAGGACTTCATCGCCTTCTCGTAATGCGACAGGGCATCACCCCAGCGCCGCGAATTCTCCAGGACGTGTCCTCGCTGAAGCACCGATTCCAGTTCGGCAGAATGCGGCAAAGCAGCAGCCGGGATCAGTAGACGTGGTGGTTCCTGCGCAGCGAGAAAATACTGGCAAAAGAAGGTCCCCAGTACCAGGATTACCAGGTATCCGGGAAGTCGCTTCGAGCGTAAATCAATCCGTGTTTGCATAAGACCCAATCCGTGTTGATCACAACTGTCGCAGGACAGTTGTCAAAGGCACTCCAGTCCGTTAAACGTTTCGGGACGACATTTCTCCACATCCATGTCGCAACCCCAATCCTGACCGGGTGCGGGAAGAAAGATCGGAATTCTGACCAGCCACTATTTGGACTATCGAATCAGAATTGCCTGTAAACAAAGGACTTGAGATCGCTCGGCAAGGAACGATCCGACTGACCATTACAGACAGAACCAACCGGTTCCGATTACACGGAATTCTCGACCTGATGCAACTTGGTCCAGTTGCGACGATTGCGCGTCTTGCAGCAGTAGTCCAGCGTGGACTCAGGTCGGCCCCGGGGGGTACGCGTTGATCCTATGCACGCACGATAAACAAGTCAAATTGACCGCCATTTTCCGGTTTTGGAGCAACCACCATGTTGATGTTACCGGACAGGCCCGCTAACATCTGGTAATCTCAGAAATTACTCTTCTCCCGAGGTTCCGTGATGAAAGTAGCCATCGAATCCAAGGATCCCAGCGCAATTTGCGTACAGGTGACTGGAAAGATAACACAGCACAATATCTCTCCATTTCGAGAGCCTCTAAGTGACCTGCTGGGCCCCGATGTTTACCAGGGCCGCGTTTTACTCGACATGAGTGAAGTAGAAGTACTCGATTCCAGTGGTGTGAGTTGGCTCTTGTCATGCCACAAAAAGTTTCGTACCTCGGAAGGCAACCTGCTCCTGCACTCACTATCGCCCAGCGTCTCGAACGTCCTGAAAGTCTTGAACCTCGACACGATCTTGGCAATTTCCGATTCCAAGGAAGCAGCTCTCGACAAGTAGTTTGGCAACGGCAACCTGTGCATCAATGCTTCTGGAAGCCATCAGGACTCCTGATCAAATCATCGGCATCCTGAGAACGGCACCTCGTCATACAGACCAATCTTCTCGTACCAGGAACCAACCCATGACAAACTCCGCCCCAACCCCCCTGGACCCAGTTGAACTAACTGCCCTGGAAGTGGACAAGGCCGTGCAAGTCATTGTTCGACATGCTGCTGATATGAAAGCCAGTGACCTCTTTGTCCTGACCGAGGAAGATAGCGTCAGGATCGCCGCCAGGCGACTGGGAATCGTGGAAACGCTGGTCACCGTTTCACGAGATTATGGCAAACATGTCATCATCCACTTCAAAGCCATGGCTGGCATGGACATCTCCGAACATCGCCGTCCCGCAGATGGTCGCCGTATTGATGTGTTTGACGGTCGCAAAATGGACCTCCGCATTAACTGCATTGCGACCCTGTACGGCGAGGACATTGCCATCCGCATGTGGGACCATGATGAAGGTCTTCGGGGACTGGATGAACTGGGAATCTCATCCAAGGACCTGAAAAAACTAACCAACATGCTACAGTGCCCCAGTGGCTTAATCCTCGTCACCGGCCCTACCGGTACCGGGAAAACCACCACGCTCTACGCCTCCCTGGAAACGCTCAACGATGGCACTCGCAAGATCAACACCCTGGAAGATCCCATCGAATATGCCATTGCCGGAATTCGCCAATCCCAGGTCTTTCCCAAGATCGGACTCGGGTTTTCAGACCTGCTGCGTAGTATCCTACGACAGGCACCCGATGTGATCATGGTGGGGGAAATCCGTGATGAAGATACAGCGCATACAGCCGTGCGCGCTGCCAACAGTGGCCACCTGGTCCTGGCAACCCTGCATTCCCCGGTGGCAGCCAGTGCCGTACAAAGCATGTTGGCCCTGGGATCCAGCCCCTTCTTCCTGTCCAGTTGCCTGCTGGGTGTGATCGCCCAGCGCCTGGTTCGAACCCTCTGTCCGCAGTGCCGAGTTAGCTACGACGTCAGTGAATCACCGCAAACCTTTGAAGAGATCCGACCGCTGCTCGAAGAAGGAGAAGGCCAAGCAATTTACGGTCCCAGTGGATGCCCGGAATGCTTCCAGCAGGGGTACTCAGGACGCACGGGGCTGTTTGAAGTGATGACCATGAACCAGGAAATTCGTCGCCTGGTGGCTGCCTCACGACCAGCTGCTGAAATCCAGCAGGCTGCTGTGAAAGCTGGCATGACCGAATTTCATCGCAGTGCACTGGTCAAGGTCGCCAAGGGCGTCACCAGTACCGAGGAGATACTCCGCGACGTGCCCCTGGAACACCTGGGACTCGAGGACTAACACGCCAGGGACGATCAATCTGCCCGGGTAATCTCCACGGGCCCACGCTGCCGCACCGAATCCGTTTGACGCTGACAAATCGTCACCGCATCCCGGGCCAGGTGACCGCTCAACAGTGGTGACGCTTTCCCAGTCTGAACCGACTGCACCACCTCGGAGATTTCTTCCGAGAAACTCTTGATCGGATCCCAGTCCCCCACGTCAGGCCGGATGACCTCTCCTTCTTCTCCTGGCACCAGGACCTTCAACTGGTTGGTTTCCGGTTCATCCAGGTAGCCGGCAAACTGAAATTGAATCGTAGCCTGCTCGAAATGAACCTCGAATCCATGCATGAAAGGACGACCCTGCTGGTTCAAGACCCCGCTGGTTGCACTGACAACCAACGAAGGATCCTCAAACTGGAAAAATGTATTGCAATATTCCACCGTTTCACCACGCAATCGCCCCTGGGAAATCACCCCGGTTGGCATGCCGAACAGCAAGCGAATCAAATGTGCATCATGAACATGAAGATCAATCAAGGGACCACCTACCTTGTCCACGTCATAGAAGTCCTTGAGCCACAACGGGTCTGAAATAACGCGCTCGAACCGTCCTCCCAACAACTTGCCATACGTCTTGTCCTGGACAGCCCGGTAGAGAAATTCAAACTCCGGCATGAATGGTAAAACATGACCGACCAGCAACTGCAGCCCCGCTGCTTCAGCCGCTGCCACCAGGATGCCACAATCCTCGGCATTCACTGCCAGTGGTTTCTCGCAGAACACATGCTTGCCCGCTTGCAACGCTGCCAGGCAAACCGGCTTATGCAGGTGGGGAGGCAAGCAAACATCGATCACGTCCAGTTCCGGATCAGCCAGCATGGCCTCGATTTCCTGGTACTTGCCCATTGCCGACGTATCAACCTGTTCTCCTGGAGGACCAAAATTCCCCTGGATGGACGTCCAGTCCCCGTCCAGCTTGGCCTGGTTGCGTGTGCAGAGGGCGGTGACCTGGATGTCATCCCGCTGGCGGTAAGCCAGGTAATGCATCCACCCCATGAAACCAATTCCAGCAATACCGACTTTCAACATATTTCGCTCTCCAGTTACACTCGATTACCAATCCACGATTCCCGGGGGCATTCACTCCCTAGACATCCTCCGGACTGTTTACCAGTTCAACAAACTGCTCGTACGCTGCATTCCAGGGCCCCGGTTGTTGTGGTTCATAGGTCTCTACCTGGAAACTTTTGCGAATCAACTCGCGGCCATCCTGGACCGAGGCCACCGCTCCCTGGGCAACCATTTGCACGACGATATTGCCAATGGCGGTTGCTTCGATGGGACCCGCCACCACCTGTCGATTACAAGCATCTGCAGTCATCTGGCACAACAGGCGATTCTGCGTCCCTCCGCCGACGATGTGAATCGTTTCGACCGTGGCTCCCGTCAACTGCTCCAGGTCATTCAGTACCATCCGGTAACGCAGAGACAGGCTCTCCAGTGCACAACGGATAATCGCACCATGCGTCTGCGGAACCGGCTGGGACGCCGTTTCACATAAGCGGGTGATTGCCTGCGGCATGTCCCGTGGTGCAACCAACGACGCGTGATCTGGATTAATCAGCGACACCAGCGGCTCGCTGGCTGCTGCCTGGCTCACCAGGTCAGGCCAACCGTACTCGCAACCCTCCTGGTTCCAGATCCGCCGACACTCCTGGATCAGCCACAAACCGGCAATATTCTTCAGCAGGCGCACCGAGTCTCCTACGCCACCCTCGTTCGTAAAATTCCTGGCCAGGCAATCCTGGCTTACGATCGGCGCGGGAATCTCCATACCCATCAAGGACCACGTCCCACTACTAATGTAGCACCACGTTGGCTGAGCCTGGAGCAAGGCGGCGGAAGGAACAGCCACTACGGCGCTGGCCGTATCATGCGTTCCTGGCAAAACCACTTCGACCCCCTGCAACCCGGTTAACTCCTGCACCGACTTACGGAAACCTCCCAGTCGCGTCCCCGGCGCGGCAACCGGACCGAGTAAATGACTGGGCAGGTTCAGTCGCGACAACAGATCCGTCGCCCAATCCTTTTTCTGGGGATCAAAAAACTGGCTCGTCGTTGCGTTGGTAAATTCATTTACCTTTTCACCGGTCATCAACCAGTGAAACAAGTCCGGGATCATCAGCAGCCGTTCGGCAGCCGCCAGGACTGCAGAATCAGCCTGTTGCAGCGCCAGCAACTGGTAAAGGGAATTGAATTGCATGAACTGCAATCCCGTCTGATCAAAGATCTCCTCCCGTGAGACAACCTCGAAAGCCCGCTCCATCACTCCGTCCGTATGCGGATCCCGGTAATGACGTGGATTGGCCAGTAATTCGTCACCGGCTCCCAGCAAGCCAAAATCGACGCCCCAGGTATCCACTCCAGCACTGACAACCTGGTCACTGAATTGGCCCGCCGCTTTACGTAAGCCCGTGAGCATTTCCTGCCAGAGACCCAGTAAATCCCAGTAAAAACGCTCACCCGCCCAAATCCCACCGTTGGCAAAACGATGCACTTCCTCCAACTGCAACCGAGCTCCATCAAAACGGCCAGCCACCAGGCGACCCCCAGAGGCTCCCACGTCAAACGCCAGGTAGTCCTGTTCTGCAGTCATGATCCCTCGTCACCCCAGCTAAAATTCCTACGATACGCTTCTCGTCACCACACCTTGGCCAAGCCCCGACCGCTAAAGATTTTACCTGAAAAACGCCGATCAAACAGTCATGCGACCCATTGTTTAGTTAGTTGATCAACATTATCATTATTAAGAACTGACTCCCACCGGAGAAAGTCCAACCAAGCTGCTGTTTTCCGAAAGAACTCCCTGTCCATGGACAGCCCCTCCTCCACGCCCAAAAACACGGATACCCAGCCCCCCTCAACAGGCCTGGCTGCTGAAGCGACTTCGTTTGCGCCTCTCGAACCTACGCCCGCATTACTTGCAGAACTGGCCGAGCAGAGTAATCGCCTGGAAACCGCCAGTCCCCAAGAGATCCTGCGCTGGGCCAATGAACGATTTGCGCCCTATTTCAGTATGGCAACAGCCTTTGGGCCCGAGGGAATGAGCATCATTCACATGCTGGCTGAAATAGCGCCTCAGACTCCGATCTTCAACCTGGAAACGGGTTACCAGTTCCCAGAGACCCTGGAATTGCGAGAGCGCGTAAAAACACGTTATGGCATCGAGGTTGAATTCCTACGCCCCGAACACACGGTGGTGGAGTACGAGGCCCTCCACGGTGGTCCGGTCTACGAGTCAAATCCACAGCAATGTTGTTTCGATCGCAAGTTAACCCAACTCAAGAAAGCCGCGGGCAGTTTGCATGCCTGGGCCAGTGCAATTCGCCGCGACCAGAGTCCTGACCGCGCCAAAGCTCCTATTGTTGGCTGGGACAAGAAGTTCTCGCTGGTCAAGATTAGCCCCCTGGCCAACTCAACAAAACAAGAGATCTGGAAAATGATCACTGACCATGACATCCCCTACAACGCCTTACACGATCGAGGCTATCCCAGCGTCGGTTGCTGGCCCTGCACACGGGCCATCACGCTGGGCGAAGATGAACGCGCGGGCCGCTGGAGCGGTACCAACAAGATCGAATGTGGTCTGCACTCGATCGATGACGAACCAAACACCTAAACCCTACCCTTCATTACAAGCGGCCAGCTATCGTGAACATCTCTGCGAAAACTGAATATGCCTGTATCGCAATGCTGGAATTAGCCTCCCAGTATGGAAGTCGCAAGCCGGTACGCATCCGAACGATCGCACAACGCCATGGGATTCCCGCAAGATTCCTCGTGCAAATCCTGCTCCAATTAAAAGCCGCTGGACTGGTTCAAAGTACTCGCGGTGCTGCGGGTGGGTATCAACTCATCCGGGATCCTGAACAGGTGACGCTACGGGATGTAACCCAGATCCTCGATAGACAACCCGACACGATCACCAGTAACGCTGAAAACACGACCGCCATTTCAAACACCTTGATCGACACCTGGAACCAATGCCTCTCTCGTGAGAGCGAGATGCTGCAGGCCATCACGCTGGCCGAACTCACACAGCGTGCCCAACTCAGCAATGACCCCATGTACTACATCTAGGTGGTGCTCCCAATGCTGGCGACATCGCAGCTTCCTCTTGACCGCAACGGGAGTGCCAGTATAGTCTGATCGATTGACTGTCAGCTGTCGCTGACAGCTACCAGAATCAATTTCATGGGCCACTGACAAAACGACCTGGTCCGCCCAAAAATCGCTGATTTCTCCTGTTACTAGTTTCCGCTGAACCTGACTTCATCAATCGAAGTATCCAAGATGGCTCCTGTTGTCATTGACCTGCGAAAATCGGACGACCCGCACGATGTCGTGCGGCGCGCAGTGGCGGCCATGGACGCAGGCCAACTGGTTCTTTTCCCAACCGAAACGATTTACGGTCTGGCAGCTGCGGCCTGGCAGGCCGATGCGGTAAAGCGGCTCATCCAGAGCAAGGGACGAGCCACCGGGCACCCTCTCACCCTGGCCATCAAGGACCCCCTGGAAGCCATGGAATACGCGCCGGACCTTTCCACCATCGCTAACCGGCTCGCCCGGCGATGTTGGCCTGGGCCCCTCACACTGGTCCTACCCGCTGATCACCCAAACAGCCAGTTGCACCAATTTCCTGAAAGCGTCCGGCAGGCAGTTGTACCCAACCAAACCGTTGGCTTGCGAGTGCCCAGCCATCCCATGATCCTGGCCACGCTGCAAGCTTCAGAAGGCCCCTTCGTCTTGACCAGTGCCAATCTCACTGGGCAGCCAGCGGCCTGCACCGCTGAGCAGGCCGTGGAAGACCTGGGAGATCACCTGGACCTGGTCCTGGACGACGGTCCCACACGCTTTAGCCAGGCTTCATCAGTAGTCCAGGTCCAGGGCAACCAGCTCAAAATCTTACGCGAAGGCTTACTCGATCCGGACACACTCAAGCGACTGTCCTCGCTGGTTGTCCTGATCGTCTGCACCGGCAACACCTGTCGCAGCCCGATGGCAGAAGTGCTATTACAGCAGAAGGTCAGCCAGCTGCAGGGTTGTGAACCAGAGGAACTGGAAGAGCAGGGCATCATCATCGCATCAGCCGGACTGGCAGCTGGAGCCGGTTTCCCTGCCAGTAGCGAGGCCGTGGAGACGGTTTCTCACCAGGGCATCAACCTCGCCGGGCACGAATCCCAACCAATCACCGATCGCCTGGTAAAGGTTGCAGACCTGGTCCTGACAATGACTCGCTCCCACCGACAGGCAATCGTAGCTCGCTGGCCTGAGGCTGCCGATCGAACCCACCTACTGGCCCGCGACAACACGGACATTAGTGATCCGATCGGAGGCTCATCGGAAGTTTACCAGCAATGTGCCACGCAACTTGACGAACAGCTCAGCCAATGGATACCGGACCTGGATTTTTCCAACCGCCCTGAAATCATCTAGCAGAGAAGGATCGACGTATGCGGATTGCGATCGGAAGTGATCACCGGGGAGTTTCGCTGAAGGCTCACCTGGTTCAGATCCTGAACCAATGGGATCACGAGGTAGTGGATGTAGGCACGGACAGCGAAGAGAGTGTTGATTATCCAGATATCGCATCCGCCGTGGGAAACCAGGTCTCCGAGCAGCAGGTCGATCGTGGCATCCTGATCTGCGGAACGGGTATCGGCATGGCCATTACGGCCAACAAGTTTGCCGGGGTACGTGCGGCTCCTTGTAGTGATCCTGAAACCGCTGAGATCACTCGCCGACACAATGATCTCAACGTACTCTGCCTACCCGCTAACGACCTTACCAGTGAAACGCAAACCGACGCGCTGGTCCAAACCTGGCTCGACACCCCATTTGATGCAGGACGCCATGCACGCCGCCTGGAAAAAATTACCGTCCTGGAAAAGCTCACTGGCGAGGACGGTGAGAACACCCCCTCCCCTGGTAACTAGGCGGCCGGTAACTGCAGACCGCTTCTATTCCAGGGGCAACGGTTAAATCCTGTCGGTCATTCCGATTAGTTGACGCCTGTTTTTGCGGTCGTAGCGGTCGCGCCGAAGAGGCCACATGCTTTCTGCTAAGTTACGGCCAAAACAAGTCTTAAGCCTCTTGTGAAAGACCTTATTGCTGGTAGATTCGAACCCATGGGAGAAGCCTTCATCGTGACCCGCACCAGGGTATCCGAAAACGAGGTTCCCATCAGAAGAACAAACCAAGCATCATGAACTACTCACCCACAAATCCCGACGACATTGATCATCTGTTACTCAATGCTCGTCTACGAGATGAACTCGAACCATTCCGGGATGAATCCATCGACCTGGTCAATGCCGGTCGGATGTCGACCCCCGAGGAGAATGAATTCCTGGCTTCCATGCTGGCCTGGGAGCGGGCTCCCGTACTACCCATCAGCCAGTGGTTTCAACCGGAACTGATCCTGCCACATCCAGACATGCTCGATGAGGACCAGCTGCATCGGTTACTGTGGGAAACTATTGAGCAGCTCTACGAAGCAAAGATCATCCTCGAATTTACGGATCATCTTTCAGACCACGCACTCTATTGCCTGCTGTATCGCGACATCCTGCCCTCACCCGAAAAGCAGGTCAACCTCGCAAAAAATTATCTCCACTGGCACTGCCTGGACATGGCCGAACAGCCGGAAACATGGCTGCGTTATTACGCCAGTGCCGAGGAACGAAGCGATTGGCAAAGAGAATTCCTGCATCCGCTGCCGGATACGGAAATCCCTCCCCATCCCCGGGTCATGCCACGACGCCCCCATTGATTAACCCTGGGATTAACCCTGGAACGTCTATCCTATTTACGTTTCGAATTCTCGGTCCGTGCATTCTTGACCAGGTTTCGAAACAAACGTCCCTGGGCCGCCAGCGCAGCAACTCGATCCTTAGGCTGGCTACTCGCTTCCAGCATCACCCAACCTGCGTATTTCGCCTTCACGAGCAACTTAATTAACGTCGCATAAGGATAATCGGGACTCTGCAGTTCACGAACGTGCAACGTGCTACCAAGATGCTCCTGGACCATTTTGAAGTTAGCTTCCAGGCCCTCCCCCTGTAAATCCTGGGCATTGGAATTCCAGCACAGCACCACGTTATCATGATCCGCTGCATCCATGATGGCCTTGATCGTGGGCAACTCGGCGCACTGTCCGTGCACTTCCAGGCGCACCTTCTGGCCATAACCGGATGCAAAATCACCCAGCGTATGAAGAGCCTTACCAATCTGTGCAATCGTCTTTTCCCGAGGGACATCCGCATGAAATCGATCCGGCTTCACTTTAACACCAGTACTGCCCACATCGTGACTTAAAACCAGGAACTTCTTGGTCGCTTCAATAGCCCGCTTCACAACCGCCGGATCCGGATTATCAAAACGCTCATTGCTTCCCAGGCCAGCGAGCACGACCGGGCTGTCTCCAAATCGCTTTTGAACTTCCTGGCGTTGCTTAGCAGTAAGACTAGGTTCCACAGCATGCGCATGCGTCGTCCGTAATTCAACACCTAGAACCGCTGCCTTTTCACAATTCTTCAGCAGCGTCGGCAGATCCCAGTCCTTGCCCCATTGGTAGGTCACCAATCCAAAAAACATATCCTCGCCCGGGGCCTTGGCTGCCTCCAGGATATTTCCTTGACTGGTGGCCAGGCTGGTGGCTGTCGCAGCACAAAGGCCAAGAAACGTTCGTCGATTGGTTTGAGCCATGAGCGATGTTCTCCTGGGCAAAGGTGGGAAGTGTTCTCCTGGATCAGGAAAAGCAGCTTTAATTTAGCGAGCCTGCGGGAACTTGGCCAGCCACTCAAGACGATTTAAAAGACCGAACTTACTCGAAAGAAACGGCTGTATTTCAAAGCTAAACCGTTACAATGATAAGGCTCCCCCACCCCGGAAGATGAAACCGAATTGGGGCCACTAGCCAGGTCTTGTTCACTAAATCCGCAGGAGATTTGATTGCATGCCAACGCGACATCCATCGATTGCCAACGTCTGTTTCACACGCATATGGCCCGGTCTCCTACCCGGTCTCCTACTGGGAACCCTGGCCTGCGTGATACTGATCGCCACCAGCATCGCGCCTGCCTCACTGGCAGCGCAGGATCGTCCGGGAGCAAACGTTTTCAGTCCACGTAATGGAATCCCCGAAGCCGTCGCGGTATACAAGGGACGTCGCGTCGCGATGACCATGCACTACAAGGGTGCCGAGTGGTTAATTCGTAATGAACGTGAGCGAGAGGAACGCTGTTCCCTCATGCTGGCAAACCTGGGAATCAAGCCGGGCATGACCGTCTGCGACATGGGTTGTGGTAACGGATTTTACGCCTTGCAAATGGCCAAGATGGTCGGCCCACGGGGGCAAGTCCTGGGAGTTGACATTCAACCCGAGATGCTGAAGTTCCTGCGGGATCGCATGGAACAAAAAAACATTAACAATATCACTCCTATCCTTGGTTCTCTCCATGATCCGCGACTACCCAAGAACCAGGTTGACCTGGTTTTGCTGGTCGATGTCTATCACGAATTCTCTCACCCGGAACCGATGTTGAAAGCCATCCGTGAATCACTTTCACCAACCGGCGTGGTTGCCTTGCTGGAATACCGCAGCGAGGATCCGAAAGTACCCATCAAATTGCTACACAAGATGAGCAAGAAGCAGATCATGAAGGAGTTTCCGCCCAACGGTTTCAAACTCGTCAAGGAATATGACAAGCTACCGTGGCAACACATGATGTTCTTTGGGCGTGATGAGAATTACCAGCCAACATCGAAAAAATAACCGGTCGTCCTGCGAACGCTATAGCTTCCAGGCTAACAGTGCTGCGTAGGTGAGATCATTAGGTCGCAGACCGATGGGCGTGTTGTCGTAACGATCATTGAGTTCGAATTTAAGGCTCAACTTTTTCTCTTCGTCGAGCATGATTTTCCAACCCGCATCCGTCTCCAGGCGGAACTTGTGAAAATCACTCCAGTCCGGCAGGTACTCGACTGCCATCTCCAGGTGCTGGCGCGTCGTGAGCTGGCGCTTGATATTCAAGCCGAAAAGAGCTTCCGGTACCATCGCGTTGACTGGCCCACCCAACTCGCGCGAAAAACCGGCGCCAAAACGGCCGGCCAGGCGCGTCAGATCGGTTTTGATGAAATCGTATTCGGCACCCCCGTTGGTACTGATTCGCGAATCAAATGACTTAAATTCGTCGTAATCAAAACCGAACTGAACAAAACAACTCAAAGGGGTTGTGGTCAGCCACCTGTGCTCCAGGTCCAGCAGGGCCTGGTGCCGAATCTGAACGCTATCGGACGTGACCTTCGAATAGTCAAACTCAATATCCAGGACCCCACCGGGCGTTTGGAAATCCAGATCGACACCGGCGTAAAGATTAAAACTGATCGAATTCCCCTCGCTACCATTGGTCCCCAGTTCCAGGTCTCCCGTCCAGGCTTTCTCCTTCACCTGCACGGGCAGCTCCTCGACCGGCTTAAGCCACGCCGCTTCCGCCTGAAGATCAACCGTCGGTAACCGTCTTACCTCCTGCTCGCCGATCAATTCCTGGGCAGCCAAGGACATGGACATGACCTGGAACACGAGACACGCCAGCCAAGACAGCTGGACGGTGCGCAGCAAGATAGGAACATCCGGTCGCATTGAATCTGACCACGCAGCTTTCAGAAGCTGCTTGCTGAATGGGATTACGAAAAGAAAAAAGACGGGGTGGTATTTTGCAAATGCAGTCCTGTCACCGCAAGGGCAATTAACCCAAAAGTTCCTTTTCCACAGCCGAAAGAAGGTTTTTCATCCGGCATCCGCCGGATTCACCAATGCTCGGAAGCGTTTCATCAAGTCGCGTGTGAGTGGACCTGGCGTGCCATTCCCAATCTGGCTCTCATCCACCTGCACCACGGGGACAACCTCAGCTGCACTACCGGTCAGGAAACATTCGTCCGCTCCGTAGACATCTTCCATCAACAAGGTCCGTTCCTGGACTTCTGTCCCTGCTTCCACGGCCAGTTCAATCACAGCCTGGCGTGTAATCCCTTCCAGGATTCCGGCATCCGTGGACGGGGTAACCAGGACACCATCCTTAACCAGGAAAATATTATCGCCCGTACACTCGGCTACTTCGTCACGGTGGTTCAACATCAACGCTTCCACGCAACCTGCCTGCAGGCCTTCAATCTTGGCCAGGATATTATTCAGGTAGTTCAGCGACTTGATACGTGGACTGAGTGCATCCGGATGATTCCGGCGAGTTGCTACCGTAACGATTTTCAAACCGTTCTGATAATACTCGTCCGGGTACAGGGTGATCCGATCTGTAATGATAATCACCTGGGGATCGCTCGTCCGGTTCGGATCCAGCCCCAGGGTTCCTGCACCACGCGTCACGACCAGGCGAATGTATCCATCCTGGATATCGTTGGCAGCCAGGGTGGCGATCACGGACTGGGCCAGTTCTTCCTTGCTGGCCGGTATCTCCAGCCAGATAGCCTCTGCGGATTCCCACAAGCGATCCAGGTGTTGCTGCAAGCGAAACACCTGGCCTCCGTAGCTGCGGATTCCCTCGAATACACCATCCCCGTAAAGCAGGCCATGATCATAGACACTGATCATGGCATCCTCCTTGGCATAGAGGGTACCGTTAATATTCACTTTCAGAGACATGGTGCAGACTTAACCTGGGCAGAAACAAATCTCACGCTAGACGTCATTCGACGTGCACGACTCCATTCGACCCTCGACCAGTTGAACCGTATGATCCGCCTGGCTGGCAATCGCATGGTCGTGTGTCACCATGACTATAGTTAGCTTCTGCTCCTGGTTCAAGCAGCGCAGAATTTCCATGATATCAGCACCCGTCTTACGATCAAGATTTCCCGTGGGTTCGTCCGCCAGTAACACCCTCGGATTCGCAATCAAGGCCCGTGCAATCGCTGCTCGCTGCATTTCACCACCCGACAATTGTCGTGGCTTGTGGTTCAAACGATGCGAGAGGCCAACCAGGTCCAGCAGGTATTTGGCCCGCTTCGTATTAGCCCGTTTCTGACTCCAGTAACGAAACACACCATGGCGAATCATCAAGGGCATCAGCACGTTTTCCAGCATATTCAATTCCGGCAACAGGTGATAAAACTGGAACACCATGCCGAGGTAACGATTTCGCAACATATCCCGAGACGAAGCCGGTAGATTATCAATCCGGTTGCCTTCAAAAAAGATCTCACCCTCATCAGCTTCATCAAGCGTCGCCAGCAGGTGCAGCAGCGTACTTTTCCCTGAACCACTCTGCCCGATAATCGCCTGGAACTCCCCCTGCCGAATTTCAAAGTCAACGCTCTGCAGGACATTCACCTGCAACTTACCTTTACTATAATTTTTGACCAACCCGTAAGACGCCAACGCCAGGGGTTCCGGATCTTTCAGATCCGGCGCAACAGCAGCAGTCGGCGACTGGCCTAATTGATAACGCTCCATCTCCAGGGACGGAACTGGACTGGTCGGCAATTGAGAAGAACTACTCATAACGTAAGGCCTCCACGGGATGCAGTCGAGCAGCATGCCTGGCCGGTAGAATACTGGCCAGGACCGCGATACCCACGGCTCCCACCACTACCAGAGCAATCGTCCAGGGTTCGATGATCGTGGGAATCGACTGGAAGTAGTAAACCGTCGGATCAAACACCTCACGCCCCGTCAGGTGTTCCAGGCCTGCTGCAATATCATTGATATTGACCACCAGGAGCAATCCGAGGATCAAGCCAACTCCAGATCCGACCACTCCCAGGCAAAACCCGTAACTCAGGAAAATACTCATCACACCACCACTGGGTGCGCCGAGCGATTTAAGAATGCCGATATCACGTGTCTTTTCCACGACGATCATGAAAAACGTAGCCAGGATACCGAAACCTGCAACTGCAATAATCAGGAACAAGAGAATATTGAGGATCGTTGTTTCCAACTGCACGGCACTCAACAACGGTCCCTGCATGTCACGCCAGGTTTGAATACGATAACCAAACTGCTGGGCTGGAAACCGCTCCTGCAGGCGATCTCGTACTGAATTCAGATCGGCTCCCGGCTTCAACTTGATCTGGATCGAGGTCACGCTGGCAATCCCGCTGGCATGATCGATCATACCACGCATGTGCTGCATTTCGTCGAGCGGAATGAAGGCCAGCTTGGAGTCGTACTCACTCATACCACTCTCGTACAGGTCCACGGTGGTAAAGCGATTACTAATCGCCTTGGGAGGGCGACCTGAATTGGGCAAGGTCAATTGCACATCATCGCCGGGGCGACAAAGAAAATGATCTCGTACGGTTCCGTCAGGGTCCCGGTGTCGCACACTACACAAGGCAATCCCGAGAATGATTCCGGTATGCTGTTCGCGAGATGCATCAAACACGATTCCAGACTCTTCCGACAACGGTTGCCCGTAGGGAACCGGTGGGATCCCATCCGTAGCACCCGGCGCCTCATTACCCGCTTCTGGGTTGACCAGCGGGAAGGGGGATGCCGGAGGCACCGTAGTGTCGGTACCCGGCAAGGTGCCCTCTCCGTTGCCATCCGTTGTTGCCTGCTCCTCCTGGATGCGACGCTGTTGTTGCACCTGGAGATGCTGTTGTTCCAGCAAGGCCTGCTCATGCATGGCCCTGGCGCGACGCCATTTCCAACCGGAAGTGGGAAACTCTTTCTTCAGCGGCGCGTAACCATCCTCGCGCAAAGCAAAACTCATCTTGGCCCGGTTCTCGGGATGCAAGAGGTACTTCCCGAAGTCAGAAACCTGGGCATACGTCTCCCGGTCCACCCCGATCAACTGGACCTGGCGTGTAATCCAATTTCCGTTGTATTGGAAATTCAACATGGCCGGGACCTGCACCGAGGCCGTCATGCCTTCCAACTCGTCGGGAATCACCTGTCGAATCTGATCCATGTGCCAGTCTGGATCGGGTAACCCGTTCAGGTCATGGCTCTCGACCACCACGTCCGAGAGAATACCGTGCAAACGTTTGTACATCTCCTGCGTGAAACCAGCCATCACACTATTGACCACGATCAGTGTCGCCACTCCGAGCGTAACACTAATAATTGAGGCCAACGCGATGTACCGCGTTCGCAGATAACGCCAGGCAAGCAATAGTTTGTACATCAGGCCAATCCTTCGGCAACCATGTAAATATCTCGATCATCGATACTGCCTGGTCAATGCACTCCATGCACTCACCAGGCGATCCGGTTCCATTTATCCAGCTGACTCCGGTCGCAACAAGGGGAACAAAATGATTTCACGAATCGTCTGGCTGTTGGTTAACAGCATCACAAGGCGATCGATACCCACCCCCAGGCCACCGGCTGGAGGCATACCATGACGCAGGGCTCGAATAAAATCATGGTCCATTCGAGCCATTGAATCTTCTTCTGACATGCCAGCTAGCTGGGTCTTGAATAACTCTTCCTGGAGGTCTGGGTCATTTAACTCGGTATAGGCATTGGCGATCTCCATGCCCTTGACGAACAACTCGAAACGCTCGGCAATTTCCGGTTGATCCCGTTTACGCTTGGTGAGCGGACAAATGCTGGCCGGGTAATCGATCACGAAGACGGGTCCTTCGAGGGAATCCTCGACCTTTTCTTCAAAGACCTCGTTCTTGATCACGTCTGCGTGCCGGCCGTCCGTATCGATCCCGATCTTGGCGGCATATTGTTTCACTTGCTCCGCATCGGTCGGATCCACACCCGTATGTTCCTGGAACAATTCATCGTAAGTACGCTGGGCAAAGGGTGGCGTAAAATCAATCACGCCTTCTCCCCAGGGCAACTGGTATGGCAAGCCGAGTGCATCAATCGCGTCGACAATCATTTTCTCGGTCAAACGCATCATCGTCTCGTAATCCCCGTAAGCCTGGTAGACCTCGAGCATCGTGAATTCAGGATTATGACGCGGACTGATACCCTCGTTACGATAGACGCGGCCCAGCTCGAAGACTCGTTCCATGCCACCGACCAGCAATCGTTTCAAATGCAATTCCAGGGCAATCCGCATATACAAATCGATCCCCAGGGCATTATGAGTCGTGGTAAACGGACGTGCCGCCGCGCCACCCGCAATGGAATGTAACGTCGGCCCCTCGATTTCACAGAAATCCTGCTGGCAAAGCGTTTCCCGAATAGAGCGAACGATCTCCGTGCGATGACGAAAACGTTCCAGGACACCCTCATTGTAAGCCAGGTCCACGTAACGTCGACGCTGTCGCAACTCGGCATCCACGAGGCCCACATGCTTGGCAGGAGGTGGCTCAATCGACTTGGTAAGAAAGTGTAGACGCTCCGCGAAAATTGTTAACTCACCCGTGTTGGTGCGGCCCAGGCGACCATCGACACCAATCAAGTCACCCAGGTCAAACAACCCTGCCAACTCGAAATCTTCTTCACCTACCTGGCGTTTACCAACGAAAATCTGGATGCGACCTGTCCAATCCTGGATATCAATGAACCGCAGCTTACCCTTGTCTCGCTGCAAATGAATACGCCCGGCTGCTCGAACCTGCGGCCCAATTTCTTCACCAGGTCCCTGCTCCGAACGCCACTGCCGCATATCAAATCGATCACCATCTGCCGTCAAGCTCTCGATATCAGGCAAGGAGACTTCCGTGCCCTCTTCGGTACGGAACTTGATCTTGTCCATGGACGCGCGGATATCTCGAATCCAGGTTCGGTCATCGAATCGTCCGCCCCAAGGATCGATGCCTCGCTCACTAAGCTTGCGCAACTTGTCTCGACGCGATGCCACCAGGGCACCTCGATCTTCTTCTACTTCCGGATTTTCTGTGGAATCATTCATCACATAAACTCAAGTCCAACGGCATGGTTGTGGCCACTGAACTTTTCTGGAAACACGGCTCAGCGGAACCCTGCTTATTTTCGTTAAACCAAACAACCGCAAGATTTTAGTGAAAGCGGGACGGACTCGCAATGTCAGTCATTGGCTAGCCCGTGGGACCGTACGAGCTGACCACGGTCCCAATCATGCATTTCAACACTTCTAGCGGTCTCGCTGGGCAAATCGCTCGACCCGCTGCTTTAAACCAGGAATCAACCGGATGGCATTTTCATGGTAGATCTTTCTCAATACCGCATCCGGCAATCCGATCCCATAAATCCTCCAGAATCCCTGCGGTGGAAAAGGTTTCTCCGAGTACGGAAAGTACTCATCGAGGGTCTCGAAAAACCGCCAATAATACGTCAGCCGTTTTTCCGGCCAGGGACCATCGGTGCCAAAAAGAATTCGATCGGCATACTTGATGCAGAACTTGCGCGCGGTGTAGGGCTGTCGCCCCAGTTCCCCGATTCGCGATGCCGGCTCAACATACAGATTGGGGTATCGATCCAACCACTGGGAAACCGTTGCGAGGTCTTCCGAGGAATTGGCCATGTGGGCCCCGATGAAAATCGTCTTGGGATGTCGAGCGATCACCCGGTTACGAGCAGCCAGCAATTGGCCACGTGAAGGAAACTTGTCTGCCGGGAAGCTCCATTCCGGATGGCGTGACAATTCTTCCCAACGCTCGTTGGCAGCATCAATCGGATGAAAGAAAGCAATCGGATCCGCCGTATGAACCAGCACGGGAAATCCCAGCGTACCACAAGCCTTCCAGATCGGATCCCAGCGCGGATCATCAATCCGCATTAACGTGCCATCCGGATTGCGGTAACCGAGCCCAAACTGCTTGAACAGTTTGAGTCCACTGGCTCCCTGCCCCTTGGCCTCGGTCAGTTGCTGCACCACGCGACGGGCAAAGCCCGGACGCTGGCAATCCCAGGTTTCCGGTTTCTCACGATTACCTGATCCCACCCAGTCCACGTTCACAAAGATCAGGAAGCGGTCCTGGTACCGTGTCCACAAATACTTCCGGTGCTCGGTAAACGTCTCCCCGAGCCGGCCATCGAGACTGGCGCAAACGGCGATATTATGACGATTCATTAACTCGACAAAATGATCGAGCTGATCGGCCGAATGCTTCAGACGGTGAAAAAAGTGAGTATGCATATCGACCACGGGAAAACGGGCCTGCTTGAGCAGGTGCTGGGGGACTTTCAGGGTAGGCACCGGCCGAAAATTCCGCAGCAACAAGTCACGTCCCTCGTTTCCGTCCAGGGGCTGTTCCTGCCCAACCGCCGGAGAGGATCCGAACAACGGGAAACCAATTCCAGCCAGCAACAATAGCACGGTCAGTGGGAAAGGCTCCATGAAACGCCCAATACCATGAACCGCCACGGCGGGTCGATCAAACGCAAGTGAAACAGGCACGGTATGGTCACCTCATTGAAATCAAAAAAATGGATCGCTACGGCTCAACAGCTGCTACAATTCTAAACGTTCCGAACAGAGCTCAACAGCTACGAACGCCGGGAATTAGATCCTTGCAGACTACGAATCAAACCGACTAACATAGACGGCTGTACCTCTCCCGGCATGAGCCAAACGACCAGGACCCCTCTCCATGAGCTCTGAATTCACGCAGCGGCAAAGCGGTGAAGACCAGCGCCAGGCCCAGCAGTTAAGCCTGCAAAAGTCACAACCGCCGGCAACCGTTCCGGGCTACCAGCTGGAAAGATTTCTCGGTAGCGGTGCCTATGGTGAGGTATGGGTCGGCACCGATCAAAATACAGGCCGCCAGGTCGCTGTTAAATTCTATCTACATTCCAGTGGCGTTGATTGGTCCTTGCTGTCCCGGGAAGTCGAAAAACTGGTCTTCCTGTCAGCCGATCGGTATGTCGTCCAACTGCTGGACGTGGGATGGGACAGCGAACCACCTTACTACGTCATGGAATACGTCGAGAATGGATCGCTGGAAGACTACCTGAAAACGCAACCAACACTGGGGACGGCCGAAGCCGTAGAAATCTTTCGGGAAATGGTCATCGGCCTGATGCACGCCCACAACAAGGGAGTACTGCACTGCGACCTCAAACCGGCCAACATTCTTCTCGACCAGGACCATAAGCCACGCCTGGCCGATTTTGGACAGTCACGGCTTTCGCATGAACAAACCCCCGCCCTGGGAACCCTTTTCTACATGGCACCAGAGCAGGCACACCTGCAAGCCGTGCCGGACGTACGTTGGGACATCTATGCGTTGGGAGCTATTCTCTACCGAATGTTAACTGGCAACCCGCCACATCGCAGCTCCCATGTCCTGCAGGAACTGGATACCGTCGGTGGCCTCGATAAGCGACTGGCCAAATACCGACAATTAATCAACCGACAAACGGAATTCCCCAGGATTTCCGGACAGGCTGGGATCGACCGCAGCCTCACGGAAATCCTTCACCGCTGCCTGGCTCCCAATCCTGATCAGCGATTTCAGAATGTCCCGGACCTGCTGCAAGCCCTCGACATGCGGCACCGCAATCGTGCGCGACGACCATTACTTATCCTGGGTATCCTCGGTCCCATGTTCCTGCTGATCATGATGACCATGTTCGGCAGCTACTGGTACAACCAGACCATGCGAGAAGCACAGACTGCGGTTCGCAACCGCGTCTACAAGAGCAATGCCTGGTTTGCCAAGTATGCCGCGAAAGCGTTCGAGGTAGAGATAGCCCGATACTTCAAAATCGTGGAAGAAGAAGCTGACCAGGAAGAACTTCAACAGCAAATGCTGCGCGTGAATCAACTTCCCGGTCTCGAGAAGATTCGGAAGCTTGAAAAAGCAATGCCCGGTTCTGCGGATGTTATCCAGCAGGCACGTGATCAATTCAGCCAGGATATCCAGCAGGGCAAGCTTCACGATTACCTCCAGGAAAGACTCGACCGCCGCCTGGCACGATTGTCCACGGATCCAGGCGCCCCGAAGTTCGCCAGCCTGTTCGTACTGAACCCGCATGGTACCATCACCGCCGTCGCCTACGACGATAAGGCCATCACCTCGAACAGCGTCGGCAAAAACTTCTGTTTCCGAACCTATTTCCACGGGGGCCCCAGGGACCTTGCCCGAGAGATCCGCACACCGGAAATCACTCCTGTCCAGGAGTCACACCTTTCAGCTGTCTTCCAAAGCACGACCACCAAGATCTGGAAAGTCGCTTTTTCAACACCGATTTACCAACCCGCTGACGACGGGAGCAAAAAACTCGTCGGGATCATGGCCATCACGGTCAACCTTGGTGATTTTGCTTCCTATAGAAACCAGAATCAAAAAAACACTTTTGCCGTATTGATTGATGGCCGGCCCGGGATTGAGCAGGGCACCATTCTCAACCATCCAGCCTTTAACAGTGGCCTGTCCCAGAAAATGGGAGGCCATGAAAAACACTTCCGAATCAAACCTGAGCAGTTAAAAAACCTACAGCTTGAAACATACCAGCTCTACCAGGACCCTATTGCAGAGACACCGCACGGCAAGGACTACCGTGGTGACTGGATTGCCGCCATCGAACCGGTTCGACTTCCGGGCAGTCCCGTCGAGTCCGAAGCCACCACCAGTCCACTAAGTGAACTCATGATCGTGGTGCAGGAAAATGATCGCGTTACCACGGAACCACTTCTGAAACTGGGAAACGAACTGCTTAAAGAGGGCATCCTGGCGATTTGCATCCTGAGCCTGATCACCGGTGGGCTATGGTTTTTCGTGGTCCGCACCATGGGTAAAACCCAGTTGCCTGGTGACCGGCCACTGGAAATCACACCACCTGCCGACGACTCCCGTCCGCAGTCCCATGATCTGACCACCATGGCTGCCACGCCCGACCAGAAACCTGGCTCCAGAAACTAATCTCACCAAAGATCAGCATGCTCGGCGCTCGTTACGCCTAGCCCTGCCGTAATACCGGGTGCAACACCTTGCCGTGAACATCCGTCAGGCGACGTTCGATTCCGTTATGGTAATAACGCAGGCTTTCGTGATCGAGTCCCAGTAGGTGTAGCATGGTGGCATGCAAGTCATAGACGGTAGCCACTTGCTCCACGGCACGATGCCCAAAGGCATCCGTAGCTCCATAACTGAAGGGAGCGTTCACTCCTGCACCGGCCAACCAGGCCGTAAAACCTGCGGGATTATGATCTCGACCGCTGGCTCCTTTCTGGAACGTCGGCATACGGCCAAACTCCGTGCACCACAGAACTACCGTATCTTCCAACAGGCCACGTTGCCGGAGGTCCTTGAGCAATGCAGCAGTAGGCTGATCAAAAACCGGGCCATGTACCGAGTACTGGGCCTTGAGGCTCTTGTGCCCATCCCAGTTACTGGTTCCTTCACCCCCGGTCTGGTAGGCCCCGTTAAACAACTGGACAAAACGCACTCCCTTTTCCAGTAACCGCCGGGCCAGGATGCAGTTACGGGCGTATGCTGCCTTGAGCGTGTTTTGTGCATCATCCGCGCCGTACATTTTCATGATATGTGCTGGTTCCCGGGACAAATCGCTGACCTCCGGAACACTCAGTTGCATGCGGGCGGCCAGTTCATAGCTCGAGATCCGCGCCGATAACTCGCTGTCCTCTGGGAACCTTTTCAAATGTCGTTCATTCAAACGTTTGAGAAAATCACGCGTTGCACGATCCCTGGCCGGCCCGATCTTGGCAGGCACTGCCAGGTTACGAATCGGCTTGGCGGCATTAAAGTCGGTTCCCTGGAAGGCCGCCGGCAGAAATCCAGGGCCCCAATTATTGACACTGGCCTGGGGAGTCCCACGAGGGTCAGGAATCGCCACGTAAGCTGGCAACTCCTGGTTCACCGTTCCCAGGGCATAGGTCATCCAGGCGCCCATGCTGGGAAACCCATCGAGAGTAAAACCCGTCGACATGAAATTTTCTGCCGGACCATGGGTATTGGTCTTACTGGTCAACGAATGGATGAAGCACATCTCGTCTGCCTGTTCACCCAGTTGCGGCACCAGGTCCGATACCATCTTGCCCGATTTCCCCCGCGGTCGAAACTTCCAGGGACTCTGCGTGATCATCCCCTGTTCTCCCTGGAACGTAATCAGGCCCTTGCCACCGGGAAGCGGTTTGCCATGCTGACGAATCAATTCGGGTTTATAGTCAAACGTATCGAGATGGCTACAGGCACCGGAACAGAAAATGACCAGCACCTTGCTGGCTGCTGCTGGGAAATGTGAATCTCGCGCCCCATGAGGTTTCGCCGGATCAATCGTCGGCTGCAGGAGCGGTTTACCATGACCTGGTTGCCCCGGTTTCTGAGCAGCTATCAGGCCCTCGTCGCTGAGCAGTTGTGCGAGGGCAATGCTACTCAAACCCAGGCCCGCATCGCCGAGAAAACGACGACGATCAAGCAGGTGATTGCTCGACATAACAGGTTGACTGGACATGATGTTGAAACGCTCCTTGCTTAACGATGGGTCACCCTAGGGAATCACGACAAATTCATTACTGTTCACGAGAGCTCTGCAAAGTGCCGGCAACCCATGTTCGGTCACAAAAGCAACTGCCTCTTCTTGCTCAGCAGAAGTTGGTGCGCGCCCCAGGCTTCTGAGAAACGCATGCTGGACCTGGTCCTTAACCTGAACCCCGGCGATACGTTTGAGTTGCTCCGCAAAGAGTTCAGACTGCTGTAAGACAAACGAACTATTAAACAGGTTCAGAGCCTGCAATGGCGTGGTAGAACGACTTCTCCTGGGAACTACCTGGTTGCCATCCGGACAATCAAAGAGTCCAAATACGGAATCCAGTTCCTGGCGAACTTTCGTCATGTAAATCATGCGCCGCCAGTCGGATGCCTCGTACCGAGTCTTGGGAAAGTAATGCCGGACATTTTCCATCTGGACTTCGAAGCCACTGAAACCCGGCCCACCCATCGACTCATCCAGTGAGCCGGCAACCAGCAACAGGGAATCACGAATGCCTTCGGCTTCCAGCCGACGTGGCGGAAATCGCCACAGCCACTGGCTGTCGGCATCTACACGCATTGCTGCCTGTCGCGGAAAACCTTGCTGGCAGAATGTCTCGGACGTGAGAATCAGTCGTTGCATGTGCTTGATCGACCACCCCTGGTCGATGAACTCCCGGGCCAGCCAGTCCAGCAATTGAGGATGCGAGGGAGCACCGGCCTGGGTACCGAAGTCACTCGGTGTCCCTACCAACCCCCTGCCAAAATGGTAATGCCAGAGACGGTTTACCAGCACACGCGGAGTCAGTGGATTCGCCGGATCGACAATCCAGCGAGCCAACTTAAGCCGGCGATCCTGTTCCCGGGATTCCGCTGAAAGGGACAGGGTCCCCAGGAATCGGACCGTGTCCGGATTCACCTGTTCCCGCTTGGCCTGGGGATCGCCGCGGTAAAGTCGATGGGTGAGACCCGGTTGTACGAAACGACCCGCATAGACCATTTTCGGTGCCTTTAATTCCGCCAGGACACGTCGCGCCTGTTCCAACCGGCTGAGCATCTGCCTGCCCCCTTGAGCCTGTTGCATTGGCAGGTGATCGAAACGATAAGCAAGCACGGCCGGGGTCGACGGGTTCATGGGCAGGCGATCATCCCCGGTCGCCACGACCTGCCACTCGCCAGGCTCGACAGCAACCTCGATGCGGTAGCGCGTCGCTACCCGATCCTGGAATTTCCCTTCACGGTCACGCCCCCAGAGAATGCGATCGATCTGCACTGCTTCTGGCAAATCGATCTGCACCCAACCACCTCCCGTCTCGTTCGAAATCCAGCTGCGAGGATTCCCGACCTGCCCATCATTGACGTGCTTCAACTTGTGAATTTCATGTCCAGGCAAACTGCTGGAGCAGGAGGCTACCGAACCATGGCTGGCAAGGGCCACGTTCGTATCCCCGGACCAGATTTCCAGTTCGTCAATACAAGGCTGACTTTGGTTCGTAGCCAGGATCGTGAAACGGACCGAACGTGCCAGGACGGGCTTGAGCTTCTCGGTGTTCAGGCGGGCGTTGACGGCGGCGCGAAACGATGGCTGGATGGTTGTCGATATTTTTCCCTTGTCACCGCCACTCACGGGCTCCAGCAAGATCACGTCTGCAGTAACCGCTGTTCCGTCCTCTCCACCACGCAACAACAGGGACGTCGCCGATCCCAGGGTATGCACCCCAGCATCATGAAATCCACTCCACAACGGTTTACCAGGAACATCACCGGATGCGCCCGCAAACCGCTGCTGATCAACACGCGCCACGACACGCTGGTCATCACGGGTACTGGCATTCCCATCATCATCCAGTAGATAGGTCGCAGACCTGGTATGCGTCGCATTCCCTGCTCCCCAGGAAATCCAGAGACGATACCGCCCCGGTGCAACCAGGCGATACTGCATGACGTCCTGCCCTGGCTGGTTGGTCCACCACGTGTAACGCCCCTGGCTGACATTGGGCGCCCAATTGGAACCTCCCGGATCACTGCGAAAACCACGTTCCGTACCGGCCGGATTCACCCCCTCGCCGCGTTTCGCGACCAGCAGTTCTGTACCCCGTCCCTCCGCCTTAGCCACAGCAGCGTCATCGATGTAGACCCACTGCGAAGCAACCGTCAGGAGAAACGGTGCCAACTCCCTAGTCAGCCTTGCCAACTGCTGTTGCCTGGAATCAATCTGCAACTGCACATCTGCAGACGCGGCCAGGGGCCGGTCCGCATGTTGCACGCCGGCAAATACTGCCTGGAGCGAGTAATAGTCACGTTGCGTCACAGGGTCAAATTTATGATTGTGGCAGCGAGCACATCCAACAGTAAGCCCGAGAAAAGACATGCCGGTCGTGTTCACCATGTCAGCAAGCTCATCCTGCCGCTGGGCCAGCGTCAGGTTAATGTCACGACTCTTGACCAGGTCATAGGGCCCGGCAACCAGGAAACCTGTTGCCACATCACGCTGCAATGCATCACCCGCCAGTTGCTCCTGTACGAATTGCTGATAAGAAAGATCCTGGTTGAAAGCATCTACGACATAATCACGGTAACGCCACGCATGCGGACGTTCCCGGTTGGTTTCGAAACCATGCGTTTCGCCAAATCGCACCACATCCAACCAGTGTCGCGCCCAGCGTTCACCGTAGCGAGGACTGGCCAGGACACGATCAACCAATCGCTCGTAGGCATCTGGACGGGAATCCTCCAGGAACTCCTCCACCTCGCCAGGCGTTGGTGGCAATCCACGGGCCACCAGCGACAAACGGCGGATCAACGTTCTCCGGTCAGCTCTCGGAGAGGGTGCTAACTGGTGCTCTTGAAGTTGTCGACCGACAAACTGGTCAATAGGATTTGAACCCCACCTCTGACTGGTTGTCGGTACCTGGGGCCTGACCACTGGTTGATAAGCCCAATGCGAGGCGGCTGCAGCGGCAGCAGGATGATCTGCTGGTGCTTGCGCAGGCCAGCTATCCTGCTGGTCAATCCAGGCTCGCAACTTGCCAATTTGCTGGTCCGACAAACGGGGGCCTTTCGGCGGCATTGCCAAATCTTCTTCAAGCCCGGCCACGACTCGAATTAACAGGCTCTGCTTGCTTTTCCCTGGCAACACCGCCGCTTCGCCAAGGTCTCCTCCACGCAACAGGGAAGCTGGGGAATCCAGTCGCAAGCCACTTTCCTGCTTGGCGGCACCATGACAACCAAGGCAATGCTGCTTGAGAATCGGTAGGATATCTTGCTGGTAATCCACCTTGCCGGCAAAAACAGCCGGTACTTTATCAGCTGGTTCAGCAGCGTCCGTATCCTGCAAGAACAGCAAGACAGGCAGACTCCAGAGCAGGATCCGGAATAATTTCAGTTGAACATGGGTTGATCGTTGATTCATCACGTCTCGGGCACCTATCTCTACCTGGTACATCACCCTGCAACAACGATTCACGATGGTCAGAATTCCACCTGCGAACGTGTCCCATGATAACCCATGGTGATCGAAAGACCCAGTCAAAGCGCCTACACCTGGAAGATTTAGAACTTACCGAGCCAGTGGCAATAAGGACTCCCGTAGCCAAAGCCAAAGCTCGACCATACAATCGTGGAGCATTTGCCCCTTTCTCCATCAGTTAACGAGAGACCATGGCTGATTTGATCGCACAGGGTACTGATCTGCGTCATCGTTGGCGACACCGCCTGCCAGAGAACCAGGTACTCGTCCTGGGACGTCGGGGAAATCGCTGGGCAACTCCCTGGGACTCCCACGTCTCATCAGAACACGTGGAAATCTGCTGGCGGCATGGCAGGCTCTACGTTCAGCAGGTGGATGGCACTCGCAATCCGGTTTTTTTCCGCGGCCGCAAGGAAGACCATTTCCAGGTCATCGCGGGCGAACACTTCGTGATCGGGTCAACCACCTTTTCGGTCTCCGACGAGCAGATTGAGCTATCCATCAACGAGCCGCTTCCGGCAACTGAAAAAACATTCTCCGCCAAGGACCTGCAGGCCAGCCCTTATCACGATGCGGAACAGCAAATTGATTTACTCAGCGACCTACCCAGGATTATTTCCAGCAGCGGCAACAACGGCATCTTATTCAGCCAGTTAATCAGCTTGCTGCTGCGAGGAATTGCACGTGCGGATGGAGTGGCGTTGGTCAGGAGTACCCAACTGTCCGAGAATCCCGGTGAAGAAACCACGGTTGAGGTCATGCAATGGGATTCGCGTAGCGGCGCCGCCAGCGACATCCGGCCCAGCCAGAGAATCATTCAGCAGGCCACGGAGACGCAAAAAAGTGTCGCCTACGTCTGGGAGGGAAAACGCAATGAAAGCCTGCCCACGCTCACTGCCAGCGAAGATATCGACTGGGCTTTCTGCACTCCCATCAACAGTCCGGCCTGTCCCGAGTGGGCTATTTACGTGGAAGGTCAGTTTGAACAGCAAGCATCGTCGGCAGCAGTATCCTGTCACCCCCGGGCCCTCCACGACGACATGAAGTTCACGGAACTCATCGCATCATCCCTGGGAGACTCTCTGTATCTTTCCAAGCTCAAACGCGACCAGGCAGTCTTCGGCCAATTCTTCCCAGCGGTTGTCCTGGACGCGCTGGGCATGCAGGATCCGGAGGAGTTCCTGGCACCCCGGGAAGTTACACTCTCCGTTTTGTTCTGTGACGTACGGGGGTTTGCACGTACCTCGGAACTGGCCAGCAATGACCTGCTGGAATTGCTCGAACGTGTGAGCCAG
>MPLU02139051.1_pt1 | contig 52336 bp, 42 predicted proteins | sample 1617381 | NCBI WGS metagenome assembly MPLU02 (sample SAMN05944801, study PRJNA350692) | marine metagenome | biome: marine; feature: ODZ; material: water; isolation source: 90 m water sample filtered on 0.2 um supor filter | place: Pacific Ocean | collected 2012-04-08 | depth 90m m
GCTCCAGGTCTGATGGGAATTACCAGCAGTACCACTTTCATTCCTTCCGGCAGCACGATGGCTGCGGCGCGTTCCTCTGAAACTTCCGGCTGTGATCATGGTCATCCCTCAGAGAATTTTTACAAACCGAAGAACAAACGTGTAGCCTTGTTCCTCAAAGAAAATTTCCTGCAGATAAAACTGGAAAGTGCTCAGGGTCAGGGTCAGCACCTAGATGCACTAGCGTATCTGGCAGGATGTACTACCAGCGATGATGCTTTTGCGGAACTGATCCGTAATAATTATGTTCAGGTTTTCGATACTGACTTATTGAATCTGCATCCGGAATCAAGCATAAAAGGAGCAGCTCAAACCAGCGAACGTCTTTTAAATTTAATGTCAAACTCTCCTTTACTTGCCTCCAGCTGTGAATCCAGTTAAACTCTATATACGGATTCGTATAACACCTGCAAAATATCCTGCGTAATTTAAAATTTCAACTACATATTTTTTTATGAGTCAGACTCTTTCCCTCTCCGGTTCAGGGACTTCCGGAATATTATTTGATAAACGTTTAGGCACTAACCTCGTGGCCGCAGCATTGATCGGCGCCGGTTTCTGGTTTTCAGAACCGTGGAATGAGACACTTTTGAATACCGGATTGTTTGCACTTTCCGGTGCAGTAACAAACTGGCTCGCCATCTACATGCTCTTTGAGAGAGTCCCTGGACTCTATGGTTCAGGTGTAATCCCACTGCATTTTGAAGCATTCAAGACGAGCATTCACGAATTAATCATGGACCAATTTTTCAACCGTGAAAATGTAGAACAGTTTTTTGCAGATTCGGAAAGTTCAAAACTGATTCCGGATTTTGAGCAACTCCTTAAAAAGGTAAATTTAAACCCTGCCTTTGACTCTTTACTGGAAGTGATTGAGGGTTCCAGTTTTGGACCCATGTTATCCATGGTAGGAGGAGTACAGGCACTGGAGCCTTTACGTGAACCGTTTAAAGAAAAACTGCAGGTTGCCGTACATAAAATTTCTGAGACAGATGCTTTTAAGGAAGCAATGCATGAACAACTTGAGGACATTTCTGTGAGTGATGATATCTTAACAAAAGTTGACGTAATCGTCAGCCGGCGTTTAGCAGAACTAACTCCAGAGATGGTAAAGGAAATTATTGAGCGTATGATTCAGGAGCATCTCGGCTGGCTCGTTGTCTGGGGTGGTGTTTTTGGAGGTTTGATCGGACTCGTTACCACTTTTATCTTATAAAATACTCTCTGGACTTGCTTCTGCTAAGTTCGCCTCGACTCCGCTCAAGCAATACAGACGTTCCTGGAGCGCAATCTAAGGACAACCTTAGCGTTTTTATAAGCTTACTTTGGTCGCTCTCAGCGGCTATAGCTTAATTTCAAAAACTAAAATCTTAAACCATAAAACTTCCATGCCTAAACAGAAACTATTACTATTACTCCAGGAAATAACTGAGGAGCGTATTCCGTTTAACAAATTAATTGGCATGAAAATAGAGACGCTTGATTTGGATAATTTCGGAATCAGTTTTAAAATGCGTCCGGAACTTGTAGGTAATTTCATGCGTGGAAACCTGCACGGCGGGGTGATTTCGTCAGTACTTGACGTAACCGGAGGAATGGTGGCCTTGACCGGAATTATGAAAAGAATGGAAGGGCGTTCTTTCGAGGAAATTGCTGAAGGATTTGCTAAAATCGGTACCATAGACCTTCGCGTGGATTATCTGCGTCCAGGTTTTGGCAAACATTTTGTTGCAACGGGCTATAACTTACGTACAGGAAACAAACTTTCAGTAACCCGGATGGAACTGCACAATGATGAAGGGCTTCTGATTGCAGTCGGCACAGGCAGTTATGCAGTCGGCTAAGTTCCACTGAGTATTAACGAGATCCCCGGCTCTGTCTGATGCTTAAAGAACTTGACACTTACTTAGAAAAAACATCTCATATATGAGGAATCGGAGCGTAGCGCAGCCTGGTAGCGCACACGCCTGGGGGGCGTGCGGTCGCTGGTTCAAATCCAGTCGCTCCGACCACCTGCCTCTATATAACTCCAAAATCTAGAAATACTACTATTCTTTTGTCTTACATCTGTCTTGACGGTTTAAGAGCTGGATAATTTACTGTCACCAAATTTTATTAGAAAAACACTAATTCATGAAACTTACCGAAAACCTAAACGTTGTTGACGTTTTACCGTTAATATCGCCATTAACACTAAGAAAACTTTTACCACTTTCAGAGACTGCGTCTGAGACTGTCACAAATGCCAGAAAAGCGATCCAACAGATTTTAACAGGTAAGGATAAGCGTCTGCTTGTGATAGTCGGTCCCTGTTCCATTCATGATCCAGAGGCTGCGCATGATTATGCGAAGCGACTTAAGAAACTCGCAGATCAAGTTTCTGATAAAATTCTGATCATAATGCGAGTATATTTTGAAAAACCACGTACAACAGTTGGTTGGAAAGGTTTGATCAATGATCCTGAATTAAATGGCAGTCATAAAATAAATAAGGGTATTGAGCTCGCACGGAAATTATTGCTGGAAACAAATAATATGGGACTGCCCTGCGCTACAGAAATTCTTGATCCGATCACACCGCAGTATCTCGCGGATTTAATTTCCTGGAGCGCAATTGGAGCTCGCACCACTGAATCTCAAACACATCGGGAACTGGCGAGTGGCTTATCTATGCCGGTTGGATTTAAAAATGGCACTAACGGCAGCTTAAATGTTGCTCTGAATGCGATGAAATCAGCACTGCAACCGCATCATTTCCTCGGTATCAGCCAGGAAGGTGCATCCTCTATCATCCAGACTTCCGGTAACGACTATGTTCATCTAGTTTTACGTGGCGGTAGCAATGGTCCTAATTTTGATGCCGTTTCCATCCAAATTGCTTCCGATGAACTTACTTCAGGAGGTTTGCCTAAAGCAATCATGATTGACTGCAACCACGCAAATTCAGGGAAAGATCCTGAACGTCAGGAACTGGTGCTTAAAAATTTAATCTTGCAAATTAAAGACGGTGACCAATCCATCATTGGTACTATGATCGAAAGTAATATCAATGGTGGAAACCAGCCCATTTCAATGGAAATGGAGTATGGAGTTTCTGTGACAGATGCATGTCTTGACTGGGATAATACAAACAGGATTCTACTCAACGCACATGAGTCTTTGAAAATGAATAAATAATACTTTACTCTGACCCTAATTTATTGATAACGAAATAGTTGATTTGTACTGTTGGATACACGTTTCTTAGCAGAATAATCAGCTTTTCACATTATACTCAAAGTCAACGAGACGTGGCCACTGATCAATGGACGATAGCAGACATTTTGGCTTGGACACAGGGTCATTTTGAAAAATTGCGACCTGACTCTCCGCGGCTGGATGCGGAACTTCTGCTGGCATTTGTTCTCGATTGTCCTCGTTTAGATCTTTATCTAAGGGCAGACCAGCCTCTTAATGAGAAGGAACGCGGCGCTTACCGCGAATTAGTTCAACAGCGTGCAGCTGGTTGTCCAATTGCATATTTAACCGGTGAAAAGGAATTTTGGTCTCTGTCTCTCGAGGTAAATAAATATACCTTAATCCCCCGTCCAGATACAGAAACCCTGGTTGAAAATACTGTTGAACAAATCCGAAATAAGCAAAATAAACATTCAGAATCACGGTGCCTGATTGCGGAACTCGGCACTGGGACAGCTGCAATTCCACTGGCACTTTGCGCTGAATTGATGAACCTTCACATTATATCTGTAGATTGTTCTGCGGATATTTTGGAGGTTGCTATCAGAAATCTGCAGCGTCATGAATCCCTTCTTTCTCCCCGGGATAACCGAATAGAGCTGGTGGAAAGCAACTTATTTTCAAGACTCAACCCCCCCGCAAAACTCGATTTCATAGTCAGCAATCCGCCTTACATTCCCAGCGGAAACATTTCAAAACTACAAGTTGATGTAGCTCAATATGAACCTCATACCGCGCTTGACGGTGGTCCCGACGGTCTGTCTTTTTACCGTTACCTGCTTGATACTGCTCCCGGTTTATTAGCACCGGAAGGAGAAATGTTACTAGAAATCGGTTTTGATCAAAGGACACAATTGAGTTTACTTCTGAAGGATTTTCCGGCTTGGAAAACCTCCGCCTTCCTTCCGGATATGCAGGGAAATGATCGTGTCTGGAAATTGGGACTCAGCGAGTTGCGTTCATCCTGAAATTTAACCCGCAGTATTGATAATCGGCAATTAATTTAAACCTAAAAGACCTCTTTTTACAAATCCTGACAAATTAATCTCAAGGCTGCAAATCACACAAAAACTGCTTAACTCCGCTGGCTTTTCGGCTATTCAACTGAAAGTAGACTGGTTATAATTTCAATAAAAACAATAACCAGCGTAAAGGATGCTGCTGTCGGCTATTACGATGCGCATTGACTTGGGAGACTAAGTAGCTGTTCTGATCGGTTTCGCATCACACATACTTTCATTATTAGCGGCAATTCCGCTGATTATTGCTGTATGGATCGAGGCCGAGCTACTTAAAGGGGGCTGAAAACCTTGGCTGGCAGCCAAGTGACTATTTCTGGAAATACAAAGACAAGAACAAGTGCAATCAGTTGTAAAATTATGAAAGGTACGACACCACGGTAAATGTCAGTCATCTGCACTTCGGGAGGACAAACTCCTTTGAGATAGAAGAGTGCAAAACCTACGGGTGGAGTCAGGAATGAGGTTTGTAATGTTACAGCAACCAACAGGGCAAACCATGTCAATTTAGGATAATCAACAACACCAAAACCATTGATATCAAGATCAAGACCAGCAATCACAGGTGCCAGCAACGGAAGCATGATAAGGCTGATTTCAATCCAGTCCAGGAAGAAGCCAAGAAAAAAGACCACAACCAAAACAAAGATAATAAGACCATGTGGTCCAAAACCCAACCCTGTAAGTCCGTTTTCGATGAGTTCATCTCCACCGCATTCACGCAAAACTAATGCAAATATTGTTGCACCAACAAAGATCGCAAAGATGTAGGCAGCAGTGTTCATGGTGTTGATAACCACATCTTTTAAAACACTAAAGTTGAAGCGCTTGAACATCACAGCAATAAATGTTGCACCTAGTGCACCAACCCCGGAGGCCTCTGTGACAGTAGCAATTCCCATAAAAATGGATCCGAGAACAAGTAAAATTAAGCCTGCAGGTGGAACGATATCTAACAATGCTTGCAAAATATCCTTTAGAGTTGCCTCTCTGTGATCTGCAGCAAGCGGCGCTTTATCAGGATAAATTTTGCAGTAAACCAAAATGTAAACAATATATAAGGTACCAAGAATTATTCCGGGGAAAACTGCCCCCATAAACAAATCAAGTATGGGGATCGCCAATTGATCTCCCATTATTACCAGCATGATGGAAGGAGGTATGAGGATACCAAGACAACCAGAGGCGGCTACTGTTCCCAAAGCCAGAGGTTTATCGTAGTTTTGACTGAGCATGACTGGGACAGACATTAAGCCCAACAATACAACCGATGCCCCGATGATCCCGGTAGAAGCGGCGAGTATGATTCCAATTAAAGTTACTGTGATCGCTAACCCCCCTCTGACATTGCCAAACAATTTCTGCATCGAGGTCATCATCCGTTCTGCCATTCCAGACTTGTCCAGCATCAGCCCCATAAAAATAAACATCGGAATCGCAATAAGTACCCAGTTATCCATGATACCGAAGATACGCCCCACCAGCAGACCGAGTGTATTGTAATCGAGACCGGTCATGGTCCACTCCATTACGTTGTCAGTCCACCAAGCAACCCCGGCAAAAAGAACGCCAACTCCTGACAATACCCAAGCTACAGGGAAACCTGTAAAAAGCAGTGCGATAAATGACGCAAACATTCCAATCACAAGATAATTTTCTGCAGCCAATTCCATTAGTTGCCCTCCCCATCTTTGGAGTTATCGTTGTTCTTTAACATTGGTTTGAATAGACCCGTTTCCAGAGACTCTTTGCTGGAGTACATAAACAGCACCGTTTCCTGGATCAGACGAGCTATAGAGGCAATTATCATCAGGCTCATTGAAAGCGGCAATACAGTCTTGACTATCCAGCGATGAGGTAGACCCATCGTGCTTTGAGAAGATTCATTATGTGTATAGGAGTAGAGCGCATAATCAAAACTAAAATCAAGCAGGACTAGCAGACACGGCAGTAATAAAAAAATGAGTCCAAAAATTTCAAAGAAGTGCTGGAGCTTTTCCGACATTCTCATATGGACAATATCAATTCTAATGTGCGTGTTATTGGTGATCGCATAAGCCAGGCCAAACATGACCGGTACTGAGTAAAGGTGCCATTGAAGTTCTTCCAAGGGTACTAGTGGAAAACCGAGAAGCAACTGATTGCGGTGAAAGCCGTAACGCAGTATTACAGCAAACAAGATTAGAAAAATCAATAATACGTTAAACCACGCTGCAGCTCCAACAATTCGTCTTACAAATCCATTCAGGATTGAAGTGATCGGCACGTAGTGAGTCTCTCGAGAGACGACATTAGACATAACAGCTCTATACCTATGGTTTTATTGTATTATTCGTGGCAGGGTTTGACCCCCTGCCACGAACTTATATAAATAGTAAAAATTACTATTTACGCACTGTTCCAGGACGTGGCAAATATGCCCATTCGTTCCAGAGTTTGTAGTTTGAACGGAATTCTTGTAAGTCATCCCATACTACCTTAAAACCAGGATCTTTTGCAATCATATCCGAAACCACCTCGTCCCACTTGGTACTGAAAGTCGCTAACATCGAGCCAGACCAGTATTTATTGACCGTGCCTGCTTTAGCATTTTCTTTCATGGTGTCAAACTGCATTGACTCACCCATTGCCAGTGAATCCGTCATAACCGCTTTGCAGGTCACCTCGACAATGGTTTGCTGCGCCTTGTTCATACCGTTCCAGGTATCTTTGTTGATGATCAGATCAAACAATGTTGCGGGTTGATGCCAACCAGGATAGTAGTTGTACTTAAGAATTTTGTTGATCCCCAATCTCTTGTCAATTGCGGGCATTGAAAATTCTGTTGCATCAATAGCTCCTTTTTGAAGAGCAGGTACGATTTCACCACCTGGAAGCTGTGAAGTAGATACTCCTAGTTTTTCCATGACACGTGCACCTAGACCAAAGAAACGCATTCGCAAGCCTTTTAGATCGGCAGGTGAGTTGATCTCTTTCGTAAACCAACCTGAAGTCTCAGGGGCTATCAGACCGCAAGGGACTGAGTGTACGTTGAAACCTGCATCATCATAGGTTTTCTGCCAAAGCTTTCTTCCATTTCCATAATAGACCCAAGCAAGAAATTCTGGCGCATCTGGTCCGAAAGGAACCGCAGAAAAGATGGCTCCCTTGTCTCCCAATTTACCCATGTTGTAACCGGGTGTAGTATATCCTGCATTTACCTGCCCCTTTGAAACCGCCTCAAGCATTTCCTTAGGCGGAACCAGTTTCCCTGGTTCATAGACCTTCATTTTAAGGTCTCCTCCAATCGCGTTGACTCGTTCTGCTACCCATGGAGGATTAGTTCCGAGTGCTGGTAAAGCAGTTGGAAACCAGACCGGTACTTTCAGTAATACTTTTTTTGCATGCAATGGACCTGCAATAAATCCAAGCAATGCCAGAAAGACAGCTGATGCTGCCAGTTTCTTGATGATATTCTTTCTCATTTTTTCTCCTGTTTTAAAAGAAATGAACATTTACCCAAGAAACATAATAGTTATGTTTCTGAGCACTTTGATCGACCTCCTTATGAGTCACGACCACTTTATGTATGTGCAATCACATTTATTATTCTGAAAACTAAAACTGAAAGCAACACACCAGAGAGACGTGGAACAAAGTGATCTTGGAATTAGCAAAACCAACCCACTCTAAAAAGAAGAACTCTTAAATCTTCAGTCCACCCCCTATCTCACTGCCAGCTAACTGAATAATGCGACGCACATTCATAAACTAGACAGATCGAATGGATTGTAAACACAAAATTATTTCTTGTCAAGAAAAAAACACGCTTTGGCTAAAATAATTGATGGCCTTACCAATTTACAATCCAAATTACGAAGAGTCAGACTACGAATGATTCTCCCCCCCGTCTATTAGTAAAATTACCTAGAGGCACGAAATTCTTTAGGTAACCTGACCATTAGAGCTTGTCTGATAAAAATGTTATTATTTATCATATCAAATGATTGCGGCTTAAATAAAAAGAGCTATCATTAAACATATCAAACTGATAATATTAATGTCGTTTAGGATTCGAAGATTCGACAAACCCGAGGATGCGTTTTATTGAAGGATTTTCAACCATAGAGGTTACGGAATATTCGGATTAGTTCAATACCATATTACATTAAAATTTCGGGATTTGATATTTTATCTTAAGTATACGTAATCCCCTGATGAGGTTTGCTGAAGTCGACACCACGGTCATTTTTCATAGATTAGCATCATAATTATTTTTTGTATTCCAAATTCTCCTATGCCCTTAGAAACTATTCAATCGAAACGCCTTTTCGAGAAAATTGCTGAGCAGATCAAAATGCTGATTGTATCGGGAGAGTTTAAAGAAGGCTCAAGACTACCACCGGAACGTGACCTTGCTTTACAACTCGGAGTGAGCCGACCCACGGTACGCGAGGCGATGATTGCCCTGGAATTATCCGGACTCGTCGAGGTACGGGTAGGGGCAGGAATCTATGTAATATCCTCTAAGCCTAGATTAGCTCTCACCCCAAATTCGAAAATCAAGGTTCCAAGTCCAAGTGAACTGATTGAAGCACGTCTCATGGTGGAACCTATCAATGCTGCACTTGCAGCCGAAAGATTCCGTCCAGAATTGATTGATGATCTGGAAAGAGCGATTAAACATCAAATTGCCGAGGATGCAATTGGTGCTGACGCTGACCGGCAATTTCATATGATTATCGCAGAAGCTACGGGCAACCGGGCTTTGGTAGAAATAACAGAGTATTTGTGGGACCAGATGCTGTCTTCACATATGTGGAGACTTCTTATCGACCATGCTCAACTTAAGGGTTTGTACCCAATCATCCTGGATGACCACCGGGACTTGCTAAATGCACTAACTCGACGTGACTCTGAATCAGCCAAGAACATTATGGAAACCCACCTAGAACACGCTAAGGAAATCTTCTTCGATCTGGTATCCTACCAAACAAAAAACGGAAACTCCGATAAATAACTTCCACCCGCCCAGACATTTCTTACCCAACAGGGAGCGAACAGCTCTTATTTCGTCCGCGTAAAGCCAGGAAAGCTATATAAGCGACTGCCTATATTGGTCAGGCCATTTATTTACTTGACATATTTTTTAGGCAGCTTAGAATTGGATTTTCTGGTTACTGCGGATTGATTCACAGTTTGGAGTTATTTGATTAGTTTCCATCCATGGTATTCAAACACTTATAAGGATTCGGTTTTCAGGCCTAAAGTTTCTCTGCTATTTTTTGTAGATATTTTCGGAAATCTGGTGACTTTAAGCCGGCAGAAAGAACTGTGTTAGTTGCCATGCTTCTGTCTGGTTTTGCTCCGAAAAAGTGAGAAGCAATAAAATTAAGCAGTTTGTATAAAAGATGCCCAAAGTACCAATACTATATCCAGTGCTTAACACCAAATCTTAAAATAAGATCGCATCTGTATTTCTATCATGACATCATCTTCAAACTTTAAGAAACTTTTTGAGGATCTCCGTCGTTTTTTCCCTTCTGAAAGACTGATCAACGATCCCCTGCGTCTGCTGGCCTATGGCACAGACGCTAGCTTTTACCGCCTGATTCCGAAATTAGTGGTCAAACTTGAGACGGAGAGCGAGGTGACTCACTTACTTCAAACACTTGCTCCTCACGGGATTCCAGTTACTTTTCGAGCGGCCGGCACCGGTCTTTCCGGGCAGTCGGTGACAGATTCGGTATTGGGACTGCTGGCCTGGGGCTGGAAGGGCTGCCGGATTGAGGACGAAGGACAGAGCATTGTTCTGCAACCCGGAGTGATCGGGGGGCATGCCAACCGCATGTTGGCAACTCATGGACGCAAGATCGGCCCCGATCCGGCCTCAATCCATTCAGCGATGATCGGCGGAATTGCCGCCAACAATGCCAGCGGCATGTGCTGCGGGACCGATCAGAACAGCTACCGGACCCTCAAGTCGATGCGTGTCGTGCTCGCCGATGGCAGCCTGATTGACACCGGTTCCACAGAAAGTCGTAACGCCTTTGCTGAATCAAGACCGAATCTGCTGGAGGGGCTGAAATGGCTTTCTGAGCAGGTTCGGGGAAACCCAGAACTGTCGGAGTTGATTCGCCGCAAGTACAAGATCAAGAATACCACAGGCTACAGCCTGAATGCACTTCTAGATTTTGAAGATCCATTCGAGATTCTGGAACACCTGATGATCGGTTCAGAGGGAACCCTCGGTTTCATTGCGGAGATTACATATCATACGGTTCCCGATCCGGCTTTTAAATCGACGGCCTTCCTCCTTTTTCCAAATCTTGTCGAAGCCTGCGACACCGTTGCGGGGCTGCGCGGAAAGGGAGTACAGGCAGTTGAACTGATCGATCGTACGGGACTGAGATCCGTTGAAAATCAATCTGGGGCTCCGGAATCGATTCATAATCTCGGAGACGATGCCTGCGCCTTACTCGTCGAGTGCGCCGCCGAATCTAAAAAGGAACTATCACTAAAACAGGCCAAAGTGGAAAAGGTGCTGGCCGACTGCAATCTCCTTGAACCCGCAGATTTCCGGACTGATCCCAAAGAGTCGGAAGCGCTCTGGAAACTGCGTAAAGGCCTCTTCCCCTCAGTGGGCTCCGTTCGTGAAACCGGCTCAACGGTGGTGATTGAAGACGTCGCAGTGCAGATCGAATCCCTTGCCGAACTGGCAGGCAGCCTCCAGCAGCTATTCCGCAAGCACGGTTACGAAAAGGCGGTGATCTTCGGACATGCGCTCGAGGGCAACCTGCATTTTGTCTTTACTCCAGATTTCAACCTGTCCGAGGAAGTAAAGCGCTATGAATTGTTCATGGACGAAGTCTGCGAACTGGTGGCGGGAAAGCTGGCTGGGTCACTCAAGGCCGAGCATGGGACTGGGCGCAACATGGCGCCCTTCGTCGAAAAAGAATGGGGCAGTGAAGCCTATGCGTTGATGAAGAAGATCAAGCAGCTGTTTGATCCTGAAGAGCTGCTGAATCCGGGGGTGATTCTCAATGATAACCCGCTGGTTCACCTGGAGAACCTTAAACCCCTGCCAGAGGCGGACCCAATTATTGACAAGTGTATCGAATGCGGATTCTGCGAAGTCCACTGCCCATCACGGGACCTCAGCCTTAGCCCACGCCAACGTATCACCACCTGGCGGGAACTGAAACGTTTGGAACGTGAAGGGAATGACGCCAAACGCACCAAGGAAATGGAGCTGGCTTATCAATATTCGGGAATAGAAACATGTGCCACTGATGGTCTCTGTGCAACAAGCTGTCCAGTGGGAATCGATACAGGCAAGCTAATCAAAAAACTGCGCCATAATAAACAATCGGACTGGACAAAAAAACAGGCTGACTGGATTGCAGATAACCTGTCCGTAGTATCGAGGGCCGCACGAGTCGGACTGGCATTGGCAGATCTGAGCGGTTCTCTGCTGGGAAGGCAAAATATTGCCACGCTTGCAAAAGCCGCGCACCGTATAAGCGGAGGCAGAATTCCTCTCTGGGATACTTACCTCCCCGGAGCCGCAACTGGCCTCCCGTCCTTGCCGGACTTGCCTCAGGTACTTCCTGAGGGGCAAGAGGTGATCTACCTGCCGAGCTGCCTCTGCCGAACGCTAGGGGCTTCAGCAGACAAAAGAGACCGCTCGGTGCCTCAGACAGTGCTGGCGGTCCTTCAAAAAAGTGGCTGCTCTGTTGCTTACCCCCCGCTGCCAGAGAGCCTGTGCTGCGGCATGGCTTTCGACAGCAAGGGGTTCAAGGAAACAGGAAAGCGCAAACTGAAGGAACTTGAGAAAGCCCTGGAAAAAGTAACACGATCAGGCGAGGTCCCGGTGCTTTGTGATACAAGTCCCTGTGCACAACGTATGATAACAGAACTGCCTGAACATTTGCATGTCTATGATCCTGTCGGATTTATCTATCACTTTCTGCTTGAACGTCTGGATCTGCAACCCCTGGAAGAAACTGTGCTGCTGCACCCAGTCTGCTCGGTGAAGAAATTGGGTCTTGAACATCAGCTACTGGAAATCGGAAAACTCTGTGCGAAAAAAGCTGTCATTCCGGATGACTCCGGTTGCTGTGGTTTTGCTGGAGACCGCGGAATCACGTTCCCTGAACTGAACGCATCCGCACTCAAAGGACTTCGGGAAAAAGTTCCGGAAGACTGCCGGAAAGGTTATTCCAGCAGCCGGATGTGTGAAGTAGGGCTAAATCGCCATAGCGGCATTTCGTACCAGTCTATCTTTTCACTCCTCGACGCCGCATCACGCTGAAGAAGTCCCGGAGGGCTACCGTCGGTCGAGTACGATCACCACGCAGGCTTCATGCAGGAAATTTGAAGTCAAACCTCAGGACAATGATACGAAACCTACGGTATACTCAGGAAATACTCTTCAGCCTGGCCAGCTATCAACCGAGCAGATAGCAAACAGTAAAATAGCAACACCAGATAGTTCTAGTCCGGCTGCAATTGTTCCAAACACTCCAGTTTGAAAAATAGTATAAACCTGCCGCTGGATGTGGTAAATCTAATTAAATTGGTCAGGCCATTTATTTATTTGACATATTATTCAGAAAGAATTAAACTAGACATTCTCTTCCATAGAGTGGCAATACCAATCTCAACCTAGCATAAAACTTGATGCGAGATGTGGTAAATCAAAAAATATTGGTCAGGCCATCATTTATTTAAGCCAAAATCTGTTTTTTTCTTGACATGCCATTCCTTTTACATATAATGAGCTTTGAAAGCTGTGTTTACTGCATGAAGTTCATTTTATACTTACAGTCATACAGCTTTGAGGAGATTCAAGAATCAGTTGATTATCTCCACTATCCTCTTGGGGTTTTTAGAAATAGTTCTAAAGAGTCCACACTGCCTTGTAAAAATTAAAAATTTTACAAGAGAAGTTCATGAGGGAAAAATATTTGACACCTTATTCTATCTATAGGATATCGTGTTTCTAGTTAAATTTACTTATAGACCGGGGAGGGGAATTGTGAGTAACTTTAGTTTCGAAAAAACAAGAATTCCTGGTCACGGTCATTTGGAAATCAACAAACAGTTGGTAAATATTAAGCAATTTTGCTTTTTTCATTAAACAAAAACGGAGTTTATTATGAAAATTATTAGGAATAGTTGTTTTGTTCTCGTAGCACTACTTATGATTGGTTGCACTCAGTATGTCATCAAACAAAGTGAGGGAATTCTTACTTCTTCAAATGGGGACACGTTTGAAGGAGTGCTCAAGGATGGCAAACCATTGAGTGGATCCTTATACGACAAACAAGGGTTTGAAAAAGAAGTCAGTGATTTTGATACAACTGATATAAAGGAAGGTGAGGGAACTTTCACTTTTGACAATGGGGAAACGTTTGAAGGAGTTATGAAAGATGGGAAGCCTTGGGACGGAGCACTCTATGACAAAGGTGGGTTCGAGAAAAAAATCTTTTCCAAAGGTGTTTAAAAGAGCAACAGTAATATGTCTGTCGGGGGACTATTCATCTATCCATGAGTCAATGGCACTCTCACTTCTTCACAGTACAAGAGGGAGGGACTCAATTAGAATTGCTGATCACTATTTCAACTAAAGAGAGACAACATGCTTCAAGTGAGAATCCACGGTAGAGGTGGGCAAGGTGTGGTTTCGGCGGCGGAAATGCTATCGGTGTCTGCCTTCCTTGAAGGCAAACACGCGCAAGCGGTTCCAAGCTTCGGTTCTGAACGCATGGGTGCGCCCGTGGTCGCCTTCTGCCGTATTGACGACAAAGAGATACGGTTGAGGGAACCAGTGCTTGAGCCCAATGCGCTCATCGTGCAAGACCCAACTCTTTTCCAGGCCATAGATGTTTTCAAGGGCCTGCCGGATGACGGTTACCTGCTCATCAACACGGGCCGAGACATCGCCGAGTTAGGCATCGAAAAAGCGGTGGCGCGACTCCCTGAAGGGCATGTGTGTACCGTTCCCGCCACAGAAATTGCAATGAAATACGTCAAGCGACCCCTCCCCAATGCTGTGCTCCTGGGAGCGTTATCGGCCATCACGGGTGTCATCAAGATTGAATCAGTGGAGGAGGCCATTAAATCCAAGTTTCCTGGAAAAATCGGAGAGGCCAACATCGCAGCAGCTAGGGCGGCCTATGAATCCACGTCAACCAAATCCTGACTGAGAGAGGAATCATATGTTGAAACAAATTGAAGGATCTCATGGAGTAGCCGAGGCGGTTGCCCTTTGCCGTCCTGAAGTCATCTGCGCCTATCCCATTACACCACAGACCCACATTGTTGAGGATTTGGGGGCACTGGTAAAAGGTGGAAAAATTACCGATTGTGAGTTCATAAACGTGGAGTCTGAATTTGCCGCTCTCTCCGTAGGGATTGGCTCCTCTGCAGCCGGTGCGCGTACATATACTGCCACTGCTAGTCAGGGCCTTCTCTATATGGCAGAGGCCGTTTATAACGCTTCGGGACTAGGCTTACCGATTGTCATGACTGTGGGCAACCGTGCAATTGGCTCTCCGATCAATATCTGGAATGACCAGTCAGATTCGATGTCCATGCGGGATGCCGGATGGATTCAGCTGTTTGCAGAGACGAATCAACAAGCGATTGATGTTCATATCCAGGCCTTTAAAATTGCTGAAACTTTAAGCATGCCGGTCATGGTATGTGTAGACGGTTTTATACTGACCCATGCCTACGAGCGAATGGATGTGCCCGACCAGGAACAGGTGGATCGTTTTCTGCCGCCTTTTGAACCGCGCCAGGTTCTTGACCCTTCAGATCCCATATCCATCGGCGCCATGGTAGGCCCTGAAGCCTTTACTGAAGTTCGCTATATGGAACATCACAAACAGTTACAGGCTCTTGAAATTATTCCGGAGATCAACAAGGAATTCAAAGAAATTTTTGGACGTGATTCTGGAGGACTGATTTCTACCTATCGTGCCGATGATGCAGACACCCTGATTGTCACACTGGGATCTGTCATTGGGACCATTTCAGAAGTAATCGACGAGATGCGTGATAAAGGCCAGAAGATTGGAGCAATGACGATCCGCTCTTTCCGACCATTTCCCCTGGATGAGATTCACGAAGTCTTAAAGAAAACCCAGAGGGTCGTGGTTTTTGAAAAGTGTCTGGCTGTCGGGCTGGGTGGTATCGTTGCCAGTAACGTTCGCATGGCTCACCGAGGCTTGACCACACCGGTTTATACTGTCATCGGAGGGCTTGGTGGTCGTCCCATCACACGGAAATCATTGAAAGAACTTTTTGAGAAGGCCATGAACGATGATCTGGAAGAAACAACCTTCCTTGATCTCAAGCAGGATGTAGTGGATCATGAAATTGATCGTGCAGAGAAATTCAACCGTTCCGGAGCGATTGCAGAAAATGTTCTTCGTCAAATAGGTGTAGTAGACGTAGCTAAAACCAGCTGAGAGGAGTGATTAATGAAAGACCAACAAGTTAAATTTTACCAGACCGGCACCCTCACGGTAGGGAACCGGTTATTAGATTCGGAACTGCGTACAGTCCAGGCGACAATTGATCGTTCCAACTCCCTCGACTCAGGACACCGCGCCTGCCAGGGATGTGGAGAAGCTCTTGGTGCGCGTTACGCCATTGATGCTGCCATGCGCTCTACAAAGAATCAACTGATTGCTGCAAATGCCACCGGTTGCCTTGAGGTTTTCACCACACCCTATCCGGAATCGGCCTGGCGAATTCCCTGGATGCATTCACTTTTCGGCAATGCATCCGCAGTGGCAACCGGCATTGCCGCAGCCATGAAAGTAAAAGGAAAAAATGATGTGCGAGTCATCGCACAGGGTGGTGATGGCGGGACTACAGACATCGGCTTTGGTTGCCTTTCAGGAATGTTCGAACGTAATGATGATGTGCTGTATATCTGTTATGACAACCAGGGTTACATGAACACAGGCGTTCAACGTTCCTCTGCAACACCCGGAGGTGCCCGAACTGCCACAACAATGCCTGTCGGTCCAGAGCCAGGTGCAGATTTCGATAAAGGCAAGAATGTGCCCTTGATAGCTATGGCCCATAATATCCCTTATGTGGCCACCGCAAGCGTTGATCGTCTGCATGATCTGGAAGCTAAGGTTCAAAAGGCCATGAGCATCCGTGGTTCTCGTTACATACAAATTTTTGTTCCGTGCCCTCTGGGATGGGGCTCTAATCCTGCTAGCACTATACAAATAGCCCGCATGGCTGTTGAAAGCGGTTTGTTCCCACTCTTTGAAGCAGAACACGGTGAAATCACAACCAGCACAAAAATACGCCATAAGGTCCAGGTGGAAGAATATCTGAAAGTCCAGCGTCGTTTTGCACATGTTTTGAAAAGTCCCGATCAACTTCAAAAGATTCAAAACATAGCTGACAATAACATTAAAAAGTTCGGTTTAATGAGCTCTACGGGAGGTGAAGAATGAAAAATAGGCCCTACGCCATTACATTGGATGTTGGCAGCAGTCTGCTAAACAAAACAGGTTCCTGGCGCACTATGAAACCGGTCTATTTGGACCGACTCCCTCCCTGCAATAACGCCTGCCCGGCAGGAGAGAACATTCAGCAATGGCTATATCACGCTGAGGAAAATGGTTACGAACAGGCGTGGCGTGAGATCATGAAACACAACCCTTTTCCGGCTATTATGGGACGGGTTTGCTATCACCCCTGCGAACTGGCCTGTAACCGCGGAGATCTGGATCAGGCAGTAGGAATCAACTCGGTGGAGCGATTTCTAGGCGACCAGGCAATTAAATTCGATTGGAAGATCGAGCCAGGCAAGTCCTCTGGGAAAAAAGTGATGATAGTTGGAGCTGGCCCTGCTGGACTCTCATGTGCCTATCATCTGCGCCGACATGGGCATGAGGTGAGCATATTTGAAGCTTCTCCTAAAGCAGGTGGCATGATACGCTATGGTATCCCAAAGTATCGTATGCCCCGTGAAAAGTTGAATGCAGAAATAAACCGTGTGCAGGAGATGGGAGTGATTATTGAGTTCAATTCACCGGTGGATGACATCCTTGCCAAGAAGAAACAAGGCGGGTTTGATGCTGTTTTTTTGGCTGTAGGAGCTCAGGTATCAAAAGTGGTTGGTATTGAAAGTGATGGAGTAATACCTATACTCAGTGCTCTGGATGTTCTTAGAAATTCGGAAAATGATGAACCAACCGGACTAAATGGCAAGGTCGTGGTTTATGGAGGAGGGAATACTGCAATCGATGTGGCACGTACCGCGATTCGACTGGGAGCTCTGGATGTACACATTATTACTGTAGAAAATAGCGAGAAAATGCCTGCCCACGAAATGGAAGTCCGGGAGGCCCTGGAAGAGGGGATCCAAGTCATGAACTTACGCTCCATTCAACGCAGTGAAGGAAAAACACTGGTGCTGGAAAAAATGGTGGACACAGAAGGTGATTGGCCTCAAGCCACCGGACAGTATGAAAACTTTTCGGCAGATGTTTTGGTGCAGGCACTCGGACAGAATGTCAATACCGATCCATTTGCAAAAATAGACGGTATGGTCATTAATGGAGGTGTGGTGCAGGTTGACTCCAGCATGATGACGGGTAAAGATGGAATTTTTGCTGGAGGAGATATGGTGCCTTCCCTGCGTACCGCAACCGCTGCAATTGGCCATGGGAAAAAGGCGGCTTTGAATATCGACAGTTGGTTAAACCAAATAAAACATGAACCTGGTACAAAGCATGAGATAGTCAATCCATCCATGATGAATAACTGGTATTATAGTGATGCACCTCGCACCGTTAGGCCGATGTTGGATATAGTGCGCCGTGTCTCAGGCTTTGCAGAAGTGGTAGGAGATCTTGATGAAAGCAACGCAGCCTATGAAGCCCGTCGCTGCATGTCCTGCGGTAACTGTTTCGAGTGTGATAACTGTTACGGCGTCTGTCCGGATAACGCTATCACCAAACTGGGCAAGGGGCTGCGTTTCGAATTTAAATATGATTACTGCAAGGGATGTGGAATGTGCGCCATGGAATGCCCCTGCGGTGCTATCCGAATGGATACAGAGAGTATCTAAGACTTCTGGAGACACATTGATACGCTATGATTCTGAGAGATCATCTAATTGTTGAGAAGTTATGAAGCCATCTTGCAGTTTTCCGGAAAAACCGGAAGCGGTTTATTATTTCGGGACATGCCTCGCGGATCTGCTTTACGCAGATGCAGGCATGGCGGGGATCCGGTTACTTCAGCGCGAAGGGGTACGGGTTATTTATCCACGTGGCCAGAGTTGTTGCGGCCAGCCAGCCTTCAATTCAGGCTTTCAGGACGAAGCAAGAGAAGTCGCTGCGCAGCAAATTGTACAATTCCCGAAAAACTTGCCGATCGTGATTCCCTCCGGTTCCTGCGGCGCGATGATGACTCGTCATTACAAGGAACTATTCGAGGGGCATCCTCTTCAAGAAAAAGCCCAGTCATTCTCTGCGAGAATATTTGAATTGAGTGAATTTCTGGTCAATGTGCTCAATGTAAAGCTGGAGGACCGCGGGGACCCAGTGAAGGTTACCTGGCACAGTTCATGTCATGCGAAGCGTGAGTACGGACTCGGCGATGAAGCCAAGCAGTTGTTGCGCCAGTTGAAGAACGTGGAACTGGTGGAACTGGAACGAGAGAACGAGTGCTGCGGTTTCGGCGGGACATTTTCTGTCAAGTTCTCTGAAATCTCTGGGGTGATGGCACATGATAAGTCAGCAGACGTAATTCAGACCGGTGCTGATTTTCTGTTGAGCACTGACTGCGGCTGTCTAATGAACATCAACGGAGCCCTCGAAAAGGAGAAGTCCCAGGTGCAGTCACAACATTTTGCCTCTTTTATCTGGAATCGAACCCATGTCGGCTAAAGCTAATCATTCCCCGCACAGGCTTTCAGAAAAAGCCTTTTTCGAATCAAGCAGTAGCGCTTTGAAAAATCCGAAACTTCGGAGTAACTTCAAACGTGCTATGAATGGATTGATGGAGAAGCGTCGGGATATATTCCCGGACGCTTCAGAACTTAAGGAAACACGTGACCGGGCAGGAGACATCCGCCGCAAAACCCTCGCACATCTTCCGGAACTACTGGAAAAGCTCGAGGCCAACTGTGAAAGCAACGGCATCCGTGTACACTGGGCGGAGACGACTGAGCAGGCTAACCAGATCGTACTTGACATCGCACGCTCCGGAAACGTCCAACTGGCGGTTAAGGGCAAATCAATGGTTTCAGAGGAGATGCATCTCAACGCCTTCCTCGAAAAACATGGCATAGAGGCTCTCGAATCAGATCTTGGCGAGTACATCATCCAAGTCGTTAATGAGCTCCCCTCGCATATCATCATGCCGGCGATCCATAAGAACCTTGACGAGATCTCAGACCTCTTTCACGAGAAAGTGGACCCTAACCGACCTAGTGAATCCGCCGAGGAAATGACCGCAACCGCACGCCTGATACTACGCCAGAAATTTCACGATGCCGACATGGGCATCTCGGGGGTCAATTTTGCGGTTGCCGATACAGGTACCCTTTGCCTCGTCGAGAACGAGGGCAACGGACGCTTCAGCACCACCCTCCCAAAAATACACGTCGCCGTGATGGGCATCGAAAAGGTAGTCGAGTCCCTCCAAGATCTTCCCCCGCTACTGAAGATGCTTACACGTTCCGCAACCGGACAGCCAATTACCACCTACTTCAATATGATCAGCGGTCCGAGACGCGAGGGGGAACTGGATGGACCCGAAGAGGTCCACTTGGTGCTGTTGGACCACGGTCGCAGCAAAATATACGAAGATGAACTATTGCGGGAAACCCTACTCTGCATCCGCTGTGGAGCCTGCATGAACCATTGTCCAGTCTACACCCGTATCGGCGGACATGCCTACAATGCAGTCTACCCCGGGCCAATCGGCAAGATTTTCACGCCTCAGATAGAGGGCATCGAAAGCGAAGGTTACCTTGCCAATGCCTCCAGCCTATGTGGTGCCTGCGTTGAGGTGTGTCCAGTCAAAATCCCGATCACGGACATTCTGCTCAGGCTTCGTCGGAACAATGTCCGAAAAAAAAATGCTCGCCACTGGACGGATCTGAACGGTGGAAAAAGTCTCATGGAACTAATGACCTGGAAGGGTTGGAAACAAGTTTTAAGTCAACCGAGCCTGTACCGTGCCCAGGCTTCTCTGCTCAGCCGGATCGGGAACCTGTTGCCCGCACAGATACCGGTTCTCCGGGAATGGGCCCGCTCACGGAACTTGCCCAGATTCTCTAAAAAACCGCTGCACAGGCTAGTTGAAGAGGCCGGGATCGATCATGAATGAAACCGCCTCCTCTCGCTCCCGGATCCTGGAAAGGCTACATGGAATCCATTCCCAGAGCCGATTTGCCGATCACCCGGAAATAACTGAGACCCAATCCCCTTCATGGACGACAGAAGAAAAAATCACCCGTCTAAAAAGCAGTATGGAGGCTGTTCATTCAGAAATACATCGCTGCAGTGAGCAGGAATTCGACACAGTTTTCCGGAAGGTGGTGGATGAAAAATCCATCGGCAGCCTGCTCTATGCAAAGAACACCCAACTAGGTAGCCGGATACACTCTTTGAAGCAGAGCAACCAGGAAAATATGCCGGAACTGGTGAACTACGACGTAAGTATCGAAACAATGAAGAAACGGATTTTCTCTTTCGATGCCTCAATCACAGAAACCCTGGGAGGCATCGCCGAAACTGGGAGCCTCATCCTCTGGCCATCCAGAGATGAACCGAGACTGATGTCCCTGATCCCTCCGATACACCTGGCCGTGCTCCAGTCGGAAACAATATACAACACCTTCTCTGAAGCCATCGATGAAGGAAAGTGGGATGAGAAAGGCATGCCTACGAATGCACTCCTGATTTCGGGCCCCTCCAAAACTGCAGATATCGAACAGACGCTTGTCTACGGCGTGCACGGGCCCAAGCAACTTGTGGTTTTTATTATTCAATCCAACTGATTTTTTTTCAGCAGAAACCCCCAACTCAGGACAATGTAGTCTGCTACTTCAACACTAGGAATTATTGACATCCCTCATTTGAATGTGGATATGTGTAGCCAGATTAATTGATATTAGAAAATTAATAAATTATTTATCCTAGAATATTATAAAGTTATGTAATATATTGTGCAGATGCAAAATTACTTGTTGACATATTTGTGCAGATGCACTATGATAAGGGTATTAAATCACTGGAACGTATCTTGTGACCTTGATGAAGATCAACCCTTGTCCAAGAAAGGTAATGATGAATGACAAGACAGATTACGTAATAAATACCCAGAAAGCAGCCAATGATGGCATGAAGACATTCCTTAACTGGGGAAACGCGGCTATTGACAATACCTTTTCAATGTATGAGCAGGGTATTGAGACTCGGGATACAAACATTGCAGAGGCCAGGAAGCAATTCCAAGAATTGGAAAGTAGCCTGACTCAAAAGTGGGAAAATCAAAAGGAGCAGTTTAAATCGATGACTATCGAATTGAGCCAGGCTTACTGGCCTGGATCAAGGCAGTTGATGGAACAGGTAGAGAAGTTCTTTGAAAACAACATTAACGTAGTAGTTCAAAAAAATCGTGAAATGCTGGAAAGCAGCATTGATAGCAGTGTAAAAATTAATCTTAATGTTGAAAGAAAATGGGTTGCTCAATTACGTGAAAACTATGCACGTGGTTCTGAAAATTTGCGCAAGCAATTTGATATGCTAGAGCCCCGGGTTACTCCTAAAAATGCAAAGCCTGAAGTGAAAGCAAAGGAGAAAATTGCTGAAGAGACTCCTGCCAAACAAATACAGGAGAAGACCGAAGTTGCTACGGTACCAAAGTATGCTGAAACAAAAGTAGTTGCAGATAAAGCTAAGACTGAAGTGAAAGCAAAGGAGATAATTGCTGAAAAAACTCCTGCCAAGATAATACAGGAGAAGACTGAAGCTGCTAAGGTACCAAAGTATGCTGAAACAAAAGTAGTTGCAGATAAAGCTAAGACTGAAGTGAAAGCAAAAAAGAAAAACGCTGAAGAGACTCCTGCCAAAAAAATACAGGAGAAGACCGAAGCTGCTACGGTACCAAAGTATGCTGAAATAAAAGTAGTTGCAGATAAAGCAACGGCTGAAGTGAAAGCAAAAAAGAAAAATACTGAGGTTGTTAGCGAAGCCAAATCTGCTGTGAAAAAAACACCAGCTGCCGAAATCAGTCAGCCGGATCGGGATCTTGGTTCCCTCACAGATAACGGTACTCCTGCAACGGCCCCGAAGACGGAGCCTCTAACACTTCGTTCCAATCCTGACTTTTCGGGGAATAAATTGAGAAAGGAACTCCCATGACCAGTAACAAAGACACCAAAGAAGCTAATAAAAATAAAGACGGTAACGCCGAATTTTTTGAAACTGTGGAAAAAATGGGTGCCGATTTTAGTGAAAATGTGAGCAAGTTAGCCGAGCAATGGAACGGCCAATGGAAGAATGACCAGTGGAACGAGCAGTTGGCCAACTGGTATAACTCCTGGATCAACGAACTGCCCGAAAGTTTCACTCAGGATGCCGCCAAGCCCACCGCCTTCAATTTCAGGAAGAATCTTGATGATATAGTCGGAGGGATCGGAAACGCTGCTTTGCCCAAAATCGACACCGCCAAAATCCTCGAAGCACAATTCGAACTTTGGCAGAACTATCAGAAGTTGTGGATGAATACAACGTTGGCGCTTGTGCAACAGTCCGACGCTTTATCCGATGGGGAAGATAAGGATTCAGGACAGGAGGTCATTACGCCTGACACCGGCGACTACCGCTTCAAAGACTCGGAGTGGAGCTCAAATCCCGTCTTTAGCTTCATAAAACAGGCCTATCTGCTAAACAGCCACTGGCTGCGGCAAATGGTCGATCAGACCGAGGGTGTTGACGATGCCGCCCGCATGAAGATTGAATTCTATAGCCGAATGATGGTGGACGCTATGTCACCCACCAACTTCGCACTGACCAACCCGAAAGTGCTGAGGGAAATGAAGGAGACCGGCGGCCAGAGCATCATTCAGGGCATCACAAATTATCTTGAGGATCAGCAGGCCGGTTTTGATAACATGCGTCCCCGGCATACTGATATGAGCGCCTTCAAGGTGGGTGAGAACATCGCCACAGCCAAAGGTTCAGTGGTATTCCAAAACCAAATGATGCAGTTACTGCAATTCGCGCCGACTACAGAGTCAGTCTACAAACAACCGCTGATGATCGTTCCGCCCTTGATCAACAAGTTTTACATCCTTGATCTTCGCGAGGACAATTCCTTCATCCGTTGGGCGGTCGAGCAGGGTTACACGGTCTTCGTTATTTCCTGGGTCAATCCGGACGAAACCTATGCTGACAAAAGCTTCGACGATTACGCGAAAGGAGGCATATTAGCCGCCCTTGGCGCCATCGAGAAAGCCACCGGAGAAAAACAGGTATCAGCCATAGGCTATTGCGTCGGCGGCACCTTGCTGGCCGCGACATTAGCTTACATGGCGGCCAATGAGGACAACCGTATCACCGCCGTCACTTATTTCGCCGCCCAGGTAGATTTCGAAAAAGCTGGAGAACTGCTGGTCTTCACCGACGAGCAGCAGATATCCCAGTTGGAACCCAAGGTAAGGGAACAAGGTTACCTCGACGGTTCCTCCATGGCTGCAACCTTCAACTCACTCCGGGCCAACGACCTCATCTGGTATTTTGTTATCAACAACTATCTCATGGGCAAGGAACCACCAGTGTTCGATCTCCTTTACTGGAACGCCGATTCGACGCGGTTTCCGGCTCAACTTCTGCTCGACTATCTACGCAACATGTACCAACATAATAAACTCTCCCAGCCGGGCGGTTTTACCTTGCTGGGCGAACCCGTCGACCTAGGCAAAATCAAAATCCCCACTTACATCCAGGCCGGCAAAGAAGATCACATTGCCCCCCCCGAATCCGTATTCAAGGCTGTCAATCTTTACGGTGGGCCAGTCAAATTCATGCTGGCAGGTTCAGGCCACATCGCCGGGGTCATCAATCCTCCATCGGCAAAAAAATATCAGCATTGGACTAATACCAAGAAAAAAAGTTACACTGAACTAGAGGACTGGTTCACCGACGCCAAGCAACATCCAGGCTCATGGTGGGAGGATTGGGACAAATGGTTGTCCAAAAAATCGGGAGACAAGGTCAAGGCGCGTGTGCCCGGCAAAGGCAATCTCAAGATTATCGAGCCAGCTCCCGGCACTTATGTGAAGGTACGTTCCTAATCAGTGAAAGGAGAAAACGTTATGAAGTTTACCATTAATATCGACTGTACACCCCAGGAAGCCCGATATTTCCTGGGATTACCAGATATCGAAGCATTTCAGAAATCTATGTTGAAGAAGGCTCAGGACCGGATGGAAGAACAAATTAAGGGCCTCGACACCGAAGCCTTGATGAAGATGTGGATGCCTGACGGCATCGCCGGAACAGTCAAATCTTGGGAAGAGCTGCAAGAATACTTTATGGCACAATTTCCCAAGACGACTTCGGGTGGACCCGGGAAGCAAGTTTAATATAGTTTAATTCTAGGGAAAGTTTCTAGGACCATCTCAGGTCAACTACAACGCGATGAGATACCAAAGTTTCACTAACTATTGGCGGCCGCGGCCGAAAGCATCTCGCAATTTTATAATTCAATCATACAGAATTCTTATTTTCAACAGAAACCCTCAGCTCAGGATAATGTTGCCTCCTTCTTCAACACTAGAAATTATTGACATCCCTCCTTCGAATGTGAATAAGTGTTGAAATAAATTTAAATCAATAATTTATTTAATTTTTTTAGTTTATTATATCATATGTTTATGTAATTAATTGTGCATATGCAAAAATAATTGTTGACAAACTTGTGCAGATGCACTATAATTATAAGTATTAAATCACTGGAATGTATCCGGTGACCTTGATGAAGATAAACCCTTGCACAATAAAGGTAAATATGATTGACAAGACAGATTACATAAAAAACACCCAGAAAGCCGTCAATGATGGCATGGATACATTCCTTAACTTGGGAAACTCAGCTATTGACAATATCTTTTCAATATACGAGCAGGGTATTGCTGCTCGGGATACAAACATTGCAGAGGCTAGGAAGCAATTTAATGAATTAGAAGGCAACCTGACCCAAAAGTGGGAAAATCAAAAAGAGCAGTTTAAATCGACGGCTCTAAAATTAAGCGAGACGTACTGGCCTGAATCAAAGCAGTTGATGGAACAGGCAGAGAAGCTCTATCAGGACAACTACGATGAGTTTAATAAAAATCGTAAAATGCTGGAAAGCAATATCGATAGCAGTGTAAAAAGTAACCTTGATATAGAAAAAAAGTCCGTTGCTCAATTACGCAAAAACTTTGTACGTGGCTCTGAGAATGTGCGCAAGCAATTTGATTCGCTAATGTCACAGGCTGTTTAAACCGTAGCGACTAAATAATAATCTCTACACGAGATATTAAATTAGTCCATTAGTTCTGCTTCTTCAACACTTGGAAACATCGATATTCCTACTTTGAATTTGAATAAGTGTGATCAGGTCAATTGGAAGCAGAAAAAATTAATTATTTTAGTAGATCATATCAATTAATAATATCATTAATTGTGCATATGCAAAAATAATTAGTTATAATTTTATGCATATGCACAATAATTCAAAGTATTAAATCACTGGAATGTATCCAGTGACCTTGATGAAGATAAACCATTTTCCAATAAAGGTAAATATGATTGACAAGACAGATTACTTAAAAAACACCCAGAAGGCCGTCAATGATGGCATGGAGACATTCCTTAACTGGGGAAACGCAGCTATTGACAATACCTTTTCAATGTACGAGCAGGGTATTGAGACTCGGGATACAAACATTGCTGAGGCCAGGAAGCAATTCCAGGAATTGGAAAGCAACCTGACTCAAAAGTGGGAAAATCAAAAAGAGCAGTTTAAATCGATGACTATCGAATTGAGCCAGGCTTACTGGCCTGAATCAAAGCAGTTGATGGAACAGGCAGAGAAGCTCTATCAGGACAACATTGACGAAGTGGTTAAGAAAAATCGTGAAATGCTGGAGAGCAATATCGATAACAGTTTAAAAAGTAACCTTGGTTTAGAAAAAAAGTGGGTTGCTCAATTACGTGAAAACTATGCACGTGGCTCTGAAAACTTGCGCAAGCAATTTGATTCGCTAGTGTCACAGGCTGCCGAAACCGCAGAGACTAAATAATTATCTCTAGCAGTTCAAGTGACATTCAATTTGTCGATATGTTCCGATTTATTATGTTTAGAGATTAACATAGCTTTAACCTGTTGCAGGGAGGAAAAACATCCTTCTGGTATCTTATAATCCACAGTGCAACGCTCCTCAAGGTGGTCTATGGCACAAGCTACGAGCGAGTTATTAACCACCTTAGAGAGAGCAGAAATCTAATTTTATGAAAATTTTTGTAGTACTCTTTACGCTATTCCTATTTTTTGTAGGGATCGGTGTTCCTTCTGATCACAAATACATACCTAATATCTATAATCCATCTGGAACTCCCCTTCCTGAGGAGGAACTTGAATGCATGATACAAAATATCTACTTTGAGGCTTCTACTCAAGATGAGTATGGGAAAATGGGAGTTGCACAGGCTACCTTAAACCGTGTGGACAGCCCAGATTTTCCAAATACCATCTGTGGAGTGGTTCATCAGGGCCCCAGGGCAGGGAATAATCCCCGTCTGTGTCAGTTTTCATGGCATTGCGACGGAAAGTCAGACCGAATTCGTAACCATAGAGTTTACAAGGAAAGTAGAAGAATAGCATTACTTGTATTTTACCGTAGTAAGGAAGATTTTACACAAGGTGCAACTCATTACCATGCTGTCTATGTCAAACCTTGGTGGATCAAGGGTCTTACAAGGACCATTCAGTTAGGGGACCACATCTTTTACAGAAAACGAACGGACTCGTAAAACAACTCTTTCAATTAAGGTGGTTCGCTGAGTTGCCATTCCTTCTAAAGGAGACCAATGACGGAATCAGTTTGTTTTAACTCATTTAATATGTTGATGAATAATTCAGAATACCAGGAAGTATATTATGGGATTTGAAATGCAGGAACATCCACTCCGCCGTAAATTATCTGACGAGTTACATGCACGTTCTATTAATGAATTTGAAGGGGGTGGAAGGTTTATTCGATTCATATTTATGAACGAATCAACAGATGAGACAATTATTAAACCTGTTAATCGCTTTCTAAAAAAATTTGATGCTCCTTTGATCACTTCTGAAGAAAAATTTAAAAGGGTAGAAATGCCCTCATATACTTTGAGGATAGAGCGTCATACTGAGTTTGTCACTATTGGTTTTATAGTTAAGGGGGAAAAAACTCAAACTGGACTCGCTGAAGGCGCCTTTGAGCCGGAAGCAAATGAAACTTTGCCCTTTCAACTGATTGAAGAAATTCCTGCAAAATTATTTCATGCAATCTGGTTGGAAATCGGAGGTAAGCCCCCTAAAGAGCTAAGCCCGGAAAAAGTTCAAAATATAATTAAAGGACGTTCAGGAGCTTCTAGTTTGATTTCAGGCGGGGAAGCACAGGTTCATTTTAGTTTTGATATAGACAGTAATGGTTTTTCAAGATCAGTGCTTTTCAATAATGCAATACCAAGCAGCCGTTTAGGTCGGATTGTAATGCGGATGGTAGAGCTTGAAACCTATAGGATGCTAGCCTTGTTGGGACTTCCAACGGCAACACAATACATTAATCAGCTTGGCCAGATTGAACAAAAATTGTCTGATTTAACTCATGAACTAACTGTCCATATTTCATCTGGAAACGAAGAGGTCCAGGGATTGTTACCTGAACTATCCCAGATGGCCGCCAAAATTGAACAGATAGCTGCTGATACATCCTATCGACTAGCAGCCACAATGGCTTATCGGGACATTTTTTTATCCCGATTGGAAGCCTTGCGAATCAGCATGCTTGACGGGCATCAAGGTTTGAAGGGTTTTCTGGACAGGCGGATGATGCCGGCAATGCAGACTTGTGTGGCCTTTGGAGAACGGTTAGCAAATTTATCTGAACGCATAGCTCGGGCCGGCTCGTTGTTAAGAACCCAGACTGAAACAAATATTCAGAAGCAGAATCGAGACTTGCTTGCATCAATGAACAGGCGGGCTAAGGCACAATTGCGTTTGCAACAGACTGTGGAAGGATTGTCTGTTGCGGCTGTTACATATTACGGGGTCGGGCTTGTTGGTCATGTGGCAAAGGCTCTGCCTTTACAGACATGGGGATTAGATTTTTTCCTGTTCAAGGCTTTAGCCGTGCCTCTGGTCGCTCTGTTAGTATGGATGTTTTTACATCAGGTCAAGAAGTCTATGCGTCATTTGGATGAATTGAAATCTTCTGTTAGATGATTTTAGATGGACGTTGGACTGGTATCTAATTATTCCAATACTCTTCGTGGGAGTCTGTGTTGGCCTTTTTGTCGGCTTGGGGATTGCTGCTGTGCTGCAGTCGTATGAAAAAGATAGTTCAGGCTGAAATGTTTTATCCAGGTTACATCGGGATCACTGTCAAAAAAACTCGAACCGCTAGATAACAGTATCGATAGAGTATAAAAGGTACCCTGAATTTAATAGAAGGGGTACAAAATAACGTGCAAAGTAGACAAGTGGCACGGAAAAACCGCGTGTAAATATTGATGCGGTGAACTTCAAAAACCAAAAACCAAAATACTATTTTAAAGAAAGGAAGACATGAGTGAAAACAAAGAAATTGTGATAGTAGCTGCTACCCGCACAGCTGTAGGCGCCTTTGGAGGATCGCTTTCTTCAATCCCCGCGACTAAATTAGGAGCAGAAGTCATAAAAGGACTTCTACAAGAGACGGGAGTGAAAGGAGAACAAATTGATGAGGTAATTCTGGGCCAGGTATTAACTGCTGGCAGTGGACAGAATCCTGCTCGTCAATCAACATTGGCCGCAGGTTTACCTCATACTACCTCAGCAATGACTATTAACAAGGTATGCGGCAGCGGACTCAAAGCAGTTCAATTGGCTTTTCAGGCGGTTGCCTGTGGAGACGCAGAAATTGTCGTAGCCGGAGGGCAGGAAAACATGAGCATCTCAGGCCATGTACTACCAAAATCAAGAGATGGAGTAAAAATGGGTCAATGGGGGCTTGTTGATTCTATGGTCGTTGATGGTTTGTGGTGTGCTTTTAACGACTATCATATGGGAACAACCGCAGAGAATATAGCTGAGCAGTTTAAATTTTCACGTGAGGCACAAGATGAATTTGCTGCAAACTCGCAACAGAAAACTGAAGCGGCACAAAAATCCGGGCTGTTTAGTGATGAGATTTCCCCTGTTTCCATTCCACAACGCCGAGGTGACGATATAACTTTTGATACTGACGAATTTCCACGTCACGGCACTACAGCAGAGTCACTAGGCAAACTACGCCCAGCATTTTCAAAAGAAGGCTCTGTAACTGCTGGTAATGCTTCAGGGCTTAACGATGGTGCAGCAGCAGTTATGGTTATGAGCGCAGCTAAAGCAAAAGAGTTAGGGTTAAAGCCGATGGCAAAAATTGTTTCTTACTCAAGTGCTGGTGTTGATCCCAGAATTATGGGAACAGGGCCAATTCCGGCAACCACTAAGTGTTTGGAAAAAGCAGGCTGGAAGGTATCCGACCTTGATCGTGTTGAAGCAAATGAGGCATTTGCAGCCCAAGCGATGTCAGTCAATGACTCACTTGGTTGGGACAGTGCAAAAGTGAACATGACCGGCGGCGCCATCGCTCTAGGGCATCCAATCGGGGCATCAGGTGCCAGAGTGTTGGTTACTCTACTTCATGGTATGCAGCGTGACAAAGCGGATAAAGGTCTTGCCACCTTATGTATTGGTGGTGGTATGGGAGTTGCGATGGCAGTGGAACGTATCGGCTGAAGAACTTCCAGGAATTTTAAATAAATCAAACTTAAATGAGGAACAATGGACATCGAAAACAAAGTCATCGTCATCACCGGTGCAGCCCAGGGATTGGGTAAAACCTTTACTAGAGATCTAGCAGCCAGTAAGGCTAAGCTCGCTCTTGCTGACATCAATATGGAACAACTGGAAGAAGTGCAGGGAGCCTGTGAGGAGACCGGCATCGAAGCCAGAGCCTACGAACTGAATGTGGCTGATGAACCGGCTGTCGAAAAGTTTTTTGACCAGGTTGTCGCGGATTTTGGCACGGTGGATGTGCTGATCAATAACGCAGGCATCACCCGTGACGGCCTGATCGCGCGAAGAAAGGATGATGAGATCAAAAAAATGTCGCTGGCCAACTGGCAGGCGGTGATCGACGTCAACCTCACCGGCACCTTCCTATGCGGGCGTGAATTTTTTGTCAAGCTGCTGGAACAGAAAAAGCCGGGAGTGTGCATCAACATCTCTTCTATTTCGCGTTCCGGGAATCTGGGACAAAGCAATTACACGGCGACCAAGGCTGGAGTCGCCGAAATGACGGTAACCTGGGCCAAGGAAATGGCACGTCACGGAGTTCGTGTCGCAGCAATTGCTCCTGGCTACATTAATACCGAAATGGTCGCGGCGATCCGGGAGGATGTTAAGCAGAAGATTATTGAGCAGATTCCTATAAGAAGGCTTGGAGATCCCAGTGAGATCAGCCACTCTGTATTCTTCATCCTTGAAAACGATTATTTCACTGGCAGGGTCATCGAGTGCGATGGTGGTTTGAGGGTATAAGTCTTACCCTGTAATTTCCTTACAGGACAAAGGCTGATGTTCGACACCGAGCAAGAAATTTTCCTCTAATAGCATCGAAGGAATGGGCTGATACTTAATGTGATGGTGAATCTAACTGCAAAAAGTTAACGTTGATATTTTTGTTTTAGTTGAGCTGAGTGTTTCTTTTGGTTAATACAGGCTGATCAAAAAAGGTGTAGGTAGAATAAAATAGAAGAATACACCAAATTCATTTTTAAACTTGAGAACACTGCAGATCAGGTTTATTTTGTAACTGAAAAAAAATATAATATCGGTCGAACCCCATCACATATTTATTATTTTATGGATAATTCTGAGCCAATTCGGATCACAAAATACAGCAATCGACGTATATATGATTCTACCAACAGCCGACATCTGACCCTGGATCAGTTGGTAGAACTTATCAAAGAAGGACATGACGTTGAAGTCATTGACTCGAAGAGCAAGGAGGATCTGACACAAGCGGTTTTGATGCAGATTCTGATCGAAGACAAGGGTTCTCATCTCTTCTCCACTTCTTTCCTACATCAACTCATTCGAAATCGTGAGGGAGTACTAGGGGAGTTTTTCTCCGATTTTGTTCCGAAGATGCTGGATGCTTATCTGGAAACTCAGGACTCATTCAGGAAACAGATGCAGACTTTTACAATGCCCAACCAATGGGTGGACACGTCTCAAGAAATGAAAGTCCCTATCTTCAATCCCTTCACAGCCTTCAATGTTTCCGGACAGACTCCCTCGAAACCAGAAACTTCTGAGCACAATGATACAGAGCATGATGAAGTTCATGAACTGAAGTATCGACTCAGTGAACTGGAGAAAAGGCTTAACATGAAGGAACCAAACAATTAGGCGGAACTTACGTTTCCGAAGCCTGAACCGACCGAAAAAAACCGCTGAGCTTGTTTCGTTGAAGTTTAACTTCAACGAACTCCCATATTTTCAATTGAAATCTCAGGAGTTTTACCTGCAATTAGATCTGCAGTAAGACGTGCGGTTCCGGATGACATAGTCCAGCCTAAGTGTCCGTGCCCTGTATTGTAAAACAAATTTGAGTGACGGCCTCTTCCGAGTATAGGCGTACCTTCCGGTGTCATCGGACGTAAGCCCGACCAGAATTCCACTTTGTCGTAATTTCCTGCATTTGGAAAAAGCTTTTTTGCATTTTTGAGGATATGTTCAAAATCTTCCGGAGTATGGCCAAGATCGTAACCGCAAAATTCGGATACAGAGCTGACCCTGAAATGGTCTCCCATAGGAGAAAATCCCAGTAAATCCTCTTCATGTAATCCTCCTGTCCGTGGAGGAGTATGCCCTTTTTCTACAGGAATTGTGATAGAGTAACCTTTCACTGGATAAACAGAAAGCCTGACTCCCAATGATTTTTGTGCAAGCAGCGGACTCCATGAGCCCAAACTTAGCACATAACGGTCTGCGCTGAAAACACCACGGTTGGTGACAACACGTTTTACTTCAGTTCCGGGAGCATCAATCTGCTCTATCGAAACTCCGGATTCAAAAGTTCCTCCCATTGACCTGCAGACCTCCATCAACCGTTCCGTAAATATTCTGGAGTCTCCAGACTCATCGTTTGGTGAAAAGACACCACCAGCAATCTGATCCTGTGATTCCGCCAGTTCCGGAATTATTTCCAACGCACGTTCTTTTCCTACAAACTCCAGTTCTTGTCCAGCTTCCTGAAGTATTCTTACGTGTTCTGAACCAGCAGTCAGCACTTCCGGATTCCTGTAAATATAAAACAGTCCTTTAGTATTTTGTTCATATTGAACTCCTGTATCTGCTACTGTTTCAGTCAATATTTTCTGCGAATATACTGCAATCCGGTGTTTTGCCAGGGAATTTATTTTGGCTCTTGAATGAGTACACTGGGCGAGGAATTTCAACCCCCAGCGTAAAAATTGCGGATCGGTCTGAAATTTCATCCGGAAAACAGGATCCTGATGAAATAAGGAATTGAACCATATTTTCAGTGCTTTTGGTGAACCCCACGCAATAGAATGTCCCGTGGCAATCAGCCCGGCGTTACCGTAACTCGCACCGCCGATTCCGGGAGGTTGACGGTCAAGCACAGTCACCTGATGACCGTCTTTAAGTAGTTGATAAGCAGTCGTAACACCTACGACTCCTCCGCCCATGATTATTATTTCCATTGAATTTTAGAATGCTCCGTTGATTAAATAATTTACTGTAAAAAATCAGAAACTCAGCTTAGTGTTTCATTTCACTGCATTCACTGTTGAACTGCTAACAGTTTGGCGTAATCCCGGAAGGAAAACCCAGAGAATTCCAGCCAGCATTATTGTTCCGCCTATTGCTTCATAGCTGCTGATGAGTGTACCAAAAACGAGAAGCTCAAACAAAAGTGTCGTGGCTGGCGAAAAAGAACCAATGATAACCGCTTTTGAAACAGTCAGGTAACGTAAAGCATAAGTGTAAGAAACACGTCCCATAAAAGGACCACAAAAGGCAGCCAGCGCAATCCATTTCCATTCACCACTTTGTAAATTCGTAACGCCGCTTCGTACTTCGGCCAGACTCCAGAGTATGATAAGTGCAATTGCTAAACGTAAAACATTCAAAACTTGCGGATTTATTTCATCTATAATTCTTTTGGCCAAAACCTGCATCGATGCAAAACTGAAGGCTGATGTTACAGCCCAGAGGAATGAGGACCAATTTTTTAAATCAAAAGTCAGGGAGTCCATTTTCATTACGATAATACCTAATACAATTACCACCACTGACATCCAGACTCTGATGCTGATGAACTCTTTCAAAAACATCCAACTGAGCAGCATCGCAATAATAATCTCAATTCTGCTTACTAAAACCAACAAGGTTGGTGAAGACTGGCTCAAAGCCTGGCAAATCGCATAATTACCCAACAGACCTGCCAGGGAAGTGGCAAGGGTGATTCCTGCAATTTTCCAGGAAAATTTATTTTGGCGACGTGCAAACCAGGCGCCAGGCAGGGAAAACAAAAATGCCCAAAGGAAAACACCCCAGATTACAGGCAGAGGTGCGACTGTATCTAAACTTAAACGGTATGGAATTGCGTAAAGCCCTCCTCCAAACATAGCGAGCAATGCGAAGCAAAGCCCTTTGATTTGATCACTCACAAACTACTTTCTTAATTTAAACTTTATTTCCCTTTACAATTCATTCTCTATTTTTGGGCTTTGATAAGTCAAGAAAATTTACATCTTCATGAAAACATGGTACTATTGGCTTTTCATTTTTCGCCTCTCAAACCGTCTGAACTAATCTGTTAGATGCAACTTGTCGGCATTGGTTTTGCCAGTTCAAACTGGAATACTTTAGTTAAGCAGTTACAGAAACAGGTTTCTCATCAATTGAACGAGAAGTTGTTCGTTGATTCAGTTTCAGTTGCTGAAACTGAAATTAGCTCAAAAGAACTTGAGTATGAGTCAGCAGAGTTGAAAAAACTAAAAGCGGATTGGGTTTTATTTTCTCCGGGTGCATTTGAAAATCCGCAAGTCTGTCTCAAATTACTGGAGGAGCTAAAAATTGTTTCTGAGAAAAATGTCAGTTACGTGTTGGTGCTTGACGATCTGAGTCATGATTTATCGGCGTTATTAAAACTGCAGCCAGTTCTTGAACTAGTCAACAACATGCAGTTTAGACTTTCTGCTCCGGAGATGCTGCTGACTCATCACATCCGCAGTTTTCCCAGGATTCGTTTGGACAATGACTTTCAGACAATGGACTACACAAATCATTCCGGAATCCTGGTACGTCAATCCGCAAGGGAAGTACCGCTGAATACGCTGATTCCCCTGAACAGCATTCAGAAATTTGAAACTGAAAATGGAGACCTTGCTCCGGAAATATGGCTGCAGAATTTTTTACAGAAGAGAGATAAAACTGCTCTTCCGGAACGTGTAGTAGGGATTTTACGTGAAGCAAAAGGTTGTTATCTTTTTCCGGGAATTCCTTTTAATTCAATCCAAAAGCTGAATTTCGACAATATTAAGGTTGAACATTTAATCCGCCTTGACGAATGCACTTTAAAAAATCCTCCTTTCAAACGTTTCATTGAGGACATGAACGGTGAGCACAAAAGGTGGCAGAAAGCTAATCAACAAAATAAAAAGACAAAATCGGTCGCAATTCATGGCTCAGGTAAATACCTGATAGTAAATGCTTTACTCGAAAAACTATTCAGAGAAATCGGCCGGACAAATGTTAAACTGCAGACAAATACTGACCCCGTTCAACTGCCACAGAAAGATGCCGTCTACTGGTTGAAACTGGACGAATCACCTGAGAAAAGTATTAAGTTGTGTCTGATTGACTGGTGTGCTGATTTGCATCACATTCTTGCACCGCTGGATAATTTTGTTGAGCTGAACGATCTCCAAATGGCTAATATTTCAGCACCACTGCCCATACAGAAAGCGGAGTTTGAAAAAAAGCGTAATAATTTATTGGCTGAGGAAAAATCGCTCGAAACAACAATTCATCAGGCTGAGAGCAGTCAAATGCTTTACAGACAGGAACGGGATGTCCTCCAAAAAATTAATACTTTTTCTAAAATGTTGATTGAAGCACTTTCCAAAAGCATCACATGGGAAGCGGCTGCAGAAAATGCTGCGGAGGTAAAAACGTCAAGAGCGCTTTTGCTCTGTGAAGAAGAAAACCTTGCTGCAGAGCTGAATCTTAAGTTAAGCAATGTTCAGCGTAAACTCTGGATCAACCCTTTCAAGTTTCAGCAGCCGGAAGATTTAACTCAATTTAACACAAAAATGATTATCTCTTATTTGAAACCGAAAAACCTTATTGTTACTGCCACCGCACGTGCACACCTGGAAAATCTTTGCAGACAGGCAATTGAGCAGGAAGAAAAGGCGGAAACTGTTTTTAATGAGCAAAATAAAATAATTGAACACGGAATAACAGATGCTGCTCTGCTCATGAAAAATAAAAAAAATCTCGCACTGAGCTGGCTGTATGTTTCTCTTAAACAACTTTTATATCGTGACCGTAACTTGTTTCAAACGCTTCCGGAAAAAACAGCATGAATAGTTCACCTACAATTCAGGATATCATCATGCAGCTTAACCAATACTGGCACAGTCAGGGTTGTATGCTGATGAATCCGTACGATGTTGAAACCGGTGCCGGAACCATGAATCCGATGACCACTCTGCGTGTGGTTGGTCCGGAGGAATGGAATGTAGCTTACGTCGAACCTTCTAGAAGGCCGGCTGATGGACGTTACGGTGAAAATCCAAATCGCCTTTATCAACATCATCAATATCAGGTAATTCTGAAACCTTCACCGGATAATGTGGAAGAACTTTACCTTGCATCGCTGGAGGCTTTAGGCATCGATCCGCTGCAGCACGATATTCGTTTTGTAGAAGATAATTGGGAAGCACCGACTCTTGGCGCATGGGGTCTCGGCTGGGAAATCTGGCTCGACGGTATGGAAGTCACACAATTTACATATTTTCAACAAGTCGGCGGAATTTCATGTCAACCTGTTTCCGCGGAACTGACTTATGGTATCGAAAGAATTGCCTCCTACTTACAGGATGTTGAAGACGTATTTGATCTTGAATACTCAAAAGGAGTCAATTACGCTTCAATTTTTCGGCAGCCGGAATTTGAACATTCAAAATACACTTTTGAAGTTGCGGACACAGAACTAATGTTCCGCTGGTTCAATGATTATGAGCAGGAGGCAGGACGTGCGTTTTCGGAAAAGCTGGTTTTTCCCGCCTACGATTATGTGCTCAAATGTTCCCACACTTTTAATCAGCTTGATGCAGCCGGTGCAATCAGTGTTTCTGCACGTGCGGCATACATCGGAAGAGTACGTAACCTTGCTCAAAATATCGCAAAACTCTTCCTTGAAGAACGCTGCAAACTCGGTTTTCCTTTGATGAATGACCGCGATGCTGCCCGGAAATGGGTGGAAGAACTTACTCCTGACAATTAATGTGATTACTGCTTTGTGAATACATATTTACTGGAAATTGGACTTGAAGAAATGCCTGCGCAGATGATTCTGCCTGCAGTTGAACAATTGAAATCACTGGTGCAGAAAACCTGCGAAAACCACCAGTTGAATTTTAATGAACTGCGTACCTTTTCTACCCCCAGAAGACTGGCTGTTCAAATTCAGGGACTACCGGAAAAACAGGAAGACCGCAGCATTGAGCTGAAAGGACCTCCGGCCGCTATTGCAAAAGACAAGGATAACCACTGGACTAAAGCAGCGCTGGGATTTGCCGCGAAAAATGGGGTTGAACCTGCTGAACTGCAGATTCGGGAATATGAAGGCAAAGACTATCTTTTTGTGCAGCGTATCGAATTAGGACAGCCCGTTCCGGAACTGCTGCAGGCACAGCTGGAGCAGTGGATTTCGCAGCTGAATTTTCCTAAAAATATGCGTTGGGCTTCATACAAAATGCGCTTTATTAGACCGATACGCTGGATAGTTTCGCTCTGGAACAAGACAGTTGTACCGCTGAAACTTGAAATGGTTGAAGCCGGGAACGAAACACGTGGACACCGCTTCCTGAGTTCCGGAAAAAGCCTGCTCAAAGATGCAGCTGATTATCAAGAACAGTTGGAAAAAATGAATGTGATGCCTGATTATGAAAAGCGACGTGAATCCATAGTATCTCAAATCAGCAAACTGGAACAGGAATTTGGGTTCGTGGTAGAACTGGATGAAAAGCTGCTGACGGAAGTCACGAATTTGCTAGAGTGGCCTACTGTGCTCCTCGGAGATTTTGAAGAAGAATTCCTGGAACTGCCGAGTGAAGTTTTGGTCACCAGCATGGCTGTGCATCAGCGATATTTTCCTGTTTTCAGTAAAAATACAAATCAAGACTCAGCCGCAAAAAAATTACTTCCGCATTTTGTTACTGTACGCAATGGTAACAGCAATGGCCTCGACACAGTAAGACGTGGCAATGCCAAAGTACTGCGTGCGCGACTCAGTGACGCCCGGTTTTTCTACCTCGATGATCAGAAAAAATCACTGGAAGAGTTCCGCCAAAAAGCAGAAAATGTGGTCTTTTTTCAAAAGCGTGGTACCCAGGGTCAACGTGTTCAGCGAATTTCGGACCTAAGTGTTTTTATTGCAGACAGACTTGAGCTTCGTGAAAGTCAACAAATACATGTACGCAGGATTGCTGAACTGAGTAAGTTCGATCTGGAAACACAGCTCGTTCAGGAGTTTCCGGAATTACAGGGTTCGATGGGTGAAAATTACGCAATGCTGAAAAAGGAGGAGGCTATTGTCTGCCGTGGAATTCGGGAACATTATTATCCTCGCAACGCAAAAGACTTTTTACCGGAAGACGTGGAATCCGTTCCGGCAGCACTTGCAGATAAACTTGATCTGCTGACCACTGCTTTTTCGCTGAACATGATCCCTTCCGGTGCGGCTGATCCGTATGCTTTACGCAGAACTGCGCAGGGAATCACTCAGCTTATTCTTGGATTACGACTCCCACTGGACCTGCATGAACTGATTTCCGCTGCGGTTCGTCTGCTTGATGATCAACAGGATCTAGCACTGGATCGCACAAAACTGCAAAATGATTTGCTGGATTTTCTGCTTCAACGGCAACGCTGGTTCCTGCAGGAACGTGGAATACGCTACGACCTGATAGACGCAGTTCTCAAAACTTCGGCAGAAATTCAGTCCGCGCAGGGAAAAACAGCAAGATCTGTTTTAGCAATTGAACAGCTTAGTTTTGCTGAATTTCTAGGCGAACATCTTGAGACAGATATGTTCAAAAGATCCGTCGAAGCAATCGTACGTGCCGCAAATATCAGCAGTAAATATGCGGGTAGAATTGCTGAAGAACTGAACGAATCGGCTTTGGAACTTAAGGAAGAGAAGGCCTTTCTGGCCGCCCTGCAACCCATTCTTAACAGTGATTCTCAAGCTCTCTGGAGTCCTGATAATTATCTGCAGCAGCTGCGTAAAATTGAACCTGTCGTAACACGTTTTTTCGAAGATGTGATGGTCATGGACGAAGATCCCGTAAAATGCGGAAACCGACTTTGGCTCTGCCAACAGCTGGCACAATGGTCGGGCAGGCACCTCGATCTGCAGTCCATTGTTTTTGCCTGAAACTTTTTCCTGACCAGCGGCAGGTGATTATTTTTTTAGGGGCACGGCGCGCCGTGCACCACCGTTGAAACTTATCTTAATTGTTCTTTATTTAGTGACTCAGTGCCGTAGTACCTGAGGCCATTTTATCACGCTGAATTTTTTAAATTGAAACACGCCCCGGCAATCATTATCCTTGTTATTCATTTTTTGATTTTCGCTATAGTTAATCAATTCTTGAATCCTCATCCCGATATGCTCGACCACTGGGTATGGTCACGCTATCTGAGCCTTTCTTATTTTGAGCATCCTCCGATGATTGCCTGGCTTATCCGCGGTATCACACTGCTTGGAGGAAATACTGAAACCGCTTTGGAAGTCGGCTCGCAACTGATGACAATCAGCATCATAGCTTTGACATACGCCGGCACACTTCGCTTGTACGGAGTAAAGGCTGCGTTGGTAACACTGCTGATTTTATGCAGTATGCCTTATTTCACCCTCGGTAGTATCTTTCTGCATATTACACAGCCTTTTCTGATATTTTGGGTAGCGGCGCTTTTTCTGCTGATACGCTTTCATCAGCAGCCCGAAAATAAATGGTTACTCTGGATTGGGATTGCAGCAGGTTTTGGTGCACTTTCAAAGTACATCATGCTGCTTTTTTACATAGGACTTTTTCTGCACCTATTACTTTACCGTAAAACACGAAAAGAAATTTTGAATCCATGGCTTTACGCGGCAGGAATTATTTCACTCACAATTTTTGTGCCAGTGCTTTTATGGAATGCTCAACACGATTGGATTTCATTCCGCTGGCAGTTAGGTAAAGGAACTTCCGGCGCGGATTTTGGTGAAAATACTTTAGCATTTACGCTTGGACATCTGCTCTTGTTTTCTCCTTTATGGGCCCTGATGGGAGCTCTGGGAATCTGGTGGGTGAGAGATCACCTTGCTCATGCAAACCGTCCGGAATCCGTAATTACCGTGATTTCCATTTTTCCGCTGCTCTTTTTTACACTAATGAGCCTGAAGGGTACAATCGCGGATCCTCACTGGGCAAACCTGGCTTATCTGGGAATCGCTGTTTTTCTGGGTAATGAACTGCTCTGGCGTTTCCAAAATAAAACCCTTTACGGATTACTGGCTCTAGGCATTCTAATCAATGTCGGGCTGACCGGAACAGTCGTCACTCACGCACTGAATCCATTGTTTGACTGGATGCCCTATGAGCTTAAAAATTATGATTATCTGCAGTCCAAGGGACTACCGGAATCTACCCTGAAAACTCTACGGGATAAAAGTGAACGGCACCTCAGCGCAGCTCAATACAAGGCACATTTGAGCAAAATTCTGACAGAGCGTGAGGTTGAACAATATGCGGAACTAATCCAGAAAACCGCCATGGATGTTGCTGCGGACAGGTTGACGCGTGTGCTTGACTGGGACAAAACGGGAGAGCAACTCCAGAAACTTCTGGAGCAAAAAGAGATTCCACAAATCACGTACATTGTTTCACGTGAGTATCAACTCAGCGCTGCTTTATCGTTTTATCTACCGTTCCAGCCGTGGCCGCACAGTATTGAAAAACCGGAACGCAACATCTGGAGTCCGATTACAGACGTGAAAACAGGTGGAGGCATTTTTGTCTGTGAACTGCAGGAATGTCAAGGAGGAATAGCGGATTTTTATGACCGCTTCGAAATGCCAATGCGTTATTTAGGTGAGATCGAAACCCGCAGGGAAACTAGAATGATCCGTAACCTGCAGGTTTATGAATTAATTCTTTAAACTGCATCTTAACAAAATCCTCTCAACGTTCTTAAAAAGATCACGAAGCATCATCGAGTTCAAGATGCAGATCGGCAGAGTCGATATCTTTAATTTGTTCAATTTTACGTCTTGCGGCAGAAGCAATTTTCTGTGCATCACGGATACGCATCTCTGCATCGAGGAGAATATTAACCTGCACCGTCAATTTTTGGTTTAGATAATGACAGTAAATATGAGTTATGCCCTGAATTTCAGGAATTTCAGCAAGCACTTTTTTAACATCATTTTCAATTTCACCCTGCGGCCGCATCAACACGATGTCCTGCAGAAGTTCCGAACCTTCATCACCAACGTGATCATCTTCTGCGTCCACATGCACGAGGACTTCATTTACCGCAGGCAGTTTCTCTAGAATTTCTAGACGCACTCTTTCTGCCACCTGATGAGCAGCTGAAATGCTCATCATACTGTCTACTTGAATGTGCAAATCAACCAACAGATGCGGTCCCATTCTCCGTGCCCGCATTTCGTGATAATGATCAACACCTTCAATTCCGGACATAATCTTACCCAATTCACTGATGACATCTTCTTCGACAGTCTCATCCGTCAGTTCGCGGATACTTTCATAACCGATGTCAATTCCAGTTTTTATAATAAGCCCTGCCACGAGCATGCCTGCGATAGGGTCCATTAATGGGATTCCTAACTGTGCGCCTGCAATTCCCAAGAGTGCCGCTACCGAGGATATTGCATCCGAGCGGTGATGCCACGCGTTTGCCATTAAAACACGGCTGCCTGTCCGACGTCCTACCATCCGTGTTACATGGAAAAGCGCTTCTTTAACAATGATAGCAATTCCCGCCATCCACAATGCGATTGTTCCAGGCACCACAGTCGCATCCATTCTATTAAAAACATGACCGGCTACACCAATTCCCGTAAATAGCAGTAAAAGCGAGATAATAAAAGTACCGACGGTTTCAAATTTACCATGACCATACGGATGATTTTTATCTTTTGGAATACCGGACATACGCACCGCCCAGAGCGTGATTCCATCGGACAGCAAATCTGAAACAGAATGTCCCGCGTCTGCGATTAAAGCAGATGAATTAGCAATAATACCGATGAAACCTTTAGCCAGCGCTAAAATGAGATTGGCGGCTAAACCCAGCCAAGTGACTTTTAAGGCATGTTTTTCGGAGAGATCCCGTGCGTTCATTGCTTAAAAATTATTTTTGAGTTCCCGTAAAGTTCTGAAAACTTCTTCTTCGTCAAGATTGTGCGCCGGCTCTTTGGACTTGACGCAGTCTAGTATTTCAGCGGAAGTGCATCGCATAAACGGATTTGTAAGGCGTTCCTCGGCCAAAGTAGTAGGCGTGGAAAATTTTCCGGAGGAGCGGAGAGCACTGACTGCTTCCAGTTTATGTTGAATCTCTGCGTTTCCAGATTCCACACTCAAAGCAAAACGCAGGTTGGCTTCTGTATATTCATGTCCGAAATACAGTTCCGTATCATCGTCAAGCCCGCTGATTTGCACATTAAGTGAATCATGCATCTGTGCCGGCGTACCTTCAAAAAGACGTCCGCAGCCTGCCGCAAACAACGTGTCTCCAGTAAAAGCTGTTTTGCCGAACACATATGTAACGGCTCCGGTGGTGTGTCCGGGATTGTGTATAAAAGTTCCGTTCTCTTCGCCGAAGCGTACCTCATCACCGCTTTTCAGGAACTCTGTCTGCCCCGGAATTCTACCTCTATCAGATTCATGACCGTAAATAAATAAATCCGCATATTTTGCATTTAGTTCCTGATTTCCATCCACGTGATCCCAATGATGATGAGTGTTAAGAATCGTTGTTAATTTCACCCCTTGCCTTTCAATTTCACTGATCACAGGAGTAGCTTCTGAGGGATCCACTACGGCTGCCTGCTGGGTTTTTGTGCAAATCAGCAGATACGCGAAATTATCCTGCAGACAGGGAATAGTTATAATTTTCATCAACTTGCCTCAAGTTTTTTGTTCAGTTTTAACAGACATCACTTTTGTCTGCAGGGTACCATCTTCGAGGCGCACCTGCAATTCTTCTCCTGAATGAATCTTTTTTACGGAGCGAAGTGATTTTCCTTTTTTGTCCAACGCAACACTGTATCCGCGATGCATCACAGAAAGCGGGCTGAGACTATCCAGCAAATCCATCTGCTGGCGGACTGAATCACTCTGCTTTTTATGTAAAAGTCCGATAGCGCGAATTAAACGTTCCTGCAGAATTTTCAGGCTATGCCCGTGTGGAGCTAATTCACGTTCGGGACTTAGCAGAAAAAGTTTTTCTGCAATTCCGGACTTTCTGTTACGCAGATTTTCCAGTTGACGCTTTGTTCTTTCATGCAGTAGTGAATCGAGATCATCCACACGCTGAGCATATTGCTGGAGCGCAGCTGAAGGTGAAGCTAATCTCCGAAGCGCAGCTCCAAAGTTTTCCCGCAGTCGGTCCAGCATTTGCAGCAAAGATCGCTGCAGCCGCTCCTGTTTTTGACTGACAGAGAAAATTAAATCCTCTTTGCTCGGCACCGCGAGTTCCAACGCCACAGAAGGCGTCGGCGCCCGCAGGTCACTGACAAAATCAGCAATCGTGAAATCAGTTTCGTGTCCGACTGCAGAAATGACGGGTATCTCAGAGGCAAAAATCGCTCTAGCCAGTTTTTCATCATTGAAGGCCCATAAATCTTCCATTGAGCCGCCACCTCTGCCGACAATCAAAACATCAAGCTGTGCTGATTTGCGCAGAGTGTTCATGTGGTTTATTCCTTCGACAAGTGTAGGTACTGCTGTCTCACCCTGCACCGCAGCCGGAAAAAACAATACTGGAATTCCTGGAAATCGACGTTCCAATACGGTCAGCATGTCGTGTATTACAGCCCCTGTTGATGAAGTAACAATTCCAATTTTTCGAGGCAAAAAAGGGATGGGGCGTTTATGTTCCGGGTCAAACAAACCTTCGACTTCAAGTTTAGTCTTCAGTTGTTCAAAAGCCAGTTGAAGTGCCCCCAGACCTTTAGGTTCCATTGAAGAAACCATGAGCTGATATTCACCGCGTAGTTGATAAACAGTGAGGTTTCCGCGCACCAAAACTTCAAGGCCGTTTTCCGGTTCAAAACGTAATCCGGCAGCAGCATTACGGAACATCACTCCGCGGATTTGCGACTGCTCATCCTTGAGGCTAAAATACCAGTGTCCGGATGCAGCTTTTTTGACGTTTGACAGCTCCGCCTCAACTGATATTGAGCGGAATTTACCTTCGAGCAGAAGGGTAATCTGACGTGTCAGCTGGGTAACTGTGAGCGGTTTTGGCGGCTGTTTTGATACAGGTTCCTGTGGACTTTGTGGATTTTGCGGATTTTGAGTTTCTGATTTAGCAGTGCTGTTGCCGGATTTTTCAGGAGTATCGACTTCAAAAGGAATCTGCATGATATTTATCCGCAATATTCATTCAAGCAGGTTAAGCAGTTGTTCACGCATCACTGTTTCCGGAGCAGGTATAGCGGTCCAGAAGGTGAATGCATCACAACCCTGATACAGCAGCATGCCGGAACCATTGAGCGCTGGGATGCCAAGTTCTTGCGCCTGCCTGAGAAGTCTTGTTTTTGCAGGACTGTAAATCAGATCCAGTACATGCTTTATTCCTACACACCGACTCAAATCTAGCGGACTTGCATCTGATTGCATGCCGACTGTAGTTGTGTTGACCAGCAGATCCAAGTTTGAATTCTGAACAGTTTGCAGTGAAACAGCAGACAACTGAGTTTCTGGAAAATTTTGAGAAAATTCTGTCACTAAACTTTCCGCACGTGCGACAGTCCGGTTATGAATCAGGATCCGTGATGCACCTGCATCTGCAAGCCCCGCCAGCACAGCACGCGCCGAACCACCTGCACCAAGCACGGCCACAGTTTTGTTTTTTGGAGAAAAATTTAAATCACCCAGAGAGCGGACAAATCCGGAAATATCTGTGTTGGTTCCGCTGAGACGACCCTCCACATTCAGGATCGTGTTCACTGCGCCAAGTTTTTGTGCAAGTGGTGCAATTTCGTCAAGGTAAGGAATTACAGCACTTTTGTGTGGAACTGTTACGTTGACTCCAGAAATATTCAACGCCCGGATTCCTTCTAGAGCCTGCTGAACCTGCTCGGGTTTTACCGGAAAGGCCAGGTAACGGACATCCATTTTCAATTCGGAGAATGCCGCATTATGCATCCGTGGAGAAAATGAATGTTCCACAGGATAACCGATTATGCCGTAAATCCTAGTTGTTCCGCTTATAATTTCCGTCATTCCAGCTCATTGAAACGTGCAGCAAACAAGTCAACAATAGCTTTTAAGGCTTCTTCCTCCCGCTCACCGTCAGCACTTACTTTAATCGCAGTACCAACTGTTGCACCAAGCATCAGCACCTTCATGACGGATTTTGCGTCGGAGACCTGTCCTGCTTTATCGATAAGGATTTCACAAGGATATTCATTAGCCATACGTACCAATTGAGCCGCAGCACGTGCGTGCAGTCCAAGACGGTTGATGATCAAAATATCCTGACTTACCATATTTTACAATCCTGCCTGAATTCTCAGATCTTTTGCTTTGTCGGTTCCTTCCCAGGTGAATTCCGGAATTTCACGTCCAAAATGTCCATAAGCCGCAGTTTTCTGGTAAATTGGCCGCAGCAGGTTTAGTTCACGAATCAGCCCTGCTGGTTTCAATTCAAAATTTTTGCGAATCAGTTCGATGATTTTTGACTCTTCTATTTTATTTGTACCAAAAGTTTGGACAGAAACAGAAACCGGTTCAGCCACTCCAATCGCATATGCCAATTGAACTTCGCAACGTGCGGCTAAACCTGCGGCGACTACATTTTTTGCAACGTGACGCGCGGCGTAGGCAGCTGAACGGTCAACCTTTGAAGGATCTTTTCCGGAAAAGGCACCACCACCGTGACGTCCCATTCCGCCGTATGTATCTACAATAATTTTTCTTCCTGTCAAACCGCAGTCTCCCTGTGGCCCGCCAATCACAAAAACACCAGTTGGGTTGATATGATACTGTGTGGAATCACCTAAATATTTTTCAGGAATCACATATTTAATAACATGTTTCAAGATATCTTCATGCAGTTGTTCCTGAGTCACATCCTCTGCATGCTGTGTACTGATTACTACCGCTTCTACAGATACAGGTTTACCGTCAACATAACGCACAGTTACTTGGGATTTTCCATCAGGACGCAGGTAATTCATTGTCCCGTCTTTACGCACATGGGAAAGCCGCTCGGTCAAGCGGTGTGCTAACTGAATCGGAAGAGGCATCAGTTCCGGAGTTTCATCACAAGCGTAACCAAACATAAGTCCCTGATCACCCGCACCCTGTTCAGTATGCGCGCCTTCGCCTTCGTTAACACCCTGAGCTATATCCGGAGACTGTTTATCCAAACTTATCAGCACCGCACAAGTATTAAAATCAAAACCCATATTCGAGTCTGTATAGCCAATTGCTTCGACTGTATCCCGTACAACTTTCTGCATGTCAACCCAGGCCTTTGTTGTCACTTCACCTGCAACCACAACCATACCTGTTGTTACCATGGTTTCACAGGCAACTCTGCTGCTTACGTCCTGCGCAAGCATTGCGTCTAGTATTGCGTCAGAAATCTGGTCAGAAATTTTGTCCGGATGACCTTCGGTTACACTTTCGGAGGTAAATAACATTTCGCTCATATTTATTTTCTTGAATTAAGTTAATATTCCTAAATTACATTAAAACTCAGTATTGTCGAAATATCAAGAAAAGTCTAGACAATTCGACGTATACAACTTTAGTGATTTACAATCATCTCTCCCAGTATTTCTACCCAATCATCCAATTCCCGAATTGCTTGCATACGTTGTTCAGAGGTAATAAATTTATCAACCTGTAAAATTCTTTTTTTATTCCGCAGAATTCGGGCTTTTCTCTCAAAATTCTCATTACTGTCCCAGCGTGAAACCCAGCTGAACAACCATTTTTCAAGCGCCAAATTATCCGGAGTAGAGCGCAACAAAGATAATAATTGAGTCTGTGATTTCAGACGGTACTTCATCCTACTCTCAATTGGATCATCGGATTCTGGGAACCATTCCGTTTGCCATTGATTAATTTGTGCCAGTTGCGCCGGACTGAATTCTCCAAACCAGTCTTCCATCTGTTCTAAAAAATCATCTCGGCGTTTCTGAATCCGTTCCTGCCTGTTTTCAACTTGAGTGAGCATTTCCTCATTTTCTTCCGTCATTTTGCGTTCCAGATTATTGATCTGCTCCCGGCTTATTTTTGTCATGAATAAAGCCGCATCCGGAATCAGTCTTTCAAATATACGCCGCTGTTTTGCTTCATATCTGGAATAACCTTCGTCCAGTTCGATCATTGTAAGCCCGTCTTTCGAGCTGTTTTGTATATCCGTTAAAAAATTTTTGTAACGCGGCAGTTCTTCCATACGGTGCCATTCAATGTGTATTTCCATGCGTTCCTCCACCCAGTCTTCCTGTTCATCATTCAGCTCAAAATAGGAGTCCAACTGCCATGACACAAATTTATCACCATAGTCATAAACAAGTTTTGTTGTGCTACAGCCGGCAAGTAAAAATAGTAAAACTGTGGAAAGAATTAGTTTTTTCATTTTTTAAAAGAGTTGATTATTGTTAATAAAGTTTAGAATTATCATAGCACCCGATAAACAAAAATAGAATACAGCACTCTGTCTAAAAGGGGACTGAAAATAGAGAATTACTTTTGAAACAATACTAAACGAAAACATTATTAAATACTTTTCTGAGCTGTTACAGGGTGTTTCAATTTGTATCAGTATTTGCTAGATAAGAAAGTATAACCGCACTCTTAATTGCCTTGCCAAAAAATCAAAAAAGTTCTACTTTTAGCGTGAGGACTTTGAGCTTATTTTTAAAATTTATATTACACGGAATAGAGGAAAAATGAATCCATGGTTAATGACAATCGTAATGCTGGTGGCTTGGGGAGTATTTGCCCTGCAGATTACGGTCAAACTCGGCGCCCTTACTAAGATGGCACCTGAAAGCCGTCTTAACGAAATCGGCAGACGGCTCGGGAACCTTTTTAAAATAGGTATTGGCCAAAAGAAATTGATAGGCAGGAGACGTGAACGTAGTTCTGGAATCATGCACGCGTTCATCTTTTGGGGAGCACTGCTTGTCGGTGTGAGAGAATTAACCTTAATGGGCGAAGGTTTTATCAGTGGTTTTCAGGAATTTTTGCCTTTTCTCGGTTCTGGCTCATGGCTGGGATATGCATATATTACGGTTTATAACTTCTGTGAAGTATTGGTACTGGCCATGGTTTTAGTGGCACTTTTCCGGCGGCTTGTGTCTAAACCCGACAGACTCGAACTGAACTGGGAAGGCATATATGTTTTACTGTTTATCGTTTCAATCATGCTTACCGACCTGCTTTTTGACGCAGCGCGGCTTAATCTGGTGGAAAGCTACGGACAGAACCTCCATTTTTTCCAGAGCGTATCATACGGTTCAGAGTGGGATTGGGCGCCTTTCACAGTGTTGCTGGCCTCTGCCATCAACGGACTGGGCAAAGGGGCAAACGCATTTATCTATCATTTCAGTTACTGGGGTCATGTGGCATCAATGTTAATCTTCGTAAATATGCTGATCCATACCAAACAGTTTCACGAAATGACGGCACTGCCAAATGTTTTTTTCGGTTCACTGGATTATCCCCATGCTCTTGCGCCTTTGGCAGATTTGGAAGACGAAAGCGCCTGGGAGGAAGGCCGTATAGGAATCAGCAAACTAGAGCACCTGACTTGGAAACAAGGGCTGGATCTTTTTTCATGCACGGAATGTGGACGCTGTCATGATGTATGCCCAACCTTTGTTACCAACAAACCACTTACTCTGAAAAGATTTAATCAGTCACTACTGCATCATTTACGAAATGAGGAAGCAACACTTTTCCGGACAGGCTCGACCACAGATGAAAAAACACTGGTCGGTGAAATTATTCGTCCGGAAACACTTTGGGCCTGTACCACCTGCCGTGCCTGTGAAGAGGTTTGCCCGGTTTCAATCGAGCATGTACCACGAATTCTGGCTTTGAGACAAAATCAAACCATGATGGAAGAAGCTTATCCCCCGGAAATGGCTAATACTTTTAAAGGTCTTGAGCGCAATTTCAATCCGTGGGGCATTGGTTTTGACCAGCGGGCAGACTGGGCGGAAGGATTAAATTTGACCATGATGTCTGACACCAAAGCGGAAGATATTGACGTATTGATGTGGGTCGGCTGCGCGGGTTCGTTTGACAGTCGAAACCAGAAAATCGCACGTGCCACCGCTACACTTTATCAGAAAGCAGGCGTTAAATTCGCGATTCTCGGTAGCGAAGAGAAATGTACCGGAGACCTGGCTCGGCGTTCCGGAAACGAAATGCTTTTTCAAATGCTGGCCGGTGAAAACGTGGAAACTTTGAATAATTACAAAATTAAAAAAATCGTCACCGCCTGCCCGCATTGTTTAAACAGCATCAAGAATGAATATCCGCAGCTTGGCGGAGAGTATGAGGTTTTTCATCATTCACAGTTTATTGCCAAGTTGGTGGATGAAGGTCGTTTACCGGTCGGCAGTAATCTCAAAGACACTATCACTTATCACGATCCCTGTTATCTTGGACGCTACAATAAGGAATATAATGCACCTCGGAAATTGTTGAATAGTGCGGCGGAAAAACCGATGCGTGAAATGGAACGTCATGGTAGTGAAAGTTTCTGCTGCGGAGCCGGAGGTGCCCGCATGTGGATGGATGAGACAATCGGTACACGCATAAACGAAAACCGTACCGAAGAAGCAATCCAAACTGGAGCTTCCACAGTCGCCACCGGTTGTCCGTTCTGCATGACCATGATCAGTGACGGAATCGCCGCGAAAGGCAATACTGACTCGATGCAAGCTAAAGATATTTCAGAACTCGTTCTGGAAGCCATTGAAGCGTCTTAACCGTCCGCAATAAATGCTGGTTTGTAGATGAAGAAACGCTGAATTAACTTTGACAGATGTTCTGCAGGGATTTCCAGCTTTCGGTGGACAGGATGGGTTCGCTCAGATATTGCGGATTTTGTGCAATAAGATCTTCCAGTCTCTTCAGTCTTGCTGACATGTCAGGATGTGTCGAAAAACTTTCCGGCAAAGATAGTGACTGTTTTTGCAGTATGCGGAACATTGTCAGCATTTCATCACTATCTACTTTCGCCTGAAACAGCAGCTGCAGTGCAAGAGCATCTGCTTCCGTTTCAAGTTCACGAGTATATTTCAGTAGTGAAAGCATCTTCACACCTTGAAAGATGGTCTCCGTCAAGGCATTTGCTTCTCCTACCAGCAGCTTAAAAAGTCCGGACAATGCAGTTTGGCTCAATAAATTTTCTGTACCGTGACGCTGTAGAACATGCTGCATCTCATGAGCCACTACGCCGGACAAGGCTTCCGCAGAACGGCTTTTCTCCAGCAATCCCCGGAAAATCAATATTTTTCCGCCTGGAAACGCAAGCGCGTTAACCAGGTCTGAATCAATTATTTCCAACTGAAATTCGTAATCTGAGTCTGCAGGAGCCAGACGCGCAAGCAGTTTTTCCAAAGCCTGCCGACCTGCCGCTGTTTCACAGATTACGCGGTTAGGGAATATTTCATCAATAACATATTGACCGATCTGCCGTTCGATGGAAATCGGGACAAAACGTGTGAACAAACCTGATGCTGAGGGGATGCCCCAGTAAATCAATGCAGGAAAAATGATTACTGTAAGCAGGCCGAGCAGGGGCGTAAAGAAGTGGTTCCTACTCGTCAGGTTTTTGCCAAAATTTTTGCCGAATTCTGGATCATCCACAACCAGTGTTTCCGGAGGGAATTCTCCATACTCGAGCCGTGCCGGTCCCTGCTGTAGGTCCTGCTGCAGCCGAAAGTCCACCCTGTGCCAGAAACGCCTCGAGCCATCTTCGAACTTGATCCGCACACCCCGAGTGTCGCAGCTGACCGTTACATCCCGGTGAGTCGGAGTTCGGCCGTCAAAGTATTGTCCCCGCCATGTTTTTGACATTTCTACATTTCCACGTCAAAAAAATCCGCCATACCCTCGCCGGTCGCTCCTGCCATTTCGGTTTCAGACTGTTTGATTTGCGCGAGGTCTATTTTACCATCCAGACTCAAGGTACCGAGGTAAAATTTTTTGTAACGCACCACCGCCCAGGCACGTCCGATTCCTAAAGTGAGAATTACAAACAGAAACAATATCAGTGATTCCTTGAGCCATTTCCCACCGTAAAGGGTTGAATTAATCCGCGCTTCACCGTAAGCGGTGTGGTCCCAAAAATAACGCTGAAGATTTGCTTTTAACCAGAACAGATAAATGCCAAAAGTAAGTATCGTAAGAAGAATACCTTTAAGCCAGATGCTAAATACCTCTTTTTCATTTCCGTCATAACTGAATTGTATATTTCCGAAAGTAGTCCTGTTGGTCCAGTAGTCCTGAAAACGGCTAAGATAAAAAGGATAATAAAATCCAAGGCTGAGCAGTGACAGTAACCAACCCCTTGAAACGAGGATTACAGTTTCCTTGAATGTTCCGAGAAAACGGAAACGGATTCCTCTCCAGGAAGTACGGCTCATGCGATAACGTCTCGCACCAACCGAAGCAACCATAATCAGCAGGAAAAAGATAAGAAAATAGAGAAGTCCCGTCAATGCCAGTAACCACTCATTTAAAATAATAGAAAGAATTCCTTCATAGGCTAAATCCAAAAACACTAAAACAATCACAGCTTTGCCTAGTCCGATGAGCATTTCTACGCCTGTGCCGTGAAATTGAAAATCGCTGTCGATAATTCTGCTTGCACCGTAATAGTAACGCAGTTGTCTGGCTTTGGCCCAGGGATAGTAAATTCCTAGAGTCAACACACTCAGCAGGAAATTTTTAAGCAAAATTCCAAAAAGTTCCGCACCGTGCCCGTTAAACTCTAACTGCCATTTTCCTTCAAGCGTGGTTTCCACCTCAGAACTTGCCGCATCCGGAACAGAATCCTTTTCCAGATTTTGCTGATTTAATGCTTCCTCCCTGTTCAGCACCTCATCAAATTCACTCTGCTCTTTGTCGTCTTCAGGAATATCGGTCATGCTCTCTCTGCTTAAGGCATATAAGAAGGTAGAAGAA
>MPLU02161933.1_pt1 | contig 52304 bp, 59 predicted proteins | sample 1617381 | NCBI WGS metagenome assembly MPLU02 (sample SAMN05944801, study PRJNA350692) | marine metagenome | biome: marine; feature: ODZ; material: water; isolation source: 90 m water sample filtered on 0.2 um supor filter | place: Pacific Ocean | collected 2012-04-08 | depth 90m m
TAACCTTATCCCTAGATCCTTTTTCTTTATAATACTGTATTAGTTTATTAATGTCACCCTTTATTTCTACATCTAAGTCTAGAAATAAACATTTACCTAAGTTTAAACGACTATCAAATAATGTCATTTTTTTCCAGGTGTGTTTATACGACATATCAATAGGTATAGTTTTTATACCTTTTATTTTTCTATCACTGAATACTATATCGACAGGTAACTTACGAACATCTTCTTCGCTATATTTGTCACCCCATAATGCTGTTACAATTTTCATTTATTATTACCATAATTGTTCCAAGGATCAAAGTTATATACATTGTCTTTAGGTTTATCATCTGGGTGTACTAAGACATAAACATGTGGATTATCATTTACTATCCAACCACCTAGTTCTTTTATATAGAATTGAACTAATAAGCTATAAGATCCATCTTCTATTTTAACTCCAGGTTTGAAAGCATTACTACTAAACATAATTTTATTACCATGTTTAAGAATTTCACATGCCATATTTTTAGCTTGCTTTTCTCTTGTACTTATGATAGCATCAAATAAATCATATCCTAAATTTAAATCCTTTGCTAATTTACGTAGAGCTATATTATCTCTAGGATGGCATGAACCACCATCACCCATTCCTGCTTTCATATATTTGGGAGACATTATTCTTTGAGTTGAATTAGCTAATGCATCTGTTACAACATCAACGTTCATATTACCTAATTTAACTGCAACGTCTTGGATCATATTAACTATGGCTAATTTAGTTGATATAAAAGTATTATAAAATATTTTAATAGATTCACATTCTTCATAAGTCCCTATAATATATCGATCGCAATTGCAAAGGTCTCTATAAAAATTTTCGAGGATATTGCAGTATCTTGTTTTACCACCTATCATTATCATCTCAGGATTTCTTATATCCCATTTAACAGATCCCATGGCTATTAAATATGGATTATACACTAAATTAGTTTTTTTGGCAACAGGTAATAAATGTTTTCTTATTGTACCAGGTAATACGGTAGAAATCAACACTAAAATTTGTGTTTTATTCATATACTTGTTAGCTTCATTTATAACTTCTTTGACTATCGTATAATCAAAGTCTTTAGGTTCCAAATGGCTACAAGGATGTTTACCATCATATTGTGGATCATGGGGAGTGGGAACCGCGACAAATACTATATCTGTATTAGATACACATTCTTTAATAGAAGATACTCCATCACCATTAATATCATAACCCTTAACATTATGACCTTCTTCTATTAAAACTTCACTTGTAGGTTTACCTAATTTACCTAATCCAATAATTCCTATATTCATTACCAACTTTCAAATGTATATTCTATATGTTTCATTAAAGACTTAGTATTTGCTATTTTTTCAAAATGATTTAAATTATATTGGATCTGAGCAGCACTAAAAATTTCTTTAGGTTCTGAACATACTCTTTTTATTTCTTCTATAAAGCCTTCAATATATTTATCACCTCGATTTCGGTCTATACCGGCTCTATGTTCTTCAAATTCAAATTTAAAAATATTATTATATGGAATAAATCCCATTTTGCTAATTTGTTGATTTTGATGAGAACATCCTAAAATAATAAAAGGTAAACCGCATATAATAGGTTTATAAGTTTTTTCTGTATAAAACATAGTATTCCAATTACTTTCAAATACTATATTAAAATAACTTTCATGTATTTCTTGTGGACATTTTCTATCAGTTATATTATTTAAATTAATATTATTATCGTCTGGATCAAATCTTTTTTCTATTTGTAATTCATCTTTATATTTTAAAAATGCATCGCGATATTTGTAGTCTTCATTGTATGTTTCTACGTTAATTTCATGCGCCATAATTTTTTGTAATTCATAACTTTGATATCTATTCACAGTAGAATAAAAACTATTATCTAGTAATCCTAAAGATTTTAAACCAGTCATTGTTTTTATTCTATGGAGCTTTCTCACTTCACCTGCAAGAAGAGAAAATGTATATTTCTTTTTACTTGACATCGGTTTCATATTAAAATCCTTTGTCAATGGATTATTTTTTAACCCATATGTTTCGAAAAGAAAAAAATCAGCATCTAATAATAAACGCTTATATTTTGGGTTTAATGCAAAATTATTACAATGTTTTGACCAAGAGTTTTTATCATTTATTAATATTCTAAAGTAAGAATAGTCTATTAGTTCGTGACTATTCATCCAATCAATCATTTTATCAATATTAAATGGAACACATTCTCTAGATCGATCTATGACAACTTTAACTTGATTATCATAACACCATAAGATATTTTCTTTTTGATAAAGCGCTGCTCCAGTAATTTGTTGGTGTGTAAAGTCATCTATGTATGTAAAGTTATTAACTTCTCTGTCAGGTACACCATCAGCCGGAACTAAAAAGATATTAACATCATTAATATCTGCTTTATCTTTTTTTATTGTTTTGATATGATATTCGATTCCATGGAGCTCAAACAATTCTAAAAAATAACTAATACAATTATAAGCTGGTATGTTTCCGAAAAAATGTCTAAACTTTTCAGGGGCTATCCAAAAGACATATTTACAATTGAACTTCATTATAATACTTCTCAAACTCAGGGAATTGATCTAATAGATATTTACCTCTTCTTTTATCTAATTTTTTTAGATATGTCATTCCTTCCATAAATCTACCATGATCTGCATTAGGAGATGTTAATAAATTAATAAATATCTCTTTATTTGGCCACTGTTTATCTTCATAATTTTTTAAATATATTTCACGAATATCATCCGGTAAATTAACAGCTTGGAAACATATCGGATAAGTAACCGGGTTATTGAGTGGTAAAGATATTCCAAATGTTAAATAAAAATATTCGTATAATTCATATAGATGACCAACATTAATCCATGTATATGTATTAGAAAACCCCATTGTTAAGTTTTTAAAAATCGAACAGGTCTTTATGAATTTTACCTTATCTTCCCAATTACTAAGATCTCTTATATAATCATCTTTTTTACCATAAGCATCTACAGATAAAACTATATCTATTCTTTTAAACCATTTAAACATTGCCATTATTTCAGGATCAATAATAGTACCATTTGTAATAAATCTAAGTTTTAATTTCCTGGCGTATCCAGAATCTATTAAAAATCTCATAAAGTCTGGAAGTTCCGGAAACATAAAAGGTTCACCACCTACTAATTCTAGCATATTTAAATAAGGTAAGATTTCACCCAAACCTTCATATAAAAATTTTGGATCAGTATCTGCATATGGATTTATTATTGTAGGTCCATCATATTCTTTATATTTTTTCATCTCCGCTGCAATTTTAGAAGATGAGTCTGGTGAACACATTACACATCTTAAATTGCATTTATTACCATAAATTTTTAATTTTAAATGATCAATATGGGTGGGTGCTAAATCTTCTTTATTTAAAACCTTTTCTATTGATTGATCATCTATAATATTATTAGCAGTAGTTGATAATATTTTACCCAAATTATCTGTTCTTTTTGAAAATCCAGAATCTGATTCTTGTTTGATACATTTTTTACATGTCCATGAAACAAGTTCTGATGGAGTATCACTTAACATATCATATCTTAATTGTTTCATGTAATCGGAATTAAAAAAATCCATTGGTTTTACATCAGATAGATATTGATTAGTTCTCGAAGCAATACAACACGCTTGGTATCTGCCTGTTACATCATTGGCAAATTGAACAAATGGTAATGGACACCAAGGTTTATTCTGTGCATCTGTCATGATTGTAATTGTTCTCTATCTCTGTAAGTTCTATAATCTACACCACATACTCGAGTACAAGTATTACATGGTTGCAATTCCCAACTAGCCGGAAGTGTCTTTTTAAAATACTGACTAAAGACAATATCCTTTAATGGTATTTCTTTAATATTTAGATCTTCTTTTTCGAAATGTAAGAAATTATATACATCTCCTGATTTATATCTAGCACCTAAATGATTTACATAATAAGAAGATGATCCCATCCAACAACAAGCGTCTACCACACCATCAGCACCGATAAAAATCTCATTACGTTTTTTTACAATACAATCTATCTTAGTTTCAGTTGGTTCTGTTTTCTCATATTTTTCCTTTCCACTAGTAACCCTTTTATCTTTAGTGGGGGCAGTTATTCTATATTCTTTACCTTTAAATATATAATCTATATGATCTTTATTCTGAAATCGATGAGTCTTAGTATAATTAAAACTTATAAACCCTAAATCAGAAGCTCTCTGTCTAGCCTCTTCTATTTGATGTTCGTTATGTCCAAAGCCAATTAAAGACCACTCGGCTGGACCACCAGCTGCAATATATGTTTTAGCATTTTCGATAACTTTTTTATACGTAGTATTAACTCGATATAAATGATGAGTATCTTCTAACCCATCTAATGCAAATGTAACTACACAACCTGATCTATCTTTTTTAAATCTCGTTGAAAAGAGTTTTCCCAATTTCTCCCAATACCATTTAGGTCGTAATGCCCCGTTCGTATGGACATGTATAAAATTGACACCTAGATCATTTAAAAGATATTCATATATTTGTAATGATTCTTTCGCAGCAACTGGATCTCCAAAGTTTCCACAAAATGTTACACCTGCAACAGGTGGCTGAGATCCGGTATCCATTACTTCTTCTATACCATCAAACATAAATTTAAAATCTTTTAGTGTTAATTCTGTTAATAAAAGATCGGGTCTCGCCTTTATTTCTTTGGTATTTTTATCTAATTTATTTCTACTACACTGTATGCAAACAGCATTACATTTATCAGTTAATTCAACGTGAATTTTTAATGGGATTTTATTACTATACATTAAGTTTCACATCCATCGTACATACCAAATGCCCAATGTTTCTCATGACACCACCAGCATTTTTTACAGGGTTTAGTAAAAAAATTTGTAGCTTTTGCTTGACCAATACAGGATGCTGTTAATGGAAATATATCATCCATCATATTATACTTGTGGTATAATTCTGCTACTCTTTTTTTATCTGATTTATAAAGAGGCCGATGATAAAGAAGCTTTATACCATCTCTTTCTCTTCCACCACTTAAATGTTTTTCTAAATAACCATTATTTGCTTCTCTATCTTTTTCTCTCTTTGCCCTAAGTGGATGATCTTCAGGTAAATCTTTCCACGGAGGATTTTGAGATATACCAGCTAAAATAATATCTATAGTCCCATTATCAAATAGTTTTAATTCATTACTTCGATGTGCTTCTGCTTTTAAATCATATCTAATACGTCCGTGTACATCTGATGGCACAATATATTCAAAAAAATTATGTTCAGCAAATGAAACATTTGGCCATCTTGCTCTAATTATATTAATTATTTCTTCAGCTGAATCTGCATTAAAAGGTCGGTTTAATTCAATACCAGTCATTGGAATTATTTTATAATCTAAATTGTAATCAGTAATTAATTTACAAAGTAAAAAAGTTACTAAAGCACTATCTGCTCCACCGCTTACATTAATTCCTATATTTTTTATTCCTTCTGGAATGTCTATATCTATATCACACTGCATGATTGTCTCTATAAGTTTTGTGTATATATTTACCGCATTGTTGTGCACATGTATCACAGGGTTTGTGCTGCCATGATATTGGTAAAAGATATTGAAACCAATCGTCATTTAAAATATCTAGAAAAGATTTCTCCCAAACTTTATCTTCGGATCGATATTCCATTATATGATCTTCATTATAGATTTGTCTGGTGTTATTTCTTTTATTATAAGCCTTAGAACCTAACCAGCAACATGGGTATAAATGTCCTTCACAATCAATATAAACTCTATTATGATCTAATTCCTCACACGTTATAGTTTTAGCAACTTCTAACTCTTGTTCAATTTGTAGATTCTTTTTATCATGAAATAAATTATAAGTTTGTTGATTTAATTTATTTTTAATTTCTCTAAAACCTTTAGGTTTTACATCAGAAATTTTATAAGAAGTATTTCCCCATATAAATTCTCCTTGGTCTTTTTTAAACCGTTGAGAAGTAACGGTATGGAATCTATGAAACCCAAATTCACTTGCTCTTCTTCTTGCTTCTTCTTCTTGATGTTCATTATGACCAAATTTTATAAAAGACCAATCCGCATAACCTCCGGCATTGATAAATGCACGAGCATTTTCAACTACTCTTTCATATCGCGTATTGACCCGATATAAATGATGAGTATCTTCTAATCCATCTATGGAAAAAATAACACAAATATTTGGAAATTTCTCTGCTAAAGTCTTCCACCAAGAAGGAGATCTAAACCCACCATTAGTGCAAATTGTTATAGGAAATCTATAAATTGATGCATGATTTATAACATTACTACTAGTATACTCTATTATTTCACAAATGTCACTATTAAAAATAGGATCACCAAAGTTACCGCTAAAGAGAACTTTATCAGTTTGTTGTTGATAATCTTTAAAAATATTTTTGAATTGATCTATAGTAATGGAGGAGTTTTTTAAATTAGGATGTTCTTTTAAACGGCCATCTTCAATAATATTTCTAGGACACAATGGGCACCTAGCATTGCATTGATCCGTTAATTCAATATGAAAATTAATGGGCTTATTAAGGTCATACATAACAATGTTTAGGTAGTTTTAGCAGCTTTCTTTTTAAATTTAATTAATACTTCTATAATTTTATAAAGAGTATCTGCTTTTCTCAATTCAGCTTTTAGTTTTCTGTCACTAGAATTTTTTACAATATCTTTTTCAAATACACCTAATTTTGTTTTAAATAATTCTTCTTCATCTTCTTTTTCAGCATCGTCTAAGAGAATTTGATCTAGAAATTCTTGCCTTCCAAAATTATCTGCTGTTTCTAATAAACCATCTCTAACAGCAATTACTTTTACCATATCCTCAAAGTTTTGCCTATCGTCTTTTATTTTTTTAAATGTGGCCTCGTGAATAGAATCTAGATCCATTTGTTCTAGAATTTGTTCATATTCATGATCTCCACCAACAGCCTGCGTAGCTATCGTATATGTATCTTTGCCGTCTTTGTATACTGCTTCTATTAAAGTTCTTTCATTGTTAATAAAATATGCAGTTTGAAGTTTTCGTGCCATAATATCTCCTATATGCCGTAAATGTCAAAATTTATACCTGTAGATGTCTCAGTGCCGTTAGGAAATTCTTGAGCTCGATAATCATCAGTATTGACATAATATGTTGTATGCACTCCAGTAACACCTGTTAAAACAGTATCTAGAACAGTCGAAATCGTTTGTTTATTTCCTGAACTAGAATTCCATTGATATCTTAATGCAGTGCTATTTCCCGTGCTAGTTGCTGCACAGTGTCTCATTTCACTTTCAAACAATGCATCTAATTCGGCATCACTATATTGTTTTAAATTATTATCACTATCAATATATAAAAGTGCTGGCCGCGTTGGTTTACTTTCTTGATCTCTTTTTAATAAATAATAGCCATTTACGGCTGAATAATGGGTTTGTGTTGTTCCTGCTGTTCCTATATTAGCAGCTGTGTAACTTGCCAAAAGTGCTTTAGTATCAGTATATATGGGATTTGAATCAATAGCGGTATAATTGGTTAAAGTTGACGCAGTATGAACTTTATATGACCCTGATTTACTATTAGATGGATCTTTATATAAAAGCAAGGCTGGGTGAATAAATGTATCTCTAAAATCAGTTAGAGTCATAGATTGTATAGATCCAGAATTATAATAAACAGGAAATCTTTTACTGTTAGTATCTGATAATGCTGTTGTGGAAGCAATCGTTTGATCAATTTTATTCCAAAGAGTACTCACAACTGTAGGTTCACCCGTTGTAGCTTCATTTGGAAATCCTGTTGTACTAGTGGATGCAGTACCAGATTGATAACGTGTATCAGTTGGAGCCCCAGTAAGATTACCTCCACTTGGACTACTATTATAACTTAAAGAGACTGATGGATTAGAAGCATATTCAATAATAGCACAATCTTTTAGATCATTTACTTCGCCAGAAGAGAGCTCTTGAAGGTCTCCGCTGTTATACTTCAATGGGGATACAACTGCCATATAAAACTCCTACTGGGTTGTACCAATAATTGTCTTCAGTGTTGTCCCAGATGAATTTTTAATTAACAATGTAGAAGCATTGGCAGAAGTTCCTAACATAAGTCTAGCATTATTATCAAATTCAACGGAAGTGCTATCCCATCTCATTCTAGTTTGAAGAGATCCATCTGCTAATACACTTAGTTCAAATCTGCCGTCTTCATTAGGATGACCTGCATTCCATAAAAAAGAACCTAATTGTGCTGATGTTGCTGCATTACCAGCGTCATCATATCCTACAAATTGTATATAACCATGGGCGTATGTTGTTGCTCCAGGATCACCGGGATTCCATATTTGTAATCGACCGGCATAGTTACCATTATCATTTCTTTTAATTATTACATCTTGGCCATCTGGTTCCAAAATAATATCATACGTACTTGTTAATTTAACAGCACCGTTAGTTGATCTTAAAGTTAAATCACTATGAGTCGCATGAACGTCTATAGCTGAATCTGATAAACTAGCTATATTAACATTATTAAGGGTTACATTTTCAAAGAAGTTTGGTAGTTGAGCAGAATCTAATTTATATTTACCAGTTGTAGCATTATACGCCAAACCACCATTTTCTGTAACACCTATTGTATTAAGCGTTGCAATTCTAGTAAGTGTACCTGCAACAACTGCTGCACTGTCGGTATGAGCAACCCAATAGTTATTAGTTTCATCCCAAACTAATTTAGCGTTATTATATGAACCTCTTTCAATTTCTAGGCCAGCATTTTCAGTTGGAGCTCCAGTGGCATTATTATTAAGCACCATAATATTATCATCAATAGTCATTGTCTCAGTATTAAGAATTGTCTGAGTACCTTGAACTGTTAAATTACCACCGACATATAATCCATTGAACGCAGCCGATTCATTTTGTAATGCTAATCTATTAACACTACCTGTTGTCCCTGCTTCCCAATGATCAAACTGTTCATTCCATTGTATAACTGCACTATCTGTGCCAGGTCTATGAACTGCTAAGCCACCTCTATTAGCATTATCAACTACAACGCCATCTTGGACTACTGTATATTTGTTTTGAATTCTGGATTGGCCAATAGTTGTAACATTTTGGGCTATTACATCTCCTTGAGATATTAATTCACCTACTTGTAATTTACCAGTAACCATTGCACTGTCTAATACATGTAAATGCCCACCTGTTATTACAGTATTACCATTTATTAATGCAGCACCCGCTGTTAATGAGTCTGCAGATAACTGAGTAAAAGTACCAGCTGCTTTAGCTGAATCACCAATTACAGTACCGTCAATTTTACCACCGTTAATATCTACTGAGCCCACTGTAGCACTATCTGAAATTAAATGATCAATATTTCCGTCTCCGGAAATCCAGATATTTCTCCATTCTTTTAAATGTTGCCCAAGATCATGGATACCATGAACATTAGGGTTTAAATTTGACTTTATTTCAGATTTAAATGATATTGTATCTGCTGATTCATCACCTACGACAATATCACCGCCTACGACAATATCACCATCAACACGATGGTCGCCAACGACGTGTAATCCACCAGCTATTGATACATGACCTGTAAATTCGGCACTATCTCCTGCAGCTACATTTATAAATCTTGGTTTACCGGTTACATTTATACCACCAGCATTAACTTGAAGATTTCTATATGATGTAATCGGATACTCTACTACTAAACTACCTTCAATAGTTGTACTATCTAAATTGGTTAATCCGTTTACATTAAGAGTTCCATGAGTATCGAAATTACCTTTAGATATATTAGTAGCAGAACTATCAGTCATTGTTATTCGAGGTGTTAATACCTCTGTATTATTAATACTATCTAATCTACCATCTAATTCGTTTATAGCACCAGAAACCGTAGAAGCAATAGTACCCATTGCTCCAGCAGAGATAGTACCTAACTCGGCATCATGTTCGTTTATTGCTCCGACTACATTACTATCTGTTGTCGTCAAAGAACTTACGTCACCAACAGAGTCTCTTAATTGATTAAATCTTAATCGTTGTAGATTAATATTATCTGTTAAATTAGTGATTCCTATTCTACGATTATTAGCCATTGGAAACTTTCTCTAGTAGTTTTTGTAACATAGATTTTACTTCACTTACATCAGTCTTAATAGATTCAATTTCTTCTCTTTGAGACTTTTCTGCTTCAAGCTTTCTCATATGTTCGCTATGTTTCTTCTTATTTATATTAACAATCATGCCTGTTCTTTCATCTCGCCTAAAGTCCGGAAAGTCTTTTACTCTTTGTAATGGTCTTTGGATTTTCATCATGATGTAGCTATTGTCCTTAAATTTCTAAATACCGGCGGATGTGTTTGTCTAGTAGTATGCATAGTTATTTTAATCTGATACTGATCAAACGCATTTAAATTAAATACACTAAACGTATATTCACTAAATTTTCCATAATCATCTGTTTGAGGTAATTCAAAATAATTTTTACCTTTTGTTTGTTTAGCTGTTTTACTAAACTCATACCATTTTTGATCTTCTAATAATGTCTCTTCATCTGATTTTTGTTTTGTTCTATACCACATTGAAAATTCAGCATTATTAGGTCTAACAGCATCTACTAATACTACGATTGATGTTGCTGATGTTTCAAGCATATATGGTACAGTCATGTGTGATGCAGCTGATGTTCCTCCAGTTGCTGCGCTGTCTGCCTGATAAGATACTGAAGAAAGAGTATTTCTATTAGTAGTAGCGGTTGGGGCTTGGAAATCTACTAGATAATTTTCACATCCTAGATAAGATGTATCTACATTAAAGTGTGGTGCAACATTTGGATCATCGGTCCATAGACTAACAGTAAATTTTGAAGACTTATTTCCACTTAGTCGTAATGTTTCATTAGCAGTTGTAGCTATCATATGTGGATTTTTTAATCTTATTGGAGAATTAGGTTTAATTCTTATATCATTAGTTGTGCCATAAGCAGTTTCAGCTCCCGCATAAGATTTTGATGTTGTTAAATCTGCCTTTACTGAAAGTGCTGTTTTCTTAGGAGTATTATATGGTAAATTCAAAAATAACTGATCTATACCATAGTTTTCAGTAGCTATTAATCCTGTTCCACCTGCTCTAATAGTAGAATCAGCCGTTGAATCCATATTAAACGTATATCCAAATGGATCTGCGGCAGTAATATCTCTTTCTCCTAAAATACTTCTACCAAAGACGCCATTAACTGTATCAGCACTATCGAAACTATTAATTCCATCTGTAGTTATAGTAACTTTATCTCCGGTTTGAAAACTATGTGAAGGATGTCTAACTTTAACTGAAGCACTACCTTGAGTAAATGATAATGGGTCATACGAATAAAGTCCTAAACCATCTCTAAAACTTGTTTCTGTAAGTTTTTTAACGCCCGGATTATTACAATTCATTACTGCGGTTGAAACCTGAGAAGTACTAAATTGTGCTTTATAAACTTTAAATGTAACATCTTTTGTATTATCTGGTTCCCATGTAGTACCATTAGACGAACTAAAAAACGCACCTTGCTCAGTAGAAGAATTATGGGTATAGAAAGCTTCTGTACTACCATAGAGATAATCCAAAGTTCTGGCAACATACATTTGATATTGACCAGCAGGAGCCGAAGTATATATTACAAATGAACATAAAGTATTTTGAGGAACACTTACAGGTTGTTTAAATGAGAATTTAAATTCTCTAGCAGCATCAAAAGTAGTTCCTGCATAAACTCCTCCGGGATCTGTTTTAGCTCTTATTTGCGCTGCAGTTGCAGCTACTCTTGTTCCTGGAATATATCTAAGTGAAGATGGTGTTCCCGCTTCAGTTGTTGGTCTCATTTCTAATGTTATACTGTAACCATCGTCTGCGGGTGCTTTGGCAAAAAATATTCCAACACCTGTTAACGTACAAGCCTCATCTACAACAAAGGTTTGACCAGTTGGATTTTTTTGTTCTGCTAATTGTAATAATCCTGACATTTAATTCTCCCTCACAAATAGGCCTACAATAAATGTTTGTATAACCCGATAATAATATCTAGATACTATTCTTATATCAAATGGTCTTTTACCATTTCCCCATTCTAAACATTCTTTAAATTCTTTATATACTTGATCTGCGGTTCCATTTTCTATATGTTTTCGTCCAAGATATCTATATCCTCGTCTCATGGCTTCTCCCCACCACTTATCGTGGAGATTTCTTTTACACCAATCAACCGCATTTGCTTTATCTCTTCTTTGAAAATTACCACTTGCAACTGCATGTGTAGCTATTACACAATCACTATTTTTAGCATCATTGAAACTATCATCAGCTTTAGCATCACTTAAATTAGTTGCAATATTTCCATCTGCATCATTTAACGCTTTACCAGTATCAGAATTGTTTATCATGTGCCATCCATGGCTACCAAAAGAAATATCGCCTACATAATTATAAGGACCGTTTCCAAACACATCATAAGCCTGATATACTCCTATTTCAGGATCCTTACCACCATCATCATGTTTATTAGTTGCAGGATTAGATCCAGTTGCAGCACCCGGTTGATTAGTTGTAGGTGTTTCTTTTGGTGGTTCTACCCATTCTTGATAAGATTGTTGTGTTGTATATGTATAATAATTTTCGTATTGGCCAAAACCTCTAAATGTAGCTGCGCCATAAGATTTACAATTAGCTTTTTTCGGAACAGATATATCTATTGCTAATAAAGTATGACCATCACTAGTAATTGGCCAACTATAATCATTATTACTTTGCAAATAAAATACTCCGCTTAAAACACCATATTGGTCAGAATAAACTGGCCCAGAACCACTATTAGTTGGTCCTACGTATGCCATACTAGTATCAGTTGGGAATTGTGTTTCATGAGCGTGACGTTCACCTGGCTCTTTTATGTAACTATCTGTATTATAAGAATTTTCATTATAAGATGTATTAACCCAATTGGTAACATCAACACCACCAAAAAATATCCAATGAGGAATATTTGGTCGCAATCCATTAAATTCAAAATATATGAATTTGGGTCTATGAACCGGTATTGGATCATATCCTGTAATAGACTCTGCTTGTACATCTTTATATTTGGTTACGTAAGGCATAATTCTTCCCTAATTTTGTTCATACGATATAACTTCATTAGTACCAGGAACTATTAAAGCATTGTTTGAGGTAGATGAATAATTTTGATCTACCCTTTTTCTAACTGTGAAGTAATCACCTTCTGGTATAACTAATCCTGAAGCTACATGTTGTGGTGTTTCAAATTGATTAACATTTTCAATTGAAGTTGCTAGTTGTTGACTATAATCTGCTACAGATTCAGAATAAACCGGCCAAACCGTACTACCTTTTAATATTGTAGTATTTAATGATAAATCTGAATCATATGTAAATCCAACTGCTCTTTTATAAACTTTAGGAGACATAATATTCATAAATGGAGGCATACGATGTAAGTGTGCCCTATAATCATCACTAGTCCAATCCGATTGCAGATTATCTTGGAAATTATCTCCTGTTAATCCTTCAGTTTGTCTAATATTAGATTGATTGTCAGGATCATAAACTTCTAACTTAGCAAGGTTTAACTCACCTGCTGTCAAAGTATATACTCTCTCTAATGTTCCGATTCTATTTTCAAGTCTTCGAAGATCAGCCATTTTATATCCACGAAGCTCTTGAGAATTAATTGTTAAATCTAATTTATTTAAAACATATGGTTCTAATCTAATTTTATGTAATAATAGATCAGTTTGATCAATATTATTTGCCATTCTAGGTCTAGTTGCGGCTGTACCATAGTTATATGTTAACAATCCATTTGGAGCCATTGAGATACAATCTAATCTAGCATTCCAATATTTGGCTGTTCCTACTGTTATTGTATCACCGTTTCTAGGAAGAGGTTCAACTCTAGCTGTTCCACTTGAAAAAGTTCCATTAGAAGCATTTTTTGATGGTCGCATATCAATAACATCAGATAACCGCATTTGCGTTCCTATCTGGGAAGTAAAAATCGGAATCTTATCATATGTAATATTAGTATAAGATAAAGGATCAAAATATCCAGGATCAGTACCTCCAGGAACTGAATGAGCAAAATAACGATATTTTACATTTATAGTTCCTCCCGGTGCTGTAACACCAGGTTTCAATTTACCTTTACCAGGTCCATAATAATTATCTCTTTGACCATCTTCAAAAGTAAATTTATATGTAATGTCTTCATTTGTTTGATCATCTATAACTTCATGAAATTGATATATGTCAGTTTTAGATGTATTAAATGCTCCGCCATCTAATGTTATACTAGAATCAACTTCATAATTACCTGTTGCTGGATCTGGTGTTAATGTTTTTGTTTTTCTAACAGCAGTTACATTTTGGTATGTTAATACTTTAAATGTTCCATTTGGCATCCCTGAAAGAGTTGCTGAACTAGAACCTGCTCCACCTGAAGTTACTGTTGGAGCCGTAGTTATTGCTCCGCTACTATCTACTGCGTATACCCATTGCTCTACATCTGCAAATGTATTTGATCCTGCTGAAATTGTAACTGTATTACCTGTCTTATTACCCGAAATTTTCTTCAGAACTTTCATACTTAGAGTACTAGCTTCTCTGACCTTTTTTCTAGGCATATTAAATAATAAGTTATTTTGATCACGGTCATATAGATCATATTGGCTTTGAACCGGTGTTAATATTGCTTGGTTAGAAGCATCATTTCCTATAGATCTCGTATTAGATAAGTTATAAACTATACCCGCTCCATCAGAATCCATTGCAACATCGAAAACATGTATTCTAAAATTATCACCATACTTATCAATATTTCTTACTCTCGCGGTACCAATTGCAGTCGCGCTGCCTGTAGAAGGAGTATCAAATTTTCTACCGTCATATAAACCTACTGATCCATATGAGTCTAATAAATTAACTAATCCAAATGTACTATCACCACTAGTTAAAAAATAATTACCGTATGAAACACCAACAAATTCATTAGATACTGTTGTTAAGTTTTCCGGAACAGTTGGATCATTTGGCTTTCTAACTCTGAATGGAATTGTATTATCTCTAGTAATTTTATTACCTTTAACAAAAGCTGTTCCACTAGAAACTTTTACAGATATAAAATCAGCAGATGCACTATCCTCGTCAATAGTTACTCCGAATGTTCCTCCCGGTTTAAACTCTACAAAATCTCCAGTAATAGCTTCAGTTCTAGCATTAATTATAGAAGCTATATTTCCTAATAATTTATCAGAAGACTTTGGCGCATTGATTATTTGCCCATTTATAATTTTATAAATTTCATAGAATGTATCAGAAGCAGCTAATGCATCTTTAGTAGTTAATGTCAATACAATTCTTAATCTGTCTGCACCTGGTGATGTCAGATTCGGAGTAGATCCTGAATTATCATACAAGGCTATATTATCAGATGTTGTTACTACATCTTCTGTTACTTTAAATCCAACAGTCTTAGTTGGAGTAGTACTATACTTGTCTAAAATTAATGTTTGTGGTTCAACGTGAATTAAATGCCCTGCTGCGTAAGTATCAAAAGCTGGCATATCAACTAATGATCCATTACCAACTGCATCAGATAAATTTTCAATTGTAATATTACCTAATGTTGTAGATAATACATCTGCAGGTTGAAAAGATTTTGGAGTAGAAGTATCTGTTCCAGGAGTAGAACCACCTGTTTTACCTAAATCCATTCTTACCATTAAAACATCTTGTGATACGTCTGGTATAACAGCTTTAACAGTAGCATATAAATCACCATTATTGATACTTTGGCCAATTAATGCATTATAACCACCTGGTAATGATGTGACTTTAATATAAGTGTATGAAAAGGCATCTGAACCTGATGCTAATGTTCCGTTATTATTAAATATAGCACCTTCATTAACTACAAACTTAGCAAGTCTTTCTATTTCTTTTTGAATGATAGTTTGAGATTGTGTTAATTCTCTTGCTTGAAGAGCTCTACCATTATTAAATAATATACGATGGTAATGATCACTATCCCTATAATCATCATTGTATTGAGTTAAAAAAGTTGTACTTGATAATGTTGTAGCCATTTTCTATCCTTAAAGCTGTATAACTAGTTTAATGTCATCAGCACTAGCATTAGTTCTGTTTTGAGCTATAGCGTTATTAATAAAATATATTTCTCCAGAGTGGATATCAATATCAGCATCAATTTTATGTTCCGAAACTGTAACTGTAGATCCATATCCTTCTATTGTACAAGGTTCGCCAACTCTAAATGGGGTAAAACCTGTTTGCTCATCTTGATGATACCATACCGCTGAATCTGCAATAAAATCAACCCATGCTTTTGCATTACTGTCACCAGACAATTCAATATCATTACTAAATGCTACTGAAGATGGAATAGGTGGATGGGCGAATTTTACTTTCCTTAAACAATTTCCTGAGTTTGCAGTATATCGGCCTCCGGCACTATCTAATGGATTTTTCCATAAAGCAATTTGTCTATAATCATTGTCTACTATCCAATTATAGTTAACCTGTCCTTCTGGTTTAATTTGAAACATCATTGCAGTTGCTCTTAAATCATTAATTGGATTTTTACCTAATCCATCTTTTGGTCCGAAAATAGGAACCACTTCTGCACTGGTTCCTGTAGAAGAAGTTATTTTTACTCTAGCTTTATTATAATTTGTTCCAAAAAATTGGCCAACATCTACGACTTGAGTACTATCTCCGACTTCAACAGCTGTAATTGCGCCACCCCCTATAACAGGATAACACTGAGCACCTGAACCATCTCCATCAACTGTTAATGATGTAGTTCCACTATCATAACCTGAACCACCATTTACTACTCTATACCCAATGATTTGTCCTGAATCTGCACCATTTTGAACCAACCATTGATTATAACCTGGATCAGTAATTGCAGCAGAATCAATAAGTTTAACTGGAATATAATTAGAAGTGACAAAAAAGTTTGTATCAGCAGTTGATATAGTATACATATATTTCCAAATATAACCATCTGTTTCTTTAGGCAATGCAGTTGTTAAATGTGTTGGTTTTACTGTAGAAACCTGAACGTTACCATTAGCATCTTTACCATTTCTTATACAGACATAAACATTGTTTTCATTTGTTCGAACATAATAAGATACCGCAGGCTGTCCTGCTTGATTATCGTTATATTGTGCATATTGAGAGTTAGCTGTCCAATCTCTTGCTGGAACAACATATGAATATGCCTCAATTGCTTTTATAGCAGCAGCATTATATCTAAATAATCTTTCTTCTCTCTCGGTAACTCCTGGAGTTGTGGCAACATCAGTACTCGCAACTGGATCCCATTGCTGTGATCTTCCTATTGCAATGTAATAGTAATTATCCGAGTCCCCAATTTTTGTACCTTGTGCTTCGTCAAAAACTTGTTGTAAGAAATTACGTTTAATTGTGTCTGTAATAATTGCTACCATAGTTATTTCCTATTAATAAATCGTATATCCTTCGCCACCAATTACATACCAATCAGTGCCATCCCAGATTAATGTTGCTGTATCATATTGGTCAAATTGAACTCCAGTACCAGCGCCTTGATTAAAATTTGCTATAGTCATATTAACTACGCCTGCGCCTGCCTGTCTAACAATATGTATTACTTGTCCTTTAGTTGTTCCAGGTGCTAACTGAATTGTACCAGCGCCACCTGTTATTAGTACAAAACCTTTATCACCAGATGTAGTTTGACCATTAGTTCTTGATTCATCATCTACCGCATATTGACTTAATTTAATTGAACCAGTGCCTTTAGCATTAATCACTAAATTCATATTAGCATCTGATTGACCTAATAAAGATATTGTTGGTGAACTAGCTGAGGCCGCACCTTGAACTCTTATTCTATTTCTTACAGAAGGTGCTTCTGCACTATCTACAAAGTTAATTACTGGATTACCTGTTGAATCTGCTATCCATTGTTCTACATTTGGTCTTTTTAACTGTGGTGTAGTTAAAGTTTTATTAGTTAATGTCTGAGTATGAGCTTCCATTACTAACGTATCATCACCTGTAAGTAATGGTAACGTAACTGTTCTATCAGCTGCTAATTCACTTACTGCAAAAACATATTGATGATCAGAACTTGTATCTTGAATTTGAGGTGTAGCTAATACAGGAGAATTGAGAATAGGACTTGTTAAAGTTTTATTAGTCAATGTTTGTGTAGCTGTATTAACTGTTACAATACCTGCTGAATCTGGAAAGTCAATACTTATTTCAGAAGCAGGATCTACATGTCCTATCTTTGTTCTGAAAGTCGAACCAATCAAATCTAAGCCGCTATCATGTAAGTTAGTGATGCCTCCACCAAAAGCAGAATCACCGCCTAAAAGCGTATACAACTCAGTAAAGTTAGCATTAATTTTAGTACCGGCGGTTCTTAATGTATCACCAGTACCGTCATTGGCGAGTGCGCCTGTATTAATCGTTTGTCTAGCCATAACTTTCCTTTTTTCTTACCATTATTTATACGTGTTGGAAGGGCCAATGTGCAGAATCTGCACTACTATCATTCATGTAATCTTCAATTGGAGTTATTGTACTTCCTGTTTTAAACCTACTTGAATCAAATATTGTGAGATATTTGTGTTCATCCATTCTTGGTAATAATGCTTCAGCTCCAGAATCTCTATCAAATGTTGCTGCGCCTGGAACTGCAATCATTAATGTTAATGCAAATCTATATCCTGAATATACTCCATATGGAGCATTTGGATGACCAAGGTCATATGTAGAATATACATCACTATCTATTCTAAATGCATATCTAGGATTCGTTGGATGCTTAACAATAAGTCCTGGTATATTAGCTATTATATCAGCGTTAGTAGCCATTGATTTACCAACTACATGTTCTGGATTAACAAAGTTCGAACTGTCAAAATCTGGATCTGTATAATCAGCTTCAGGTTTAAACCAAGTATTGATATCGGCACCTTCAGGTATGCCATGTCTATTGCCCGTGAAAATGTTTCTGCCTTCCCAGAACATAGAAAGTTCCGATCCAGAATATATAGTACAACCAGTGTTATGCCCTCTATAAGGACCGTTTCCAAACCTGGCACCAAATCTTCTAACTGTATTGCCAGAATCATAATATACATAGTCATTATATTGTGATGGAGATCCATGCAGTTCGTAAGTAACAATACCGTCATCATCCATTAACAATGAATTAGGTGAAGTTAAATCTTTAAATGTAAAGTTGCCTGCACTATCAAAAGTTGTCCATTTACCAGAATCTGCGCCTTCCGTTAGATCTTTAAATGTCTTTCTTGTATCTGTTCTAACCATACCTTGAACTGCACCAACTGTTCCGTCTCCTCTTTGAATAAGAGTAGTATCAGTAACACCCAAGGCATTAATATTACCAATTCCTTCAAATTGAAATGAGAATGTTGCTGGAATACCTGCACCGGATTCTCGTAAACTTTGAACTACATTTCCATTAACTAATTCTAAAACTAACTGAGCACCTAAATAAGCTCCTGCTGGGTGTACAAATAGTTTATAAGCATCTGACCATTCTTGAGTAGGAATGCTACTCTTAATAAGAATTGACATAATTTGATATAGTTTATCATCAGTAATATATTTTTGTGACTCCGGTCCTAACTGTGACGCATCTCTTTTTATTTGTTCACCTGCTAGATTAGTACTATCTTGATCTTGATCTATTTGAGGTCCGACTAAAAATATATTTTCTTTAGGATAAATTACCTGTGGGTCAACTCCATAGAATCCTCTGAAAAATTGTTCTGCACTATACTTAGTTCCTTTAGATCTATATAATTGATTAGAAAATTTAATAGCTTCGCGTTTATTAAGAAAACCACCAAATGTTGCTTGGCCTAATAATAATTCATCTTCAAGGTAACTTAATAATTTAGAAGGGACTTGTGTCGCATCTCTATTTTTATAAAGTTCATGAATCATACCATTTGGATTTTCAGCAGAGTCCATCCATTTATAATAAGCTTCGAATAATGCTTTTAATTTTGGAAAATCTGTAGAAATATATTCCGGTAATACTGTATCTATTTCTGCTCTATGCAGATTTAATAAAGTACGATTATTATCGGCTTTAGTTTTATCTTTTTCAGGATAATATGCCATTAATTCGTAGCATCCGTTGCAACTGAAATGGTTATAGATTCATTAGGATCGTGCACAATTCTATCATTTCTAGATGGTGATATAGCACTTTGATTAGCAGGAGTAACAGACAATTTTAATTCCGTTGCCCCTGCGGATAGTGCTGTAGGGGTAAAATAAGATAACGTAACGGTACCTTTCATTGGATCATAACTTCCTATATTATCAACTATTACGATTGATCCTGCAGCAGTAACTATTTCTAATGTAGTTGTATTTAATCTATTTCTAATTAAACAATTCTGACTATTATATGTAAATTGCGTTGATTTAACCGTATATTCATCATTATCTGCATCTGCAATAGATACTGGAAATTGTAGTAATTGGGTAATATTATTAACTGCCCCTGCTAATTTATTTACATTAAATGAAAAATTGTTACTAGTTAAATTATTATTGGCCAGATAAGTCGCAGCATCGTTATATTGTCTTTTAGAAACTAAGTTTGTTAATTTATCTAATTGAGCAGTAGTAACTGAACCTGGATTAGTACATAAAGATTTTATTACTGATATTAAAGATGGAGCAGAAGGAGTAAATCTTTGCTGCATTCTTATATTAGCTCTAGAAGACAATATAGCTGGAGACGATTCATCTATAAGTGTTAACATATTTGATCGTCTAAACGATTGATCGAATTTACCTGTATTATCAGCAAAATAATTAGTGATAATATTATCAACATTATCTGTAATAGCGTTTACTGTTAAATCAGTTAATTTTTGATTAAATTGAAAATATACATCTGTTTCAATATGAGTTGTTACAGGATCTACAAATCTTAGATTAAAAGACACTATCGATAATTGAGCTCCTAAATCTAAAATAGCTAATTTAGTAGCTGATACTGTTTCTTGTGATACTGAATTTTCAAATAAGATAGACACATATACAGCGCCAAACTCAGGATCAGTATTATCTTGACCACCCCAAGAGATAATATCATTAATAAGAGTTGAATAATTTCTTAATATTAAAGCTGAATAATCTTCTGCGGTAACCATTCTATTCTGCGCAGCATATTGAAACGGGGCATTCAGTCTAATTGATTCTATTGATTCCTTAGCTTCGCCACCCACTGAATTAGTCCAAGTAGTTACACTTAAATCAGTTGTTATAGCACCCGTAGTAAATTGTCCTTTAGGTGTAAATAATGTAGCGCCATTTGCTACATCGCCCTTAGTAGAAAGATATTCTACTTCAATTCTATTTCCGGCCGAAGGAGCAATACCAAATGTAGAACCATCACCAAAGGATAATTCAAAATTTCCATTAGGAGATTCTTTTAAAATATAAACTGTAGAGTTAGCATTAATACTAGTAGCATTTATAATATTTTGATATGCTACAAAACTTGTTGCGGTAGAACTTTCATATACTTTAACAGTTACGGTGTCAGCATCTAATGTACTATCTGGAATAACATATACTGGATTATCTTGATATTCACCTACTAAAAATGTTTTAGTTTTTAAAGTTCCTTCATATAAAGGTATTTTATTTAAACCATCTTTAGTTAAAAATTCATAAAAGCCTGAACCATCATCAACCGCATTATATGGTTCTATTGTTAAAAAATTATAACTAACGTCATCAACATTACTTGAAAAAGCAGTATATGCGGGTAAAGTAACTTTTGTTTCTCTACCAGCCGTTGTTGAATTGAAAGTTACCCTAACAGATGCTTGAGAAGAAGTATCAGTATCAGGAATATATCCAATACCTTCCGCTAATGATACCATAGATGATCGTAATTGAGCTGTAGGAAGATATGACTCGTTTAGGGCGAAGTTAGCAATTAGGGCGTTTATATGCGTGTTATACGCGAGTACATCAAGGATATTTGAGAGTCCGGACGCTTCAAAGTTATAATCTTTAAATTGTTCTTGTGCTTCAAAATATGTTTTTAAATTACTTTTTATATTATTAAAGTCTAATGCTGTTGATTTTATCGTTGTTGCCATATCATCTTAACCTTGAAATTGTAGTTGAAAACGTTATAAATTCAGATGTATTTACTACCTGGTATTCTATTCTTACTCTAATATCATTACGATCTATTCGTGCATCCACATCTAAATTTATTAACTGAGCTCTTGGTTCATATGCATTAATAGCATTAATTATCTGATCTCTTATTTCATCTTCACTATCATTATCAGCAAGTTCAAATAACATTGCTCTTATATTGCCTCCGAAAAACGGTTGAAAGGGTTTTTCAAAGAAATTAGTTTGAATCAAATTCTTTAAAGCCTGAGTAACAGCGGCTGCATCTTTCTTTGTATAAACTTCACCATTCGGTTTAGCCGTAAAAGATAAATCAATATCTTTATACTGCCTACTACGGCTAGTAATGATAGCAGAAGCATTTTGTCTACCATCTTGATTTGATAATACTCTTGTTGTAGCCATTATTACTCTCTTTTAATCATTATTTATGCCACTTTGTATCCATTTTTTCCAAGAACCTCTGCAGCCCATGGATAATAATATAAACTAGACCAACTTTTATTGTCTCCCCATGCCCATTTCGATGGTCTCAAGTCAAAATGTATACCATCAAAGCTACTTCCACCAAATTTATTAGCCCCATCAGGTGTATAAATTCCTATTCCTGTTATACCTTCATCAATAGCAATTTGGAGTAATCTAGATTTTTGACTAGTGCTAAACATATATGTTTGAATATCAACTGCGTTGCCTTGAACATGTTGACTATTTAATCCTGCACCTTTAGTCCTAGTAGTTGGGTTCTTAGGTGGTCTATATCCTTCTGTTACAATTAAAGTTTTACCGAATCTATATGCAATTTTTTCAAGTTTAGATATTAATAGTGGATTAACTTGTTTTTCTATTTCAGTCATATTACGGAATACCACTCCAGGTTTATCATTAACAGGAGCATAAGTAACATCTGGTATTGGTGTCATATCTTCCATAGGTATACATTCTACTAATTCACCTTGAGAAAGTTTATTACCATTATATTCGGTCGTAACTTCTCTTTTAAATGTTCCAGTAAAACTTCTATCTAATAGTGGCATTGTTAAAATTAATCGAGCCGTTATTATAGGTCTATTAGCATTATCACATAATAAACTATCATAAGATAATATCAATTCATCAAAATAAGCATGGTCTTTTAACCAGGTCGCAATATCAAAAAGCCTACTTGCATTGTCGTGACCTTGTGTATCTATTGCTTTATAGACAACTGCTCTACCTTCAACCTTTAATGCATTGATTCCTTCTGGATCTTCAAATTTTCCAGGTCTATATAAACCTTCGGTAACAACTAAATCTATTCCATTAAATTCTTTTGTATCTGATTTAATCTTTTGTAAAAATATAGTTTGCAAATATAAATGCGCAGCTATTTGTCTTCGAACATTAACATCTCTAATATGTTTTAAATTAGTAGGATCATCTGTTCCTAAAAATTTTGATATTGACATAGTATCAGTTAATTTAGTTGCTATAGTAATATCACTCTGATTATATGGATTATGTTTTGGATCTGGCAGAAATGATGCTTTAGTATTTCTAGGAATATAAACTGCCGCTTGAGTTGGTTTAATAGGATCTATAAAATTTTCTGCAATAACGGTTTCTGAAGCTCCATCAATTATTCTACCAATCTTAGGAGGTAATGGATCTTTAAAAGATCTACAAATTACATCTTCTTCTAATAAGGTAGCTACAAATTTAGCGTTATTACGATTTTTAGGATCTCTTAATTTAGACCTAGCAAGATTTGTATCAACTTTATTATCTGCTAGATTGTCATATTTTATAGTTTTGTCAAGAGATTTCATAATCCAATTATCTATATCAATTTTAACTCTTCTAATACCACCAGCCATATTAGATAAAAAATCAGTTATCTTATCAGCAGTAGGTTTAACAATTAATGGAGTATCAGTATCAGTTGCTGCATAGCCTGATGCAGATCCAGTTACATTTGCAGCATAGTTTTGTGAATTGGTAACATCTGCTGTAACTGCTTGTAAAGCAGTTCCTTGTAAATCACCAGTAAACGTTGGCGCTGTAACACCTTCTTCAAATCTTGCGCCTTTACCTGAAAATAACATTCCTGTTCCACCAATAGTTCCTTCACCACCTTGAACAGTCATATTATTAGCTGACATGGTAATGTTATCAGAACTTGTATTAATATAATCACTAGACGTAATATTCATTTTAGATCCAGAAAATAATTTAACTTCACCTTCTACATTATTTTCAAGATTACCTTTAACGTTTTGAGTATGTGTCCCCAAAATAGTATTTGTAAGTCTTTTAGTAATAAAATTGGCTACATTTCCTACTATAGTACTATTAGAACCTCTAGAAACATGTTTACTTTCAGTCCCTTTTATTATTTCTGTTTTATTTCCCTTTGTAGTTAAATTAAAATCAAGACAGTCAATATTAAATTCTCCAGTAACTTGCATATTAACGTTACCTTTATAAATTAAATTAGCATCTCCTTCTACTACTATTTCCTGATCACCACCGGTAACATCTACTCTAGTTTTTAATGAACTGATACTAACACCACCGTCTGGTCTCAATTCTATTCCAGCACCTTCATTGTGTTTTATCAATATACGTTCATTACCGGGCGTATCATCTATTTCAAAACTATGACCTGTTAAAGATCTTTGTACCTGATTATAACCATACTTCGAATCAACAAAACGAGAAGATACTAAAGTTTTTACTCCAGGAGATTGTCCCGCAAATTTTAAATCATTTCTATGTTCACCAGTAGCTTCTTTATTTGTAGAAAATCTATAAAGATATCCAGGTGTTGGAAACATACCAGAAGGATCTTCTGGTTTATTTTCAGTATTAGATTTTCCAATACTAACAACTTCGTCTTCACTAAAATCTGTCATATCTTATCCTACTAAATTAGCTAGTTCTTCTTGGGTTAATGGATCCCGAATTAAAGGATTATACTTAGAAGAATTAACTTTATTAAGTTTAGTTTTAATTAAAGAAGGAATATCAATCGCATCCGCATTAGTTTGATAATACCAACCAACGTCTTTCTCAGAGAAAATTTGAATTCCTGGTTTAGCATGCATTATTTGTTGCAATAAACTAACTAATTGAGCGACTTGCTCTGGAGTTGTTTTATGTATTTCTGCATGTTCATCTACATTAATTCCTATTAATATAGATCTTTTGTAATGGTTATTTGTAATCTTTCTAGTTTGTAAAGATTCTTTTTCTAATGGTCTACCTCTATATGCTATGCCATCATAACCTATATAAAAATGTTGATTAATTCCAGTATTATATCTATTAACATATAATTCATGATATTCTTCTACTGTGGCATTTACTCCTTCTAGAAATACTACAATAACTTGAGTAACTTCTCTATCCATATTAATTATTTCTGTAGTAATTTCAGATCCAATTACTGGTTTAAATAATCTACCATCGACGGGTGAATCTGCTTCTCTCCATATATTTGTTAATGTATCTGTTCTTTCTGCGTTAATATCTACATTAACAGCTCTTTCTTCAATATTTTTAGATGCTTTATTATCAATAGATTCTACTATTTTTATTAATTCGGGTACGGCTGTATCAGAAAACTTTTGTAAAAACCTTGCGGCCTTTAATGCTTGACCTTTTTCTTTTAATTCAACTACTTTTGTCAATTCCCCAGATGTTAAATTATTAGCAACATTATTTTTATATAATGCTGGATATAATTTATTTTCAGCAGATCTATATGTCTCTTCGACTATGTTTTCTATATTAGATCCAAATCCTTTATTAGTGTTATTTAATACTGCCTTACTTGTTTTCTCTATAGTTTGTACTAAATTATTAAGTACAACATTTTTAGATTTTTTTGTCCCATAAAGATTATCTACAACGCTTGCAATTGATTCATCAGCGTGTTCCATAGTATCAATATTTTGTTCCATTATAGATCTAATATCTACTTTTTTTATTTCGGGTAAGACATCTTTCATTGCTGCCCCTAATGCTTCAGGCAAAGGCGATGCAATTACTACATCTAAAAATCCATCAGTTGCTAATTCTAATTTACCGGCTATAGCCTCCATATCGGTTTTATTAACTGCCTGTGCAATTTTAGTTAATTTAGTAGCTGCAGAAGCATCTAGTTGTACTATACCTAAGGTATCAAGTTCTTTTGGTATTGAAGATGCTACTTTAGGAACTAGATCAGCCATTGTACTAGCTAATGTTTCAAAACCGGCTTTTAGTTCATCAGTATCTCTAAACTTATAAGCAGCAGAAGTTTTAAAATTATCTAGTGTTTTAGCTACTTCATTTATTCTATGTTCATCATTTAAAGCACTATTTAAAGCGCTAATTCGATCAACTATTTTATTTCTATTATTACTCATTGCGTAGTACTCTTATATTCAGCAGTTTTTCTTAATGAATTATTATATAAATCAAATGCTTGTTGTGCATAATCTTCTCTTTGTTTTAATTTAGCAGGAGTATAATCTGCTACTTCATATATTTTAATAAAATACCAAGTGCCATTTGCTTCATTTTCACCACCCTTGAAATCAACAGTCCTGGCAGGATCTACCATATGATTCCAAACTTTATGAGCAGCATTCTTTTTCATATCTATGACTAGAAATTCTAATTGTGTAAAAAAGTCATCCCAATTTCTATTTCTCTTTGCTGCAAATTTCTCTAGCATTTGAAATCTACCAACATCTTTATTCCACTGTGCTAATCCATATGAATTCTCTATAGCATCTTCTTTTCTCGCAGACTCTTTTAATGTTGACTCTCCAGCTAAATTACCAACTACTGCAGCACATGAGCGAGTCGGTAAACCGGCATTGCGTAAAAAGGCCATGCAAATAACCATTCTAACTTCAAAATCAGCTTTGCCTCCATCGAAGAGACTTTCTAATTTAGAATCTAAAAATATTCCTTCCGTTACTTTATCTGCAGATAAGGATATACCTGGATTAGATTTTTTCGATTGTTTATCTTGAGTAGTTGATGGCAAACCTTCGTGATTTAAAACTCCTATTACCATTGGTATTTGTGATAGTTCTCCATCTAAGAAAATACCAAAGACTAAAGCGCCAGGCATAATCTGTGGAATTTTAGAAAGTCCCGAAGTTCCACCTTCTGTTGTCGGTAACATACATTTGGCAAACGGCAAATCTTTTTCAGGAACATCTTCTGAGTGTAATCCTATAATTCTTATTTGAATTAAATCATCACCTTCGTCATTTTGGATAATACCCTTAATAACTCTAGCGAAAAACATTCGAACATTATCACCATAAAAACTCATTGTAGTCTTGGCCTTTCTGCTAATCTGCCAACAGATATAACACAGTTATGACTATTCTTTGTTATATCTATTATGTGTCTTTTAGTTAACATCGTATATGTTCCAGATCTTTTCTCATCCTCAGTAGAACTAGCACCATCTTCAATTTCACTTCGAAGAATTTCCATTTCAATTTGATGACCAACGGCAGTAGTAAGATTTTTTGTAGTAAATAAAGCGCCAGGAACATATATTCTATGAACATTTCGAAATAACTGTTTTAAATAATTATTTTTTATTATTAATAATCTACTTGATATAGCATCAGCAACTAGTCCTTTAGTATCTCTGTAAGGAGAAGCAGATACAGTATGAAAAGTTCTGCTATTATATTCATTTAAAGGTATGTCAAATTTTCCATCTGGTGTTTCCCGAAATTGTCTATCTATAGGAGGTTTAGTTTGAAATCCCGACATAATATCAGCATTGAATATATTATTATATTCTTCTAACATATCAACTTTTCCAGTAGCATTTTTACCATCATTAAAATTTATATCTGAATATGCTGATCCTATTGCCCCAGATGTAGCTAGTAGTAATGTCTCTTCTAAATTATCTGCGGTATAAGACATTATAGATAAGGCTTTATCTTCAATATTATTTTTATCTCTATTGACTAATCCCTTTGAATATATAAAAGGTCTATCTTTATTAAACGCATCTCTAGCTAATATACTTTCCATATCTGTAAAAATCAATTTATCACTATTAATACAAGCAAAGAAAAAATAAGGTAAACCATTAGTTGTACTTACCATATTAGTAATCGTACTAGCTGCGTGCAAAGGACCTAACCACGGAACAATATATCGAAAGTCATTTTGATGTGTATCTATCCAATACTCTGGTCGTAATTCTTGATTAACTCCATCAGATAATATTTTTTGTATTATTGCATCTACAGTCCCAGTATATGATTTATTAATTGGTCTTAGCTGACTATAATAACCATGGTTTTCTATTAAATTAATAGATAGAGTTGTAGCAGTATCAGTAGTCTTAATTGATTTTTGTATATTAGATATGATAAAAGTTTTTATTATAGGTATATTATTAATATCAGGAGATTGTAAGTGAACCTCTACTCTTTCTGTTCCTTTTAAATCCCCCAATCGATATAAATCATTATCATCTTGTAATACTAAATGACCAGTTAAATATGGCATTAATATATTTTCATATATATTGAGCTCTAGGGCAACCGGAGAATCGGTTTCCATGCCAGCAACATGAATCTCTTTATCGCTAAAACGTTCAGAGCGAATAGAGATTTTTATTACTTTTATATCTTCTGCTGATATTAAACCATCCATGTTACGTTTTCAATAACCTTTGATACTCTGCATTAATCTGATTAGCAATTTCTGGAGTAAAAACTTTAATATTTCTTAATGCATTATTTTCTTCTAACAATCTATCAATATATCTAACCTTAGTTAAATTACCTACTGTACCAGCAGTATTATCAACGCCCATGCCAAGATCGGTTAAGATTGTTAAATCTTTATGATTTCCATCTAAATCTTCGTAGTGATGAATTGACTTATCTTGAGAAACATTACTATGAAATCTTATTGGTGATAAAGTATCAGTATTCCATAATGTTGTATCTGGCTCTCCTGCTTCTGAATACATATCAATGTCTGATCCTAGATCAGTCTGTTTACTAGTAGTAAGAACTGCCGTAGCAGTTGCGGTAGTGCCTGATACATTATCTGGCATAGAAATAGTTACTGTGGGGGCTGTTGTATAATCATATCCCGAACTAGTAACTGTTATAGTTGTTAATTGACCAGAGTCATTAATAGCAGCAGCGGCCTTTGCTCCATAACCACTACCACCTGTTAATGTAACAGTTGGAACTGTAGTATATCCAGATCCGGGTGTATCAAGAGTAATTGATCTAACTTCTGATAAAGGTTTAATTACCATTTGTCCTAAATCATAATTTTTATCTAATATTATAGCTTTAAATGATGGATTTGATACAGGAGCAATTGCTATAGTATCTCCAACATAAAATTTTCCATGCATTGCTTCATTGGTCAACATAGTTATATTTGGATAATATTTTTTAGATAAACTATGAATTTCTTGTTCTGTCAGTGGCCAACCTTGTAATCTTAAAAAATCATTAATTAAATAAAACATCCAGTAATAATCTTGAGTACCATATAATTCATATGATAAATTATCTGGTCTCATATTATCCCTTATAAAATATGTTTCATAAAAAGCCAAATCATCTTTTACCTGATCTATTACATCTACATAAGTTGTTAAATTTTGAAAGATAGCAGGATTAATTTCATCTCCAAAATTATAATTCACAAATGGAAAATTTCTAAAAAATGTCATTAATAACCTCCAGTGGCCACATCTCGTTTTGTAAGAGCACGATCTTCTGTAAATTGAAGACTAATATCTGTTTCTTGTACTTCACCATCTTTATGAAAAGCCATACCAGCTGGATTATAATTTACATCTACACTTTGCAAAAAGCTCGGAAGTATTCCTGTAGCTACTTTTTTTAATTTTCCCTCAGCTGTTTTATATTGCAATTTAATATGAAATTTACTAGGATATCTCAATGCTGCAGATACACCTAAATTATCTGTAGCCTCAGGATACATTTCTTCTCTAAAAAATTGAATAATACTTTTTATAGATCTTGCTTCGTCTGGTGATGTAGGTATCATTTTAAATTGAAATCTAAAAGATCTTAAATTAGGTCCATTTAACATTGATCTACGATTCGGATTTAAAGCAACTCCTGTTTGGGTACTAATTGCTCCAGCTATTTCAGTATTTAATCTTCTAGATAATCTTAATGCAGCTATCTGTGCTGCTTCGGATTCCATACCATTTCTAAATGCTGTGCCCAAAGATTCAAATGTTTCTTTTATATTTCCACCTACGGCAGCAAGCATTTCTTTACCAGTCATTCCCGAAGACATAGCTCTTTCAGCTACTGCGCCTAATACTCCTAATTCAATATTTGTATAAGATACTGTATCTTGAAATTGTAATGCATTTGGTAAATAAAGTCTACACGTTCTACCAGATCCAATATAATCAGGAAGTGGTGATCTATCATCACGTTTAGCAGTAGAAATCTGTTCGCTTATATTTTTAATACCAGATAATTTTTGCTCTTTAGCTCTAAAATCTTCTGCTGCACTTGCTTTTCTCTTTGTTTCCTTAAAAATATCTATAGCATTATCATCATCAGTAAAAAGATTTATCATTTGTTTGCCTAATGGTTTAGGCGTTTCTTGTTTGGCGGTAAATGTAATAAACCCACCATAATCTTGTGTATCTTCTAAGGGAAATCGTAATTCCTGGTCTGCGGTTTCTCCTCTAGTAAAAGGTGAACCAGCTAAGCCTTTGAACACTGAACCTATCATATTACCAAGAGTATTACCTCTAGCTTTAGGTCTCATGCTGACTCTATTTTCGTAGTAATCTTTAGGTGGCATGTTTTTTCCTTAAATAAATATAAAATACTTGAGAGTATTTATAAGGTAATTATGGCATATTCTGGTCGTTATAAAGTCAAAAACAGATCCAAATATAAAGGTGACGCTAACGAAGTTGTATTTAGATCGCTTTGGGAAGCAAAAGTATTTAATTGGTGTGATACATCTACTCAAGTAAAGTCTTGGGGTTCTGAAGAAGTTGTTATCCCATACTTTTATGAAGTAGATAAAAAGTATCATCGTTATTTTATGGATCTTAAAATAACATATAAAAATAATAAAACCGTATTAGTTGAAATCAAACCGGAGAAAGAAACTTCTCCTCCTGATTTTAATGGAAAAAGAACCAAAAAATATATTACAGAAGGTTTAACTTATGTAAAAAATATGAATAAATGGGCTGCAGCGCAAAACTATGCAGCCGATAGAGGCTGGGGTTTTGAAATATGGACAGAGAAACAATTAAAAGCAATGGGATTATTACCTAATCCTAAGAATGAATTGAGACCTCTACCTAAGTTAAAAAGATTAAAGCCATTTAAATCTAAAAAAACCAGATAAATAAAGACATGGCAAATCTATTTAGAAACTTAGAACTACAAGCGTTTAGAGCAGGAATAACTCCCAGATCACAAGAATCTAGGGAATGGTTTCGTAAACGAGCATCAAGGCTTAGACGAATAAATCGAACAGCTTTGATGAGAGAACAAGAATTAGTTAAAAGTCCTAGACATATGATTGGATCAATGCAAATGTTTTTTTATGATCCAAAGCATAAAGAAACACTACCCTATTATGATACCTTTCCTCTTTCTATTATAATAGGTCCAGCTGAAGGTGGTTTTATGGGATTAAATTTACATTATCTTCCTCCTATGCTTAGAGCTAAATTTTTAGACGGATTAATTGAATTGGCTGATAGTAAAGTATATGATGACGATACAAAATTTAGATTAAAATATGGTATGCTAAAGAAAGCAGCTAAATTTAAATATTATAAACCATGTGTAAAACACTATTTAAGTAGTAATGTAAGAAGTAGATTTTCTACTGTTCCAGCACCTGAATGGGAAATTGCTACATTTTTACCAACCGCAAAATGGAATAAGGCTAGTTCTTCTACAGTATATTCTGCATCTCGAAGGATGATTTAATGGTTCAATCTATAGATCAATTTAAAAGTTTAATTAGTAATAAGCGAGGAATAGCTCGCTCTAATCTTTTTAGAATAAAGTTTCCGTCTTTACCTGGTTCAACATCAGAAGAATTAAATATACTTTGTAAAGATATTCAATTACCGGGAAGACAAATTTTAACTAATAATAGACAAATAGGTCTTAAATTAGAAAAAGTTCCTTATGGATTTGCCGTACAAGATTTAAATATAACATTCCATGTTATGAATGATTATGGTGTAAAAGAATATTTTGAGACATGGCAGAACCTTGCTGTAGATCAACAATCACAAGAAGTAGGCTATCAAAGAGGTGCTGGCGGTTATGCTAGACAAGTTGAGATTGAACAATTTCAAAAAGTTGTTAGACTACCAAAGAGATTTAAAACTGAATTACCCAATACATTATTACCTAAATTAAATGATTTAGAAATTGTTCAAAACTTTTTTGGACTATCGGATCAAATAAATGATTTGGTAATTTATAGGTGTAAATTAATTGATGCATTTCCCACAACACTTAATGCTATTCAATTAAACAATGATCTAGAAGGCGTTGTAGAACTTAATATACAGTTATCTTATACTAATTGGGAGACACCTTTTGTAATGTCTCCTTCAAATATAAAAGATGCAATTAGATCTAGAATAAGTTCAACTATAGTTGGATTTTTAAATGATAAAATTAGTAATGTTTTTAATTAATAGGAAAATGAAATGGCTTTACCCAAACTAAATGATGTTCCTCAATATACTTTAACTATTCCATCCACAAAACAAAAAATATCTTATAGACCTTTTCTTGTAAAAGAACAGAAGGTATTGTTAATGGGTCTTGAATCAAATGATGATGATCAAATGGTAAGATCAGTGGTGAATACTATTGAAGCATGTGTTGAGGATAATATCAATATAAAAGACCTAGCAATGTTCGATGTCGAATATATGTTCTTACAGATTAGAGGTAAGAGCGCAGGTGAAACCGCTAAGGTTCATGTTAAGTGTGCTCATTGCGAAGAACAAAATGAACTTGATATCACTTTAGATGATATTGAAGTTACAGGGCATACAAAAGATAATAAGATTAAACTAAATGATCAGTTTATTATAGAAATGAGATATCCTAATTATAACTCAGTTGTATCAAAAGAATTCTCTAAAGCTAAAACAATGACTGATTCAGTATATAAAATGATTATGATTTGTCTTGATAAACTTCATACAAATAATGAATTAATTAATTTTGATGATTATTCAGAACAAGAAGTAAATGATTTTGTTGAAAGTCTTAATACTTCTCAATTTGAACAGATTATGGATTTTGTTAATGATATGCCGAGTATTAAAAAAGATTTAGTTTTTGATTGTGTAAAATGTGAAAAAGAAAATAATTATACCTTGAGAGGATTACAGGATTTTTTATTCTCAGCCTCTCCCATGATAACTTAATTAATCATTATCAGGTCAATTATCAGTTGATGCAAAACCATAAATACTCATTAACAGATATAGAAATGATGATGCCTTGGGAGAGGGAAATATACGTAGAAATGCTAATTGAAGATATTAAAAAACAAAACGAAGAAGCTGAAAAGCAAAATATGAGAAGGTCATAAAATGTCTAGTCTAAAAGCTGTAGTAGATCAATTACAAGTACAAAATCAAAGTATGGGGGATGTCAGAGATGGTATTAATGCCTTACTAAAGATACAGCTTAGCGAAAAGCAGAAAAAAGAACGAAGTGAATTAGATCAATTAGAATCTGAACGTAAGAAAAAAGAAAAAGCAACTCGAGTAGCGGCTGCTAAAGATGCACCTAAAACTTTTAAAGGTGGTTTATTAGCAGGCCTAGACATATTTAATATACTAGGAGGATTAAAAGGTGTATTGAGTTCTATGTTAGGCGTTACGGGAGGACTAGCTTTAGGACCATTATTGGGAAAATTTATTGGAAGATTCTTAGTTGCTGGATTGGGATTGTATCTAGGTGAAAAGTACTTAACTGATTTTATGGATATGTTAATTCCTGATGTAGTAGGTAAAATGAAGTTTGATACTATATTCGGTGAGAAGTCTGTTGAAGAAATGGCAGGAGCTCTAGGAGGAGTTATAGCTATATTATTCGGTCCTACATTAATTAAAGCAGGTTTAAAAGCATTATGGGGAACTGCTAAATCACCAACTTCAAAAGCATCAAGTGCAGTAGCTGGTATGTTAAGAAAAGCAAATCCTTTAAGATTATTAGGCACATCCGGTAGTGCAATGGGAACAATGATTAAAGGACTATTAGGTGTAGAAGCATTAAAAACTGCATTTAAGAAAACAGCTCAATGGGCAACATTTATAGCTAGATGGGGTATGAAAGGTCCATTATCAATTCCATTATTATTAATAGGAGCAGCTCTAGGATTAACATACCTATTTGCAGATTGGATGGAGAACAACCGTAAAAAGAATGAAGAGTACATGAGAAAACAAATGCGAGAGCTAGATGCCGATTTAGAAGCTGCTCGTGAAGCCGGTGATACTGAAAAAGCTTTGGCAATAGTTGAACAGAAAAAGAATATGGCTGATGGCCAAGTAAACGCTGCAACTCCAACTATTTCTGACGGTGACTATGCAGATCTTTTAAATTCTTTTGATACACTTGATTCTATGGGTATTGATACAACAGATGATAGAAAAATTGCTGAGGCTAAAAAAGATCGGAATTTAGGTATGCAAGAACTTCTTCTTGCAACTCAGAAAAATTGGGAAACAGTTAATAAAAGCTTTATGGGCGACGACTGGGTGCCTTGGGATGCTCTATCAGTCGCTCAGCAAGCTGATGAATTACTTAGATTTGGTAATTCACCTGCCTGGAGAAGAATGTCAGGATTAAATGTTACAGATAATTTAGGCGGTATGCTTTCTAATGAAATGGTTAACGCATGGAAGCTAGAAGAAGAACAAAGAAGAAGGAATGCTAATACTGGTTCATTATTAAAGAATAATGCTAATATTGGAACTCAAGAAGCACTTGGTGGCGCTTTAAATAACAAACCAAATAATGCTTATACAATTATTAATGAGGGAGATACCACTGTAGTACAGGGCGGAGAGAAAGGTGGGGGAGTTTTCACAGGTCCTAAACTCATAGATCTAAAATCCGTTGATGAACAAGGATTCAGAAATGGAATAATAGGAAATGGATTTATGGTCCCCCAACTAGTTGATGGAATGTTTAAGTAATTAGTCGTCAGCTGCTAATTTAGCAAAGTAATCCATAGTATCATCACTTGAAGGCTCTGTAGCGTGTTGCGTAGGAGCAGGTTCTGATTTTATTTCAGGTTCAGGCTTTGCATCAAAATCAGGAATCTCATCATCTAATTCCATTTCTATTTTAGGATTAGGAGTTGTACTTTCTCCCAATACAGTAGCTAGACGAGCTTTTAATTCATCATAAGACTTATAATTTTTCTGATCAGTCCATTCAGATAGATCTTCTTGTTTATTATAAATCTCTTCTAATTTAGCATCATCACCAGGAATAGCAGAAGGCGATTTAAAACTAGAAGTATCATAGTTAGGATAACCTTCTACTTTTCTAACTTTCAAAGTAAAGTCAGCGCCTTGCCACATATCAAATGGATTAATAGGCTTCTCGTCCGGAAATTGTGGTTGCATAGCATCCATAATCTTATCAAAGATCTTTTTACCAAAACGAAATAGTTTTACAGTTCCATCATTTTCAGGAACAGCAGGATCACTAATAATCAAAACATTGGCCACATAACGTAAGTTTCTCTTACGCTCTCTTACAATAGCCTTTGCAGCATTAGAACCATCTTGATTCCAAAGCTTCTGATTCATTTCACCTACAGGATCTTGTTGACCAATAGAGGTTAATGATTTCTCAATATACCATTGACCGGTTGGACCTTTAAAGGCATGTTCCCAATATCTAGCCCATGGAGTAGGCGCATTAGCATCTCCAGGTAGAAATCTAATAACAGCATAACCATTACCAGCTTTATCTCTACCGGGTTTCCAGAAACGTTCGTCATTGAAGGATTGTTTTTCAGCAGGACCTGATCCTGCAGCTTCGACTAGTTTAGATAAGTCAGTCGACCGACTTTTAAGTTCAGCAAAACTCATATATTTTCTCCTATTGTGTATTTACTGTGTATTTTTATTATATCTTCTTTTGTGTATCCAGGCAACTAAAACCTGCCTAGAGCCTTTTTTTATTTTGTTAACTTGATGATAGGTTTTAACCGAATCAAAGAAAATAGTTTCTCCGACATCTAAGTCAACAGTTATTGCATCTGAATTTCCTTCAGGATAGACTAAAAAATCTCCGCCTTCTAGATCATCAGATTTTGTAAGCACTGTAGTAGTAGAAAAAATTCTTGGTGATCTATTATCATTAATTCTATCTAAATGCTTTACAAAGTGATCACCCTTTTCATATTTTAATAAACTCAATTCTCGAACATAATATTCTTCAGGGATTAAATCGTAATTCCATTGGTGAATTAATTCCCTAAAGTATTTATCTATCTCAGGATATACCTCGGGTTCAACAGCATACAATTTAGTTTTCCTAATGCCTTCGTTTACACCGCGTTTACTGGGATTTGAATCATATACTTCTGCATCTTTCCAAAGAGGTATATTATTAAGATCATATAAAATATCTTCAAATAAATCGTCTGGTAATATTTTTTTTCTGATGTATAATAATGACATTAATCTACTGGTAGGGTATTTACTTTTGGTAAGAAATTTAAACGTTGTGCCTCTGCTTCAACCTTTTCTTTTATAGCAGGAGCGATATATTTATTTACATCTTCTACTTCAAGGTCTATGACTTCTTCACATACATGAAGTATTGCATCCATGTATGATAATTTATGCTCTTTTACGGTATTTTCTACGAGCTTTGTGAACCTTATTTTTGTTAGAAACTGGTCTTTTGTTTCTGGCGTCTGGATTGTCTTCATAATACATGTCCTGTGTATAATATGTGCCAATGTCCGGATACCAAACACCTACAGATCTCTTTGGAGTTCCATCAGGATAGTAAGCCATAGCAACGCATCTATATTTTAATAGATAGTTTCTATCTTCTCCATAATATAAATCACGCCAAGTACCATCTCTTAGATAGGCTTGCATGTTATGAAGATATCCTTCTACATAAAAGTATTCGGATTTTTGCTTAGCATCATTAGATGTTCTCCATGATCGCATACCTGATAACTTCTCTTTGGTATGCTTGATCCACTGTCTCACCTTTCTAGGTGATAGTTTATGATCATCTGGTAGATCTCTAATAGATTCGTGTACCGTTAAATTAGCAGCCGGTTTTAATTTCTCTCTAGCTTTATTTATGCGGTCTCTAAGAACCTGTTTTTGATCCTCGGTCAATTGACGTTTCTTACGAAACTTTTTAATTGGTTTTTTATTAGTCATATAGTCTCCTTCATACTATATTAATATTATAACACAGATTTAAAAAAATGTCACGAATTATTTTTAAGCAATTCGAACGTAGTAACATTTTCTACTCTAAATGATCTCCATGCCTCTTTATTGATATCCCACACAGCAATCACTTCTTTATTTATTTCCCTAATCTTTTTTTGTGATATGGGATCATCTTTCTTAGCGGGTGGAAGAACATCTTCTTTCAATGTGCAAACCATATCACGTTCTTCACCATTAACCTTTTTGAAGATAACTCTACATACAGCGAGTTTAAGATCTTCCATCATTTTTTCATAACTATACATATTAATCCCAATCATTATCAAGTCCAATTGTCTGACGCATACGATCACCATAATGTTCCTCAGCATACTTAGATGCATCAGTCCAATGATATTCTTCTTCACGAAGCATAGATTTATCATTACGTCTAATTATAGCCTGACGAGCATTAGCTCGTTCCATCTTACGCATTTCCTTGTCTATTTCATGCTTAAACAATTCATACACAGACATATCTTTTATTCTTTTTTTAGCCATTATATAGTCTCCCTTAAAGCTAGTGTAGTACGCTGCTCAGATGCAGCTTTTTGGATTATGCTAGTAAACACAGGTTCTAGCATTTCTTCAAACCGATCCCAATCATGTCGTGACCATTGATATCTATGATTCTCTGAAAGAGGAGCCCATCCGAAGAATCGTCTAAAATGATTCTTACGATTCATGAGTCCATTATTAAATAGATCATATATAAGATTTTGAGCAACTCTAAATTTCTCTAGAGCTTTACTGTGCGATCTTGCACCTTCAACTCTACCTTCACACGGTAGTAAATCATTAAGTTCATCTCTAAGCTTTTCAAATCCAGTATTTGTAGCCCAAGAGCTATTAAACAAATTTCCTTGATATCCTACGTACATTAAGCAACCTCCCTTACTTCTTCAAATCCGCAATCTGCAACAACCCACTTAACAGGTCCTTGTATTATAATATCACCAACACTGATTGAATGCATACTACTCAATCTTTCTATGTTGTTCTCAGGTCCAATATTACCTATTTCAAAAACTTTATTTAGATTATTTTCGGTATTATCATCAAGTGTGATATTAGATACATGTGTATAATAACCTTTATCCCATGCCTTATAAGCATGATCACCGATATTGTCTACAAAAGACATATCAATTTTAGCTAGATGCTTAGGAACACTATTATGCCCTTCAGCATTAACTTTATTATATTCTTCATTTGTTAAGTGAATTTGATGTATTTCGAATTTCATATTATCCTCTTTCTTCATTCTATAGATTTATTATCAAGCAATAATGAACTAATGTCAACAGAAAAATACATAGAAAACATCTTTTTTTCGCTTTTTTTAGTTACCGGGCCATTTAGGGCCCAGGTAATATTAAGGATAAACACATATAAATACTTAAAAAATCTCAAAGGATACATTAATGTTTAAAACTATTATGATTGTAATTAGGGAAGATCCTATATCTGAAGCTTATTATAGTAAAGTAGAAAAGTCCTGGGCTCAGTTTAATTTGAGACGATTCGATGCTATTACTCCCGAAACATTACCTAGTGATGAAGAACTAGAAGGTGAAATAAACTTTGGTACACGTGGTAAAAATAAAAGAGATTTAACACCTACTGAAAAAGCAGCATTTTATAGTCAATTTCTGCTATGGAAAAAATGCGCTGTTGAAAAGTGTCCTTTATTAATATTAGAACATGATGCTTGGTGTGCTTCTCCTTCTGCAATACAATTTAATAGAGATTTATCTGTTCAATATTTTGGTCAACATGCAATGGAAGCTGTAATGTATCATCCAGATTTTGCTATAAGACTTGTACGAGGTATTAAAAGTGGAATTCCTGTAACTGGACCTATGTTATATGTAGACACGCAGCTTGGTTTTTTTAATTCAATGGGTGAAACAATAATTAATAAACAAAGTAGAAATTGTCATCCCCATGCTCGTTACCAAGGGAAAATGGCGCCGGTTAAATCATGTATTGATCCAAATTATGGAACAACTATAGATCATGATAAATCTTCTACACTTGATAGATTAAAAGACGATGCTGATTTATTTAAAATAGTTGATTTGAAACCGTATGTAAATGCTATAGAAGCAGGTAAAAAATTTACTGTTAATGGGAAATTGAAAAAAACTCGCTATGAATAATAGCCGATAACCATATATCTTGTATAAAAATCAAATTTCTTATCTCCTTGATATAATATATCTGTAATATTATTCTTATGAGCTAATTGTTCACTTGAAGTAACACAGTTAATATGATCTTCAACTGAAGTATAATTATTAGATTGCAATGCATATAAAGGTCCATATATTGCTGGCTGATCTACCATATGTTCACAACTACAATTAATAATTAAATCATATTCTTCAAAATGTTCTGTAAATTGTTCTACGGGGCAAACGATACTACTATAATTTTTTTCAAGCTTAGCAAGATTAAAATATAAATCTCGATCAACTTCACATTGATGATTTTTATCAACAAAGTCAAACCAATCTACTTGTAAATATTTACTCATAAGTTCATATAATAAAATAGCGTTCCAACTTCCTAATACTAATACTTTTTTATAAGACATTTTAAAATTAGCTAGTTCTTGGACTAACCATAATTTAGAGGCTATTTGTTTCGGTCTAAAACTCTCTACAAATGTTAATTGATCTTCTTTATGAATGGGAATATTATTCTTTCCCTTATAAAATGCTGCATCGGAAATACGACCGATTATTTCAAGTTCAGTGGTATCGATCATTACTACCTTCTCTAGTTATATCTAAAGTAACACAATGTAATCCGCTATCCCAAAAATGTTTATGTTTAAAATCAAATGGTATCATTTCAACATTATGTTTCTTTAATTGTTTTTCAACTTCAATATCATAACCGTTACATATAACAGTATTAGGATTTACAGAAATGATATTAATATCAAAAGGTGTTTCTTCTACATGACCAATCCAATGACCTAACCATTCCGTAACTCTTTCTTTATAATACTTTTCTTTAGTTAATATTGTAAACCACTCAGGTAATGGATCTGGGCGCATTATAATACTATCCCATTTCTTTAATTGTTCTGGAATAAAATGTGGATCTTTTACCAATAAGAGTCCCGGTGTTATTAAAGCTAGTTTTCCATCAGCGTGACCTGCAGCTGGTATCTCTGCCCATTCAACATTTGGTATATTTCTTTTGAGCCATTCCAGGCCGGCTTTAGTACCTCTGCCATGAGAACCCTCAGTATATGGCGCTGTATGAACGAGTAATTCGCCGCATTTGAGGATATTTGCTGCATGAAAGAGAATTTGACCTTCTAAATCTTTATATGGTTTATACTCAGAATCTAATAATGGTTGTGGCATACTTATGTAATTACGTTCAGGATATTGCAACATTATTTGAGAAAAGAAATTTGATTCAGTATATCGATTAGGATCTCCACCAATTGTTGATATAATTAAATCATCATAAACTATATGCATATCACGTGGACATATTCCAGGATAAGGAAAAAGAGCATTCCACATTCTAGTTTTTTCTTCTGCTAATGATAAGTTTTTAGGTCTATGAACTTTTACATTATAAGATTCTAAAAGCCGTTGTAATCTTAATAAATCAGCATTAGTCTCTTCTAATATTTGAGCCATTCCTTCGCGAAATTGGTTATCGCGTAACCATTCAATATTATCAGAGACTTTTAAAAAGTCTTTAGAATTATATACTTGACCTACTATTATTTCTTTTAGTGGATCCCATTCCGTGTAGATCATTCTTTTTCAAACCTTCTTTTAATTTAATAAATAAGTGTTCTGCCGTTTGTGGGTGTTTTTTTATTAATACATCTACAACACCTGTAAGTTCATCATTATAACAATGTTCAATTGCAGCGCTAGCATGCTGTACCGTTACGGCTCTATACATAAGTTCTCCTATAAAAAGATTGAATTAAATTGTTGTGTACATCTTACAAAAGTAGTGCATTTACTTAATTGTTTTAAATTAATAGCACCCACATATGTGCAAGTGGATCTTAAACCACCTAAAATATCTTGTATAGTATTTTCAACTTTTCCTCTATATGGAACATTAACTTCTCGACCTTCAGATGATCTATAGTCTTTTAATCCACCGAAATGTTTATTATTAGCAGCTTCAGAGCTCATACCATAGAATTGAACAGACTTTCTCATAGCTGTTTCTCTATGTGCTTCAGATCCTTCTACAAATAAAGGAGAACCTCTATTGCTATTTTTTACTTTACTTGTAATATGTTCTGTAGTAATAATTTCTCCGCCGCCTTCATCATGTCCGGCTAACATTCCTCCGCACATTACAAAGTCTGCACCACCAGCAAATGCTTTAGCGATGTCGCCAGGAGATGTACAACCTCCATCAGCGATAATATGTCCACCCAAACCATGAGCAGCATCAGCACACTCAATAATAGCACTAAGCTGAGGATAACCAACACCAGTTTGAATACGAGTAGTGCAAACGCTCCCAGGACCGATGCCAACTTTAACAATATCTGCTCCACTTAATATTAACTCCTCTGTCATTTCTCCAGTGACAACATTACCCGCAATAATGACTATATTAGGATATAATTGTCTAAATTCTTTTACAAAACCAACGAATCTTTCACTATAACCGTTAGCTACATCAATACAAACATATTTGAGCATACTATCAACTTGTTCATATACTTTACGAAATTTATCATGATCTTTATCTGTAATACCAATACTCATAGCAACATATTCAGCACGCAAACCAATAGGAACTTCATCAGTTCCTTCGTGATCAAAATAATCTACTAATTCTTGGATTGTATATGTTTTGACAAGGCATGTCATAACGTGTTCGTGGGCTAATGTATCAGCCATTTGCATAGTACCAACACCGTCCATATTACTTGCCATAATAGGAATACCTTTAAAGTGTGGGTTATCTATAAATTTAGGATGCCCGTGATATTCATAATTACGAAAAGAAAATTTTCGATTTAAATCTATATCTTTACGACTACCTAGTGTTGATCTTTTAGGACGAATTAATACATCTTTAAAGTCAAGTTTAACTTCATTATCTATTCTCATTATACTGCAAAACTTTCTCCACAACCACATGAAGATGTTGCATTAGGATTTACAACAGTGAGATATGATCCACCTAATTCGGTTACATAATCTATAGTACATCCAAATACAAACATTTCAGCCATTGGGTCTAACCACAAATTTTCAATAGTAGGAGGTTTGTCAGTAGTCCCCCATTCATATTGAAACCCAGCACATCCTCCACCCTTTACAGCAAGAGATACATTGGGTTTACCAACAGATTTTAAATAATCTTTAGCTTTTTCTGTTACCTGAATATTCATTGAAGTGAGTCTCTAACATTTCTAGTCTATCATTTGCTAATGCCATAGTATCCAATTCTTTTTGAATCGCTTCTACTATATCACTATGTTCGCCAATACCAGTAGCACTTTCCATATAAACAATAATATTAGTTTTAGCCCTTTCTAATTCACCTTCTGCGTGCATTCTAGCAGCTTTTATCAATTGTGCGCTTAGTTGCATTATCTATTCTCCTTTTCGTTGGATGTTTCATATAGTCATTATATTTAGTCTTTTCAGTCGGCTCTACTTTACGCTCGTCTTTTTTAGGATCAAATCGATCCCTAATAGGAATTGGGTTTACCGGATGCCCGTATATATTATTAAATAACATAACTGACCCCCAACTCATACATCAATACTCCTTAAAGTTTTAACTGCACCTTTTACTCTACTAGGGTATTTACCCAAGAAAGTTCCTGCTTCTAAATCATCTTTAGAAATAAAATCTTTATGCATATGTTCTATTTTATCCCAATGGGTCATTATTTTTCTAGCTAGGTTATCAAAATAAAAATCTGATAATATTGGATCATCATCTTCATAATATGCCCAAGCGGCCATAAGATACCACGGAACAGTTAAATTAATATTACTGTCTATTTTATCTTGAGCTACCTTATCATAATTGCTCTGCATAGTATTCCTCCGTTAATTCTTCTTCTCTTATATACGCCTCTTTCTCATGCGGTAGATTATAATACTCCTTCATAGTCTTATAATCAAACTGATAAGGCATTTCACCCTTCAGATATTGTTTAACGTGAACCATTTCGTGTAATAATGTTGTAACAATTTCTGAGGGGGAAAGGGTGCCATCATAGCGCATGTGGAACTCGCGATCATCGTATTCGAATACATCGGCTAGAGTTCCTTGGTTGTATACTCGTTTAATATTTATAAAAACGTTTTTATGTCTAGGAAAAAGTTTCTCTTTACCAAAGTATAAAATATCACAGATAAAATCTTGTGTTTTTTTACGTTTAATATTCTCAAATTCAACTATCATACAAATATTATATAACAGTTTTTTTGAAATGTCAACCTTTTTTTACTTTGATTTCAACATTTTTTGGGATTGGGAATTTTATATCTTTATGAATATGATATAATACCCACTGAACATTTTCAAATTCATTAAATATGCCTTGCCATATAGGACGCCATCTATCATTTAATCTAACATTATTAGTTGCTCCTCTATCAGAACTTAAAACTAAATCAGTATAGCTTCTTAGATTCATATCAAATAGACTATCAAATCCATATAAATGAATTTCATCACATCTTAATTTATTCGCTGCATAGTGCGCAGCCATGTGACCGCAATTAAAATTAGTATATCCTTGGCCAACATGCTCTCCTTTTATCATTGCATACTTAGGCAATATAGTATAAAACTCTTTTATCTTATGACCAAAACGCATTTTAAAATTACCTTTATTTTGATCATACCAACTTTTAGGTCTAAATCCTAAAGTCCAATCATATGGTATTTGTACTTCACCACTAGTTAAGGCAGCACACATTTTAAAATCAACTATACAGGTTGTATAAAAATTTAAATGAAAAGGAGGTTGATTACAAGCAATATGCAAACCCTTAGTAGGTCTATACAATTGTACTTGATCTCCATTACCTATAATATGAGCTACTTTACTCATGTATTATTTTCTCCAATAATTTCTTATCCATGATTGAGGATCATACGTAGCCATCGGTGTTGTTATTGATTCGACTAAGGCTTGTTCTATACTAGGTCTTCCATGGAAACATATAATAGCTGTTTCTTCATCTGGAGGTCCTGGATATACTTGATACTTATATGATTTTAACTTGTCTGGAAATTCATGTTGTAATAAATGTCTTTGATAAGGATTTATAATTGATGATAGATATTCTCCATCTCCTCTATATGTATCAATAGCTCTATCATAAGATAAAACAAACTCATTCCAAACATGCGACATTACATTAAAATCCCATGCCATAACTCCTGATTGTAAAACGTTTTTTAAATGAGGTTGGTGTTTATTAACAGCTCCTACATCTTCTATGCCCATAAACCATTTATTATATTCTAATAACCAATCTATATTATTTACAATTAATGTATCTAAATCAAAATAAACGACTCTATCAGCAGACTTTTGCGCTGCATCAAATATTTGTAGTTTATTCCACCATCCTTCATAACCAGGTCTTAATATTTTTGTATCTATTCCTGGAATTGTTTTATCAGAATAGCATATAAATTTGTGATCAATAGTAGTATTACGTTCTACCATTGCTTTTAAATTATAAACATAATCTAATGGGAATTTAGTGCCCCAATGAACACATACGACTGCGACTGTCATTACACCTCCTCAATAATATAGTTTTCATTATACATATGTTTCGCTTTACATCCTTCCTCTTTTTGAATAGTTGAAAAAGTTTCTCTTACTTCTACCGGCCAAGGATAGTATTCTTCTAAAAATGGAAATGTTTCTATGTTTAGAAATACATCAGTAGGAGCTCCTCTGAGAATTGCTGTATCCACCATTACCTGCGCTGCTTTAGGTTTTATTCTATATGCATGAGCACCAGGAAAGTATCTTTTAGATACTAATCTATTTCGTCCAATATTAGGTGGTACAAACCATTGGCCATAAGAGGGTTTACCAAATGAAATACATCCATTATGATCTATCTCTGGTAAGTAATCCATAATAACAGCATCATGTTCAAATATAGTAACTTCTTCTCCTGATTGAGCACTATACATCCATAAAGATAAATGAGAACAAAAAGCTGCTCTTGCATTATCTTCTCTAGAAAACTTACTGTTTTCAAATCGATCTGTATTAATTTTATGTTCTTCTATAAAATCAAAACAAGTATGTGGGGTGAAAGCTTGATAATAATCTATTTCTAGTCCGAATTTTTTTCCAGACGCTACGCATTTATCAGCAGCAAAATGAGATTGATCATTATCAATAATAGTAATAACAAAATGTTTCATGATTAACCTTGTGTTGTAGAAGCAACTCCTTGTAATTTAGTATAATGAGGATACGCTACTTTTAATATACCCTCACCTAATAATTGCTTACACATAATCGCATCATTTGGCCATAGCCCATGTTCATCTATAAGCTTAAATAATTTAAAAGCAGGACCTGGATTCATTACGTATGCAGAGTTACCAGCAAGGCCTTGTGGAGAAACTCTATCAGTATCTACCCATGGAGCATCTAATAGTCTTGTATAACCTTCTTTTACTTCATTGTCATTTCCTGTTTCAGTTAATTGCAATTGAAGGCCATCATAAAATGTTTGTGATTTTCTTGTAGCACCTAAAGGATTGTTTAGTTGTATTATACTAGTATCTCTTCCACTACCATAAAAATCATTAAATAAATCAAACTTTTTAGTAAAAATAGCATCATGTTCTAAAACTACAACTGTAGTATTTAACATAAGAGACATTCTCCAACATTTCATATGAGATACCATACATGATACAACTTTTAAATAATCTTTAGCATTGTATGCAGATAATGTCATTCCAGATTTTATATCAATTCTTGAATCACCAGGCTTGTGAGGATATGTCCAATCTTTAATAGTTTTTCGAAAAGATCCTAATTCCGCATCTAGAGTTTCTGGAGTAACTGCTGGGATTATCATAGGCATTAATACACTATTATATTTTCTTATAGAATCAACAGCAGCTCTTGCAGCTGCTAAACTTGCCGTATCATTTATAAGTGTAATAATCCCACAAAACACTTCTGGTTGGATTTTAAAATTTTGGCTTTGCATAGCATCAATACCAGGATTGTTTTCATCCTTTTGCCCACCGGAAATTTCCTTAGATGCTACGTCGTAAAATGAATCTGAGTCAGCCATTTGTAATCCTTTTTGTATATTTATATGATTCCATTATCAACTAGATCAAGATAATTTTCATCTCTGGTTTTAGGTTTATGCCTTACATGTATTATATTACATTTTTCAGGATTAGGCAAGTAGTTATCATAGTTCCATTTTTGATCTATAGATACTTTTCCAACACCTGCTTGAAAGCATAACGAATGAAAAATACCTTCATCCCATACATTAGCCACATCAAATTTTTTCATTATGTTTTCCATAGAAGGGCTTGATTCTAATATACCTCTAAGTTTTTTTCTCAAGGCTCTGTCCATTATATAAACTGCCCCAGACCAAAAAGATGTTTGTGTAGAAGCAGCTCCTAAAAATTGTTGAGAGATCATTGGTATTTGTCTTTCTTGAACTGCTCCCATATACCCAATACCTTTTTCTAAAAATATATTTTCATTGCAATTCTTAGTAAAGAATACATCTGTATCTAAGGCTATTACTACATCATACTCATCGTATTCGGCGTTTATAATAGCGCATTTCTGGCATTTATATGATAAGTTATTTCTAAAGGGAGTTCCATCTAGCATTTTATAATCAGCATTAAATCTTTTAGCATATGCTTGAACATTTCTACTACTTGCATTTACAAGCATGGGTAGTTCACCCTCAAACTTTCGATTAGGATCAAGTCCAGGTTTCCCGACAACATAATGTTGAATAATTAAATTTTTCAAAATATTTCTCCGTAGGTCTTTTTCACATAAGCAATAATGTTATCCTTACGACCTCCACAAAAATGAAGTAATGATGCTTGTGAATGAGCTTCTTCTGGTAGATCACAAAATCTATCATGAGGAAGTTCTAATGTTTTTTTATTTTTTAGAGCACCGGTTGTATGAATGAGATATGATAATACAGCTTCATCAACTAAAGAATACTTGGCATTAGTTTTATGTTGTAAAAAGAAAGCAGGGTCAAAATCCTGTCTTAATGCTATTCTTTCTTCTTTATTAAGTTTAACACAATTTCCAAAAAATATTGGAGCTCCTTTAATATATATCTTTGGATTTTCAGAACCTGTTCTACTACCATTTAAGGAAGCCATTCCCTTATAATGAAGACGACCGATCCCTTCATAATTAAATATATTATCAAAGTTTTTTGTAGCTACCATATCAATGTCTAACATTAATACGTCATCATATTCATCCCATATTTCATCTATAATATAAATCTTTTGGAAGAAATTAGGATAACCAGGATAAGGATCTTTTGTTAAAAATTTATATTCAGCATTACATTTATCAGCATACATTCGCATACTCTTTTCAGCTGCTAAATCCCAATCCTTTCTAGGACCATTCCAATGTTGTATAATTATATTTTTCACTAATGTAAAACTCTATTATCTTCTGTTCCTAATGCAGATTCCATTACCATATCAATTAGCTCTACGAATTCTTCTGTGGAAAGATATTTTTTATATAATTGAGCAGCTATAGCTTGACATACGCCTGCCACTTGCATCGGGGTAGCCCCGCCTTTTATCAACTCTCCTAATTTAGTTATAATTTCTTCATGAATATAAGATATATCATAAGCATCATTTTTTATATCTTCTTCGTCATAATCAGATAAGTATAATCTATGTAATCTTCTCCAGCTATCACTATCCATTTCATCATCATTACTCATTCCATTCCTCCACAGGTAAGTTAACTACTTTAGTTATTTTTGATACATCAAAATTATTTGCTCCTGCTAATTGCACATGAACAAAGTTAGCATTGTCTCTTAGATCAACAACAGGTCTAGGTTCTTTTGTTCCGGGTTGATAATGAACTGAACTATTCCATTTATAATCCATAGTAATCCATTTCATCTTCGCTATTTCTAACATCGCATGTAAATATGGTTGATCACATGTATAGAAAGCTGGAAGACCAGCGCCTTCAATTAATTGCTGATATAATTCAAATTTAAGAAATTTATATTTTGCTTTCTTTAGACCGTAATTAGAATATACAACTACGCCTGAATTATAAACTTTAGGTAAGTTGTTTTCGGTTCTAGGCAATTTAACATTATAAAGACCTTCTATTCTCTTCACCCATACCTCATCACGTTCATTATTAATACCAGCGATAGTATGTTTAGTTCTTACTTCTGGAGCATTATGTTCTTCACAGATTCCTAGTTCTATATCAGTATCTTTAAATTGATCGAATATATTTTCTGTTAATCCATCTACTGGGAATACATCAGTATCTGCATACATTACATAATCATATTCATGAAACATATCTGTATAAATTGGTTTAAAAGAACCATAATGAGAAGAAAAAGAACCAAGATTAGTTACAAATTTAGGATTATGTTCATATAGATATTCAGATCCTATTCTATCAGCATATTCTTTCATGCATCGAACACTATATTCACTTTCACTTGTTTCTTCACCATCTCTGTATTGATATATTATAGTTTTCATATATTTCTCCCATAATAATTTCTATACCACTGAATAAATTGTTTAACGCCTTCACTTACTGGAGTTTTAGCTTCATATCCTAATTCTCTCAATTTAGTGCAATCAGACCAGGTTTCTTTAGCATCTGCTGGATGCTTAGGTTTAAATTCTTTTATAGATTCTTTACCTAAATTAGTTTCGATCTCTTTTATAAAATCCATAAGTTGAACTTGAGTACCATTACCAATATTAAAAATTTCTCTATTAGATTCTTCATGATCACTTGCTATAACAATACCTTCTACTATATCATCTACGTATGTAAAATCTCTTTTCATATCACCATTATTAAATACTTCAATTGGTTCATTCTTTAATATATTATTTGTAAAAGTAAAGAGAGCCATATCTGGTCTTCCCCATGGTCCATAAACAGTAAAGAATCTTAAACCAGTAGTATTTGGTATTTTAGATATATGAAACATATGTTCATTTAATTGTTTAGTATATCCATAAGGACTTAATTGATGCCCTAATTTATCTTGCTCATTCCAAGGTAAAGGATTGCCATGCATAGTGCAAGAGGTAGAAGCATATACTACTCTATTAACTCCAGTTTCTTCACAGGCATGTATAAGATTTAATGTTCCTGTTACATTATTATCAATATATTCTTGTGGGTTATCCATGGAATATCTAACACCTGCCATAGCGGCTAAATGAATAACTATATCAGGTCGAGCTCCAAATATAAAATGCTCCAAAAGCTTTTTATTTTTTATATCTACTTCAGTAGTTAAAATATTATGATTTTTTAATAAATTTTGAGCACGTGCACGTTTTAAACTAGGGTCATAGTATGGATTAAAATTATCTAATCCGGAAACATTATATCCTAATTCTTTAAATTTTATGGCTGTGTGCATGCCAATAAATCCTGCCATGCCGGTAATTAATACTTTCATTAAGTCTCCTTAGTTATATCATATACACCGCACTTAGAGTAAATAGTAGGTTTATATGTCTTAATATAACTTTGAATAGTTAAACTTTTTAAGAAATTTGTTTTCTGTGCAGAAAAAGAACTACTTACGTTGTTAGTATTATGTATATGCGGTAAAAGTATAGTATTGTCGTTTAATCCCTGTAGTAATATCATAGTTTGATATGTTGGTATATAATTAATTGTTGTAATGAATATTAAATTATTTGATGCTTGTCTTGCTCCAAAGATTTGTACTACTTTATTATTTTTATTATGAGGTATATTAAATATTTTTAAATTAGCTAATTTTGGACTTATTTCTTTTAAAGGAATCGAGGATTCATTATCTACAAATATAAATTCAGTTTCATGATGTTTATGAATTAAGGGTGACCAGAAATAATCAAATTTCTGATTATCATTATAATAATCAACTATAATACTTACCATGGTTTCATAGCTTCAACTACAGCAGAATGTAACATTCTTATTTCCCCCGGAGTATCAATATTACGGAACTCAGGAACAATACTAGCACCATATGCCATACTTCTAATTCCATAATAACCTATCTCCTTTAATTGATCCATTAATTCTTGTTTGTACCATAAATGTTTATGTTCTCCATTTTGATATAATAATCCTAGAGCACATTGTTCTTGTAAAGATTTGTCTTCATTACCTGGCGGTGCAAAATTATGTCTAACAACATAAAAATTATAATAGGCTTGAACAAATTTATGATTAGTTAAATCTTCGTCAGTTCTAAGATAATCTACAAAATCCATTGGAGGCCATACTGTTCTTATTATACCACCAGGTTGCATAATACGCAACATTTCTTTTAAGAAATTAATACCTTCTTCTTTAGTAAGATGTTCTATAAAATGTTCATTATATACACCATTATAAGTGTTATCAACAACACCTTTCATAGGAAGTTTAGTCATGTCATATACCATAACTCCTGGATGGGGTTCATCTCTTACTGCATCCCAATTTAATCCTCTTTTATTTTTTGCGGCTATTTCTAAGTATCTTGCCATATATTATTCCCTTGGCTGAAGTAGATGATAATAGATTTGCTCTAATTTAGGCATAGTAAATTTTGCTCTGGCTAGGAAATGGTTTATTTTACCGTCTGGAGTATCTTTCCATTGGTATGCCGAATTCCTATTCCACGAAGTATCTAATTCTGTGACTTTAAATATCGGTTGAGACAGTTGAAGGTTTATATACATCTGTTCTGTATATCTTGTATGTAAAACATAATTATCTACTGATTTAAAATGCTCTCTGGCTTTTAGCCTACCAGCTTTAGACCATAATTGCAACCCACCATTTAGATATCTAAATCTTTCTTTTGGATATAATTTAGATCGGGGAAACATCCAGCCTGGTCCAAATAAGTGTTTACCGTAAGCTATAATTCCTCTTTGTGATAATTTAGAGTCCATTACTTTACGTAACCAACCACCAGATGTAGAAGTATGCAATCCTAATTCATGAACCATAGCTACATCTTCTATATCAAGATCAAATATATTGTCTCTAGTAGCAATAAGCATATCTAAATCAATACTAAGAACTTTATCGAATTGATCAAAGTA
>MPLU02019428.1_pt1 | contig 51794 bp, 29 predicted proteins | sample 1617381 | NCBI WGS metagenome assembly MPLU02 (sample SAMN05944801, study PRJNA350692) | marine metagenome | biome: marine; feature: ODZ; material: water; isolation source: 90 m water sample filtered on 0.2 um supor filter | place: Pacific Ocean | collected 2012-04-08 | depth 90m m
CTGGATGCAGAACAGATACGTGATTCGATCCTGTCGTTCAGCGGAACGCTTGATCTGACCCCGGGTGAACGGCATCCTTTTCCACATCGGCGTTCTTACTTCTATCGACAGCATGAACCTTTTGCGGCCAATTATCCGACGCGCCGTCGCAGTGTGTACCTGATGCAACAACGCATCCAGAAGAATCCGTACCTGGACCTGTTTGACGGTCCCGATGGGAACGTACCGTTTGCCACGCGCAGGGCGACCACGACGACGTTACAGGCCCTGTACCTGATGAATTCATCTTTTGTCCATGAACAATCTCGGTTGATTTCTCAACGGTTGGAGAGCCTGGGCACCGATACCAAAGGAAAGGTGCAGTGGGCTTACCAGGCAGTGTTTGGTCGCCCGCCAGGATCAGCTGAAATTGACCGTGCGGTGGCGTTCCTGGCCCGGTCGGAAGCTCAATTGAAGGCATCTGCCAGCGATCGGAAGAAACGTCAGGAAGAGGCCTGGGCTGGTTATGTCCGTGGTATGATCAGTAGTAACGAGTTCATGTTTATTGATTGAATTCGGGAGCAACCCATATGCAACCTAATCGACGTCAAATGATTCAGTCGCTGGCCGGTAGTGGATTATTACTGCCCGGGCTGCTTTCCGAGATGCTGCAAGGTGCTCCTGCCAATACGGTCGAGGACCCGCTGGCACCACGCCAACCCCATTTTCCGGCGAAAGTCAAAAGGGTCATTTTCCTGTTCATGACCGGGGCAGTTTCCCAGGTCGATACGTTTGATCCCAAGCCTTACCTGGAAAAACATCACAATCAATCCAATGGCAAACGTCGTTTTTACAAGGGCAGTGACTGGAAGTTCCGGCCCTACGGGAAAAGCGGCATCGAGGTGAGCGACCTGTTCCCGAACGTGGGCAGCGTGATCGACGATATCTGCATGATTCGTTCCATGCAAAACATCAACGGGGATCATTTCGGTGCCACGATCGGAATCCATACCGGCTCGGCAACCTTTAACCGGCCGAGCATTGGATCCTGGGTGAGCTATGGGTTGGGTACGGAGAACCAGAACTTGCCCTCCTTCATGGTCATCTCCCCGGGACTGCCTTACGCGGGTGGCCAGGTCTGGGGCTCTGATTTCCTGCCGGTATTGCACCAGGGAACGCGGATCATTCCTGGCAAGGAACCGATTGCGAACATGTCGCGTCGCTCCTTTTCTCGGCAGCAACAGGAAACAGAACTGGATTTACTTTCGTTCTTTAACCGTCAATACCTGAAAGGGAGGGAGCAGGATCCCAACCTGGCAGGACGTATCAAGTCATTTGAAACTGCTTTTGGTATGCAGATGGCTGCGCCCGAGGCCTTTGATCTTTCCGGGGAGTCGGCCGAGACTCACGCACTGTATGGATTGGATCCGGGCAGCACGGAAGGATTTGGCTGGCAGTGCCTGGTCGCCCGACGATTGGCCGAACGTGGCGTCCGGTTTATCGAGTTGATCGATGGAGATACAAACATCGACAGCAACTGGGACGCGCATGCCAAGATGGGAACCTATAACAAACTGGCACGTAATGTCGACCAGCCCATTGCTGCCCTGCTCAAGGATCTCAAGAGACGCGGGATGCTGGATGAAACACTGGTGGTCTGGACGACTGAGTTTGGTCGCGGTGTCTTTACTCCTGCGCCTGGAGCGGAAGGTCGTGGACATCATTCTCGCAATTACTGTTCCTGGCTGGCAGGTGGTGGGATCCGTGGTGGCATGGTTTACGGTTCCAGTGATGAACTCGGGAATACCGTCGCTGAAGATGCAGTCTCTGTTCATGATTTCCAGGCTACCATTCTGCAGCAACTGGGAATCGATCATGAACGACTGACCTACCGGCACGCGGGTCGCGACTATCGACTCACCGATGTTCATGGCCGGGTCGTCAAAGAGATTCTCAAGTAAAACGCGTGTTGGACGGCCTGTTTCAGAGTGGACCGTCTGTCGAATCTACCGGCTTGCCAGGGGACGGCTTGAGTTGGATAGATTGCTTGAGTCCCGTGATGAATCCTCCCAGCGACCAGTTGTCATAGGATTCTCCTGCGTAGTGAATTGGCATGCTTGGGATGAATCTGTTCTTTAATGATTGCTGTGGAAAGTGGAAGTTCGACCGGTGTGAGATCCGTTTCCGAAAAGCTTACTTGTATTCGATGTCCTACATCCGGCATAATAACGTTTCTGAATTCTTTACCGGGTAATGTTCGTCTCCTCAATCTATTTTCTCTCTGGAGTTTAGCTCGCTATGATGGGTCCCAATAATCTAAGTCAGATGTTTACTTCCATGCTGCTATTACCTGCGGCAGTCGGGACGTTGAGCGGTTTCCTGGTAATCTACATTCTCAACTGGCTGCGTGGCATGCGGGATGAAAGAGATCCCCTGTTGGGCGGCAAGGTGATCTACACCATGTTGTTTACCCTGGGGTTCCAGGTGGTGCTGTCCGGCGTGGGCCAATTGGTGCCGGCAATTATCGAGAATGACTCCGGTGACATGAACGGCATGCAGTACATGGAAGCGATGGATCAGTCCAAGCCGTTGGCACAACCACTGGCACTGATTACCTCGGGTGCCCTGATCGGTCTTTACGGACTGGGGATGATCTACAGTCTCTCGCGTCGAGGCGTTGGAGATTCCCAGATTTTTTTACAGGGGCTGGGGATCAATGCTGCCTCGACAGGGTTGATCAGTTGCCTGGGGTTAATTACCTGGACAAGTACCTTGTTCCGAGATGGTTTTGAATTCAGTGATCAAATCGATGTGATCTGGATCATGTTTACCTATTTTCTTGGACACATGTTCTGCGTCCTGCCGCTCATCAAGATGGTTCCCGAGGAAGACGTTTCCCAGGTGTTGAAATCCAGCAGTCCTGCGAATGCGGACAGTTCACCTGAACCGGCAAGTGATTCGGAACCCGCCAGTGATGCGGACTCCACGTAAGACGCCCCTGGCAGTGATTTTACACGGGCTCCAGCGATGGTAGCCGTGTGCGCCAGTGGCAGCACGCGACGATAACCGCAAGCTGTACAGCGTCCGGTGAGCGAAGTACGATAAGGTTTCGCCTTTCATCCCGACAGGAGTTGGCATGGACCTTCCACGAAACAAGACTGTGCTTCCACTGCTTGCACGTGGTCAGTCATGGGTTCGTGGGGTCATGTGCCTGGTGCTGCTGACGTGCCCGGCATTTCCGCTGTTCGCCAATCCGCCGGTCCCCCAATTGCAGCGCGTTTTTCCAGGCGGTTGCCAGGTCGGACAGAGCCTGCTGGTCACGGTGTCCGGTAGCAGCCTGGAAGGCCTCTCGGCCGTGAGATGTAGTCATCCCGGCGTGGTGTTTCAACACCGTGAGAAAGATCAGTTCGAGGTTACGATTGCGCCCGGGACACCAACGGGCATGTATGATGTGCAGGCGATCACGAACCATGGCATCAGTTCCACGCGATCCTTCTATGTCACGGGTCGGCCGCTGGTTGTTGAAAAGCAGGCTCCAGAAGGAGAGTCTACGGAAGTTGTGCAGGTTCGTTTGAATGATGTGATCTGTGGAGAGATCGCAGCCGCGGGTGAGGTCGATGAATATCGACTGGCGGTGGAGGCGGGGCAGCAACTGGTCGTGGAATGCTGGACGCATCGCCTGGACTCGTCGTTACGTGCGATTCTTGAACTGGTGGATGAGCGTGGTCAGCGTGTGGCCTCGAGTCGAGGTTTTTTCGGCGTGGATCCTGCGCTGGCTTACCGGGTTCCGCGCAGCGGGGAATACCGGGTGCGTGTGCATGACCTGGTTTACGGAGGTAGTAGTCAGCACTTTTATCGACTGGATATTGGGAACGGACCGCGTGTCCTGTTTTGCCGACCCGCGGTCTTGCAGCCGGGGAAAAAAACCCAGGTCACGCTCTATGGTTGGAACCTTGCTGAACCAGTTGCGGGAAAATCCCCGGGAACCTATTCGCGACAGGTGGTGGAGATCACCGCGCCGGCTACTTTCCTGCCGACTGCCAGTTTTCGACGACCAGCGGCCGTCGCCGTCGATAGCTTTTCTTACCATGTTCCGGGGATCGATACACCACTGGTGCTGGGCCGGACGGATGTCCCGGTGAGCCTGGAGACTGGCAGCAATGGGACCGCTGAATCCGCACAACGCATGGAAGTTCCCGGTGAAGTAAGTGGTCAGTTGACCGGGGGAAATGAACGGGACTGGTACCGGATCACGGCGCGGCGTGGAGAGGTATTTTACGTGGAAGGCTTTGCGCAGCGTATCGGATCTCCAGCCGACCTGGATATCAGTATCATGGACCAGGCCGGGAAGCAGGAGTTGGCACATTACCGAGATGAGTTGTTGAATATTGGTGGATTGCGTTTTCCCTCGAACCACCTGGATCCCTCGGGTCGCTGGGTGGCCCCGGCTGACGGTGATTACCTGGTCGTGGTGCGCAACCTGGTGGGTGGATTGCAGGATGACCCGCGTCGTACGTATCGGTTGAGTATTCGTCGCGAGGAAAGCCAGGTGCGACTGGTAGCCATCGCACGTCCCGAGTCCAGTCCCGCCGGTATCAACGTGCAACGTGGCGGGCGTCAGTTGGTTGACGTGATGGCATTTCGGCAACGCGGCCAGGAGGCATCGATCCGGGTGGCTGCCAGGAACCTGCCGGCAGGTATTACCTGCCCGGATATCTGGTTGGGACCAGGAGTGACCCGGGCGCCATTGGTGCTGACGGCTGCCGAGGGGAGTGCGGAGGTGATTGCAAAGCTGGAGTTAGTGGGCCACTACTCCTGGGGCGGACTGGAAGTAACTCGCCCACTGCAGGGGGGGACAATGGTTCGCACCGGTTTACCCAATGGCCAGGGACGTTTAACGCAGGGAATTCCATTTGCCGTGGCGGGTGTGGCCCCAGTGCTGGTGACGGCTACTGCCAGCAAGGAGGCTTACCAGCAAGGTAGCATCGTGGATGTGGCGATTGATGTGCAGCGGACGGGATCTCAACAGGAAACGATGGTCAAGTTACAGGGAGTCGGCTTGCCGGCCGAGGTGCGTCAGCAACGAGCGGTAATCGCCTCCGGAAAGAGCAAGGGGAATATCAGTTTTTACCTGCCGCCTACGTTACCGGCCGGACATTATTCGCTGGTGATTCAGGCCGAGACCACGGTCGTTGCCAGTGGGGTCAAGGAGCCGAAGCCGGTGGCGGTGTCAGTCTTTACCAATGCCATCAGTTTCGAGGTTTATCCTGCGCCTTTCGTATTGGCGGTGGACCTGGACGCTCCCCGCAAGATTTCCCGCGGCCAGGTGGTCCAGGTGAAGTATAGCGCCGTCCGAAAAAATGGCTTTATCGGCAAGATTCACACCGATGTCAGGGCTGCTGGTGACTTGATTGGTCTCCGGGTTCGTGGGGTGACATTCGTGGGGCAGACGGAATCGGGTACACTACAGATTATCGCTAACGAGGATGCGCCCCTGGGGCAGCAGCCTTTCCTCCGACTCGAGGGAGTCGGCACGGTGGAGGATGAACCGGTTTACCTGGGAGCTTGTTTCCTGCAACTGGAGATTGTTGAGTGATGGCAAAGATCGCTGCTTCTCACTTCCGCCTGACGCTGGGCATGGCTTGCCTGCTTGCTGTCCCCACGATTGTTGCTGCGGAGCCGGTAAGAGTGCAGTTTACAACGGACGTGGTCCCGATCCTGACCAAGCTGGGATGCAACAGTGGTGGTTGCCATGGCAAGGCCACGGGACAGAACGGTTTCAAGCTGTCGTTGCTGGGTTTTGAACCGCAACTGGATTACCAGGCGGTGGTCAAGGAAGCCCGTGGTCGTCGATTGTTTTTCAGTGATGCCAGTCGCAGCCTGGTACTGCGCAAGGCAACGGGCCAGGTTCCACACGGTGGCGGTAAGCGGCTGGATGTTGGTAGCCGTGATTACCAGGTGTTGTTGCGTTGGGTTCAGCAGGGAGCGGTCGCACCGACGGACCAGGATATCACGTTGCAGCAAATTTCGGTCGCTCCTGGCCAACTGGTGATGGAATGCAATGCGACTCGACAGTTGCGGGTGACGGCCCTGTTTTCGGATGGCACGAATCGGACCGTGACGGGCCAGGCCCTGTTTACATCGAACGAGGAGGAAATTGCCGAGATTTCGGAGAAAGGCCTCTTGAGTACTGGGCAGCGGGGTGGCTTGTTTACCGTGATGGTTCGATTCGGAGGGAAGATCGCTACGTTGCATGGAGCGGTCCCGATGGAGTTCCAGGGAACGCAGCGAGAAGCCGTGACACGTCGACTCAATGAATTAGCGGTCGATTTTTCTGATGCACCTTTTGACCAGTTGTTGTGGAACCAGTGGCGTCGGCTGGGGATTGCACCTTCTCCGGAAGCGGACGACGCCACCTTCATTCGCCGGGTGACGATCGATATTTGTGGCAGCTTGCCCACGGCGGAAGAGATCCAGGAGTACCTGGCCGATGACGCTCCGGATAAGCGCGTACGGTTGATTGATCGGCTCCTGGAACGGCCGGAATATGCGAGTTACTTTGCCTTGAAATGGGCTGACATTCTGCAGAATCGAGGTGCGGGATACTCGACGAACAAGCAACGTGCCGGCACGGCCCTGTTTGCTAACTGGATTCGTGATTCGATTGCACTGAACAAACCCTACGATCAGTTCGTGGCGGAAATTGTGACCGCGAGTGGTAGCCAGCAGGAGAATCCTCCCACGGTCTGGTACCGCTCGGTGCGGACATTACCGGATTACGTGGAATCGGTTTCGCAGGCTTTCCTGGGGATGCGTATCCAGTGTGCCCAGTGTCACCATCATCCGTTCGAGCGTTGGAGCCAGGCGGACTATTTCGGCCTGGCCGCTGTCTTTGCCCGGGTGGGACGCAAGGGTGGCTTTGCCGATGCGGAAGTTCCTACCAACGAAGTGATCTATCTCAAGGAACGTGGCGAGGTTCTTCATCCGCGTAGTGGGCAGTCGATTGTTCCGCGACCCCTGGGTGGACCGGATTTTGAATTGAAACGGTATGATGATCCACGTCATAGCCTGGCACGCTGGATGACACGTCGCGAGAATCCCTACTTTGCACGTACCATGGTTAACCGGATGTGGGCACATTTCCTGGGACGCGGTATCATCCACCCCATCGATGACGCTCGCAGTACCAACCCACCGAGCAATCCCGAGTTGCTGGATGCCCTGGCGGTCGATTTCGTGAAGCACCAGTACGACATCAAGCGATTGATTCGCAATATCTGCAATAGTTACGCTTATCGCCTGGAATCCACGGCGTTGGCAACGAATGGTGATGACCTGCAGTCATTTGCCCGTTTTTATCCACGACGATTGCAGGCGGAAGTTTTACTGGATGGTATCAGCCAGGTATTGGCTGTCCCGACGAAGTTTGCCGGGGTCCCGGCTGGAACCCGTGCTATCGATCTGCCGGACGAGAATGTTCCGGCGCATTTTCTCACGGTGTTCGGTCGTCCGGCCAGGACATCGGCCTGCGAGTGTGAACGGATTGATGCTCCCTCGCTGGCGCAGGCCCTGGAATTTGTCAATTCCAAGGAAATCCAGGGGAAACTGACCGCGGAACAGGGTTATATCCAGCAGTTGTCCAGCAACAAGAAAACACATGGTGATAACGTCAACGAGATTTTCCTGCGCGTATTTGCGCGTTTGCCACGGGCGCAGGAGCAGCAGGTGGCCGTGGAGTTCCTGGCAGGAGAAAAGGACCGTGCGGAATCGTACCGGTCCCTGTTGTGGTCCCTGTTGGCAACGAATGAGTTCCTGTTTAATCATTAAGGCCGGGTATACCGGGTAACGAGGAGAAGCTGGATGCTGCGAGTGGAAGGCCAGTCATTTAGAAACTGTGATGGAATTTCGCGACGAAATTTCCTGCAGCTGGGTGCGCCCCTGCTGGGACTCAGCCTGTCTCAATGGTTGCAACTGGAGTCACGAGCGGCTGTTGGTAGTTCCGGCAGCCAGAAGTCCCTGATCGTGTTCTGGACCCATGGCGGGATGAGTCAGCAGGACACGTATGACATGAAACCGGCGGCTCCAGCGGAGTACCGCGGCATGTACCAGCCGATTGCCACCTCGGCACCGGGAATCGTGGTGGGTGAGCGGTTTCCCCGGCAGGCCCGGGTGATGGATCGCCTGGCGCTGGTGCGTTCGGTCCATCATGAAAATGGTATTCATGCTCCCTCGGCGCACTGGATGCAAACTGGTTACTTCGGGCCCACGTTGGCTCGTAATGCTCCCCAGAAACCATCCTTCGAATCTGTCATCTCGCGATCCCTGGGGCCACGGCGAGCCCAGATGCCAGCTTATGTTACCGTGCCCAAGTCGGAGGCGTTTGGTTACCAGGGATCGGTCTACCTGGGCAAGGCCTACAATCCCTTTGAAGTGGGTGGAGATCCCAATGGGAAAGATTTCAAGGTCCCCAATCTCTCCTTGCCCAGTGGCCTGACGCTGAACAGCGTACAGTCGCGTCGCCGCTTGCTGGGCAAGTTTGATACCCTGCGACGGGATATCGATCAGTCGGGTGTGATGAAGGGGTTGGACACGTTCAAGCAACAGGCACTTGAAATGGTGGCTGGCGATCATGTTCGTAAGGCCTTTGATATTGGCAGCGAGTCACCCGCCTTGCGAGACAAGTATGGGCGTCACCAGTACGGTCAGAGCGCGTTACTGGCGCGGCGACTGGTCGAGGCCGGTACCCGTTGCGTGACGATCAACACGGGATATTGGGATCATCACAACGAGATCGAAAAGGGGCTTGAGGAACACCTGCCTCCGCTGGACCAGGCCATCGCCACGTTGGTGGAAGACCTGGAAGAGCGCGGCATGCTTGATGACGTGGTGATTTATTGTGCCGGAGAATTTGGCCGCACACCCTTGATCAATGGGCATGCCGGACGTGACCACTGGTCCAATTGCTTTACCGTGATGTTGGCAGGTGGTGGAATCCAGGGTGGCCGTGTCGTGGGGGCCAGTGAAAAGTTCGGTGGTGGTGTCAAGGAACGTCTTTCCACGCCGCTGGATGTGCTGGCTACGATCTATCATGCACTGGGCATTCCGCTCGGTACGCACTACGAGGATTCAACTGGTCGACCGGTCAGCATCGTGGGTAGCGGCAAGCCGATCCACGAACTTTTTTAACATGGCCAGGGGCTGCTACCGACCCGGTTGCCCGTGGCGAGGGAGAGAATGGTTCTGATGATGTTTTCCCGATACCTGCTGCTGGCAGGGTCCTGCCTGGTCGGGTTGCTGACAGCCACGCTGCAGGCCCAGGAAGAATTCAAGATCAAGGACCATTACGTGAAATCGGAACACATGATTCCGATGCGTGATGGAGTCAAGCTGTTTACCATTATCTACCAGCCGGAACGACTGGACCGGAAGTATCCGATCATGTTGTTTCGCACTCCTTACTCCATCGCGCCCTACGAGCCTGATCGCTTCCGCCGTACGTTGGGACCATCGGACCTGTTTGCTGAGGAAGGGTACATTTTCGTCTACCAGGACGTGCGGGGGAAATTTAAATCCGAGGGGCAATTCGATGTCATGAAACCGTTGGCCAGGAAACCTGGTGGCCCTCGGGATACCGATGAAAGCACGGATACGTATGACACCATCGAGTGGCTACTGGATCATCTTCCCACCCACAACGGACGCGTTGGGCAATGGGGTATTTCTTACCCGGGTTGGCAGACCGTGATGGGGATGATTGATGCGCATCCGGCGCTCAAGGCCTCTTCCCCCCAGGCGTCACCGGCGGACATGTTTATCGGTGATGATTTTCATCACAATGGTGCCTTTCGCCTGATGTATACCTTCCACTGGCTGGCCTTTAACGCGGCCACGCGTTCGGGAGTTCAGGCCCAGCGTGACAAGCCGGTTTTCAGTTACGGGACGCCAGACGGCTACCAGTTCTTCCTGGACCTGGGACCAGTGGCCAATGTTAACAAGCGTTATTTCAAGAACCGTGTTCCCACCTGGAACGATTACATGCAGCATGGCTCGCTCGACACGTACTGGAAAAAACGAGATGCCCTGGCTTACCTGAAGAACATCAAGCATCCGGTCCTGAACGTGGCTGGCTGGTTTGACGCAGAGGATTTTTATGGGCCGATGGGGATTTACTACAAGATCGAACGAGAAACACCCGGCAATCAGAACCTGCTCGTGGTGGGACCCTGGAAACATGGTGGCTGGGCGTTTGGTAAAGGAGATTCACTGGGAGACATCCGCTTTGGCAGTAATACCTCGGAGTATTATCGACGTGAAATCGAGTTTCCTTTTTTCCAGTATCACCTGAAGGGCAAGGGAAAGGCGGAGCTGCCCGAGGCCATCGTGTTTGAAACAGGTTCTAATCGTTGGAACCGGTTTGACCACTGGCCGCCCAGGAGAGTGGTGCCGAAAAATCTTTACCTGAGAGCGGATCATCAGTTGTCATTCACGGCTCCCGGGGAAAAGCAGGGATTCGATTCCTTCCTCAGTGATCCGAAGAAACCAGTGCCGTTTTCGGCAGAGATTCGTAACACCCAGGGGCATACCTGGATGGTCGAGGATCAACGGTTTGCATCCAGGCGTCCGGATGTGTTGACCTATACAACTCCACCGTTGACCGAGGACCTGGTGATTGCCGGGCCAATCATTGCGAACCTGCAGGTTGCGATGACAGGAACTGATGCGGACTGGATCGTGAAATTGATTGATGTGTTCCCGGAAGATACTCCCAATGATTCGCCGCGCGGGGAAGAGATCGAGATGGGAGGTTACCAGATGCTACTGGCCGGGGAGGTCTTTCGGAGCAAGTTTCGAAACAGTTTTGAAAAGGCTGAACCGATCGTTCCCGGACAGGTTACCCACCTGGAATTCGATCTGCGTGACAAGCATCACTGTTTTCTCAAGGGGCACCGGATCATGGTGCAGGTGCAGAGTAGTTGGTTTCCGGTGATCGGTCGTAACCCACAGAAGTTCGTCGATATTTACCATGCCAGCGAGGCGGACTTTCAACAGGCCACGCACCAGGTCTATCGATCACGGGAAAATGCCTCGTTCCTGAAGTTAAATGTGTTGCCGGCAAAGTGAGATGTGGGCGTGTTTTTGACGGCTGGGCAGCTCTTTTCTGAATTGTGACCGTTGTGGAATGCCGATATAATCCATGGTTAATATGTCACGCATGATTTCAACTGCCGCCTGTCGGGGTCCTCATCTGTCTGCTGGCAGGGAGTCTGGATCCCGTCGTGAATTCCTGCGAGCTGGCTTGACGGGATTTACGACGTTGGGGCTGGCCGAACTCTATCAGCGCCGGGCCCTGGCAGCGAACCCGAAACAGCAAGAGAAGACTGCGGTTATTCTCGTCTGGTTGCGGGGTGGTTGCAGCCACCTCGATACATTTGATCCCAAGCCGGATGCGCCGACCGAGTACCGGGGACCCTATACCCCACTGCGCACCAATGTTCCCGGGATTTTCCTGACCGAGTTGTTACCCAGGCTTTCCAAGATTGCTGACAAGTATGCGCTGTTGCGATCCATTGCTCACGGGGGAGGTGGCCATCCCGCCGGATCCCTGCGTGTGCTCGGTGGAGATCCTGCTAACCAGGACAAGTTAAAACCAGTTTACCCGGACTGGATGTCGATCGTGAGTTACCTGCGCCGTGATCCCACGCGTCGGATTCCTAACTACGTGGCTGTGAATCCAGTCGATCGCTATGACAGTTTCACGATTGCCGGACCTACTTACCTGGGACCTGCCTATGCACCATTCAAGGTCACGGGCGATCCGAATCATCCTAACTTCGAGGTTCCCAACGTGGGGATGAAGTCAGACCAGGTGGCCCGTTTCCAGCAACGTGTTCAGCTGAAGAGTAATTTTGATCGGTTGCGAACTGCTATCGACTCGACGGGCATGATGCAGGCCCTGGATGCTTACGAGGCCCAGGCCATCAGGATGTTGACCCAGCCGGAAGCACGCGATGCGTTTGACCTTTCCAGGGAGTCAGACCAGGTACGCGAGCGTTACGGTCGTAACCAGTGGGGGCAACAGTGCCTCATGGCGCGTCGCCTTGTAGAAGCAGGCGTGGACGTGGTGGCTACCGAGTTTGATGGACCGCTCTGTGGCCGTGTTGCCAACTGGGATGATCATGCGGTCAATCACCATGTATTCCAGGCGATCAAGCACCGGGCTCCCTTTTTTGACCAGGCGGTCTCGGCCCTGATCGAGGATGTTTACCAACGTGGTCTGGATCGGCGAGTCATGGTTATCGTGACCGGTGAGTTTGGTCGTACGCCCCGGATTTCTCATGTTGCCAGCAGTGGTGGCGGAGTGGCCAGTGGTGCCAAGGGAACAGTTCAACCAGGTCGAGATCATTGGCCTCGTGCAAACACGATGTTGTTTGCTGGTGGTGGAATCCAGACCGGACAGGTGATTGGTGCAACCGATGCCCGTGGTGAGGATCCGGTCAGTCGCCGGGTTGGTCCCGGGGATTTCCTGGCCACGATCTACCAGCACCTGGGTATTGATTTTGACCACCTGGCATTACCCAATTTTGCGGGCCGCCCGGTTCCCATTCTCAGTACGGGAGCTCCGATTCCGGAACTGGGGCGAACCAGTTAAGCCAGCAGTCCCCGGATGACTTTTCCATCCTGGCCATCGAGCAAGGTTTGTTCACGACCATTTTGCTTGTAGCTCAGTTGTTGCGGCAGCAGGCCGAACAGGTGCAGCAGGGTCGCATGATAGTCAAAGTGATTGACGATATTTTCCACGGCACGATGCCCGAATTCGTCGGTGGCGCCATAGGTACCACCGGCCTTGAAGCCCCCGCCGGCAACCCACATGCTGAAGCCGTAGGTATTGTGATCGCGACCGACGTTCTTGACGCCGGTGTCGTTCTGGATCACGGGCAGTCGCCCCATTTCACCACCCCAGTGAACCACCGTGGAATCAAGTAATCCTCGTTGCTTGAGATCCTTGACCAGGGCAGCCGCTGGTTGATCGACCTTGGTGGTCGATTCGGGTAACCGGTTCATGATGCTGCCATGATGATCCCAGTACTGGTTCTTGGTGAACAACTGGATAAACCGGACGCCACGTTCGACGAGTCGTCGGGCAATCAGGCAACGGGTACCGAATTCCTGGGTGGCAGGATTATCCAGGCCATACATGCGATGAGTTGCCTTGGTTTCGCGGCCCACGTCGAGGGCTTCATGGGCGGATGTCTGCATTTGCGTTGCCAGGTCCAGGTTTGCGAGCCGGGCCTGCAATTCCAGCTCGCGTGATCGCTGTTGGAAGTGTTGTCGATTGAGTGTTCCCAGTAATCGGAGGTAATTTTCCTGGACCTTGCCCTGGAGTTCCCGCGGAGGTTGCAGGTTGAGGATACGTGGTTCGACGGGTCGAATGACCGTGCCCTGGAACAGTGACGGCAACCAGCCATTGGACCAGTTGAGAACACCCTCGACCGGTAATCCCTTGGGATCGGTCATGGCCACGTAAGCGGGCAGGGAACTGGTTTCAGCACCCAGCCCATAGGTCAGCCAGCTTCCCAGTGCAGGTCGTCCGGATTGGGTGCGGCCGGAGTTCATGGCGTGGATGGATTGTCCATGGTTGTTAACACCGGTACGCATCGAGCGAATCACCAGGATGTCATCCACGATTTCACTGAGGTGGGGCAATAGTTCGGAAACATCCGTGCCACCCTGTCCATGTTTCTGGAATTTCCACGGGGAACCCAGCACGCGTGAACTGGCCTCGGCCGCGTTATCATACTTGATCTTGCCGGGAAACTTTTTCAGGTGCAGCTTGTTCAATAGTGGCTTGGGATCCAGCAGGTCGACCTGGCTGGGACCACCCTGCATGAACATCGAGATCATGGCCTTGGCCACGGGTTCCTTGTGTGGTGCCTTGGCTTTCAGGCTATAGCTCTGCAGGCCCAGGTCAGGTTTGAGCGGGTTTGCCGAGACGTCTTGCTGCCGACCCAGCCAGGCAGTCGCCAGTGGTGCCAGGCTCATAGCTCCCCGGGCCAGGAAGTGTCGGCGATTGGCAAGTGGTTGAATGTCTTCCCGCATGGGGGGGATCCTCTATCGTCAATGACTAATCGATGTAAATGAATGCGTTGGCACTCATGATGGCCTGGCAGGCGCTGGCCAGTGCACGTTGTCGCGCCGTGGTTACATCCAGCTTACTGTCCTGCTGCTGGAGTTCACGCTGCTGGTTCGCGACAAATGCCTGTAGTAACTGGTTGTTCTCGGGGGTTGGACGCGTACCATAGGCCAGCTCCCAGGCACGGTCGAGTTGCGCGGCGAGTTGGTCACCTGCTTCGCGCATCACGCGATCGGCAAATTGCCGGGAGTACTTGACGATGAACTGGCTGTTCATCAGCAGCAGTGCCTGGGGTGCCACGTTGGAAAAATTACGCTGGGCACAATTCGGGGAAAGGGTGGCCAGGTCGAATGTTTCCAGGACGGCCAGCGGTCGCGAACGTCGCACCTGGATGTACACGCTGCGTCGGAAGTCTTCACCCTGCATCGGGATGACCTTGGTGGGTTTGCGTTCACCATCCAGGAACTCGATACCCACGATAATCTGTCCGACCGCATCTTCCATGACTGGAACGGATGGACCAAACATCTTCTGGTTGAGCTGGCCGCTGACCGCCAACACCGAATCTCGTACGGCCTCGGATTCCATGCGCCGAATTGAGCTGCGTGCGTAAAGCCGATTCTCCGGGTCGATTTCATCCAGTCGTGGTGTACGCTGTGATGACTGTCGAAAGGCCGTGGACGTGACCAGCAGGCGATGTAGGTGCTTGAGTTGCCAGCCGTTACGAACCAGTTCGTCTGCCAGCCAGTCGAGTAATTGGGGATGACTGGGACGTTCACCCAGTTGCCCGAAATCCCCGACCGTATTGACGATGCCCCGACCGAAGTGATGGAGCCAGATACGATTGACCATCACCCGCGCGACCAGTGGATGTTTTCCGCTGGTCAGGTGACGTGCATAAGCCAGGCGTCGCCCGGTCGATTCCAGGGTTGCATTGTTGGGGGCTATGGTGAGCGGATGCTGTTGATTCAGTACGGCCAACTCACCGGCCTGGATCTGCTCGGCCGGTTGCGTGTGGTTTCCCCGTCGAAAGAGAAACGTGGCAGGGGTATGGTTCTTGGACTCCGTGAGAGCACGGATAAAGAGTTCCTTGGTGATGGTGCTGCGAATTTCCTTGGCCTTCTCGGAAAAATCATCCAGTTCTTTCTTGGAATCGATGGTCTTGACCTGGGTGGCTACCTGGCGATAGCGAGCAACTTCCGCAGCTGCTTCCGGGGCGTAATCCTTGAGGGTTGCGGACGTTACTGCCGGCCCGGGAAATTGCTTTAGCAGCGTCTGCTGGGTTTCTGTTCGTTGCTTTTCCGGTACGGCAAGGGCCGCACTGACGGCCGCTTGTTGTGCTGCAGGCAGGGCCACCAGTTGTTCCTGTTGGACTCGCTGGAGATGATTTGTTTCTTTTTCGACGGCTATTTTTTCGATCGCGGCAGCACGTTGAGAACGCTTGCGATTGTAGAGGTAGAGCGATCCACTGCTGATCTTTCCCACGTTGGGATATTCATCGAGCAGGGCGACCTGTTGCTCGGTACGTTCCTTGGCCGGCTTTTGATAGGCTGCCTTGAGTGGTTCGCGCAGTGCTTCGGGAAGGATGAGCAGTTCTTCCTGGAGAGTTCGATCCAGGTGCCCCTGGAGAACGACGCCTCGTTCTTTTTCGACTTCCTTGGCGCGGGCCTCGATCGTTGCGGCCTGCTGCCGATCCTTTTCCGTGTAGAGTGAAATGCGGCGCTGGTTGGGAGTCTTCCATTGTTTCCAGTCGAGTGCTGGTTCGAAGATGGCTCGCAAGCGATGGTAGTCGATATGGCTGATGGGATCATAACGATGATTGTGGCAACGAGCACAGCCAACAGTTAGTCCCAACAGGGAAGACGATACGATCTTGATCGTATCGGCCATCACCTCGTTACTGGCCACTGCCCGATCAACACCTCCGGAGGCAGTGCCGTCTGGTGCCATGCGCAGGAATCCCGTGGCGATGACCTTTTCCCGCTGGGAAGGTGTCATGTCCTGGTAGTTGGAAGTGACCAGTTCGTCGCCTGCCAGTTGCTCGATAATGAATTGGTTGAAAGGCTTGTCCTGGTTCATGCTGCGAATCACGTAGTCTCGATAGAAGTAGGCGAATTCACGTACCGGGTCCTTCTCGGTGTATCCCTCGGAATCGGCGTAGCCAGCCGTGTCCAGCCAGTGGCGTCCCCAACGTTCTCCGTAGCGGGGCGATGCCAACAGTCGATCGACCAGCCGTTCATACGCATCGGGGCGATCATCCTGCAAGAAGTCCTGAACTTCTTCCGGTGTTGGCGGCAGGCCCAACAGGGTGAAAGACAGCCGACGGATCAGTGCGACGCGCGAAGCTGTGGATGAGAACGAAAGGTTCTCCTGTTCCAGTCGGTAAAGCAGGAAACGATCGATGGGTGAACGTACCAGTTCCGGTCGCGTTACCGTTGGCAATTCAGGACGTTCGACAGGCTGGAACGCCCAGAAGTGAAGTTCCTCGTCAGTCAGTGCATCGGCCGCGATGGTTGCTGGTTCCTCACGTTGTGTGAGCGCACCCTGTTGAATCCATTTCTCGATCAACTGGATATCAGCTGCGGAGAGCTTCTTGTCCCCGGGTGGCATCTCGCCTGACTTGATGCGGTGCAGTATCAATGATTCTGTAGTCTTGCCCGGGACCAGGCCAGGGCCTGATTCCCCACCACGAACGATGAAACGCCGCAACCGTAAGTCGAGTTTTCCCTTCTGGACATTCTCCTCCCCGTGACACTGGAAGCAATGTGCTTTCAGGATGGCTCGGATCGGTTGTTCGTAGAACAGTTCCTCCGCGCCGAGATGATGCGTGCTGGCTGCGAGCAGTAGGGCCGTCGGCAGTAACAGGAGTGGATTTTTCATGAAACCGTTGGGGAGGTGGGACCGGTATCCAGGGAGCTTCTATTTTACATGGTCCGGGGCATTTTAGCACTATTGTTGCCTGTCCCGGGATCTATTCAAATAGCAGGGTCACGGGAACGTTTAGTAACGGAGGTAAGATGGATATCAGCATGAATCGCCGCCATTTACTCCAAGGTGGCCTGACAGGAGCAGCTTGCCTGGCACTTGGCTCCCAGGTGGGTGCTCGATTTAAGGCTGATTTTCCACCCGTGCGGGTGATCACCCGTGGACCACGGCATCACTGGTTTGGTTATTACGACAAGCTCCAGTTTGATCCGACCAGTCGATATGTCCTGGGCATGGAGGTTGATTTCCAGCATCGCTCTCCGACCGGCAAGGATCGAATTGCTGTTGGAATGGTCGATTTGCAGGACGGTGATCGTTGGATTCCGTTTGGTCACAGCAAGGCCTGGAACTGGCAGCAGGGCTGCATGTTGCAATGGTTACCGGGATCGCAGACGCAGGTTCTCTGGAACGATCGACAGGGAGATCGATTCGTCTGTCATATTTACGATATCCAGACAAAGAAACGTCGTACCATTCCACATGCCATTTACTCGGTGAGCCCGGATGGTAAATCGGCAGTGGCTCCGGACTTCAGCAGGATTGGTGACGTGCGTCCCGGCTATGGATACGCCGGCCTCCCCGATCCTCATGCGGATGACCTGGCTCCGACGAGTTCCGGGATCTTTCATATCGACCTGGAAACCGGGAAGTCCCGGCTGATCATCTCGTTGGCTGATATGGCCCGGCTGGGTGTGATTCCCCAGGCTAAGCTGGGTATCAAGCATTACTTTAATCACTTGCTGTACAGTCCTGATGGTTCGCGTTTCATTGCCCTGCATCGCTGGCGTTATCCCGATGGCAGTCGTTTAACGCGACTGGTGACAGCACGGCCTGATGGTACGGATGTGCGGGTCGTGATTCCCAACGGTTATGCTTCGCATTTCATCTGGCGGGATCCACAACATATTCTTTCCCAATCGCGTCATTACGCGGGGAATACGAACTGGGGAAATTTTCTTTTCCAGGACCAGGAGGGTGGGCAGGTCGAGGAGGTAGGGGCAGGAATCCTGGACGGTTCCGGACACCTGAGTTACCTGCCGGGCAACGAGTGGATTTTGAATGATACCTATCCCAAGGGAAAGGAACGGTTGCAGACGCCTCACCTGTACCACGTGAAGAGCAAGCGTCGCATTGACCTTGGACATTTTCACTTGCCCAAGATTTATACCGGGGAATGGCGTATTGATACACATCCGCGGTTCAGTCCTGACAGTCGGTATGTTTGTATCGACGCGCCTGATGGCAACGCGGGGCGACAGTTACACTTGATTGATATCCAGGGCCTGCTGACACGTGGTTAAATCGTGCGGCCAGGCATGACCTGTTGTTAAGACCTGCACAGGCAGGAGAGCGGAGAAACCTGATGAAACCTTCACGTCGAAAATTCCTGCAGACCACGGGCGCACTGTCCCTGGCCACCGGAGTAGCAGCTCCGTTGTCAGCCCAGTTGCCCGCCGAGAAAGCACAGTCGGACTACGTGGCTCGCAAGGGTGGTCCGATTCGCCATAGTGTCATGGGATGGTGCTTCCAGCCGATGAAAGCAGCAGACCTGGCCCGCCACTGTGTGCAGATGGGGATTACGGGCATCGAGGGAATTTCACGCGACGATTACAAGATGGCCATGTCCCTGGGATTGGAAATATCGCTGGTCAGTGGGGCGCATGGTTTCAAGGATGGACCCTGTGACCCGAAGTACGCTGACAAGGTGGTTGCCGGGCTGTCCGGGGCGATTGAACTGGCCGCCGAAATTGGCGCCAAGAGCGTGATTACTTTCACCGGGATGCGATTCAAAGGGATGGATGATGAAAAGGCTGCCACACGCTGCGTGGACGCCTGGAAGAAAGTGATGCCACTGGCGGAAAAGAAGGGGATCACGCTGGTGCTGGAACACCTCAATTCACGGGATGACAGTCACCCGATGAAGGGCCACCCAGGTTACTTTGGAGATGACGTTGATTTCTGCGTGGACCTGATCAAGCGGGTTGGATCCAGTAATTTCAAGCTGTTGTTTGACGTCTATCATGTTTCCATCATGAACGGTGACATCATTCGCCGGATTCGCCAGTACAAGGATTACATCGGCCATTATCATACGGCTGGCAATCCCGGGCGGGGTGAACTGGATGATCACCAGGAGATTAATTACCCGGCGGTCATGCGAGAAATCGCGAAGACCGGTTTCAAGGGATTCGTGGCCCACGAATTTATCCCGACGTGGAAGGACCCGGTGGCCTCGCTGCGACACGGTGTCCAGGTTTGTGATGTTAGCTAGGCATTTCTAGCGGTTCGCGGGAAGCAGTGCCTTGCCTGGGTCATAACGTGGATTTCGAGTTGGCATCTGGGCAGCCACGCTGCGTCGCCAGCTTCTTAGTTCTGCCAGTAATCGTTGCGCACGTTCCGGTTCCTTATCCGCCAGGTTGGTCGCTTCCCCGATATCCTTGTCGAGGTTGTATAACTCGATCGACTGGTCATGGTAAAACTCGATCAGTTTCCAGTTAGCGTTGCGAATGGCACCGTAAGGATGATCTCCGCCGGCATGGTAGTGCGGGTAGTGCCAGAAAAGAGCATCTCGTGAGATACTCGGTTTTCCCTGTAACAGCGGGACAAAGCTTTTCCCGTCTACCTTGTGCTGTGACGGCAGTCCCGGGGTAGCTGCTGTCATCTGCATGATCGTGGGAAAAAAGTCGATCGTCATGACGGGCGTGTCACAGCGACTGGATGGTCGCGTGACTCCTGGCCAATAGGCGATCATGGGAACCCGCACGCCACCCTCGTACGCTGCTCCCTTGCCACGTCGCAGGGGAGCGTTGTCGGTGATGTTGGTTTTCTTGCCCAGGCGTTGTGTCAGCCCGCCGTTGTCACTGGTAAAGAGGATGACGGTGCGATCCGCAATCTTCAGTTCATCCAGTTTCCTGACGATTCGTCCCACGCTTTCATCAAGGCTGTGGAACATGGCAGCGTAGGTCGCGTTGGTATGCATTGCTCCCGGGCGGACGCGGGCCTCGTACTGGCGAACCAGGTCCGGTTTTCCCTGGATCGGAGTATGGACCGTGTAGTAGGCGAAGTGCAGGAAGAAAGGTTCGTCCTGCCAGTTGTCGATAATTTTCAAGGCCTGGGTGGTGAGGTGATCGGTCAGGTACTCGCCCTGCTTGGCCTCTGGAAGATCCATCTTGTTGGGCAAGAAATAGCCACCGTTGGGACCTCCTCGCAACGTACCGCCCACGTTGATATCAAATCCCTGGTGCTCAGGCATATGCCCCTCGGAACCGAGATGCCATTTTCCTACGTGGGCCGTTCGATAGCCTCGTTCCTTGAGAGCTTCTGCAATCGTGGTTTCGGATAATTCCAGGCGCTTGTTCCAGTCAGGTATCGAGAGAATTTCCCAGGGCCGATTCTGGCCGGCGATCCAGTCAGTCAGGTGCAGGCGAGCCGGATACTTGCCGGTCATCATAGCGGCCCGGGTCGGGGAGCAGACGGTGCAGGCAGCGTAGGCGTTGGTGAACTTCATGCCACGCTTTGCCAACTGGTCCAGGTGAGGCGTGCGGTGCAGGTCACTGCCAAACGAGCTGGGACCATTCCAGCCCATGTCATCCGCCAGCAGAACAATGACGTTCAGTCGCGGGTTTGCTTGCTCGGCTGCCGAGAGCAGGCCAGCGCCGATTACCATCCAGAGGTAAAAAAATCCACGAAGTGGTTTCATGCGTGCTCACTTTTGAATTGCGAGGAGTTGCCTAGTTGGTTCCCGCGACCCATTCAAATCTCAGCGAGCGGTTGCGTCGCATCGCCGAACTTATCCAGTGGGATTCCCATGCGGGCCATCATGCTTAAGTAGAGTCGGCACATCTGGCGATCGGATTGCCCGGAGTAGTCCAGGTTCTGGCCACCGCGGATTTTACCACCAGCACCGCCGAGCATGACGACGGGCAGCTTGGTTGCTTCGTGATGACCGGTCAGCATACTGGAACAGAGCATGACCATCGAGTTATCGAGCAGCGTTCGTTCGCCTTCCTGGATACTGTCCATGCGCCGAGCGATGTAGGCCATCTGTTCGAGGAAGAACTGGTTTACCTTGAGCCAGTCGTCGGTATCGTTGTGCGAGAGGAGATGGTGGATCATGTAATCAACACCGATGTGAGGGAACCGTAGCGTGCCGTGGTCGTTGTTGAGCTTGAGGGTGCAGACACGCGTGGTATCGGTCTGGAACGCCAGTACCAGGATGTCGCACATCAACTTCATGTGGTCGACGATATCTTGTGGATAGCCATCCTTGGGACGGGGGATGTTGGGACTGGTCAGGGTCGGTCGCCAGCCCTGAAGTTCCCCACGCTTGCCAGCGCGCTCAATCCGCTGTTCTACCTCGCGGACCGAGTTAAGATACTCGTCCAGTTTTTGCTGATCGAGCCGACTGATACCACGGCGCAAGTCCTTGGCATCAGCCAGGATTGCATCCAGTACACTCTGGTCTCCCTTCTGGGCCTTGTCCTTGAACAACTGGTCAAAGGCGAGTGCCGGGTAGACCTCCAGTGGGGTCGGTGTGGTCGGGCTGCTCCACGAAATATGTGAGCTATAGAGCATCGAGTAATTTTTATGGACCGAAGGATTGGCCTTTTCACATCCCAGTACGAGGCTGGGGAGCTTTGTCTGGTGTCCGATCCGTTGGGCGACGACCTGGTCAACGCTCGTTCCGGATCGAATGGTTCCGCCGGAAGAGAGAGGTGCACCGGAGAGCAGGTTCCCGGTCTGGGAGCTGTGAATATTCCCCTTCAGGGCTTCCGCGTTGTAGAGGCCCTGGATGAAGACCAGCCGATCACGAAAATCGTTGAGAGGCTGGAGCACCTTGCCCAGTTCCATGCTCGCACCACTCCCCTTGGCCCACCATTCATGTCGGTGAAAACCGCAACCGGCAAACAGGATTGCCATTCGCGTGGGGGCTTGCCCGGCGGACTTGCTGGCAGCGGTTTCATCTCCCCAGGCGGGTAACGATTCCATCCAGGGGAGTGCCATGCTGACACCGAGACCACGGAGAATGGTGCGACGGGAAATTTTGCTGGAAGTCATTTCTGGGTCTCCCTGGTTGGTTTCCTGGACTGGGCGGATCAATTTGCGAAGGGACTTGCGACCCCTCGAATCTCGCGAAACTGGCTGCTGGTTACGATGGTTTCCACGGCTGCACTGAATCGAAAACCGTTGGTTTCCAGTTTAGCATGCATTCTATCAAGCAGTAGTTCATCGGACAGTTGCAATTCACGTCCGAGGGAAAACCCGAGTAGTTTTCGACAGAATTGTCGGACAAAATCATTTTGACGCTTGGTGAGCAAATAGTTGCGCAAGCCGTCGAGGCCGTTTAGCTGGGTACCGTCTGGCAGCCTGGTGCTGGTATCGACCGGGGTGGATCGCAGACGGCCGATGGCGTCGTATTGCTCCAGCGCGAATCCAAAGGGGTCGATCTTGGCGTGGCACTTGGCGCAGGCAGCGACTGAGCTGTGCTGTTCGATTAGTTGTCGAGCGGTCTTGCCGGTCGGCACGTTTTCGGGCAACTGGGGGACATTGGCCGGTGGGCGGGGGAGCCGCTCGCCAAGCAGGGTTTCATACACCCAGTTACCGCGCAAGATAGGACTGGTCCGGGAGGCGCCTGACTGGCTGGCGAGCAAGGAGGCCATTCCCAATACTCCTCCTCGGCCCTGGCGACGTACCTGGTCGACACGTCGCCACTCGGGTCCGCTGATTCCGTCCATGCCGTAGTGTTTTGCCAGTGATTCGTTCAAGAACGTATGGTCGGCATTGAGCAGGTCGAGGATAGAACCATCGTTACGGAACATGTCACTGAAGAAACGGACCGTCTCTTCGTACATGTCATGACGCAGACGGGCGAACTGGGGATAGAGTTTTTCGTTCTTATCGTCGTTCTGGTCAAAGTTGCGCAGGTGCAGCCACTGGCAAGCAAACTGGATAGCCAGCCGCCGGGTTCTGGAATCCTTGAGCATCCGTTGCGACTGTTCTTTCAAGACCTTGTCAGAAGTCAGCTTGCCGGCATCGGCTACTTGCCGTAGCTGAGCATCGGGAAGGGAGGACCAGAGGAAATAGCTCAACCGAGTGGCCAACTCGGTACTACTGACGGTGACAGCATCTTTTCCGGGACCGGCCTGCTCACGACGATAGAGAAATGCCGGGGATGTCAGGACGCGGGCTAGTGTCAAGCGTACGGCCTGGTCGTGTGGAATCGCCGACGCGCGGAGTCGCTGGTAGAACGCTCGCAAGGCTTCTTCTTCTCCGGGACCGGGCTCATCGCCTGGGCGACGTTCTTGCAGCGGGCGTCGCCAGGCACGGCCAGCGAATTCCATGACCGCTGCCAGGTGGGCCGGTTCGGTTGCCACCAGTCGTTTGCGAAATAAATCGGCTCGTTCATTGATCGGTTTGCGCATCGGCTCGAAAATTTTCACCAGGTCCGGGCGATCCTGGGTTGCGAATTCAGAGATCTGCTCGAAAGCCACGGTCAATGCAATCGGCGCCTGGGCCACGTAGAACAGTTCGTCCCACAAGCGGTCAAGTTCCTGGACCTGGGACTCGTTCAACATCAACCGCTGCAGGTGATTGTCCTCACGGAAGTAAAGTGTCATCGTGACCACTTCATCGACCGGCACGATACGGGAGTAACAGAGGGCTGGTGGAAAGAGGTTGCGGAAGTCAGCCAGGGCTGTTTCCACCCGGCTTCTGGCCGGCCCCTGCTTGCTGACGAGGATGGGCAACAGGGAGGCAATATTTTCCGCAGCGGGCTGGGCTCGAGAGACCTGCACCTGCACGCTCCCCTGGCCGGAGGTTGCCTCGTGTAATTCTGCCGCCACGACGAATTCTGAGCCGCCGACCAGTGCTGCTGGAACTCGTACTTCCAGTACCTGCGGGGCTTGCAGGCAGAGACTGGCCGGATCAATCGCCTGGCCGTTGGGGTGTTTTCCGAACGTTTTGGCGGGCGTAATGATCCCGGGAGTTTTGCCGGATCGAGGTGGATCCGCAGGCTGGATGAGGGTCGTCCACTGCAGCGGACCAGTCCAGCTTTGCACCTGGGTACGCAGCTTGCGATCTGGCTCAGCCAGTACTTCTTCGTTGCTTTCTGTCAGAAGCTTTTCTACGGCCCGGGCCAGGCGGCTCGTTTCAACGGCTGGCTTGGCCTCCTTAACTGCGGCATGCCATTGGGCCAGCGTGGAGCCTGGGACCAGTACCGACGCTGGCTTGGAATTGTTACCTGTTGCGCAAAAGTGCCACGTTGCTGCGTTGCCATAGGAATCGGCAAGGGGATTGGCATCGAGGATTCGATCTACCACGTCAGAGGCTAAGTCCCATGTGCGTTTCTTGCCGGCGACCTCGGAGAGTGTCAGTTCAACATGGGTCGTGTCACAGCTGTGATTCTTGCTGCGGGAGTTGACCAGCAGCGATACCACGTCGCCGCGGTGAACTGTGAATTCACTCTTTGGCTGGAACGTTGCTTTGCCGCCATTATCAAACTCACCCTCCGCGAGCGTTACCGTCCCGGACTCTGACAGTAATTCGACACGCCAGGCGGCACCGTTGCCACAGACGTCATCCACATCGGCAACGCGTCCCTTGATCTGGACTTTTCCGTCGAGGGGACTACGCCAGTGGGCAACCGCTTCCTGGGTCGGCGAGGGATGCAGGGTTACCCCGCGAGCTGGCACGGTGAGCGTCAGGAAGCTGATATCTTCCCTGGAGCGGTTGGCCAATACGTTGGGAGTCTGGGGTGGTCCCCAGCCGTTCACTTCCGTGTGGCCATGGACGCGGACCTGCTTGTTAGTAAAGTGTCCCTTGATGTCGCGCTTGGATCGGCGGCCGATCCCAACGAACTGAGACCATTGCTTCAGCAGCATTGGGTTCAGCTTATCCTGTTCGGCCAGCGCCTCGAGTGATTGGTCCGAGCCTGGGAGTTTTGCCAGGGCTTCGAGATAACTTGTGGTGCGGGGGAGTTCACGGTTGATGATTTGCTGGACCTGTCCGATCAGGCCTGGAATGTCCCGCAGCAGGATGGGCGGATGGGTGCGGCCAGCGGCATCGGTCTTGAATTCAAAACGAGGTTGTTGCCAGATGACATAATCCTGCTCACGGCCATCTGACAGGTCATCGGCGGAGAGGTAAATAGTCAGCGTCGAATCCTCTTGAGTTGCGGCCAGTGGCAGTCGTACCTGTTGTTGCGCGATGATGGGCGAGACCGGTTCCATCCAGATCTTTTGCTTGCCATCGCCGGTTAACTGGCCGACCGAGTTGAATTTCCACAATTGCTTTTGAGCCTGCTCGATGATGCTGACGAGCCTGGGGGCGTCTGCCGGTGTGGACTGTTGCCACTGACGACGCAGCTTATCCAGCAGTGGTGACCTGGCAACTGCGGACCTGGTTGCCAGTGTCTTCCAGAGCAAGCCCAGGTACCTGGCGTTGAGTGCGCGTTCGCGGGCCACCATGGGAATGGTCTTACGTCCGGTTTGCAGGGACTCGCGTTCTTCCAGCGTGGCAGCCAGGTACTTTGCCAGTGGAATCGCTCCGCCCCGGTTGGAGAGTTTGCCGGCTCCGCCGACGGTGACAAAGATGTCGGTCGAGACGGTGAAGCGATCGTAGAAAGTTCGAATGGCCGCCAGGTGTTCGTCGGTCCAGTCCCGCCGGGAGCGGCCCGCGGAAAAACGGATTCCGTCAGGCAACAAGACGGCATGCGAGGCGACTTCTTTTGCCGCGTCGAGGTACTTGGTCACGAACGAAGGAGACATGGATTGGGCGGCACCAGCATTAATAAATCCTTCGCCGGCCGCGCCATCGACGGGAAATTGCCGGGTCGGGGCGAGCGAGTTCACCCCGGTGAGGTCCCGTACCGTGTAGTTGTATTCCTCGTTGTTGAGTCGTCGCAGGATCACTGGTCCAGGATCACCGGCGCGGCGCCGGATCTCTCGTTCAATCACCTGGTTGGTCCAGTGGAGCAGGACCTGTTTTTGTTTTTCCGTGAGCTGGGGTTTGTCCTTGGGCGGCATCTCACCGTCCCGCAACATCTCGCTCACCTTGCGCCAGGCATTGAGATCATGTGCCACTTCCTTGATGGTCGAGAACCGTTGCAGGTCGAGCTCACCTTTCCGGGCCCTGGTACTGTGACAATCGAGGCAAAACTGTTTTACCAGGGGCAGGATCGTCTGCGGGTACTGGCGATCTAATGCCTGGTCGCTGGGCTTTTCCTGCGCAACCAGTAGCGAGGCACCAGTCAACAGGAAGACAGTAAGCAGCGGTGTTCGAATTTCGAGCATGGTTATGAGCAGTACCTGAATGTCAGGCGTACAGGTCACGAATCGGTTGACCGTGATCAATTTCCAGTCGTTTACGCCCTGGGATGGCCAATCGCCGGCCATCGAGTCCCATCAGGTCCAGGACCGTGGCGTGTAAATCGGTGACGTAATGTCCCGGTTCCAGGGCATGGAAACCGAGTTCATCGGTGGCGCCGTGGACATAGCCGGGCTTGAGACCAGCCCCTGCCAGCCAGACGGTGAACCCATGGGGATGGTGATCCCGTCCGTCCGTTCCTCCGCTGCGCTCTTCGATGGCAGGAGTGCGTCCAAACTCGGTACAGAAGACGACGAGTACATCGTCGAGCATGGCGCGTTGCTTAAGGTCCTTGATCAGTCCGGCAATTGGCTGATCCACCTTTTCACTCATCTGGGCATGTAACGATTTCAGTTTCTTGTGAGAATCCCATTGCCCGTAGGGAGTGGGATAGACCTGGATAAATCGCACGCCTCGTTCCGCCAGTCGACGAGCTGCCAGCAGCCGCTCTCCGGCAACCTTGGTAGTGGCGTTGTCCAGTCCGTATAGTTTTTGCGTCGCGGCAGTTTCCCGGCTCATTTCAATTGCCTCGGGGACGGCCGCCTGCATGCGATAGGCCAGCTCGTAGGAGCGAATTCGCGCCTTTAGATTCGGGTCATCGGGATACTCAACCTGGGCGAGTCCATTCAGTCGGTTGATCAGTTCGAATTCATTGCGTTGCTCGTCCGCCAGGATTCGTGGACCACGCTTGCCATAGGGAAGCGGGTTTTTCGGATCCAGTGCCAGGGGTACTCCTTCATGCTCCGGGCCCAGGTAGTTAGCCTCGAAACTCTTACGCGTATCGGCGCGGGTGGGGCCGCCAAGCACGACGAACTGGGGTAGGTTGTCGTTGATGCTGCCCAGTCCATACTTGACCCAGGAACCGATGCTTGGCTGTGTTTCATCCAGTTTATGACGCCCGGTATGAATCTGGTTTTCTGCTGCGTGATCGTTGTCCGTGGTCCACATGTTGCGAACGAATGTCAGGTCATCAACACAGGAAGCCAGGTGAGGCCACCAGTCGGTCACCTCGATCCCATTTTGGCCGTGTTTCTTGTGGCCCACCTGCATCGGAAAGATCGTGGCGTATTTGTCTCTTACTTTTTCGATTACACTTCGGGATCGCTCGTCGTGAAGCGGTGACTTGAACGGGTCGTTAAAGGGCGTTTGTTGAAACGTCTTGCCGGCATATTTATTGAGTGCAGGCTTTGGATCAAAGGTTTCCATCTGGCTGTAACCGCCGGAGAGGAAAACCCAGATAACCGTCTTGGCGCGTGGTGCATGGTGAGGTTTACCGGTCGGTGCCGACCAGGGCTGTTCCCCTCGTACGATGCCGTCTTGCTGCAATAGTGACCCCAGTGCCAGTCCCGTGAATCCCATGCCGACATCGGCCAGGAAGGTTCGACGGCGCGTTTGGCAGCAGCCTGTTGCGTGGGGAGTTTTTGATTTCATCCGTTTACCTGGAGTGGACCTGGTTGTCCCATGGAAACCTAGTGGATTGTAATAAAATCGTGATGACTGAACAAAGTGCGAACGAGACTTTCCCGGGACCGCCAGCGGGGGTCGGGAGACGGTCCACCCCCTGTTTTCTCAGCTTTTGGTGTCGTGTCGGCAGGTTGTTGAGAATAAAGTTTCCGCTGGCGTTCGAGAAATTCCAGGCACAGCGTCTGTTCTTTCATGGTCGGTCTCCTGGAAAGCACGACTTCGTATGCCGCAGTCACGAATGATTTGTCATCCACATCGGGTCGCAAGGTTTGCCCGATGTGTCGCGTCGCTCGCCGACTTTGTTCGATGGCGAATTGGCTGTTGACCAGTGCCAGGGATTGTTGTGGCATGACCGAGTTGTCTCGTCGATAACAGCCGTTGGGATCCGCCGCATTGAACAAGCCCAGCATGTTGATGCGTCCACCATCTTCCGGGTAGGTGCCGAAGTAGAGGCTGCGCCGCGGTACTTTCATGGCCTGGTCCGGTGCGACCTCTGGACCGCCCAGGGTGACATCCAGGTTGCCGCCCACGGCCAGGATGCTGTCCCTGACGACCTCTGCTTCCACGCGGCGATTGTCCATCCGCCAACCGTGACGGTTATCAGGATCGATTTCCAGGTTGTGTCGCGTAGCGGGAGTAATGGACGTCGTCATCTGGTAAAGGCGGCTGGTGACAATCAGGCGATGAATATGTTTCATGTCCCAGTCGTGTTCCATGAAATCCACGGCCAGCCAATCGAGTAGCTTCGGGTGGGTAGGAAGTTTGCCACCACGACCGAAGTCAAAAGTAGATTCCACGAATGGCTTGCCGAAATGACGCATCCAGATATGGTTGATGGCCACCCGGGCAGTCAAGGGATTGGATCGGTCGGTCAGCCAGTGGGCCAGGGCAGTGCGGCGTCCCGTGCTGGTGCGGGGATAGCTTGGGCCGAAACTCGTGTAGGCTGGCTTGGCAGCCGGGTTCTTTACCAGTTGACGGTTTTTATCAACAAGCTTGACTGCGCCAGCCAGCTGGGTTTGCAGCTTCTGGATGGCAGCCTGTCCCTTGGTGTCGGTGGCCTTGGTACTGACTTTGGCTTCCGCCAATTGCAGTTGCAGTGAAGCCAGCTGATGTCGTGATGTACTGAGAGCGAATGTGCGTTCAGCCGCACTGGCTTCTTTAATGGTTTGCTGCAAGCGTTCTGGTGCTGGCGTCTGCTGGAATTGCAGGCGATCGGCGGCCAGCCGAGCATCAATGGCGGATCGTTCATCCTGGGCGACTTGTTTTTCCAACTGTGCTAACTGTAGTGGCCGCTGCAAGCGTGCCAGTTCCAGTTGTTGCGATGCCAGCTGCTCGGACAGTTGTTGGATCTTGGGATCGGGTGCCGTCCCCTGGAAATGGCCAGCAATCGTTTCCACCGGGAGTGTTTTTTTCCAGACGGTCAACTCGTCGAGTAGGCCCTGGAAGCGAGCAGTCCCGTCCACGTCACCAATCACGAAACGATGGACAGCCGGTTGCTGCAAGCGTTTCCATGTTGGGATTTGCTTTGCCAGGGAGAAACGTTTCGATTGCAACTGGCGTTGCGATCCCAGGTGAGTCACGGTCAGGATTAGTTCATCCTGGCCGAGCTGAGCAGAAACCCCGTAGGTCTGTTTGGTATTGAGCAGCAGGGGTTTGTCTTCTGGACCGCCGCCCAGGAGATGCTGGTGACCCTCCTGGTCATAGAGCAGACAACGCAGTTCACTGCTTTGCTCGTTGATTCCACGCAGCAGTAAAATCCATTGTTGTTCTGAACCGACAATGACTTGCCGGTAATTCTTGCTGGTCTGACGCTGCTGGACCACGGCAGTCACGGTGAATCCAGGATTCTCATGGAGTGGCGCGATCGTTCCTTCCAGGTAAACAGGTTGGTTTGCCTGGTTGAAATCCAGGGCAGTCAGGTTGTCCGCCGGTTGGCCAAGCGCCTGCTTGATTTGGTTGTCCTGGGCTGTCTTTTGATCCAGTTTTTTCGCCAACCCGGTAGGCCCGGCATTGGTCCCTTGCAGGTGATACTTTTTTGACAGGTCACTGATGCCGGTTGCTGTGGTTTGATCGAGCGTCTCGAAATTCCAATGGCAGAGGGTTGCGGCCAGGTTGGCCACCGGCTTACCGGGTTCCGATTGCTGTTCTTTTAGCTCCGCAACGCGTTGGGTTAGCTGAGCCTGGGTTGCCTGGATTCGGGTATGGAGTTGTTCCACGGCTCCCTGGTCAACCTTGGCCAGGGATGCCAATTTCTTGTCGGCTGCGGCGATTGCCTTTTCCGTACGCGTTGCTTCCTGTTGCGCCACGAAAGGTTTGAGGCCCGGGTGGTATGCCACATTTGGCAAGGTGACCGGTGCAATGGTGATTGGTTTTCCACCCAGCGACTGGGGCATTCCTGGTGAGACCGGGGGGCGATCCTCGAACCGGTTCCGTTGATCGCCGAGGCGATACATATGGGTTTGGGCGTCCAGCGTGTGATCATAGATTCTTGCCATGCCGCTGGAGATGGGTTTTAACGAGCTGCCTGAACCTGGCTGGTAGCGAATGTACTTGGGCAAGGCTGGGCCCCCGGGAACCTGGTCATGTCGTAATTCGAGTGGTTCAAAGAAGGAACGAAAGCGAAAATAGTCTTCCTGGGAGATGGGATCGTACTTATGATCATGGCAAAGAGCGCAATTGAATCGGAGTCCCAGGAACGCCTTGCCGGTATGCTCCACGACATCACGCATCCAGGTATCATAATTCAGGGAGAACCAGCTGCGGACCAGGTAACCGGTGGCCACGATTCGATCGTCTTCTTCCGGATGAAGTTCGTCGGCGGCGATCATCTCGCGGATCATCTGGTCGTACCCTTTTCCATCGTTGAGAGATTCAATGATCCAGTCTCGCCAACGCCAGATATGTGGGTAGCTGTTTCGCACATCCCCAACGGCGCGGCGACCGTACCAATCGCTGTAGCGCCAGACGTCCATCCAGTGCCGACCCCAGCGTTGACCATACTGCGGACTCTCCAGAAGTTGGTTGACGATCTGCCGATAATGCTTGTCACTGGGGTCCGCGAGAAAAGCGAGCAATTGTTCGCGACCGGGAGGAAGCCCTGTCAAATCGATGTAGAGACGACGCAGCAGTTTCGCGGGTGCAGCTTGCCCGGAGGGAACCAGCTTGGCCGAGAAAAGCCGATCTCCGGCCAAACGGTCGAGCGGGTGTTTTTCCCAGCCGGGAAACCTGCTTTCAGGCAGGGGAACCTGGCGGGGCACGTTAAAGGCCCAGTGTTCTCTGGCACTTCTTTCCGGCAAATCGTTATCCGGAAAAGAGGCGCCCTGTTCGATCCAGGTTTTGATCAGTGCGATCTCGCCGGGTTTCAGGGGAATTCCCTGTTGGGGCATTTTCAAGTCTGCGTCCGTTTCCAGGATGCGCTGGAGCAACGAACTTTCCGCCGGTTTGCCGGGGACGATCGCCGGTCCCGACTCACCTCCCTTGAGGATCAGGCTGCCGGCGTCCAGTCGGAGTGTCGCGTTCTGCTTGAGGGTCCCGTGACAGGCAAAGCAGTGTTTCTTCAGCAGTGGCTTGACCTGGGTCACGTAATCGACCGGATCAGCAGCTGGCAGGGAGTGGGCGGCCAACAGCCAGCACAGACCGAGCAGCAGTGAGCAGACGCTTGATTGGCGAGGCCAGGCGATCATGGGGCGACCAAAATAAACGGGCGGATGATTGAGTCAAAGGTCCACGGTAGTTATTCTAACGGAAACATAAACGAGCGCCCATTTCTGGTGCTTGGAGAAGGAAAATTCCCATGCATTTTCACATCCTCTGTTGCCTGGTCATCCTTAGTGCCCCGGTAATGGCTGCTGATCCGACCTTGAAATTGCCCAGTACTCCCATCCGTGCTGGGCAGGGAATTGCCTTGCAAAAACTTGCGCCTGCGCTGTTGCAGCTCAAGAAACAGGATTTGACGATTGAGTTCTGGATCAGGCCGGACCCGTCGGCGATCGAGCGTAAGCGGATCCATTTCACATGTTTCTCTGATCGCCGTGGTTCCAACGTGAAAGTGATTTCGAGTGGAGCTAACCGGGGAGTTCCTTCTGTTTGCTGCCTGGGAAGTATCTTGAACGGGACGGCTGCCCTCCCGGCGGATCGCTGGAGTCATCTTGCTATCACGCTCGAGACGATGACCTTGAACAAGCGAGTGCGACTTTGGATTAATGGTCAACAGGTTGATGAGTCGTTGGTACTGGAGCCCTGGCCAGAAGGATTTTACTACGCTCGCATGTTTGATGATCCCTGGAACCAGGCACGATTTTTTAGTGGCGCGGCGGGACCCCTGCGTGTCTCCGGCACGATTCGCTACCGGGACAAGTTCCAACCGGTTGGCAACTGGCCGCGGGATGACCACGTGTTATTGCAACAGGCGGGAGATGATCTCAAGATCGACCAGTAATCTGCCTGGCATGGTGGTATGAGATGATTTATTTCCGAATTCAGCTTCCTGCATCTCACCTGGTGGTTATCATGAACGGCTGGTCGATTTCAATCGCTCGATGTTGAAACTCATGCAAAGGAACTACCATGCACGCACCGCGATCCCTGCAGTTCACCATCCTCAGTTCTTTCTTGCTGGTATCCCTCTTGATGGCACCTGTCATGGCGGCGGAAAGTCAGCAAGCCAGGTTGGACAAGAGCCTGCAGGCCTGGCAACTGGCCAAGAAAAAATGTGGCGGCAATTATTCCTACAAGGTGCGTTGGCAGAGCTTCGTAGGATTTGGCCATGAAACGATCGTGGTGGTCAAGGGTAACAAGGTCGTGGAGCGTCGTTACCACGAGTTCTCAGGACGCCCCGTCAAGAAAGCGCTTCCCATGTGGGTAGAAAAAGGTAAGGACGTAGGTTCGCATAAGAAAGGGACTGCAGCCAAGACGCTGGACCAGCTTTACCAGGAAGCTGATGCGGTGGTGAAGCGAAAGCTACCGCCTCACGAGCGTCGTTCCGTGCGAGTCAATGAGCAGGGGTTGCTGTTGGCATGTTACTGCAGGGATACCCGGATTGCGGACGATGCACCGCTGAAGGGTGTCAGCATCACCAGTATTGAACTGGGGACCGCGAAGTAGCGGTGGTTGATTATCGCTGCGGACTCTACAGCTTGGGACGCTGCCATTTCGGAATACCGCGTTCCTTGAGTTGCTTCTCGTAGCGCACGTCCTGGGGATGCTCGGCAGCATAGGGAGCCTTCTCGTTGACCATCAGGGGTACGGTCTTGGTCCACCAGCTGTCATAGGATTTCCTGAGACGCTGGACGACCTGCGGATGCTGGGCTGCTACGTCATTCTTTTCGTAAGGATCTGCCTGGATGTCGTAGAGCAGCTGGTTGTTGACCATTCGCCAGCGCTGGCTGCGGACGGCACAATTCTTGTACTGGCTCTGGTTGGGATCGGCCCCTTTTTCCCACCGTCCGACATGGACGAATAACTCGCGGTCCGGCCAGGCGGTTTTCGGGTTTTCCAGTAGTGGCAGCAGGGAGCGGCCGTCGATCTCCTGGATATTGCCTGGGATCGAGACGCCGGCGAGCTGGCAGAAAGTCTGAAACAGGTCAATGTGCGCGGTCAGTGCCGGGACATCCACGCTTTCTCCGAGTACGCCTTTCCAGCGCCAGAAGGCGGGGACGTGGGTACCACCTTCGAAGGGCGATCCTTTTCCGGTTTTAAAACCTGCGCTGAAGATCCGGTTGGCCTTACCATTCTTGCGGGCTCCCCGACCAGCCTGCCCGTTATCGGTCATGAAAATCACCAGCGTGTTGTCCCATAATTTCCACTGGTCCAGTTTTTTCATCAGCAGGCCCATGTTGTCATCGATGTTTTTGATCATTCCATAGCGGCCCTGGGTCTTTTCGTCCCAGCCCTGTTGTTGGAAAGGTGTCTTGTACTTTTCCGGGGCGATCATCGGGCCGTGTGGCGCGTTGGTACTGATGTAGGCAAAGAATGGTTTTTCCGCTTGCTGCTGTTTCCGGATCCAACCGAGGGCGGCCTGGAAAAAGACGTCGGTGCAAAAGCCCTCGGTCTTGACGATCGTGTCGTTATGTAACGCAACGATATCAAAGTAGCGAGTATCCCTATTTCGATTGGGGGGGAAGTCAGCACAGCTTCCCGGGTAGCCTTGCCCGATTCCTCCTGCTCCATGGATAAAGACCTCGCTAAATCCCCGGTTGTAGGGCTGATAGGCGTCCTCGTCCCCCAGGTGCCACTTGCCGAAAATGCCGGTTGCGTATCCTGACTTGTGCAGCAGCGTGGGAAAGGTCGTGGTGGAAAGAGCCATCCGTTCCCTTTCCTTGATCGTGTGGGTAACACCGTTACGAAATTCGTGACGTCCGCTCATGATGGCCGACCGGGTCGGGGCACAGGTCGGACTGACGTGGAAATCAGTGAACCGCGTCGAGAGCTTGTAGAGCTGATCGATATGCGGGGTTTGCAGATCCTTGTTTCCCATGCAGGAAAGATCCCCGAGGCCCTGGTCGTCGGTCATCACCAGGATAATGTTCGGTCGCTTTCCTTTTAACGAGGCAGCCGAAGCCTGGGAAAGGGGTACCATGCAGGCGAGAAGCAGCATCCAGGTCAGTTGATTCTTCATCAGGGATCCTTGGGGTTAGGGTTCTTGTTCTTGATCCAGGTGAGATCGGGCCACCAGGGTGTGTCGTTGGCAACAGCCGGTCCGGCAGTGGTCCGCCCACGTGTCACGATCTCGGTGATTTTCCTGGTTAGTTCCGTGGCGATCTCTGGGTGTTGTTCCAGGATATTCCTGGATTCCGCCGGGTCATTGGCCAGGTTGTATAACTCGCGGCCTTCTTTGCGGGTTTCCATCACCAGTTTCCAGTTACCGGAGCGGACGGCATAACGTCCTTGCATGGCATGGTGGATCATGGGTGGACGTGCTGGTTGCGGTTTTTGCCCGGTGAGGACATTCAGGAAACTGACACTGTCTTCCCCGGCGTCCACTGGCAGCTTCATCTTTGTCAGTTCGGCGCAGGTTGCCAGGATGTCCGTCTGGCAGACAGGCTGGTTCCAGGTGCGCCCCGCTTTCACCTGGGCAGGCCAACGAATGATGAACGGTACGCGATGGCCTCCCTCGTAGACGGATCGTTTTCCCTCGCGATAAATCCCGTTGCTTTGGTGCTGGAATCTTGTGGCACGTTCTGACCAGGTTTTTTCCGGGCCGTTGTCACTGGTGAAAATCACCAGCGTGTTCTGGCTTAGCCTGGCCTGGTCCAGGTAGTCCAGGATACGTCCCACGTGGTAGTCGGTCTCGATCATGAATTCGCCGTAGGCACCTGCCTTTCCCTGGCCGCGAAATTGTTCCAGGGGTATCACGGGTTTATGGGGGGAGGTCAGGGGTAGATAGAGAAAGAAAGGTTGATCGTGGTTTTCCTGGTGATCTTTCAACCACTTGAGTGCCTCGTCAGTGAAGCGAGTCAGGCAGGTGCTGTCGATAAAGTCAGGTGCGACTTCCAGGTCCCTGGGCATCGTAGGCTTTGACTGATAGGGAGGCTTGATACGGTAGTCGGAAATCGCGATCTTGTTGGGCTTCTTGCGAGTGAACAAGGTGGGTGGCGTGATGGGAAACCGCCCGTCGAACCAGGCGAGTACCCCGTAGTTCATCGAGGCGGGGATCCCCCAGAAATAATCGAATCCCTTGTCCAGCGGCATGTCTCGCGTTGGCTTGGTCCAGTCTCGTTGGCGGTACGTTCCTGGGAAATCCATTCCCAGGTGCCACTTGCCAACCATGGCGGTTCGATAGCCTTGCTTGCGCAGCACCGAGGCAATCGTCAAACGGTCGTTGGGAATCAAGCAAGTTCGTTCGGCGCCGAAAACACCGCGCTTGAGTTCCGTTCGCCAACTGTAACGACCCGTGAGCAGGCCATATCGGGAGGGAGTGCAAACCGTGTCGGAGCAATGTCCGTCGGTGAAGGTGAGGCCTTCCCGGGCGAGGCGGTCAATATTTGGTGTCTGGAACTTTGCCCTGGCATTGAGGCAACTGGCATCTCCGTATCCCTGGTCATCGGTATAGATGATGATGATAGAAGGTTTGCTATCGGCCAGGAGTAAGGGAGTTGTTATTCCCAGGGCAGCGACCAGCAGCAGGATTTTCAGAGCGTGGTGAGTAAGTGTTTGCATGATTTACCATTTTGTGTAGCGGGGCAGGCGGCTGCAAGAGGCCAGTGTTTTCCTAGGCCAGTTCCCGGGGAATCCAGAAATCTCGCAGGGTGGCTGTGTCGGCCTGGGCTAAATCCTGCCAGGAGTCCAGTTCCCACTGGACATGCGCCAGTGCCGCGGTGGGCATGGTGGTTGGTTGCCCGGTTAGACGGGAGACCAGGTCTTCGAGCCCGGGATTGTGCCCGATGAGTAAGACTCGCTGCTTTTCATCGGGCATGGCCTGGAGCAGGTCCAGGTAGACCTGGGGTGGCGCCAGGTAGAGATTATCGTCGTAGAGAATTTCGCCAGCAAACTGGCTGGTCACAGCGACGGCCTCCGCAGTTTCGCGGGCTCGTTGCGCCGTGGAAGAGACAATCGTATCGGGAGTCAGTTGTTCCCGCAGGATCAGTTCTCCCATACGGGGTGCGTCCCGTTGGCCTCGTTCGTTTAGTGTGCGTTCATGGTCAGGTTGATGCATGTTGTCCCAGCTGGACTTGGCATGGCGGAGAATGAGGGCGGTTTTCATGATAGCGAGAGTACCGAGGAGATCTGGTTAGCGGCTGTTTTCCGCAGCCCGGTAGGGTTCGAAATGGGCCGTTCGTGATTGTTCCACTTGCCGGACCTGTTCCACTGATTCTGCGAACAGCGTGGCCTGGGCTCGCACGGGCGAGCCACTGTCAGCTGGTTTCTGGTAGCTGCCATCGGCGATTAATTCTCTTCCCTTCACATTATCGGACATACAGATGTCGAGTACCCTGGACAAGCGTGCCTTGGCCACGGGGTGTTCGACGGGAACCAATAGTTCCACGCGACGGTCCAGGTTGCGACACATCCAGTCAGCACTGGAGATCGTGATCACGGGATCACCGCCGTTGGCAAACTCGTAGATCCGGGCATGCTCGAGGTATCGATCGACGATACTGATGACGCGGATATTATCACTGATACCAGGGATTCCGGGACGCAGGCAGCAGATTCCCCGGACATTGAGTTCAATCGTGACTCCTTTTTGCGAGGCGACATAGAGCGCCTCGATGATCTTCTTGTCGAGCAACGAGTTCATCTTGGCGCGAATATGTCCTTGCTTGCCGTTTGCCTGTTGTTGGATTTCATTGTCAATCGCTTCGATGAAGAACTGGCGCAGGTTCACCGGGGAGGCTGCCAGTTTCTGGAAACTATCGAGCATGCTAAAGCCACTAATGGCATTGAACAGGCTGGAGGTGTCTTGGCCCAGGACGGGATCTGTCGTCAGGTAACTGATGTCGGTGTACAGTCGAGCGGTCGACTCGTTGTAATTACCGGTGCCGAAGTGCATGTATCGGCGGATGCCCTGGGGTTCACGCCGCGTGACGATACAGACCTTGCTGTGGGTTTTCAAACCCTTCACGCCGTAGATGACCTGGACGCCAGACTTTTCCAGGCTACGAGCCCATTCAATATTACGAGCCTCGTCGAAACGGGCCTTGAGCTCAAGCAACGCAGTTACATATTTTCCGTTCCTGGCTGCCCGGGCCAGGGCATGAATGATCGAACTGTTGCTGCTGGTTCGGTAAAGCGTTTGCTTGATGGAGAGTACATCAGGATCATCAGCCGCTTCCTCGATGAATCGAACCACGGGTTCGTAGCTATCGAAGGGGTGGTACAGCAAGATGTCCTGTTTCGCGATCTGGGGAAAAATGCTTTCCGAGAGATCGATTTGAGGATTGTCCTGGGGTGGCCAGGGATCATCCTTGAGGTCATCGAATCCCTGGATTTGTGCCAGTTGCATCCAGTCGGTCAGGGCCAGGGGACCCTGGATACGAAAGATGCAGGTGTCACTCACATCAAAAAAATCTGCCAGGATGGCAACCATGGTTTCCGTGGCCTGGTGATCGATCTCGAGGCGTGCACAGGCACTTTCCTTGCGGGCGTCGATAATCTCTTCCATTTGCGAGAGGAGATCATGGGCGAGGTCTTCGCGGACACTCAGATCGGCATTCCGCATGATACGGAAAGGTACACATTCAATGACCTGCTGGTTGGGGAAAAACTCGCTTACGAAGTGTTGCGCCACGTCTTCACTGAGAATGTACTCGTAGCCCTGCTGGCTGGGCAGCACGATAAACCGTGGAATGGGTCGTGACAGGGGAATGATTGCCCACCGTTCGGGGGATTCATTGTCATCGGACTGGATGCGCACGGCCAGGTGAATCGTGCTTTCGGGAAGCAGTGGATAAATGGTCTCGCTGGAAATACCCATGGGGGTCGCAATGGCAAAGATTTCATTGCGAAACAGGTTTTCCAGGTAGTTGTGTTGTTCAGGCTCCAGGGATTCGAAATTGCGGCGAGTGACTTCCCGCTGGCTGAGGGCCGGTTCGAGGTCTTGCAGCAGCAACTGGTACTGATCACTCAGCATTTGCTCACAGCGGGCGACAATGGCGACCAGTTGTTCGTGAGGTGTCATCCCGGCGTGATCCTTGGGATGGCTTCCTTCCTGTAATAGCATCTGCAAGCCACCCACGCGAACCTGGAAGAATTCGTCCAGGTTCGACGCTGAGATTGCCAGGAACTTGACGCGTTCCAGCAGTGGTACCTGGGGCGAACGTCCTTCGTCGAGCACACGCTGGTTGAATTCCAGCCAGCTGAGCTCACGGTTGATGAAATGTTGGTTATCGATGTGCATGATTAATCAAGGGTTTGGATCTTGTGTGCGGCCCAGGAGGCGGCTCCCATGACCGTGGCGTAATTACCCAGCTTCGCGGCAGCTACCCGGAAATCTTTACGGTAAATGGACAGGACGTGCTTGTTGACTTCATTCCGGATGTTTTTCACGAACAGGCGTGGCATGGCTTCGACCAGTCCTCCTCCCAGGATGATCACTTCCGGAACCAGCAGGTTGATGTAATTGGCGATCACGACTCCCATGTGCTTGCAGGCATTCAGGATGATGTCCTCGATCACCTGGTCTCCGTTTTCAATGGCTGCTGCCAGGACACCGCTACGGATATCTTTCACATGAGTTCCCGTTTTACTGGCCAGGTAAGGTGCCTGGCCTCGGTAACAGGCATTTGCTGCGGCCGCTGCAATCGCCAGGCGACTGGCCACGGTTTCCAGACATCCGTTGTTGCCGCATCCACAGGGCAAACCGTTGTCTACGACATGGACATGCCCGATCTCCATGGCCGTGATCCCCGGGCCGTGGACAATGGATCCTTGGACGACGGCGCCTCCACCGATTCCTGTTCCGGGGAAAACTCCCAGGACATTCTCGGCACCGGTCGCAGCTCCAAATCGGTGTTCCGCATAGACACCGGCATCCACATCATTGAGCAGGTAAACAGGACAGTCAAAATGTTCTCGAATGATTTCTCCCAGGGGAACGTCCTTCCAACTCAGGTTCACGCATTCGCGAACCAGGCCGGTCTTCATGTCGACAAATCCAGGGCAGCCGATACCGATGCCAGTAATTGTCTCGGTGGCGACTTCCGATTTTTCGAGCGACTGCCTGATAGATCGAATCAATCGCTCGATGACAACCTCGGAGCCGCGCTCGGCCTGGGTTCGCAGGCGCTTGGAACCCATGTGCTGGAATTGCCGATCGTAGACAGCACTGAGGATTTTCGTCCCGCCAAGGTCGACCCCGACCCAGTGCTGGTCTTGTTGCTGCTTATTCATGTTCTTCCGACTCGTGGATTGCCACAAGGTGCTGATTGCCAGGTGATGTTGCCAGGTGATGGCTTCACACTATCCAAGTTACTTGTTTTCTTGCTTGAGCGTTATGAGGGGAACACCTTGAATTAATAAATTTTTAACATTCGCGGGAGGTAAACGATATCGCTGTGCATTGTCCGAACAGGGCAGGGCCGTGTAGAGCTTGCTTGGTGTGCAGAAAGGCAGGGATGGTTTAAGGTGGTCGTTACGGATGGTCAGAGGAATAACTCATGTGAAGGAGATTCTAGCGCATGACACGAAAAGGGTTGAGCCTGTTCCTATTGCTGCTGGTCCCCAGGTTTGGGATGGCAGCTGAGGAAGTTCGCGTGGAGAAAGATGTTAGCTATCTCGGTGCCGATCGTCCGGAGAAGCTGGATCTTTACTTTCCCCCGGGACATTTACCCACGGGGCGAGCGCCGGCGATCGTGATTATTCACGGGGGTGGTTGGACTGGTGGCGACAAGGCGCGGGGCCGGGAATTAAATATCGGTACGACCCTGGCCCGGGCTGGTTACGTTTGTGCCAGCATCAATTATCTGCTGGGCGAGGCGCCCAAGAGTGCGACATTTGCCGCGAAACTTGCTTCCGGCTGGCCAGCTAATTTGCGTGATTGTCGGACGGCGGTTCGTTTCCTCCGGGCACGTGCTGCGGATTATGGAATCCAGCCAGATCGCATCGGGGTGATCGGCGGTTCTGCGGGTGGTCACCTGACGGCCATGGTGGGGTATTGCGACGAAGAGATCGTGCAGGATCCGAATCGCCTGTATCCGAAATTCTCTTCTCGTGTCCAGGCAGTGGTTCCGTTGTACGGACCACAGGACCTGGTGTTTCGAGCCAAGAAGAGAAAGCTGGGAAGTGATTCGCAGTTGTTGAAATTCTGTCGCCTGGTTTCTCCCGTGACGCATTTGACCGTGGATGACCCACCCACCTTGATACTTCATGGGACGCGGGATACGACGGTCCATATCGAGCAATCCGAGGCGTTGGCCACGGCCTGTCGCAGGACGGGGATCGAGTTCCAGTACCGGGTGGTCAAGGATGCACCCCATTCGTTTCACCTGCAGCCGAAAGGGCATGATCTGCGTCCCCTGGTAACCCATTTTTTCGATCGACACCTGAAGGGAAAGCCCCGTGTCGTGGCCAGGGAACTGCGTCGTGAACGATTGCAGGTTGAGAATCGCCCGGGGTTCATCATTTGGCCCACGAAACCGCGCCCGGGTCCAACTCCCTGGGTATTTTATGCCCCTACCCTGGGAGAAGGTTTACCGGGGACCGCTGAGGCCTGGATGTTTCGCCAGTTCCTGGATGCAGGCATTGCCGTGGCCGGAATTGACGTGGGAGAGTCGTATGGAAGTCCTGAGGGTCGCCGGCTGTACGACCGTTTTCACGGACACCTGACAGGTCAGTATGGTTTCTCTGGCAAAGCCTGCTTATTGGCACGCAGCCGGGGAGGATTGATGCTGTATGCCTGGGCCGCTGCGCACCCGGAGAAAGTGCAATGTGCAACAGGAATTTATCCGGTCTGTAATATTGCCAGTTACCCGGGTGTGGCCCGGGCCGCTGGAGCCTATGGCAAAACGGCAGCCGAGTTGACCGCGGTCCTGGAAAAGCACAACCCGGTCGATCGCTTACAACCGCTGGCGCAGGCCGGAGTACCCATTTACCATATTCATGGGGATGTGGACCGGGTGGTTCCGCTGGAGAAGAACACGCAGTTACTGGCAACGCGTTATCGTCAACTGGGCGGGAAAGTGTCGGTGTTCGTGGCCAAGGGACAGGGACACAACATGTGGGCCGGTTTTTTTCAGCATCAGCCGCTGGTCGATTTCATTCTTGGCCAGGCTCAACCGTTACCAGGCGGGTCCCGCAAGTAGGTTCCGGCGAGGAAACACGGAAAAAATCTCGCCTGCGTTTTGACGCGGTTGTTTCATTCGCTACCATGAACGTTCCGTTCAATGGTACTTTGCTTCACTCGAGGGTACATCCATGAATTTTCATAACGTAACGCGACGTCATTTCCTGCAGGGTACTGCTGCCCTGGCTGCTTCTTCTCCTTTCCTGGCGTCTGCCGCCGAGGCATCAAGTGGGTTGCAGGGGCGCCTCTACAAGACACTGAAAATTGGCATGGTCGGCGTGAAAGGAAGCTTGACGGACAAGTTCAAGGCTGCCAAGGCTGCTGGCTTTGGTGCGATCGAGATGAATGCACCGGGAATGAACGTGGCCGCGACGAAAGAGGCCATTGCTGGTAGTGGCTTACCGGTCGATGGTACGGTCTGCTCATCGCACTGGCAGATTCGGCATACGGATGCAGATCCGGAGAAACGAAAAGTTGCCCTGGAACATCTCAAGACAGCCCTGCGTGATACCCGTGCTGTTGGTGGACACACGGTCCTGCTGGTCGTGGGTCATGGTCGTGATGGTGATGAGAAAGAAATCTGGGATCGCAGCGTGGAAAATATTGCCAAGGCGGTACCACTGGCCGCTGAACTGGGAGTGGCGATCGTGATTGAAAACGTCTGGAATCAATTCTGCTATGACCACGGTGGCAAGGCAGACCAGACGGCGGAAAAGTACTCTCGTTACGTCGACGAGTTCCAGTCACCCTGGGTGGGAATGCAGTTTGATATTGGCAATCACTGGAAGTATGGCAGCATGGGCGATTGGATCCGTCATCTTGGCAAGCGCATCATCAAGCTGGATGCCAAGGGATTTTCTCGCGCCCAAAACAAGTTCACCAAGATTGGCGAAGGTGATCTTGATTGGAAAGATGTTTCCAAGGCATTGCGGGAGATCAACTATTTTGGCTGGTGTGCTGCGGAAGTAGGTGGCGGCGATGCCAAGCGATTGAAGGAAGTTTCCGACAACATGGATCGTGTATTCGGACTTAAGTCCTGACGAAGATTGCCAGGACGCCTTTTCCTCTCGCAGGAGCATGTCGATGACCTCCACCCCCGGTGGCGATACGGCCCCTGGCATCCCGCTGGAAAAATCCTCTTCCCTCTGTGAACGCGCTCGTCGCGTGCTGGCTGGTGGAACCGGACATGATCTCAGGCATGCCCAACCTGTACCGGTCTATGCGGTGCGGGGATTCGGCGGTCGCAAGTGGGACGCCGACGGAAACGAGTACATCGATTTCCTCATGGGTAATGGGGCACTCATGCTCGGGCATGCGTATCCCGATATCGTGGAGGCGATCCAGGATGCTGCCACGGAAGGAACTCATTTTGGTAATGACCATCCGCGTCATTTGCAATGGGCAGAACTGGTTCAGCAACTGGTGCCGTCCGCTGAACGCGTTCGTTTCGTGAATTCAGGTACCGAGGCTACCCTGCTGGCCATGCGATTGGCCCGGGCTTTCCAGGAACGTAACAAGATCCTTCGGTTTGATGGCCACTTCCATGGCTGGCATGATGACGTGGTACACGGTTTTCAACCACCGTTTGACCAGCCCGGATCACTGGGAACACCGGAGCAGACGCAGGCTGGCATGGTGCGATTGCCTGATGGAGACCTGGCCCTGGTGGAGCAAGCCCTGGAAACCGACCCGGACATTGCCGGTATGATCGTGGAGCCGACCGGTGCCTCCTGGGGCCGCGTCCCCCTGGAAGCTGATTTTCTGCGAGGCCTGCGGGAACTGGCCGATCGGTTTTCCGTGCTGCTTATTTTTGATGAAGTGATCAGTGGTTTTCGTTACAGTCCTGGTGGTATTCAGCAAAAAATTAATGTCACTCCTGACCTGACGACACTGGCAAAAATCGTGGCTGGTGGCATGCCAGGTGGCGTGGTCGTGGGACGTGCTGACATCATGCAGTTGTTTGATGTTACCGAGGACGCTCATCACAATCGTTTTGGACGTGTCACGCACTATGGCACCTACAATGCCTCTCCGCTCTCTGCAGCAGCGGGGATCGTGGCCTTGCAGAACCTGGCGGATGGGACAGCCATTGCCCATGCGGATCTGATGGCAGAAAAATTACGAACGGCCTGGGATGATGTGCTGGACCGCCATCGCCTGGCGGCCTATGTCTACGGAGAGGCATCGACCTTCCATGTTTACTTTGAAACGGATCCGCAACGAATCGGGGCAGCACGGGAGCGAGCAGAACTGGCCACGTCCGAGCCCCTGCGACTAAAAGGTATGCCGGCTGACCTGGTGGGTCATTACCAGCGGCACCTGCGTCAACGCGGAGTGGACCTGATGAGTTCTACCGGTGGTGTGCTGTCCGCAGCGCATGGAAATCATGATATCGAGGCGGCCACGAATATTTTTGAAGAGGTCGTGTTGGCCTTGCTGCAGTCAGGACACATTTTCCAGGTTAAAACAACGACATGATGGCAAAGAGTTACCTGGCATGCGTCGGATTCGCTTACCTGCTGTTGGCTGCCTGGTGCATTGCCTTGCCAGCGACCACTGCCGCGTCCGTGGGTTTTGAACTACAACCGGGATCGGGCCAGTCAGAGTACCTCGTTGTTTACGGTGGACTGCAACTGGGCCTGGGCGGTTTTTTTCTCTGGTCCGTTTTCTGGAAGCCGGAAACCGTGCTCGTGGCGATCGTTTCCTGTATCTGGATCCATGGTGCGATTGTCTTCTTCCGTACGATCAGCCTGTTCCTGTACCGTGAACTGGGTGGAACCACCTTGATCCTGGCAGTCGTGGAGTGGGTGATTTTACTGGCGGCAGCAGGCGTGTGGTTTCGTAGCAGGGGCAGCGACCCGTCGGCTTAATCGCGGAGCTTGGTGCCACGGATGATGGTGCCGTTTTGATTCTTGCCGTAGTAAGAAGTGGCCTTCGCATCTAATTGCACGTTGTCGACCCAGGCACCATCCGGCGCCTTGGGATCCAGCCACCTGAGTTGTAGCTGCTGCTCCTTGCGTTTCCAGAAAGACTTGCCGGCGGTTCCCGAGATCTGCCCCGAGACCTCGAAGTAAATATCGTACTGGTCGCGGTCGTTGACCACGTGTTTCCAGCGTCCCACCAGTGGCGGCAGTGATTTTTGATTGCGGGCAGCCGCTTCTGCATCGCTGAGTGGGTTGCCTACCTGGGGCCACCCGGCTGCATTCCAGGTGACAGGACGCACCTGCAGGATCCTGCCCTTGCGTACCTGGTTGGCGTCGTAGGTATGGTGAACCACGAAGTCCCCCTGCCTGGTTTGCAGGAAGCTGTTGTGACCGGGGCCTCGCCAGCGGACGTCGCTGGCCAGCATCACGGTGCCACCGCCATCGAGCATGGGACGTTGATCCTGGTCGGTGAACGGTCCCAGGGGTTTCTTGCTGCGACCGATGACGACCTTGTAGGAGCTGTCCGTACCGGCGCAGCAAAAATCCCAGGAAGCCATCAGGTAGTAATAGCCCTTGCGCTTGATGACGAAAGGTGCCTCGATGTCCGGGGTATCACCACGTGGTGAGCGCCTGGCCAGTGCCGTGTTCGGGGGCTGCGAGGAAGGTGGCTTGCCGGTGCGTCGGTTGATCTCGACTCCCTTGATGCCGGTCCAGTAGGAACCCCAGTAGAGGTAGGCCTTGCCATCGTCATCCGCGAACATGGCAGGATCGATGGCGTTGTAGTCACTTCGTTCCGGTAGCGATTCCAGGACCAGTCCGCGATCTTCCCAGCGATACCTGGGATTGGAGGGATCCAGGGTTTGATTGACCGCCAGTCCGATGACCGATCGTTGGCTGCCGAACGTGGAGACGCTGTAGTAGAGGTAGTAGCGACCATCCATGTACTGGATGTCAGGAGCCCAGATTCCGTCACATCCGGGGATCGCTTGCTCGGACCAGGCTGGCACATGCCGTTCAAAAACACGTCCGATCCGTTTCCAATTGCGGAGGTCCTTGCTGTGCCAGATGACCACGCCATGACCGGTGGCGTAGACGTAGTATCCGCTGCCGTCGCGTGCCTCGATGGCTGCCGGGTCAGGCACACCGGCCCGCAGCGATTCCAGGGCAGTGGGGTTGAAATCACCCTCCTCGGCGTGGACCAGGTTGCAGCTGGCCCAGGCACTGGCGGCCAGGCTCGTGGTTAGGAAGGTGCGCCGTTTCACGCTCAGGTTCCTTTAATGCTTGTGCTTATGGCCACCTTCGAACAGCTTGTGTTTCATGTCACCGCGGGCATACACGTAGGCCAGTAGATCGAGAATTTCTTCTCGGCTAAGCTTGTTCGCCAGGCCCTTGGGCATGGTCGATACCGGCGATTTCTTACGGGCGTCGATCTCCGATTTTTTCAACACCGTGGGTGCTGCCTTGGCCAGCGGATTGATAATGACCTTCACCGTGGTGGCCGTTTCTTCCACGATCAATCCCGTGATCGTTTTCCCGGAATCAAGCAGGAAGACAGTGGTCTGGAACTTGTCATCGATCTCCTTGTCCGGCTCCAGCAGCGACCGTAGCAAGTGCTCGGGATTGTGTTTCTTGGCATCCAGCTTGGTCAGGTCAGGTCCGTACTGTTGTCCCTCGTTATTGATACGATGGCAGGCCACGCAACTGGCGACCTTGAACAGTTCCTTGCCCACCTCGTAAGAGCGTCCCATGGGCAGCGGTTTGACCGCTGCAACCAGTTCAGAGAATTTCCAATCCTGTCCGCGGGTGTTGAACTTCAACAGTTCATCTTTCAAGGGCAGCGGATGAGCGGCCAGGTAGGCCGTCGGATTGGCCTGGTAGGCGGCCAGGTCGGCGACCACGTAGAGTGCTCCGTACATGCGGCGCCAATGTCCCGGGTAGGTGCAGACATAGGGGTAAATACCGGGGGTCTTGGGAGCCTCGAAGCTGAGTGCCTGGTTTTCACCCGGTTGCAGTAACCGGCTGGCCAGCAGGATCTTGTCGGAGCGGGGGACGTACTGTCGGTCCATGGCATCCGGATCGCGGGCGGTTGCTTCTGCTAACAGGCCAATTTCTTCCAGGGCACCGGGGAGGGTAATGGCAAAGTTATGCGGCATGTTGTCCGTATTGGAAACACGGAACTCGACCGGTTTCCCGGCCTGGATGGCCAGGCGTTCCTTGTCGTAAATCATACGGTGTGGCACCGTACCGACGGCAATCACGCGTACATCCAGGTTCTTCAGTCGATCCTGGATGGTCTTGGCCTGGTCGGCAGGTAACCTGCCTGCCAGGGAATTGGCCAGGGCAATCGCATTCATCGCTGCGTCACTGGTGCGATAGCTGGCGGGCATTCCACTGAGGAACCCGATGAGGTTGTCCGCCAGGGGGCGAATTTCTTTCTTGGGCCAGTGTTGCGCGGGAATACTTTTCAGGACTCGAATGGCTGCCACACGGCTCTTGCCTGCCTTGACCAGCGAGGCCAGGTCCGTGAACTTGTCGGCCTCGTGTCCGGGGATGGTCCCCAGGGTTGCAATGGCAACGTCATGCAGGGTTTCCCCACCACTGATGGAAAGTCGATTAGCGGCAATTTTTTGTTTCTTCAATCCCGGTCCGCTCCAGTTCACTGAGAGTCCATCACCCCCGCCGCTGTCAAAGTAGGTGACCATGATCGTATGGGATCCGGCCGTGAGATTAAGGGATCCACTTCGTTCCTGGGGAGCATGATTGCCATCATTGTTGACGACCAGTTTCTTGTCGATGTAAAGTCGTGAACCATCATCGGAGTTGGTGAAAAAAGTGTACTTGCCGGAACGAGGTACCAGCAGGGATCCTGTGAACCGCAGGGCGAATCGATCCGCCTGCTTGCGCTGAGGAACGTTCATTACGATTTCCGGTACGATGCCACTGGACGTCGGTTTTACCTTGGCCATGGTTTCGCGAGCTGCATTGGCGGGATTGGGGTAGAAGTAATCAACCCGGATGCCACGTTGCTGCAGGCTGGATCCACCTCCCTCGGCTTTCATGTTGGTGGGCAGGTCGAAGATCAACGGACGGACCTTGGAGTAGAGCGTTCCACGTAGTTTCCCATCACGAATCTGGGGAACCGCAGCCAGGAAGTCACGCAGGTTTTCCTTGCTGGTGGTGGCGGCCAGGTAAGCGTCGTCGCCAGAGCCCGTGGCCGCGATCCAGGCGGCATAGCCGATTTGCTTCAGTTGAGCGTCCTTGGCTTTCGTGGCCAGGTTTTCCAGTTGGCCCTGGATCCCCTGCAACCGTTCCGCAGGCTGCTGGACCAGCAGTCGCGCAAATCCTGCCAGGTTCCCCTGGTCTTTCTGGGAATCCAGCTCGATGATTAACGTGAGTAACAGGTTCAGATCGTTGGTCTTCAGGATCTTGGCCAGCCCTGCCAGGGCATCCTGGAGTTGGCTGGAATTGGCCTGCTTACGACTCAGGATGGCCCGGTAAACTGCCTCGGTTTTGTCCAGCTTCAGCAGGTCCGCGACGCTGGCATTGCGAAGCACGTAGGCCTGGGCGGCGAGCGATAGCTTGGCACCAGACTTCACAGCATCCTGGACCACCTGGTCCACGTTGATCTGGCTGCGTGCATAGTTGAGTACCGTAGTCAGCTCGGCATCGACAGGACGCGTGGCGACCTCGAAGATGACCTCGGCCGCGGTCAAACCCTTGAACGCAACAGCTGCCTTGGCAGCTTCCGCTCGTACCAGTGCTTCATCGTCACGTGCGGCCGCCAGCAGGGTAGCTTCCCAGTCGTTGACCTTACCACCCCAGTGTCCGAGGGTACGAATGGTTGCGGCTCGCACACGCGGCTCGGCAACATTGCGGTAGATTCTTTGTAAGAGCTGCATGTTGGGTACCCGGTGTTCTTCAAACACCCAGAGGCATTCCAGCAGTGCCTGGGCCTGGATGGCATCCTCGGGATCCAACTGGCTTGCCCACTGGGCGACCTGTGGCATCGTGGTCTTGGTATCGCGTCCACTCAGTTCGAGTCGTGCCCGGTAGCGAACACTGTTAACCTTGCTGAGGAAGGCCGGCAACACGCTGGTCACGGGCTGTCCTTTCATCTTCATCGGTTTGACCAGGGGGCGTCCCTTGTAGGTGACCCGATAGATACGGCCATGTGCGTGATCTCGGTTAGGATCGCGCATGTTGTGTTGCATGTGGCCGATGAGTGCATTGGCCCAGTCCGAAACGTACAGGGCGCCATCGCCGCCGACCTCGATGTCGGTAGGACGGAAATTAGGATCGGAGGAAACCAGGATGGGTTCGACTTCCTCGGCCGTGATTTCGGCACCGTTGAACTTGACCTCGTGCTGCAGTACTCCCAGGAATCCGATGCAGTTACAGATCAGGAAGTTGCCGTTATTCTTTTCCGGGAACTGGGTGCTGGAGAGAATCCCGGTAGCGGCCACGGGACGCACGCGTTTCTTGAACCATTGGCGATTGCCGATTCCCTTGCCAATATTGACGTAGGACCCGGTACCGCTGGTACCGTCGTTGGCGAACTGGAAACCCCATTGATCGAAGACATCGCCGTGCGGGTTGGGTCCGATCGGGAAATGAAAGCTCATTTCAAAGGTGCGTGGGTCGAACCGGTGAACACCGGACTTGGTCGAGCGATAGGTCTTGGTGGGTGTTTCCATGTTGGCCACATTGAAGATGCCACGGGACCAGTACAGTCCACCGTCGGGTCCAATCACGAAGGCATTGGCCGAGTGATGCGTATCGGCACTGGAAAGACCCTGGAGCATACGGATTTTCACGTCCGCCTTGTCATCTCCATCGGTATCCTTGAGGAACCAAATTTCGGGGGGGGCTGCCACCAGTACGCCACCGCCCCAGAATTCGAAGCCGGTAATACTATTGAGCTTGTCGGCGAAAATGACACACTTGTCGGCGACACCATCCCGGTTTTCATCCGGCAGGCAGAGAATGCGGTCGGTTCGTGGTTCGGTGGGATTCCAGTGAGGGTAGGAGGGCCACACGGAGGCAAACAGGCGTCCGTCCGTATCAACGGCCATCTGGACCGGGTTGATCAACTCGGGAAACATTTCCTCGGAGGCAAACAGGTTGACCTGCATTCCCTCGGCCACCTTCATCTTGTCGATCGCTTCCTTGCCACCGAAGTAGGAATAGCTGCCATCAGCTAACTTACCCGGTCGGTTGGTTTTCACCTTCAGCAACGAGGGGAGATTGTCGTCGGTAACCGTCAGGTCACCACCCTGGGCCGCTGCCCAGACACGGGTGTCACGATTGGCGGTCATGGCATCAAAGATTTCCATTTCACGCTGCATGACATCATAGTTGGATTGTCCAAACCAGCTGAGCTTGGAACGCCCACCAAAAACGTTAAAACCATCGACGACCCGGTAGCGGTTAAACCAGAAGAGGTTCTTGTCCAGGATGATCTGGCGAATACGTTCGAGTTCCCTGTCATCCTGGGCAATCGGATCGGCCGAGGGAAACAGGGCGCTGATGGCGCTCTGGGCCACGGCCTGGTTGCCATGCTCGAGCAGGTGAATGCCATTCATGGTCAGTGCCGGCTTGGCATCCTGGTAGAGCTGCTGGCTGGAGTGAAACAGGTCCACGAAGGGAACTCCCTTTTGCTGGCATACCTTCGCCATGGCGGCGGTGTACAGTTCCAGGTTCTTGTTGTTGGCCGTGCCATCCGGAAGGTGGGGACTGTGAAGGTTCTCATGGGCGATGGGGGAGAACAGGACCAGTTGCGGAGCGGCCTGGCCGTTGTACTTCTGGGCTTTCATGCCATCGATCATGTCTCCCAGGTCCTTGGTGAATCCTGGCAGTCCCGCTTCACCACGTAACGCCTCGTTGTAGCCAAAGAAACCAAATACGATGTCTGCCTGGACCTTGGTTAGCCATTGGTCCGGACTGCCGAAACTGGCTGAACGTGGGCGTGTCTTAACCTCGTCTCCCGTAAATCCGAGGTTTCGGAAAACGAGTTGATGCTCTGGGTGCATGGCATGGATGTAGGTTTCCAGCCAGGCATGATGCTGCATGCGGTCGGCCATCGCGTTGCCGATGTAGGCGATTCGATTTCCCTTGCTGATCTTCACGAGGTTATCTGCTGCCTGGGTCGCTGAAGAGACCGTCAGCAGGGACAGGGTGAAGACCAGGCTGGCGATGGTAAGTTGGATGGATCGCATCATGAATCATCATTCCTCTAACTGTGGGTTTCATGGGCGCCAGGCAATTTTCCAGGATGCCTGAACATGGCCCTATCTTAACAGACCTGACGACGTCGAACAGGGATAGCGGTTCTCGTGAACCCTTAATTTCGACCGATGTTTTTCCCGCGTGCACCCGCTGGAGGACGTGATTGCGAGTCCCCATGAGGGGAATCCCCAGCAGCGTCCGGGTCGTTTTCTCGCAGCCATGTTCGTAACGGGACGTCTTCTTCCTGGGGATCGTAAACACCGTTGGCTGATAACCCGTCACCGAGCAACTGCCGCTGGATCGGAGTCAGCCCCGGGTAGAGATGTTGGACAGTCATTTCATCCTTGGCGCGCAGCCACCGGTAACTGTAGCCATACCAGATAACCTTGCGCGTAAGTCCCGAGGTGTTGGGGCTGCGCGTATGCCAGACACGTCGATCCAGGATGATCGCGGAGCCGGCGTTGACACAAAGAGGTTCCGCACCCTCCGGGTTGGATTGACCGTCGGCCGGGCAGGGCAACTGGTTTTGCAGGTGCGATCCGGGAACGACCAGCGTGTTGCCGCGATCGGCCTGGCTGACGTCGGTAAGGTAGTAGCCGATCTTGACCGACAGACGTGGCCGCGGGTCCGATTCAATTTCATCGTTGACTCGCATGCTGTCCTGGTGCCAGGCGACACTCCATGCCTGGTCGTCGGCATTATCGCTGGGGGTAACATCCAGGTGGGAATGGTAAAGATAGATGTTCCAACCCAGGATGTCCCAGATCTTTGGCAGGGAAACAGGGTGATCGACCAGGCTGACCAGGGAGTCGTCGTCGGCGACGATATCCGTTACCGATAACAGTCGGTTGCCATGCTCGGGTGTGCGCTCGCGCGTATCCACGGCATCCACGACCTCGATCAACCGCGCGGTCGTGGCGGCGTCGAGGGCATCAGGAATCACCAGGTAGCCATGCCTGTTGAAAAACTGCCGCTCGGAGTCTGTTAACCGGTGTCGAAGAGA
>MPLU02353984.1_pt1 | contig 51213 bp, 41 predicted proteins | sample 1617381 | NCBI WGS metagenome assembly MPLU02 (sample SAMN05944801, study PRJNA350692) | marine metagenome | biome: marine; feature: ODZ; material: water; isolation source: 90 m water sample filtered on 0.2 um supor filter | place: Pacific Ocean | collected 2012-04-08 | depth 90m m
CAGGTTGGCCTCGTCTGTTTGGTACGGAGAGAGGACCTTGACTGCGACGGTGCGTCCGAGTTTCGTATCGATCGCTCGGAAAACGGCACCCATGCCGCCACCCCCAACGAATTCCTCGAGTTGGAAGTAGTCCAGTCGGCGCCCTTCCAACGCTTCGCCTAGTTCAGCCGGTGTGGCGTTTAACCGGTATTCGCTGTTGGACCTGCGGCGGCGTTTGGAGATGACCGTCGGTTGGTTGTCAGGAAACGGTTCTTCCACGGACGAGGAACTATCATCCGGGTTTACCGAGGCCTGGTCGTTGGCCTCGTCCACCGGTTGGGAGTCGTTGTCGATTCGTTGGTCAGAAGGGTCAGTGGTCATCAGACGCCTTTGAAGAACACGTAAAACAGCTACAGGAGACCTGTACGCATGCGCTCGAAATACGGTTCTAAGGATAAGTACTGCTGCCGCCCGGGGCCGCCGCTGGCCAGTCAGCGGATCGCAGTTGGAAAAGACCCTTGCCAGTGAACTGGAACAGGTTTTTCCAACGAGGTTGATTTTATTTTTCCGGGGGTCGAAGGTCAAGGTTTAAATCGCTACGGTATTTAAGGTTATGACAAGAATAGGTTGATTTCCGTTAGAACCGAGCCTTGTGGACCCTGTAGTGGTTGTGGGGGGTGCCCCGCATTTACCCGCAAGCATAGGATAGACAGTTGGAAAACGTTGCTGCTGCTAATGGATGCCCCGGAGTTAGCGACGTTCTGCCAGGGATCAAACGCGATTTACCTGGGGCCCAGGAGTGACTGGAAGATGTATGTGAACGCGTCCAAACCGTGGCGAACCGTTCGTTGGTGGCTGGTTTTGCTCGGCAGCTTACTTCCGGTTGCGAGTGTGCAGGGAGCGGAATCACGCCCGAACGTGATTGTCATCCTGGCAGATGACCTGGGCTATGGCGATTTGAGCAGTTACGGCGCCAAGGATATGCAGACACCCCACGTGGACCAGTTGGTCAGTCGCGGGATGCGATTCGATAACTTTTATGCGAACTGCCCGGTCTGTTCCCCGACCCGCGCAGCCCTGTTGAGTGGCCGTTACCAGGAATTGGTAGGTGTGCCCGGTGTGATTCGTACGCACCCGGAAAACAGCTGGGGGCAGCTAGCCAGGGATGCCGTTCTGCTGCCGGAACTCATGCAGGAAGCAGGATATGCGTCAGCCCTGATCGGGAAGTGGCACCTGGGCCTGGAAAAACCCGACCGGCCGACCGCCCGGGGATTTGGATTCTTTCACGGGTTCCTGGGAGACATGATGGATGATTACTATCTCCATCGGCGGCACAATATCAACTACATGCGTCGCAATGAAGAGGAAATTGACCCCGAGGGACACGCCACGGACCTGTTCAGTAATTGGGCGTGTGATTACCTGGAGTCGCGTCGTAACCAGGAGCAACCATTTTTTCTCTACCTGGCGTACAACGCGCCGCACACGCCGATCCAACCGCCACAGGCCTGGGTGGAGCGAGTGCAGCAGCGCCAGCCTCAAATTGACCCTGGCCGCGCGAAACTCGTGGCCTTGATCGAGCATATGGATGACGGGATCGGTAAAGTCATGCAAACCCTGAAGGAAACCGGGTTGGCGAATAATACCCTGATCGTGTTCACGTCGGATAATGGTGGGCAACTGTCGGTCAAGGCGAACAACGGGGGGTTACGTGACGGTAAGCAGAGCATGTACGAGGGAGGACTTAAGGTGCCCGGGTGCGTGGTGTGGCCTAATCGTGTCGAAGCGGGTAGCCAGTCAGGACGCACGGTCATGACCATGGATCTCTACCCCACCTTGTGCGAGGCTGCCGGTATCAAAATCGACCACTTGATCGAGGGCGTCTCCTTCCTGCCCACCTTGCTGGGAAAGGAACAGCCGGAAGAGCAGCGAGACCTGTTTTTTCACCGTCGTGAAGGGGGAGATCGTTATGGTGGCTTGACCATCCAGGCGATTCGACGAGGCGAATGGAAGTTGTTGCAGAACAGTCCATTTGAACCGCTGGAACTATATAACCTGCAGCGCGATCCCCAGGAAAAAGTGAACCTGGCCGGAAAGGAGCGGAAGGTATTTCGCGAGTTATCGCGCGCACTGCGAGTGCAGGTGCAACGGGCAGGTGCGGTCCCCTGGCAACCGGCAGGCCGGCGAGACTTCCGCTGAGATCCTCCCGTTTTAACCCTCCGGAGAGATGAGCTGGCAATAGCTGTCATACCGGCGTGTATCGAGCAAGCCATCGGCGACGGCATCCTTGACAGCACAGAGGGATTCGTGAGTGTGCGTGCAGTCCGGGAAACGACAGTGGTTAATGTAGGGCCTGAGGTCACGAAAGTAGCCGGCGACTTCTTCCGGGATGACGTCCCATAATTCCAGTTGTCGGATTCCCGGCGTATCGACGACGTAGCCGCCGATGGAAATTGGCAGCAAGACCGCGGCCGTTGTCGTGTGTCGGCCCTTTTGATTGTCACTGCTGACTTCGTTGACTCGTAGGTCCAGGCCCGGTTCCACCTGGTTAAGAATGGTGGACTTGCCGACGCCCGACTGCCCGGCCAGGACGGTTTCCATGCCCTCGAGACGCTGCTTCAGTGATTCGATGCCAAAACCGGTCTCCGCAGATACCAGTTCGACCTGGTAGCCCATTTGTCCATAGACACCGATTAATGGTTGGAAGTCAGCGGGATCAACCAGGTCGATCTTGTTAATGCAGATGACGGCGCGGATGCCTGCCTTTTCTGCCGTGATCAGGAACCGGTCGATCAGGTTCGGCTTGAGCGTGGGTTCGGCAGCGCTGACCACGATCAACAGCTGGTCGACGTTTGTGACGATGACATGCTGCCGCCCCTTGCTGGTGCGGCTGAGCACACCGTGCCGGGGTTCAATGCGTTCAATCAGACCCTCGGTATCGTTTTCGGGGCGAAACAGTACGCGATCACCCGCAGCCACCACGTGGCGCTGATCCGTGCTAAGCGACTTGAGTAACTGTCGGGTGGCGCATTGGAATCGTTTGCCTTCCTCGGTTTCCACCACGCTGGCCAGCCCGTGCACGCTCAAGACACGACCGGCCAGGCACTGTTCCTCGTCCACGTGCAGCTGCACGGCGAAGCCGCTGGTGCTTTCGTCCGCATGATCACCAATGATCGTCTTGTGCCGTGTCAGGTTTCCCTTGCCACTGATGCGTTCCGTGTAGGATGTGGCTTCCTCGTCGAAGCCGTGTTCCTCGTAGTCCCGGGTCAGGTCACCCTTCCTGGCCCGTGGCTGATGGTTCTTTCGGAACTTGGCGCGAATCTTTGATTTCTTGGGATCGCTTGTCATCAGTGGATGGCACTAGCTCTCGTTGGGTTTGGGCGAGGGGGGCTGACCGTCGTGAGGCTGAAGGTCATCGCGATGATGGTCCCGGGTGACCTGTTGCGCCTCGGCGGCTGCGTCGCCACTGGTGGGTTGCGAAACGGGGGGAATGACTGTCTGCGATTCCTCTTCTGTTTCGGAAGATTGCTTGGTGCTGTGGACCGAGGGGCCGAGGATCTCGGCAATCGCCGGTTCATCCAGTTCTTCCTCTGAGAGGAGTGTTTCCGAGAGGTTTTTCAGGTCGGCCTCGTATTCCTTAAGCAGCGCGTAAGCGGCCTCGGACGCGTTGTGCAGGATCGCGGTGACCTCCGAGTCGATGATCTCCATGGTGTGTTCACTGAATTGTCGTTGTTGGTGGATTTCACGTCCCAGGAACGGATCATCGTCAGAGGTCTTGTAGCTGACCGGTCCCAGCCGTTCACTCATTCCCCAGTGAGTCACCATGCGCCGGGCCATGCTGGTCGCACGTTCCAGGTCATTTTCAGCACCGACCGTGGTCTCATCATAAATTAACTGCTCTGCGGCGCGGCCCCCGAGCAGCACGGTGAGGTGGTCGCGTAGTTCGTTTTCGGACATGCTCATGCGATCTTCCGAGGGCACGGTCTGGGTCGAACCCAGGGACCGTCCACGGGGGACGATGGTCACCTTGTGAACCGCGTTGGCACCGGCCAGTTTCCAGGCGGTCAGCGTATGACCAGCTTCGTGATAGGCCGTCTTTTCTTTCTCGTCTTGCTGGAGCACCTCTTCCCGCTTGGCACCCATCAGGATTTTATCACGTGCGTACTCGAAATCTTCTTTTTCTACGATGCTCTTGTCCTGGCGTGCTGCCCAGAGTGCGGCCTCGTTGACCATGTTGCGGATATCGGCTCCTGTCAATCCGACGGTACCGGCGGCCAGTTGTCCAAGATCGACGTCGGCTGCCAGCGGTACATCCCTGACATGTACTTTGAAAATGTCACGGCGTCCTTTCAGGGTAGGTCGATTTACGCTGACGTGACGGTCGAAACGACCTGGTCGCAGTAAGGCTGGATCGAGCACATCGGGACGGTTCGTAGCGGCCAATACAATCGTAGAATCGTTCTGGGCAAAGCCATCCATCTCGCTGAGGATTTGGTTGAGTGTCTGTTCACGCTCGTCGTGACCACCACCCAGTCCTGCTCCGCGTTGCCGGCCGACGGCATCAATCTCGTCCACGAAAATAATGCTGGGTGAATTTTCCTTGGCCGTCTGGAAGAGGTCACGCACACGACTGGCACCGACCCCGACGAACATTTGAATGAATTCTGAACCGCTGACCGAGAAGAAAGGTACATCAGCCTCACCTGCGACTGCCCGGGCGAGCAGTGTCTTGCCGGTGCCAGGTGGGCCATTGAGCAGTACTCCCTTGGGAACCCGGCCACCAAGGCGTTGGAACTTGGTTGGATCCTTGAGGTAATCAACGATCTCGGCGAGATCCGCTTTGACTCCCTGGAGACCGGCGACATCCTTAAAGGTGATAGGTTCTTCAGCGGTCTCGTATCGCTTGGCAGGACTCTTGCTGAAACCAGAAAGGAATCCACCGCCCATGAGTTGTGATTGGGAACGGCGGTAGGAGATCCAGAAGAAAAGCAGGATACCTACCGGTAAAAGGAGGAAAAACATCCACAGGATGTTCATCGAATTGTCCGGTGGCAGGCTTTCGAATCTGACGCCATTCTCACGCAGGAAAGCTTTTAACTCGGGAAGCGAGTCTCCGCTGGTTGCCAGGTAAACCATGAAGGTCTCGCCATAGCGTGTCTTCCCCTCGCGAGCGGTTTTCGCGTCGGTTTTCGTGGCAGGATCGAGCGGCTTGGAATCCGTGCTGGTGCGGCCCGCCGGTGGCCGTATCGGAGACGGTTGCTTGAACTTGCCGGTCAGCCGGCCCTCGCCGATTTTCACGCTCGTCACGCGATTGGCCTTGATGTACGATTCAAAACTACTCTCGCCGATTTGGTCAGCAGCATTGAAGGCCGATAGATAGAACATCCCGATAGCAAACAGGATGATGAGGAAGAACCACATGTTCACACTGCCACGGCGTTGTGGCGGTTGGGATTGTGGGTTCTGGGGTGCGTTCGACATGAATTAGCCTCGGGCGTCGCTGGTGACCTTCAGGGCGATCAGCTCTGGTGTTTCACGGCCAGGCATGATATAGCCCATTGTATCCGAGGATCGCCTGAATTGGTACGCAGGAAAATGCGGATCCACCGCAAGACGCGGGTTTTTTCGTTTCCCGCCAGTTTGATTGGAATGATTTATCTGACCATGACATCCCATGATACCACCATAGTTGACTCTCGTTCAAAGGGGGTCGTCGCCGTGATTTACGAAGAGCCGCGTTTTCTTGTCATCCAGCGTAGTTCGGACGTGATTGCCCCGGGGAAACTCTGTTTTCCAGGGGGCTCCCTGAAGCCGGATGAAGTGGAGAAAAAAGCGGTCGAACGAGAAGTTCACGAGGAATTGGGAGTCGACTGCCCGGCACGGGAAATGATTTGGCAAAGCGTGACGCCCTGGAATGTTGCCTTGAGTTGGTGGCGAATGAACTGGAATCCCTCCGCTCAAATCAAGCCGAACCCTGAAGAGGTCGCCTGGGTCGGCTGGCTGACCCGGGAAGAACTGGTCGCTGCAGATCATTTGCTAGAAAGTAACCGCCAATTCCTTACTGCCTTGCAGCAAGGCCAGTTCACCATCAGCGTGGGGTGAGCGGGGTCGGGAGTGGAGTGGCCGTTGAAGGCTGGGAGGGAACCGCGGCGGGTGCCTCCTGCGGAGTCGGAGCCGGGGCTGGTTTGAATCGTGCCGCATGAAACTGCCGATTAAACAGGCTCGGATCGAACGGATCGACACTCTGCGGCAGCCTCTTGGGGTGGTTGGCCTCCTGTTCCGGAGTCGTCGTGGCTTGCTTCTGTGTGTCGAGGGGAGTCATCGGAGTTACCTGGCCCGGAGGGGCCACGAGGGCGGGCGGCTCATTGGTGGGTGCGGGTAATTGTCGGGGCTGGGAAAGGATCGTTGCTGGCGGTTCGATTTCCCGAGGTGCCGTAGGATTGGTTTTCCTTGCCGTGTTGCGGGCCCAGTTAACAAGCCGCTGGTACTGGTCCCATTCACGCTGGGTAAAGAGCGTCGGGGCTCCACCGTGTGGGGCCGTGGTAATGTTGAGCAACGGGCTCTGGTCGGGATTCTGGGGCGTCAGTGTTTTCCAGGTCGAGTAGAAATTGCGTCGTGTATAACGGGTCGGGATGGCCCGCCCTCGTGGAGGCGCAATTAACTTGAAGGAGGTCTTGGACTGAGCACCATGGCACGTGGTCGTGCTGCACGTATTAAGCAGTAACGGTTGAACGAAACCAGCAAATTCCTGCATGTTGGTACCGGTGATTTCTTTTAGCAGCTGATCCATTTCCGGACGTGCGTTGGGTAGCGATGATGCGACCCGTGGAGGCATGGTTTTTGCGACCGGACGCCTGGCGAGGTCCAGTCGTCGTTTCAGATCGTTCCAGCGTGCGCGAGACCGTGGTTGCACGGGGCGTGCATGCAGTAATTGTTCAGCTTCCGGTAAAAGTCCGTGACGCAGGGACCATTCCGCCAGGTCGAGTTGACCAGCGGTATCGGTTGCTACAAGCGAGGCGAATTTCAGCCGATAGAGATGGTGGAGATTCTTTCCATGGAACTCCACGGAATCGACGCGGATGCGGATTTCGGCCGATTCGCCGAGTGTGACCAGGTAGCGATCGCCATCGCGAAGGATGTTACCTGAAATCACCTGGCCGTTACGTAAAGCGAGGACCCCTGGAGCAGGACCCGTGAGAGGGTTCTGTGCCGAAGCAGTGGTGACAGCTAGGGCACTGATCAGCATCAGGAGGTAGCGGTGGAGAACAGCGGATTTCATGGTCGTGGGAAAGTAGGTAATTCGCCAGTACCGGTCAAGATCAACTGCCGCCGATCCCTGGGTGCAGCGTGGTCCTGATGGCGTCCTGGGCACAGGCAGTTTATAATTGTGATTTGAGCTGCTGGCGTGACGTGACCGGGCTGCTAAGTTCCTTCAAAGGAGAATGTTAGGTGAATCAGGATAGCCATGATCCCCGTTGGTGCGTGCTTTATGAAGGCCGCGTCCAGGGTGTCGGTTTTCGCTACACGGTCTCGACGATTGCGAAGTCTTTTCCGGTCAGAGGATATGTTCGGAACTTGCCTGATGGCCGAGTGGAAGTGGTTGTGGAGGGGAATCGCAGCGACGTAGAGGGGTTTCTAGGGGAAATTCGGGCTGCCCGGGCAGCTGGTATCAAGCAGGAGACGCAGTGTGAGACGCTTGGCACCGGCGAGTTCACGGGTTTTACTGTCCGGATGTAAAACATTTCAGTTAACTGACTTATCTCGACGAACCAATCTGTAGGGACCCCGTAGAAGGAAGTTTATTCCTGGGCCCCGCGGAGAGGAAACCTGATTTCGCGCGAGACAAATAAGAATCATGAATGATTTACTGTTGTTGTCAGCAATGTTGGAGTTGAGTGAGAAACTGGTCAGTTGGCTAACCCCGTTGTGGTTGCTGGGGGTTGGCGTCGTGCTGGGCCTGTTGTCATTCCTCGTGATCTGGGCAGTGGCTGCGGTGATCTCGCGGCTGGGTCCGATCGGTCGAATCGGTGCAGATCGTGGTCGAACCATGCGTTGGGCGACAATCGTGACCGTGGTGCTGGGGTCCATTGGGGTCGGGCTGTTGGCCATTAAGCAATGGGACAACCTCGCGGGCGGTGACGACGGTAGTACGCTGGCGGCAATGGGTCGATTGTTCAGCCTTGCTTTACCGGCACTGATCGCGTTATGGCTGGGAGTCTTCGGGTTCTTGATGTTGGTCTGGCGCCGCACCGTAGAGGAAATACCGCAGGCGATTATCGAGGGGGTGCTGTGGCCGATCCTGGTCGCGTCTATCTTTCTCGTGGGTTTTGGGTTCATGGGCTTCTTTGCTACGGAGGCCCCGGTCGATATTCTCAAAACACTCGGTCGCCTGAATGCCGTCGGAACCAGCGAGCATGAATTTTCCCTGGAGGCCAGCCCGGAAGTCGAGGAAGCGAATGTTCCTCTCCAGGCGCGATCCGTACCATTTCGGTATAGCGAGATCGTCTCGTTGTCCGTGTATACCGATCAACGAATCACCGTGACCCGGGATAGTGCCTCATCGGAATCGTTTGGCCAGAGCGTGGAAGTACTTCCCGAGGAGGATTTCGAGGTTCCCCTGGTTGCCCTGTTGGCGGGAGCTGAAAGCGATGATGTCATCGAGCAATTACATTTTGGTAATCCCAGTGCGGCCAAGGCCCAGGTCAAGGTGACCGTGCGCACGGCAGTCGTCTACCCGCAGGTGTGGGTAATACCCTGGACAGCAGGCTGCCTGGTATTTCTCTTCCTGCTGTATATCGTTCAGCGCGTGGCGTTCCCGCGCCTCTCAGCTGTGGCCTTGTCGACATACAAGTCGGAAGTTGCTCAGCCGCTCTTTTCGATGTTGCTGGGAATCGGTGCGTTGGCCCTGATTCTCTTTATCTGGATTCCCTACAACACGTTTGGCGAAGATATCAAGATGCTCAAGGACACGGGCCTGACCTTGATCATGGTCTTGAGTATCCTGCTGGCGCTCTGGGCGGCCAGTACCTCGGTCTCGGAAGAAATCGAAGGGCGCACGGCGCTTACCGTGTTGTCCAAGCCCCTGACGCGACGCTCTTTCGTACTGGGTAAATTTGTCGGCATTACCTGGACAGTGGCCCTGATGTTCATCGTGCTGGGTGTCGTTTTTATCCTGGTTGTTGCTTACAAGCCGATCTTTGATGCCAAGGAGAATACCACGGCAACACCTCCCTGGCAGCTTTGTTTCCAGGAGATGATGCACGTTGTCCCCGGGTTGTTGTTGGCCTTCATGGAAACCGTGGTGCTCACCGCGCTGAGCGTGGCGATCTCGACACGGTTGCCGCTGCTGGCCAACTTCACGATCTGCTTGTCAATCTATGCCCTCGGGCACCTGACGCCGATGATCGTACAGAGTTCAATGGGGAGTTTTCCCATTGTAGGATTCTTTGGCCAATTGATTGCCACGGTCTTCCCTAACCTGGATCACTTCAATATGCAGGCTGCCGTGGCAGCAGGTGTGGGAGTGCCCTCCGCTTACCTGGGATGGGCGTTCATTTATTGCCTGATCTATACCGTCATTGCCGTGCTGCTGGCATTGGTAATGTTCGAGGATCGCGACCTGGCCTAATCGTGGTGGCGAGGTGGGTTAGCCAGCCTTGCGTCGGGGAAGCTGGTCCGGAGCGGGGTCCTGGGTAGGTATTCCCCTGGAGTGCGCGAGTGCTTTTAGCGCGGAGATGTCAGCGGGCCGATTGGGTCCGACCTGCTGCTGGTGAGTGGCGATTTTTTGCAAGATCTGTTCCGCCACAGCAATCGTGTTGCGGGCCTGCCAGCCCGGTACATCGACCGGTTGGCCATGGCTAATAGCCTGGGCAAACTGCTGCTGCTCCAGCAAGATCGCGTTGGTCGGTTCCAGCGTGATTTCTTCGATCGGAAGCAGTTCCTGGAAGAGGCTTTGCTGGAGATTCTCCTGCTGCTCGTCGCTCATCGTACCGTTAAGTAATTCGGCGGATGCGGTGACCCGGGTCGCGCTGGGGGCCGTAAAGTCCAGTGAGACGAAACCGGTGCTGGTAAAGACCCGCATGGTACGTTGTGCTTCAAAACTGGTGCGGGAGGCACTCAGGTTAGCCACCATTCCATCAGCAAACTGTAATCGAGCCTGGGCCATGTCTTCGTGTGGACCGATCACCGGCATGCCGATCGCGTCGATGCGAATCAACTGGCTGCGAGTCAGGTTCAGGACCAGGTCCAGGTCGTGAATCATGAGGTCCAGGACGACACCAATGTCGGTCGATCGACCCGTGTAACCACTGGAGCGTACGGCTTCGATGTAGCGTGGCCCGAGAAGGCTTTCCCGGACTGCGGTGAAGGCTGGGTTAAAGCGTTCCACGTGTCCGACCTGGAGAGTTCGCTTGTTGACCTGGGCTGCGCGGACCATGGCCGTGGCCTCCTGGACGTTGGAAGCCATCGGTTTTTCTACCAGCAGGTGCAGGCGCTGTTGCAGCAGGGGCAGGGAAATGTCGTGGTGCAGGTGGGTCGGTGCCGCGACGATGGCTGCGTCCAACCGCCCCTCGAGTTGATCGATGTGAGAGAAGGCTGGTACGCCGAGATCCTGGGCGACCTTTTGGCGAGCCTCGTAGACGGGATCGACGACGCCGACGACGTTGTAGGCTGGCTGATCAGCCAGTAACCGCGTGTGAATGCGGCCCAGGTGACCTGCTCCGATAACGGCAATATTGATTTGTGTCACGCGGCTCTCCTACGCTCTCGCCCGCGTCCATGTCGACCTTCTTGCTGGGTTTGGACGTAACTGAGCAAGTGATTGACTGCCGGGACAAGGTTACCGTTGGCACGCAGGATTTCGCGGGCGTGGTCCAGTCCGACCTTGGCTCGATACAGTACGCGATGGGCTTCTGAGAGAGCCCGGATGTCATCGGATGTGAAATCGTTTCTTTTTAAGGCCACGATATTGATACAGCGTGGTCGTGCCGGCACGCCGTCGACGAGCATGTAGGGAGGCACATCGTGCAGCACGCGACTCAGGCCGCTGACGAAACTGTAGCTGCCAATGGAGGCAAAGTGATGGACGGCCGCTCCGCCCGAGAGCGTCGCACGGTCGTGTACGTGTACGTGGCCACCCAGCAGCGTGGCGTTGGCCATGATGACCCAGTTGCCGACGCGGCAGTCATGGGCAATGTGTGAACAGGCCATGAAGTAACAATGGTTTCCCACCGTCGTGCGGCCTTCTTCTTTCTCGCTGGCGCGATTCACGGTCACGCCTTCTCGAAAAATGTTGTGGTCTCCGATCTCGACACGCGTATCCCCACCCTGGTAACTCAAGTCCTGGGGTGCGGCTCCGATAACGACACCTGGGTGCAGTTCATTGTGTTCGCCGAGCGTCACGTGGCCAGTAAGGGTAACGTTGTTCAGTAATCGCGTGCCGGATCCGATGGTGACATCGGGGCCGACCATGCAAAACGGGCCGATCTCAACGTCTGTTCCCAGTTCTGCCCTGGGGTCCACGACCGCGTGATCAGAAATAGTGGTTGCCATGATCTCTCAGTTGCTAAATAGTTGATGCGATATGAGGAATGTAAGTGGTGAGTCGTTGCCTGGGTGTCCAGGTGGTTTTGGCTGGGGGTCAGGAAGCCGCTCTCCGTGATGAGGTTTGAGTGTCGTAAAGTTGACGTAGTTCCCTGCCCAGCGTGGCGTTCAAATGATGTCCGCTACGATGCGCAATGAAATGTCCAACTAGCTCGATGCCACAAAGCGCCAGGTCCCCGACCACGTCCAGGGCCTTGTGTCGTGCACATTCATCGGGAAAACGAAGCCTGTTTTCGATGGGGCCCTGCGATCCAAAAACGAGCAGGTCCTGGCTGGTGACTCGCAAGCCGAGTCCGAGGGAACGCAGTTGGTCCGCCTCCTCTTCAAGCACGAACGTACGGGCCGGTGCCAGGGTGTCCAGGAAGGAGTCGCGGGTGACCAGTTGGCAGGCAGCCTGGCTCGGAATCGGACTGTCTGGACCGTAGTCCAGGTGGTATTCGACAGTCATTCCCTGGGCAGCCGGTCGGGCTTCCAGCCAGGCATCATCATCGCCAACCCGTATCACGCTGGTAACCTGGTAGCGTGGTTGAGTGGCCGATAGCCAGCGGATACCGACCCGCTGGATTGCTTCCGCAAAGGGCAGGCTGGACCCATCGCAGCCTGGCATCTCGCTTCCCGTGGCCCAGATTTCGCAGTTGTCTACCTGCATCCCGGCGAGGGCAGCCATCACATGTTCCACCATTTCTACGGAAGTATCATCCAGTACCAGATTGGTGCGCCGCGGTTTGTCGATCCGCAGGTCAACCCGCGCGGGTATGCGCGGGTTGCCAGGAAGGTCTTCACGAACGAACACGATTCCCGTGTCAGCTGCAGCAGGCCGGAATTCAAGCTGTATGTCCTGGCCGCTCCAGAAGCCGTAACCCGTGACCGAGACACGGTCAGCGAGCGTACTCTGCTGGCGAAGCGAACTGTCAAAGGGGGTAGCCATCAATCAGGTAATCCAAACTCGGGGTAGAACGGATGGTGACTTGGTTTCCATCCGTGGAAACAGGCTGGCCGGGCAAGGCATGCCTCGCTCCCGTTGGCGGGAGCAAGGGTTGCAATGCTGACCGTCATCCATTAACGATTTCCGGGCTTGGAAGGCAACACGGGCCGGGTACCGATATTCTGCGGTGGCAATCCACGGTTAAGGTTGTCCAGTACGAACTTCGTGATGTCCATGCTGCGTTGGTATACGACAGCTCGATTAACACCCTTCAGAACAGAATCGCGACTGGCAGGATCAATGGGTTTGCTGTCAAACCGAAGGACCAGGTCGATGTTATGGCGTTGAGCAAAACTGCTGACCTGCGCCATCACCTCGCCGTAAGCCTGGTGGTACACCTTTGCTTCACGTCCCAGGATGCTTTTTCGCTTGAGTTGCATCGCAACCTGGAGGTCCGCCTGCATGCTGGCGACCTTCTTCTCCATTTGTTCATAAGCCGTGCTGCCGGCCTTGTATTCCTGGAGCTCAGTGATGTTGTCGTTGATCTCTTTGCGTTTTCCGCGAAGCTCCTGGTCGAAGGCTTCAATGTCCTTCTTGATCTCGTCCATCATCGCTTTGAAACGTTGGTGATTCTGAAAAACCTCGCTAATGTCGATTACGGCAACACGCGAGTAACGAGAGGCATCCTGGGCATTGGCCAGAGGTGCGAACACTCCGCCAATGAGCAATGTACAGGTAGCTAGACAAATCAGTCGTTTCACGTTCAGCACTCCTTGCTGTCAGAGAAAATCCGGTTGGGTAAGTTACAATCCAATCGACCGCATCCATGGGTCGACGTTGCTCATGGTGCTCAGCTTCAAGTACCGAGATTCACTCGAGCGGGCGGTATTGTGCCGAGAATCGGCTTGTGCGTAAAGACCAGAAAATCACTTTGTGAGTTCGGTTTTCCAGCAGCAAGATGCTAGCACTGAAGGCTCGAGGCGAGGGTTCGTCTGCATTAGCGAGGGTTGCCGAGCGTGATGGTCAGCATCTTTGGCTTACCCTTGCGTAATACGGTGACAGGGACCTTGTCGCCACCCTTGAATTTCCGCAGTGCACTATCGAAATCTTCAATGCCCCCGATTTTGTATTTTCCCAATTTGATGATGATATCCTTGGGCTTAAAGCCAGCCTTTTCAGCGGGCCCTCCAGGGCTGACACCGGTCAGGGGCAAGCCCTCGGCGTCATCACTGTAATCTGGGATGCTGCCGAAGTAGGGTCGGTCGCCGCCTCCACCGGTTACGTTGCGTTTAACTTCGGATTTCTGGAACTTGGGGCGCTTGGGCAAGGCATCGATTTGCTGAACAATGTCGACCACCATGTGAGTGATGCGGTCCATACCTTCCAGGTTGAGTAAATTGAAGTCGTCACTGGGGCGGTGGTAGTTCGAATGCAATCCCGTAAACATGTGCAGGACGGGAATTCCCTTCAGGTAAAAAGACTGGTGGTCGCTGGGGCCCATGCCTCCAGGTTTCTTGGTGAGATCGAATTCGTAAGTTTTGTTGAGCTTATCGATCAGGCCTTCCATCATGTCGGCGGTCTGGGTTCCCTGGATAATTAACTTGTTCTCAGTGAGTCGCCCGACCATATCCATGTTAACCATGGCAACGGTATCCTCCAGGGAAAAACGGGGTTCACGTACGTAGCGAGCGCTACCAAGGAGCCCTCGTTCTTCGCCGGAGAAGGCGATGAAGACGATGCGACGTTTTGGCTTGAAGCCTGGCTGGGCAAGACGGTGAGCGACTTCCAGCAGGCTGGCCGTACCGCTGGCATTGTCATCGGCACCGTTGTGAATCTCTTTGGTCCAGGGAGCCAGCGACCCCTGGCCACCCATTCCCAGGTGATCGTAGTGCGCGCCCACGATGATCGTTTCATGAGCCAGTGGCCCCTCGGCTTCTAGGACACCGATCACGTTCTTGACCGTGGCCCGCTTGGCAACCACCTGTGCCTTGCCGGTTGCCGTCCAGTCGTTGAGCAACGTGCTTTGCGGCTCCAGCGTTTCGTCAATCTTTTTCTCGATGGCGACCAGGTCGGTTTTCGTGGCTTGCTTGATGAGGGGGGCGATGGTCGAGCGCAGGCAGAAATAGACAGGCATGTTGCGGTACTTGCTGTCGACACCGGCTCCCGTGAAGGGCAGTAGTGAATCCCCGTCGCCCTTTAGTGCAGCGCCAAGATTCTGGATGTTGTCGGCCTGGCCCTGGATTTCCTCGCGGTACTTGGCCTGTTGTTTTTCGTCCGGTTTTTCAATCTTGGCATGAGCCTGGTGTGTCGTGACGATTTTTTCGACCGCCCGGTCCCAGGATCGCTGCCGGGCCTGCTGGTTGCGAGAGAGCTCCTGGTGATCGTTGATCAGGATCACCGCCGCGGCACCATGCTGAAAGGCATTGGAGACCTTGGTGACAAAGAGCGCGTGGCGGGAGGGGTTGGTGCCGTCAAACAGGCTGTGCGGGTTGTTTTGCTGCGGTTCCTTGCGAAGGATGATCACGACCTTGCCCTTGACGTCCAGGCCAGCGTAATCATCATACTTGAGCTTCGGGGCCGTGATGCCGTAGCCAACAAAGACGAGCGGGGCCGAGATCTTTGCGGAACCGCCAATGGCCAGCGGGGTAAAGTGCTTGGCCAGGCTCAGCGTGGTGGCGTCGCTTCCCTTCTGCTGAAGGGCCAGTTGATTTTCCTTCGCAGGCCCCATTTCTGATTTAATAACCAGGCTGAATTCCTGGTAGGGCTTGCCGGCGTAAAGGTCCGTCTTGAGCCCGAGTTTGGAGAATTCCTTGGCAATGTAATCGGCGGCCATGTCCAGGCCCTTGGTGCCAACGCCCCGCCCTTCCCGCTCGTCGTCCGCCAGGTACTGGACGCTGTTTGCCAGGCGCTGCTGGGATGGCGTGAGTTTCTTTTTCTCGGCGGCCGAGCTGACTGCCGCGTGCCAGCAGCACAGCCAACTAACGATCGTAGCCATGGTGAACAGCCAGAGGCGTGGGTGGCCAGCTGAAAACCATCGGTCAGTACGTTGGGATGGGGTGGTGCAAGGTCGTGTCGTGTCGAGCGTCTGGAGCATGGGTTTTGATTTACCTGTTGTAGGAAATAACGAGGATCCGTCGGCGGCCAGTGAACGTCACGCAGTCAACCGTGGTCCACACCAGCGGCTGTTGCTGCTGGTGGACATTCAATTATTGATTTTCGTGCCATTTAACGTGGAGTCAAGAGTTCTCCGGTCGCCGTGACGGGATATTTGCAGCCTCTACGGGGTCGGTGGCGGTGTGAGAATGCAGCGACGGGTCGGTAAAGCGGTCCGGTTTATGCGTTTTTCCCTTGGTAGGTGCCGCCTGGAGACGGCGCTTCGCGACCTTCGGCCCTACCATTGGCCCGGGGGGCGGCGTACAATCGTTGTCAAACGCCAGCGGGGTAAGTTGGGCTTTAGCGGCCCCTTGCGGCACCCCTTGCGGCTTCCGTGAGACGTGGGATTCCATGGAAGCGGAGACGACCAGGAAACGACGTTGTTTACCCTCGCCAGGGTGGACGGCGGGAGGCAATCGATGGCTTCGTTGTTTGTGATCCAGGGGCACGACCGAGGCCGCCGATATGAGCTGGAAGACGACCTGGTGACGCTGGGACGAGAAGGTTTTAATCGCATCCAGCTGCATGATACGGAAGCGTCCCGCCGGCATGTTGAACTGCATCGCACCGAAGACTCCTATCGCCTGGTCGACCTGGGTAGCTCAAATGGTACGTTTGTTAACAATAGCCAGGTCCAGGAACATCTGCTGGTGAACGGTGATCGCGTGGAGATCGGCTGCACCCGAATGATCTTCACGATCGCAGGAGACGTACCGGTCGAGAAGCAGGAGCCGGACGTTGACATCGTGGCACCTGAATCCACCGTGGGAGTTTCCCGGATTGTCTCGTCACTGAGCCAGGCTGAGGGTAGCCAGTTATTCCAGGCAGGAGAGTCCACGGAGAGCGATTGGCTGGCCCGTGCGCGCAGTAACCTGCAGGTCATGTACCGAACCGCACTCGCGGTTAGCCATACGTTGGACATCGACCAGTTGTTGACGAGAATCATGGAACTGATTTTCGAATGGGTCGAGGCGGACCGTGGCTGTATCATGCTGATGGACCCCGATACGAGCCTGCTGGCTCCGGCGACTCGTCTGAATCGGCGAGATGGCCAGGCCAATGAGAAGATGGCCATTAGCCAGACTATCCTGGATTACGTTATCGAGAATGATGAGGGAGTGCTAACTACCGATGCGCGTGAGGATAATCGATTTGATGCAGCTGGCAGTATCGTCAAAATGGGAGTGCGGGAGGCGATCTGTGTGCCTATGCAGGGGCGTTACGGCGTGGTGGGTGTCATCTATATTGACACCTACACAACACCGGGAAAGATGATCTCGCAGCAAGCCCCAAATCGCTTTACCGAGGAGCATTTGAAGCTGATGATTGCGATCGGCCACCAGGCTGCCCTGGCGATTGAGGATACGTCTTACTATTCGGCCATGGTGCAGGCGGAACGCCTGGCTGCTATCGGGCAAACCATCGCCATTCTGTCGCACGACATCAAGAATATCCTGCAGGGGATTGCCGGTGGCAGTTACTTGATCGAGGAAGGCCTTGGCTCTCAGCAATGGGAGGTCATCGAGGATGGTTGGCGTATCGTGGCCAAGAACCAGGAGAAAATCTCACACCTTGCGATGGATATGCTTTCCTTTAGTAAGGAACGAAAACCGGAGCTGGCAGCGGCGGACCTGAACCAGGTCGTGGCGGACGTCGAGGAAGTGTTGCGAACACGGGCCCAGGAGGCGGGCGTTCGCTTGCAGGTGAACGCCCAGGAAGGAATTCCATCGCTGCTGTTTGACGTGCAGGGAATTCATCGGGCGTGCCTGAATGTCGTGGGGAACGCGATTGAAGCTTGCGCCGAACAGGAGGGCGGGAAGGTTACGGTCGTAGCCGAAATCGATCCAGCGCAGCAGCAGACACGCATTATCGTTAAGGATAACGGACCGGGTATCCCGGAAGCAGAATTGCAAGCCGTCTTCTCGCTGTTTCGGTCAGCCAAGGGGAACCAGGGTACAGGGCTTGGCCTGCCGGTGAGTCAGAAAATACTCCGCGAGCACGGCGGGGATGTGCTCGCGGAAAGCGAACTGGGAAAGGGTAGTTGCTTCATTCTGCAATGGCCTTTGAGTCCGGTTTCGACCGACGGTGGTGGGGATACCCAGGCCAGCTGAAGAGCTTGGCAGGACGATGGTCCTAGTCGTCCGCCTTGGCTTGACCCACGAAGGGGTTGTAGAGCTTTTCCTCGCCAATCGTGGTTGCCGGACCATGTCCAGGAAGAACGATGCTGTCGTCAGGTAAAACGAACAGTTGGGTTTGAATGGATTCCGCCAGGTCTTCGAAACTTCCATCCGGGAAGTCGGTGCGGCCGACGCTACGCTGAAATAACACGTCTCCACCAAAGACCAATGGCGGCGACGTTGCATGCCAGACAAACACGACGTGACCGCAACTGTGTCCCGGCGTTTCACGCACCTCCAGGTCAAATCCTGCTGCCTGGTAAACCTGCCCTGCCTCAACGAGGGTATCGGCCGCAGGACTGACCAGGCCCATTCCGTATTGCCCGGAGAGGTTTAGCATCGGGTCCGTAAGCTTGGGGGCGTCGCCGTGGCCGATGACCAACGGAGCATCGGGCCAGGCCTCCTTCAGGCTGGCATTGCCGGCAATGTGGTCGGCGTGTCCGTGGGTATTGAGGATAGCTGCCACTGATAGCCCCTGTTGCGTCACGTAATCGAGGATCGGTTGCGGCTCAAAACCCGGGTCTACCACGAGACAATCTGCCATTCCGTCAAGATGGGCAATATAGGCATTCTCCTCGAACATTTCCGATACCACAGTTTTCAAAAATAGCTTGCCCGTAGCCACAAATCGGCCTCCTCGCAGATTGTGAAAATGAATAGAATATGCCGCCTTTATCGCCCATGCGGAGTGGGGTTGCAAGCGGACCGAATCAGTTGCACAAAACTGCTTAATCCCGCTCCCTAGAGTAATCACGGTTACGTCCGGATGGCGATAGATAGCAACACGGCCTTTTGTTCGCGCAAGGCACCGAAGGTTGGGGTGCCTTGGTATGCGGATCGGCCGTACGGAAACGGAATTCACTTCTCGCATGAGATCAAGGACGATCGAATCGATGCCAGTGGTGTCGGGCGGTCTTACAGATAACGCGCTGCGGGCGCTTAGGAGAATCTGCTGATGGCGACTCAGTCCACCTGTCTTCGGACACTCATTGTTTCAGTTGCGGCCACTGCTCTGCTCTGGTTAGCCCCAGTCACCAATGGTCAGGATCGCGATGCTCAATCGCCCCAGCGATTACGCGAGCCCGTATTTCGAGTCGCGAAAACGCCCGCAGCAACGGCCGGAAAAACGGCCAAGGAGCACCCGCTTGATCCGGCCATCAAGGTGGCTCGTGAATGCCTCGTAAATATCCAGTCGAACGTCAAGGACTACACGTGCACACTGGTGAAAAGAGAGCGTATCAATGGCACGCTTGGTGATTACGAGTACATGTACACGAAGATTCGGAACCAGCGAGTCGCGAATGGTAAAATTGTCAGTCCGCTCAGCGCCTACATGTATTTTGTCAAGCCGGCAGCAGTCAAGGGGCGCGAGGTGCTCTACGTTGCTGGCCAAAACAACGGCAAGATGTGTGCCCATGAAGGCGGCACCAAGGGGCGCTTAATCCCCAGCGTTTGGCTGGCACCTAATGGTGTGATTGCCATGAAGGGGCAACGTTACCCACTGTCTGAAATCGGCATCGAAAACCTCGTCGTAAAACTGATCGAGCGAGGTCTTCGGGACCGTACTCGTGACGAGTGCGAAGTAGAATTCCGTCGGGGAGCGAAGATCAATGGTCGTGAGTGCACCATTATCCAGGTGACGCATCCGCGACGTCGTCCCTACTTTGACTTTCATATCGCACGCATCTTTATCGATAACCAGTATAACGTGCCGATTCGCTATGCCGCATACGACTGGCCCAAGGCTGCCGGTGCCAAGCCGGAAGTCGTCGAAGAGTACACGTACCTGAATCTCAAAATCAATGTCGGCCTCACCGAAGAAGATTTCGATACCAAGAATCCGAAATACAATTTCTAGGAACAGGTAGTCATAGTGTCCCGGGACTGCCAGGTCCCGGCTGAGCACCGGTGGCTCGCCTACGGGCGAGCCCCGTGGTCAAAGGGGGGGATGGTATGCGTTATTGCTTGAGCGGGTTGCTGCTGGTCGTCTGCTTCGGAATCGGTTGGAACCTGGGTCGCACCAAGTTGCCACCACCGGAAGTGAACATGGAGATCCAGGAGCTCAGTATTGACCTGGGCGATTTCAATGCGGATCCGGATCCGGACGCTGAGCCATGGACCGATATCACCCCGGGTCTGCTGGGAGAACCGGTGCGTAAGTCCTGACCTGCCGCTACAATATCCAGTAACATCCCACGGCGCGCGAAATGTGGGGCGAATCCTGGAGGAAGTAGCATGAGTATCTTAAGGGCTGCCACGGTACAGTTTCAGCATGTTCCGGGTGGAATCGATGAGAACCTGGGGACTGTCTCTTCGTTCGTAGTACAGGCCAGTGAAGACGCCGTCCAGTTAATCGTTTTTCCGGAATGCTGCGTCACGGGATACTGGCACTTAAGGAAACTGGGTCGCGACCAGTTGGAGCAGCTTGCCGAAGAAGTCCCGGACGGTCGTACCACGCGACACCTGCTTGAATTGGCTGTCAGGTACCGGATGACCATTGGTGCTGGGCTCGTGGAGCGGGCGGATGATGGACAACTATTCAATAGTTATGTTGTGGCGCTGCCAGACGGACGTCATTATTGCCACCGCAAGATTCATTGTTTCATTAGCGAGCACATGGCCTCCGGAAAGGAATTTACCGTCTTCGATATGGTTGAGGGGCATCGCCTGGGTGTGTTGATCTGTTACGACAATAACATCGGCGAAAACGTTCGGCTAACGGCATTGGCGGGTGCAGAAATCCTGCTGGCACCTCATCAGACGGGGGGTTGTGACTCGGGCAGTCCGTTCGCCATGGGGGTTGTGGACCGGTCGTTGTGGGATAATCGATTGACTGACCCTGAGTCCATCGAGGCGGAATTCCGTGGTGATAAGGGACGTGGCTGGTTGATGCGGTGGTTGCCGGCTCGAGCTCATGATAACGGTCTCTTTTTGCTGTTTAGCAATGGTGTCGGCGCCGATGATGATGAGGTGCGGACGGGGAATGCGATGATCCTGGATCCGTACGGTCGGATTGTGGCCGAAACCTGGCAGGCTGAGGATGCCATGGTGGTAGCCGATTTGGATCTCTCGTTACGTACGCGATCGACTGGTACCCGGTGGATTCGTGCTCGCCGACCTGATCTCTATGGTCCGCTGACGGACGCGACTGGGACTGAAGAGGCAACCCGGCGAATCCGCTTTGAACACAAGGAGTGACGCGATCGCGCGTAGTAGCCAGGGAGCGTGAGAGTGAAGGTCAGGCAATGATCGCGTGGGTGTGTTGCCTGCGGTTGTATTAACCGTTTGGGGCGACGCGTTCGGCAACTCGCAGACGCGCGCTGCGTGAACGGGGGTTGCGACCCAGTTCTGATTCGCCGGGGCGGATAGGCTTGCTGGTCAGGACTTTCAGGCGAGGATCCTTACGGAAGGAATGCTTGACGCGTCGATCCTCCAGTGAGTGAAAACTGATCATTGCCAACCGCCCGCCGATCGGAAGGGTATCCGGGAGGCGGCGGAGGGCCACCTCGAGCCATTTCAGTTCCTCGTTGACAGCGATTCTCAAGGCTTGGAAGGTGCGTGTCGCAGGATCCAGGGTTTCGTTTCGCTGGCGTGGATAGCATCGTCTTACAATAGCGGCCAGCTGATCTGCGGTTTCGACGGGGCCAGACTGACGCGCCTTGACGATGGCTCGCCCAATGCGACGGCTGAGTCGATCTTCGCCGTACTGGTAGATGAGATTGGCCAGGTGTTCGGGACTAAGGCGGTTAAGTAGTTTCCAGGCAGGCTCGCCCTCCGCGGTATTAAAGCGAAGGTCCAGTTTGCCGGTGGTGTTGAAGCTGAAACCTCGGTGCGGGTCATCGAGTTGATCACTGGAGAGGCCGAGATCTAGCAGGATGCCATCGACCTGGGGTATTTGCAAAGCTTCAAGTATTTCGGGGAGATCTGCGTAATTGCGTTGAACGAGTGTCGTGGCCTCAGGGTCGAGAGTTTCTTCGGCTCGGTCAATGGCCCGATGGTCACGGTCCAGGCCGATCAGGTGGCCGCCCGGTTGAACCTGTTCCAGCAGCCGCGAGGCATGGCCGGCTCCGCCGAGTGTTCCATCAACGACGGTCTGGCCGGGCTTGAGCTGTAAGAACTCGAGGATTTCGGTCAGCAGGACGGGGATGTGTATTGAAGAAGGTAGAGTCACGGACGGGGTTACCCAGGAAGTGCGTGGAAAGGGCCGATTGTCTCATCCCATCGCAACCTATGCAAGTTCAACGCGCGGAGAGTAATTGGCGATAAAGGTTTACGTAGGACTGGATCATGCTCTCCAGCGTGAAATGGTCAAGTGCGCGTTGCCGGTTCTGAGTGGCTGCGACGGTCCGGGATGCGGGATCGGAGGCGAGTTGAATCACCTGCTCCAGGAACGCTTGCGGCGTATCGGCGGTGGCAATTTGCCCCTGGTCGTCTGGGCCCAGCAACTCCCTGGCGCCATGCACGTCGCGGCAGACCACGGGTAATGCAGAGGCCATCGCTTCGAGCAGGACATTAGGCATTCCTTCCCAGCGGGAGGGAAGCAGCAGTAGATCGGATGCTCCCAGGATCCTGGGAATATCAGGTCGCCAGCCTAGAAAGTGAATACGTTCCGTGAATCCCGAGTGAAAAGACTGGGTTTTGAGGGATTGCCGTTCGGGCCCGTCCCCGACCATGACGAGGTCGTGATCTGGGCATCGCTCCAGTATCCTCGGCGCCATGTCCAGTAACCAGTCGAGGCCTTTTTGGCGATCGAGGCGACCTACCGAGACGAGAAATTTGCGACCAGGTGGCAGTTCGGAAATCATGGAATGCTGTTCGTGATCTAGTTGGAATGGTGCGACGTTGATACCGTTGGGAATCACTGAAACCTGGGTCGCGGGGAGCCGAAGGTGTTCCTGGGCGAAGCGGCCAACATCCTGGCTTACGCAAACGGAATGTTGCCATCGACGTGCCGCCCATCTTTCGATGCGCTGTCTCCAACGACTGGGGTCGGCAACCCGTATCCCACTGACATGGATCCAGCGGGTAGAGTTTTTGTGGAGGGAAGCTGTCAGCACGTTGGGATGATAAAGGAATGACTGGATGAGTTCGATGCGTTGTTCCGCCAGGTAGAGTCGTAGTCGACGACGGGCAGCGAGGAACTGACGAGACGAGGTAACGCCCAGGCAGTGAATTGGAATATCGTGTTCGCGCAGTTGCTGGACCAGGCCATCCCTGGGGGCATCCGGGAGCGGCGCGAGCGAAAGCACTTGCACCGAAAAACCCTTGGTAGCCAATCCGCAGGCCAGGTTCGCCAGGCAGCGTTCTGCACCGCCGGTTTGTAATTCCGTGATGGCGAGGCAGAGGCGGGGGAGTTGTGAGGTAACGGTCACGAGGTCGGTGTTTCCGGAAAAAACGGGTTGGTAATTCCAAGGATGGAGATATCCTCTTATACTCGATCGGTCGTTAGGAAGTTCAGGTTTATGTGGAATCGTTGCGAAATGGGTCGCCAGAGGAAAAAAACGCCTGGGAATGGCAGATGTCATGGATGAGCTAGATAGTTACGATTACGATTTGCCGCGAGAACGAATTGCCCAGGAACCACTGCGCCAACGTGCGGATGCGCGCCTGCTGGTAGTCAACCGGGAAACAGGCCAACTGCAGCACTCGCACGTACGGAATCTCCACGAAATTCTTTCCCCGGGAGACTGCCTGGTACTTAATGACACGCGAGTCATTCCCGCCCAGTTGTCCGGTTACCGGGTCAAGACGGGGGGACGGTGGAGCGGGTTGTTTCTCCATTCCGATGGTGCCGGCACCTGGAAAGTGCTTTCACGTACCCGGGGACGACTTGCGGGTGGCGAGGAGGTCATGTTGCAGGATCGCCAGTCGGGTGATTGCTGGTCGATCACCATGCTGGCGCCACTGGAAGGTGGCGCGTGGGCCGTGCGACCGAATGCGACGGGGCCTTGTGAGTCGCTGCTGGAAGAGGTTGGGCGTGTCCCATTGCCGCACTATATCCGTGGCGGACACATGAAGCCGGCTGATCAGTTGAACTATCAAACAGTGTATGCCGAGCATCCGGGTTCCGTGGCGGCACCGACCGCTGGATTGCATTTCACGGACGATTTACTGGCGAAGGTAGAGCAGGCGGGTGTGCATATTTGCCGAGTAACGCTGCATGTTGGAATTGGTACCTTTCGTCCGATCCAGGTGGCGACGTTAGACGAGCATCAAATGCATGCGGAGGTGGGGATGGTTGGCGAGGATGTTGCCCGGCGTATTGAAGAGGCGCGGCAGGCAGGCGGCCGCGTGGTAGCGGTGGGGACGACCACGGTGCGACTGTTGGAATCGGCCGCTGCGGAAGGTCAGGTGTGTGGGTGGTCCGGGGAAACGGACCTGTTTATACGCCCCCCGTATGAGTTCCAGGCAGTCCAGGGAATGATGACCAACTTTCATCTTCCCAGGAGCAGCCTGTTGGTATTGGTGCGCACCTTTGGTGGTGATGCATTGCTGCGACAGGCTTACCAGGAAGCAATCGAACAGCAGTACAGGTTTTACAGTTATGGAGATGCCATGTTGATCCTTTAAAGGATCGGCCGTGGATGATTACCCCTCAACCGGCTATACTGAAGCCTGCACGCCCTGGGGATTTCATGGCGGTTCATGATGGTGAGTCAAGCAAGAAAGGATTCTGGTATGTCAGCGGTTGAAACAGAACACGTACTGGTGGTGCCGACTGCCTTGTTCCACGAGGTGGGCTACTTCCAGGGCTTCACGGACCAGGTCGATGGGTACCTGGAAAGGTTGTTGGATCCGACGCAGATCAGCTACCGGCCCCGTAGCGAGATGGAGGAAGATCCGAGTTTCAAACAGCTGATCCCTTACGTGCTTTTTCGCTTTACGGATGAAGCGGGTGAGGTTCACTTGTTCCAGTACACGCGTGGAAAGGGCCAGGGGGAAAAACGCCTGCATAGCAAACGTAGTGTTGGGATCGGTGGTCATATTTCCTCGGTGGATGCGGATGTGGGAGCCACCGGTGATCCCTACCAGGAAGGGATGCGTCGGGAACTCGATGAAGAGGTTGCTATCAACACGCCTTACCAGGCAGAGTGCGTTGGTATGATCAACGATGACTTAACGGAAGTGGGTAAAGTGCATCTGGGTGTCGTTCATATTTTTGACGTCGAAATCCCGGATGTGCAGTCACGGGAAGATGAAATAATGGATGCGGGTTTCCGTCCAGTCAGCGAGCTGATGAGTCAGTTGGACCAGTTTGAGAGTTGGTCCGAGATTTGTCTGCAAGCCCTGTTTGCGGATAGCTCGTCGTAGTATTGCCATGGTCCAAACGCCCGTTTACATGGATAACCATGCCACCACGCGTGTTGATCCGCGCGTCGTGGAGGCCATGTTGCCGTTCTTTGGCGAATGCTATGGGAACCCGGGCAGTACGGGACATGTCTTTGGCTGGGAAGCGCAGGAAGCAGTGGATCAGGCCCGGCGATCCCTGGCCGGCCTGATTGGTGCGTCCGAGCGGGAAGTGATCTTTACCAGTGGCGCCACGGAAAGCACTAACCTTGCCATTCGTGGAGTGATGGATCGCAATCGGCGCAAGGGTAATCACGTGATTAGCGTGAGCACAGAACATCGGGCGGTTCTTGATCCCCTTCAGCGGTTGGGACGGCGTGACGGGCAGGTTACCCTGCTCAAACCCGCGCAGGTAGATAGTGACTGTGCGGGTTGGCTGGATCCGCAGCAGGTGGCGGACGCCATCTGTCCGGAAACGGCACTGGTCTCAGTAATGCTGGCGAATAATGAGATCGGCGTGTTGCAACCATTGGCAGAGATCGGAGAAATCTGTCGCGAAAACAAGGTCCTGTTTCACACGGATGCGACGCAGGCCCTGGGGCGGGTCACGGTCGATGTCGAGGCGTTGGGAGTTGACCTGTTAAGTGGCAGCGCTCACAAATTCTATGGTCCGAAAGGATGCGGATTATTGTATGTCCGTCGACGACCACGCCTGACTCGCCTGGATGCACTGATCGAAGGGGGTGGGCAGGAACATGGACTGCGTAGTGGAACCCTGAATCCCGCCGGTATCGTAGGGATGGGCAAGGCACTGGAACTGGCCTGTGATGAGCTGCCAGGAGAATCGCTGCGGTTGGGTATTCTCAGGGATCGATTGTTTGCAGGCTTCCAGGCAGATCTCCCTGATGTAACCCTCAACGGTCCTCCGCTCGCGAACCGGCAGCAACGTTTAAGTCACAATCTGAATTGCAGCTTTGAGGGCGTGGATGGTGAAGCACTGTTAATGAGCATGAAGGAATTGGCTGTTTCCAGCGGCAGTGCCTGTACGTCGGCTGATCCGGAACCGAGTCATGTATTGCGGGCAATCGGGGTGTCAGATGATCTCACCCGGGCCAGCCTGAGATTCGGCCTGGGACGATTTACCACCGAGGAGGAGGTTGAATTTGCTATCAAAACCGTTTGCCAGGCGGTTCAGCGGCTACGGGGAATGAAGAGCGTGTGATGAATACAACGAATGTGGCTGTGGTTGAGAAAACGAAATCCAACTAGCCTTGGCCGAGTATCTGCTGTACAATAAGCAGGTAATCGGGTACACGTAAGGTCGTGACACGAGTAAATGAAATTGACAGGAGATGTTCCATGGCGATCGTGATGACAGAAAAAGCGGCTCACGAAGTGAAGCGGGTACAGGAAGAACAGAAGTTTGATGATGACATGTTTCTTCGTATCGGTGTCGCCGGTGGCGGGTGCAGTGGCTTTAACTATACCTTGACCTTTGACAATTCGTTTGACCAGCAGCAGGATTCCAAGAGTGAACAGCATGGCGTTGCTGTTGTGGTCGACAAGAAAAGTGCCCTGTATCTCGACGGAACGACCGTCGACTGGTACGACGGACTGGAAAAGCGAGGGTTCACCTTTGAGAATCCCAACGCGGTGAAAACTTGTGGCTGCGGAAGTTCCTTCCAGGCCTAGGTCTGTCGGCTGATTTTTCAGTTGCTTGAAAATACGTGAACACGCTGGCGGGAAACTGCGAGCGTGTTTTTTTGCGCCTGCTTACGTGGCGTGCATGGATTCAATAGAATTCAAGAGGTTAGGCGAGTCAGCGTGACACGAACCGTGTGTTCCAGGGCAGGTCATCCATCGCGAGGCAGATTCCAGTGGCGGTAGTCAACAAGGTACACGTGGTAGGCATTAGTGACGACGGCTTGCAGGGCCTGTCGTCGCTGGCGCGAGAACGACTGGAGGCCGCTGACCTGGTGATCGGTGATACGCAACTGCTGGACCTGGTCGAGGCCAGCGATGCAGAGAAATGGGACCCGGCAGGCCATCTGGATGAAGTGGTTGATCGCATTGCCACGCGGTCCACTGATGAGATTGTCATCCTGGCCAGTGGTGATCCGCTCTTTTATGGGATGGCTCGCTTTCTTTGTGAACGCCTAGGCAAGGATCGCTTCGAAGTGCTGCCTCACGTGAGTAGTATGCAGATGGCATTCGCTCGCGTTAAAGAGAGTTGGGACGATGCCTATCTCACGAACCTGGCAAATCAATCGGTAGAACGGGTCGTGGAAAGAATACGGACGGCTGGTAAGGTCGGGATCTTTACGACCGAGGAGAATTCGCCGGCCGTGGTCGCAGCTGCCTGTCTTGAGCGAGGTATCGATTACTTCACGGCCTACGTTTGTGAGAACCTTGGTTCACCCGATGAACGCGTGACGGTTGGCGAGTTGAATGAAATCGATGGTGAGGCCTTTGCGCCACTTAACGTAATGATCCTGGTTCGAAAACCAGATGTACCGGATCGACCGGTGGCGATGGTGGGACGCAGGCTGTTCGGGAATCCAGATGAGATGTTCTTGCAATCGCAGCCCAAGCGTGGCTTGTTGACACCAGCAGAGGTCAGATCCGTGGCGTTGGCTGAAATGGATCTGGGCCCCAATAGCGTCGTGTGGGACGTGGGAGCCGGTAGCGGATCAATCGCGGTGGAGGCTGCGCAAGTTGCGTCCGGTGGCCGCGTGTTCGCTATTGAAATGGATCCGGAGGATTATGGTCTCATTACCTCCAACGCGGAGCGTTTTGGCGTGCATAACCTGACTCCGGTACTGGGCCAGGCACCTGAGGTCTGGCGTGAACTGCCCGATCCCGACGTCGTTTTCGTGGGCGGCACCGGGCGACAGGTCAGCGCGATTGCAGAGCAGGCATGGCAGCGTCTTCGCCCAGGAGGCAGGTTGGTCGTTAACGTGAATTCCATCGAGAACGTGCACGATCTGCAAAAGGAGCTGAAGCCCCAGGTCGGTGAAATAAAGACCTGGATGTTTAATATCTCGCGCGGTACCGACCAATTAGAACAACTGCGTTTTGAATCACTGAATCCAACATTCTTGCTGGCATGCGTGAAGCCCGGGTAAGAGATTTGGAGTTGTCCAGGGAATAGATCAAGGGAGAGTGTAATGGAATATAAGCAATTGGGTCGGCAGGGTGTGCGTGTGTCACCAATCTGCCTGGGAACCATGATGTTCGGTGGACAGACGGAGGAAGCATTGTCGATCGAGATTATGCACAAGGCGATCGACCTGGGCATCAACTTTTTTGATACGGCCGACATGTACAATGGTGGTGAATCGGAGGTGTTGGTTGGCAAGGCGCTGGCCGATCGACGTGACCAGGTGGTACTGGCAACCAAGGGTCGTCAGAAAGTTGGCGATGGCCCCAATGATTATGGTTCCGGTCGCATTCACATGATGCGAGCTGTAGAGGCCAGCCTCCGTCGGTTGAACACCGATTACATCGATGTCTACTATGACCATGCGCCCGATTATACGACACCTATCGAGGAGACATTGCGTGCCATGGATGACATGGTGCGATCCGGCAAGGTTCGTTATATCGCCTGTTCGAACTTTCGAGCATGGAGGTTGTGCGAGTCCCTCTGGACGAGCGAACGTCATAACCTGGAGCGATTCGCCTGTGTCCAGCCACTCTATAATATTGTGAATCGTGATCCGGAAGTGGAATTGTTTCCGCTCTGCCGTGAACATGGCCTGGGTGTTGTCTGTTACAGTCCGTTGGCTCGTGGCGTCCTGACGGGCAAGTACTTGCCGGGTACGGAGCATCCCGCCGATAGCCGCGCCGCAAGGGGTGACGTGCGTATGCAGCAGGCCGAATTGCGTGAAGCCAGTTTCCATGTGGCGCAGTCCCTGAAGGAATATTGCGATAGCCGTAACCAGAGCCTCAGCCAGTTTGCACTCGCCTGGTGCCTGGCTAATCCGAACCTGACTTCCGTGATTATCGGGCCCCGCACGATGGAACACTTTGATGACAACCTGGGCTGCCTGGATATCGAGGTTACACCGGAAGATGAAGCGTTCGTTGATGGACTCGTCCCTCCCGGGGAACATTCCGGGAAAGGATTCCAGGACGTCCTCTATCCGATCACGGGTCGTCAGTCCAGCGAGTAAAAGTCAGGTCTGGATGTCTGACTCGAGGGTCATCGCATCCAGTCGCTGGGGGACCGGTTCGGGTAAGACCAGGGGAGCTGATACCGCGGGAAGACCGTCTGGGTCCCGATCCAGTTCAAGTGGCGGATCGGATAGGTCCTCGGCGTAAAAGCGGCTGCTGGGGAAAATGTCGGCGGGATATTGGAAATTATCAAGCATGGCGAGGGCCGTGCAGAATGCGGAACCGACCGCGCTCTCCAGCATACCTCCGACCCAGCAAGGGATGTCGGCAGCCTGGCACCAATCGTGAATCGCAATTGCGTTGGTAAGCCCCCCTACCCTGCCCGGCTTGATGTTGACCCACTGGCAGCTTTTCAGTTGTGTTGCCTGTTTTGCCAGGTGCAGGGATTGAATGCTTTCGTCCAGGCAAACCGGTGTTTGAATGGCCTCCTGAAGGGTGGCATGATCCAGCAGGTCGTCATGGGCCAGGGGTTGCTCGATCATGGCTAACTGGCAGGCGTCAAGTTCCCGGAATTCCGGCAAGGATTGCAGTGTGTATCCACTGTTGCAGTCGATGTGGATGACCGTGTCAGGAAAAGCGCTGCGGACCTCTCGGACCATCGGTAGATCCCAGCCCGGTCGGTACTTCAACTTGACGCGCGCAAAGCCCTGTTCCACGGCCGGAGCCATGGCCTCCAGTAACTGGTCGATAGAATCCATGACTCCGAAGTCTGCTCCCACGGGAACCTGGGTGCGTGTTGCGCCGATAGCCTGGTGCAGGGAAACGTTTTCGATCTTGCTGTGCAGGGCCCACCAGGCAGTGTCCAGGGCAGCCTTGGCAAAAGGATTCCCCTTGTAAATAGCCAGCCGTTGCTGCAGGTCCAGGGGAGTGTCGATCGTCTGGCCAAGGATGGCGGGACCCAGCCACTGGCGAGCGACCTGGTAAGCTCCGCCGGCCCATTCGGCACTGTAACAGGGGGCGGCCAGTGGCGAGCTTTCTCCCCAGGCGGACACGGATCCACTGCCGAGCCGGCAAAGGAGAGCGTGAATGGCATGGTCTTCACCGTAGGCCGTACGCCATGGATAGAGCAACGGCATGGCGACCAGGTAGAACTCAATGCGATCAATCTTCATGGCTGCCCTGCTCTTTTTTGACAGGCTCCCTAGACCGGGAATGAGGATGGCCGGTCATTCATTAGGGTTTCTCATAGAGAACAAACAAGATGACATCTGAGCCGGAGAAGCTGCCACCAAGGGACCCCCCGTTGGTCGATTGGGCGGCGATGTTCCCCGTGATGCTGACCACCTTGGCGCCACTTTCCGAGAGCCACTGGTTCATTTCTTCCTCAAGCGTGGGGATTTCGCTTTCAATACTCTTGAATATTTTAACCTGGTGCATGTGGAGTTCCTTTGGACAGTTGGTAGGATCGCCCCGTGATTGTAGCGAAAGGTGGTACCTGTTGTTAGGGTTTGGCAGCTGGAGATTGATCTCGAGAAACAGGCCGGAAGGCCATCGACGTCTGAATAGGATAGTCGCAAGTGCATCCGGAACTGGCCTCGGGGATCAGTAGCAGGCCACCTGCGGGAATCATGTTGATCCAGCATCCCGGGCGACTCACCTGGGTTACCTTGCGGAACTTTCCAGTACTAAGATCGCACATCGTAGGATGTCCTGCTCGAAAGAAACATGCCGTTGCCGACGCCGAGATCGTTCCGCAGCCATGCCCGTTGCGGTTCATGCGCCAATTTTCACGGCGAACACCGGTCTCCAGATGGTATGCATAAGGTTCCACGTAGACAATGTCACCGACGATTGCCGGATGATGATCCTGTTCGCCATGAGAACCCCCGATATTCGTGCGTTGGTTCTGTGATGATTGCCAAAGTGGTTTGCCGTCCTGGGCCGAGAAGGCATGGATGTCATACCAGACCTGCTGGGCTGCCCCTTTACCTTGGTTGCGGGTGCTGACCGCGAGTAAGATTCCCTTGGAATGCCCGAGGAAAAGATGGTGCTGAGCGCGTTGGAGCCCAGTAGGTTTTTTCCAGAGAACTTTTCCGGTGAGTCGATCAAGGGCGACCAGTCGTGAACCCTTGCTAAGCAGTTGCTGCAAGGTGGCACGTCCCCCGGTGTTTTGGAGGGTGATTGGATCGGAGCTTTCCACCAGGAAAACTCGCTTGCTTGTGATCGTGATCGTGGGATTCAGGATGCTTCCCGTGGGCTGGTAATTCCAGTGTAACTTTCCCTGGAGACGGTCGCGACAGAAGAGTGAGTCGCTGGTAACGATGGGAATAAAGTCGTAGTAGGTTTCGTCAATCTGCTGGCGGGAATGCTGGCGACGGGCCGCGCCAACCCGTGTTGCACTACCGTACAGGTGATCACCCACGTGGGCAACGTATCCCCAGTGACGCGGCGACTTATCTGTCCGTGCTGGCGTCGCGAAGTGTCTCAGGATTTTTCCAGTCTCGGCCTCCAGTAAATAGCACTTGTCGCGTGCCACTGCGTATACCAAGTCGCGGGCAGCGACCATGCTGCCACTGTCTCGCATGGCACCCACGCGACGAAAGTCGTCGATCAAGGTCTCCCATAAAACCGTGCCATTGTAAGCATCAACCCCGATGATGCGATTGTTGCCTGGCAGGAACATCCGTCCAGCGACCACCAGCGGTGGCACGGTCCGATGGTGACGATCGACCATGTGTTGGGGACCTGGTCGGCCAAACCATTGAAGCTCGAGTTGTCCGGAGACAAGTTCGTCATTGCTGCAGGCGGTGTTTTCCGGTCCCGCATACATATGCGTCCAGTCGCCGATCTTGGCCTGGGGGGCGCGGCGCAGGATGAATGGTAGATCCGGGTGATCAAACCGGTGAGGCGTATTGGCGGGGACGCGAGCTGCCCACGATCGCAGCGTGGACGACGTGAGCTGGTTGCCAGGTGCGCCATCGACCATGGCGACGCCGCCTGCGGGACGTAGCAGGCGGTAAACTTCCTGTATTGGAGTCGCGGGGGCGGTTTTTCGATCCTGTTGGTCAACGCAGACCAGGTTGAACAGTTCACTGGCATAACTCAGCGTGTCCAGGGGACCTTCGTGAACCACGATGCGTCCGTATAACCCGGCTTGGCGAAATGCTTCCCGGGCGGCGGTCACTCGAGCTGGATCTTGCATGAGCGTTACGATTTGCATCTGGCTGCGCTGAGCCAATTCGTATGCCAGACGTCCATTGTCTGAGCCGAGGACGAGACAGTATCCCTGGTCCAGCCTGTTTCCCTGGAATTGGCGTCCGGACTGCAGGAGGCGGTTGGCACGCTGCTCATAGGCGAGGCGCTCATCGGTGGTGTCGTAGAAAAGACTCTCCGGATTCGGGACAGGTCGTTCGGTAATGACGATGGGTGGTGACGCTGGGGATCCGGGTGCGAAGCAATGAATGGTCCCCTGGTCGGTGCTGACAAAGAGGCGATTGCCGGCGATGGCCAGCGAGTAGGGTTTGCCACGGACAGCAGCTGACCAGAGTGTTTTTCCCTCGGAGTCGAGCGCCGCCACCTTGTCGTCACCGGCGGAAAAGCGGGTGGCACCTGAATAGATGGTGGCGTGAGGGAATTCAGCTACGGTTTTGCTCGTATCGGGAGCCAGGGGTTTGTCCGTCCGGGAAAGGTCTCCGATACGTTGTGGTGTGGGATTGCGACCGCGGGCCACCATCAGACGTGTGCCCCGACGCTGCAGGTATCCCTGCGGAGAAAAATTAAGCGTGCCCTTGGCCAGGAGAGTTCCGGCTTCCGCATCGACTGCGAACTGGTAGGTTCCTTGTGCTGGGAACAGGCCAGCGGAGAAGCGTGCCTGGCCTTGATCGACCACCACACCACTACGGACGGGCCAGGCCGAGATGATACGCTGGTTGCCGGGTATACGCCGTTCGGATGGGGCCGCCCGATATTTCCAAAGAAGTTTTCCCTGTGCGAGATCCAGGCAATAGACAAAACCGTCGTCGCTGCCGAAATAGACACGTCCCTGGTCAATCGTCGGCGCCAGTCTTACCGGCCCCTCGGTCGTAAAACGCCATTGCAAAGCCGCCGTGTGAGCGTCGAGGCAGGTGACATGGTCCTCCGCCGAGGAGGCAAAGATCAAGCGTCGGCCGTCGGAAATAAGATGGAAGGCGCGGTCGTAAGTGACCCGGGCTGGCAACTGGTCCTTGTTGTGCCAGAAGTCCTGCTTTGCGGGTGCTGGCCAGGCGGGCGCCGGCGGTTTCATGGCCTGGTAGGTCCAGCCGGGGGCCAGGGGTAATTTCAAGGTCTCGGGTGTATAGCCGCTACGTCGAAGGTCCCGGTTGTACGTTGGCCAGCCAGCCACGGAACTGGGTACCGGGTCCACGTTCGGATAAGGGGCCTTGTCGCGACGGAAACGCGCCAGGATTTCCGCGTCCGAGAGTGCCTCGTTAAATATCGCTGCCTGCCCTATTTGACCTTTCAGGGCGTGGTGTTCATCGGCATCACGGTAAGCGCCCAGGACGACCGGGCCCTCGGGTGGGTACGCAATGGCCCCCTGCTGGGCCGTTGATTGGGCACGAAGCCGTCCATCGACAAATAGTTTTAATTGTTTACCGTCATAGGTTCCCACGACGTGGTACCAGTTTCCGGGCAGAAAGGGCTGGGGATTGGTGAGGTAGGTCAACTTGCGTTTTGATTGGCTGCTGAGTCCGAAGCAGAAGGTGTCTTCGCGTGTGCCAAGCATCCATCCTCGCTCGTAGCTGCCGTTGTCCTGGATGGCACTTACCATGGCGCCCCAGGGTTGGATGCGAATGGGGTAAATCCAGGTTTCCACTGAAATGGACTGTGTCGGCAGCTGTTTTGCGGCCGGCTGTTCCTTCGAGATCTTAGTGATCTTAATTTCGGTTTGCTCACCATCCAGGGCCAGGGCCTGGGGGGCCGATTTCGAGAAACGGGCAGGCCCCACAAGGGTTCCATGCAGCGTTCCTGAAGTGGCCTGGACACGACCTTCCCGGAAATGGCGGGCATCCAGCGTCCAGGCGTGACGTGGTAGCGGGCCTGCTTTTTGCGCAACGGCGTGCGTTACGTTGCCAGCCAGTAATGCCAGAAGAATGGCCTGGGCAAGGTAAAGGCGAGGCGATCTGTGCACGTGTTTATATGGTTTCATGGTTAAGCCAGTATCTCGTGAATTACGTTTCCGTGAACGTCCGTTAACCGCATGTCGCGACTGCTGAAACGAAAGGTCGTCTTGGTGTGATCCATGCCCAGCAGGTGCAGCATGGTGGCGTGGAGATCGTGAATCTCAACTTTCTTGTCAATCGCCTTGTAACCGTACTCGTCGGTCGATCCATACGTCATTCCGCCCTTGATGCCACCCCCTGCCATCCAGAGGCTAAAGCCGAAGGGGTTGTGGTCGCGCCCGTTGGTTCCCTGTGCAAAGGGGGTTCGTCCAAATTCCCCTGACCAGATCACCAGGGTCGAGTCGAGTAACCCACGCTGTTTCAGATCGGCGAGCAGGCCTGCAATCGGTTTATCCACGGACAGTGCGTTCTTGGTGTGACCATCTTTCAGGCCCGCATGCTGGTCCCAGCGATCCCCATTTCCCCCTGGGCAGGTAAGTTCGATGAACCGAACGCCTTTCTCGATCAGTCGCCTGGCGACCAGGCAATTGCGTCCGAATGTCTGGGTGTTCTTGAACTTGTCATTAACTCCGTACATGTCCAGCGTGGCCTTGGTTTCGTCGCCCAGATCCATCAGGCCGGGTACGGCCATCTGCATGCGATAGGCCAACTCGTAGTTGGAGATTGCTGACTCAATCTGACTCTCGGCGCCGCGTTGCTGTAAACGGTCTCGGTCTAATCGGTTGAGGATGTCCAGCTTGTTCTTCTGTATTAAATCGGTGGCCTCGGTTCGGCGGATATTGGCCACGGGTTGCGGACTGGAGTTGAAAACCGAACCCTGGTAGGAAGCCGGCAGGAAGCCGCTGTTGAAGTTGTCCTGGCCTCCCGGGGGGATCAGTCCGCCGTTGAGCACCACGTAGCCTGGAAGGTCCTGGCATTCACTGCCCAGGCCATAGGTTACCCAGCTACCCATGCTGGGACGGCCCTGGGTGCCAATGCCAGTATGGAGAAAATAGTTGGCATTGGTATGCTCGGAAAACTTGGAAGTCATGGATCGGATCACCACCATGTCGTCCACGTGTTGGCCTATGTGAGGAAACAGGTCGCTCACCGGCGTGCCGGATTTCCCGTAGGGTTTGAATTTCCAGAGGCTCTTGAGTGTCTTGCCAATATTGTTGAACTGCGTGGGCTCGATCTTCATCCCAAATGGTTTTCCATTTTCTTTTTCGAGCCGGGGCTTGGGGTCAAACGTGTCGACCTGCGATGGGCCACCATCCATGTAGAGATAAATGATCTGCTTGACCGCTGGTTTGAAGTGCGGCTGGCGAGGTTCGAAGGGATTCAAGGCAGGTCGACGGGTCGGGGCCGCCCTGGCAAACGGCTGATCAGCCATGAGTGCGGACAGGGCCACGGCACCGAAACCGTTGGCGCACTGCATGAGCATCTGGCGACGCGATTGAGCGGCCGGTGTAAAACGATGGCAGTGAGTCATGCGAGGGGTTCCGGAAGGGTGACGACTGGTAGCGCAGGGGCTCAGTCAATAAAGATGAATTCCTTGGTGTTTACCAGGATGTGTGCGATGTCTTTCCAGATCCGTAGGTCATCGGACTGGGATTCAGGCGGTATGTTCAGCGCCTTGCCCTGGGAGACAAGGAACTGGGCAAACTGTTGGTGCTCAGTCTCTGTCGGAGGGCGTGAAAAGGCCGTTACATAAAGTTCCTTGAGCCGTTCGCGAAAACGTTGCTGCGCTGGCATGTCTTTCCATCGTGCGTCAGCCAGCAGGCGCTTGGCCCATAGTTCTGTCTGGCCGACCACGAAGGGGTCGTTCATCAGGATAAGTGCCTGGGCCGGTACGTTGGAAACGTTGCGACGGCCAATCGAATTGAATGGGATCGGCATGTCAAACGTCAGTAACATGGGATGGAGGAAATTGCGGCGAATCGAGAGATAGATCGATCGTCGACCGTTACCGTCCAGTGGTCCATTGCCTGGGCGGCCCCGACCCTGCATGTGCTGGGTTAGGAAGATGGGAACGCTCGGACCGTACATCTTGGTGTCGAGTCGTCCTGACAGTGCGAGTAATTGATCGCGGATAATTTCGCCTTCCAGCCGTCGCACGGGCTTATGGTGCAGCAAGCGGTTCGTGGCATCGGCCTGCTCCGCGCGGGAGTCGCTGCGACTGGACATCTGGTAAGACTGCGATAATACAATGGTCTTGATCATGGACTTGATCGACCAGCCCTCTTGCTTGAAAGTGCTGGCCAGGTGATCAAGCAAGTGCGGGTGGCTCGGACGTTGGCCCAGGACCCCGAAGTTGTTAGTGGACGGAACGATGCCTCGTCCAAACAGGTGGTGCCAGATACGGTTGACCATCACCCTGGAGACATAAGGGTTCACGTCCGAAAGAATATGCTCGGCCAGTTCCAGGCGGCCACTACCGTTGCCGCCGGCCGGATTCTTTTTCCCATTGAGTGCTTCCAGGAAACGTCGGGGAATCGTTCCATTGGTCGTCTTGTGGTTGCCCCTAATTAAAAGAAATTCATCCTCGGCGGAGCCATCTACCATGGCGGGTGCCAGCCGGGATGTCGTTTGGATCTGCTGGACCAGTTGGTTGCGAGAGGCGATGAGCGGTGCACTCACTTTTTCCAGTTCAGCCGTGGCGACGGGGTCGCCCAGGTAAAAAAGCTCGGGATGACGATGGAGCCATGTCAGCAACCCTGCTTCGGATGGGGTGAGCTTGCCGGGGGCGCTGGCAAGTTGTTCTGAAACACGTTTCAAGACGTCGCGGTAGGTGATCGCCAGCTTTGATGCTGAAGTACCCTGGAGCGGGGCCAGGTGGGCGATTGCAAGCGGGTCGGGGCGATCCTCAGGTAAGGTAGGTGCACGCTCCCCCTCCACGACCATCAACACCTCGGTTGGCGTGTTGCCGGCGCCGGTGATCTCCAGGTGGGCCCGGTGGTCACGGTAGGCGGCCAGGTTCATGGTTACCCACTTGAGCTTTCCCTCGTTGTTCTTGAAAGAGGTTGTCAGTACGCGGTGCAGCGGTCCCTGGATGACGGCATGAGAGTCGACTGCCGCGTAGATGTGGCCCTCCCCTCGTAACAGGATGTGTACGTTACCCTGCTGCACGGTAAAGGTGGGAGTGCGATGTGTCTGGCCGGAGCGGATATATTTACCAAGTGCCCCGACATCCGGTTGTTGGCCAGCCTGGTGATTGAGCTTGGCCCAATCTGCGGTCCGGACAGCGGCAGCGCGGCCGTAAACCTGGGTGATCGGGGACTTGGCATCCAGTGAAAGCGTGACCTGACCCACGCGTCGCGGACTGGTGCCGAAGGCTGGTCCGTCCGTTTTGAATTTCGCGGCGGGAAGGGTGGCGTAGTCAACAAGAAGACGGGCCTCTTCCGGGAGTGACCAGGCCGTGACCACGTCCTTTGCCCAGGCCTCCAGGTGTTTTCCAACGGCTTCGTCGGTCGGTAGCGATTTGCCAGCCCTGGTGATCAACTGGGCCCAGGTGTAGAACGGATCGTTGCGGTTGTCCCGTGCGGTCAACAAGTGCTGGGTCCAGGCCAGGGCAATTGACGGATTGAGCTTGGCCTTGTGAGCTTCCTCGTTGACATGGGCTTGCTGGTTGGCCGCCAGTTGCTGGTGGGGACGTCGCATGCCGGGGGGCTGGTCGGTGAAGACAATATGGTCCAGGCCGATGTTGCCCCACGAGCCAGTCACCTCGTCCACGACTTCGATGGTTAAGAGTTGTCCGCGGAACGGGCCGACATCAAGCCAGCGAGTTTCCATGCGGTTATTGCTTTTGCCGGTGAGCGTTCCCACGATTTTGCCGTCCCGCATCAGGTTGATGCAGGTTTTGCCCCGATGTGCTCCACCACCGACGAGCATGCGGATGTAGCGATGGCCTACAGTGAAGGGAGGTGAGGTGAGCTTTCCGCGTGCCCCGTCATCGTGTTTCACGTCCTTGCCGTTTCGAATGCTGTGTGAATTGACGAAGAACTTGCCAGCGGCAGATACGTCCCCCTGGTACTTGCCGATCGTTTCAGCCGTGTTGGGTCGATCCCCAAAGGCGGTTCCGGTCGTTTTCCAGTCACCATAAGTTCCGCTTTCGAAGTCCATGAAGACGACTTCCTTGGCAGGGTCAGCTGCGTGTGGCGTCGGTAACGTGCCGATTACCTGGAGGGAAAAGAGGAGATAGTCTTCAAGCCGTGCGAGGGTCTTGTGACGGGCGGCGGCAGTGGCCGCGACCAGTGCTGGCTGAGCCTTCTCCTGGAAAGCTTCCATTTGGCGAGCTACCTTGAGGTTAGACTGCAGCGTGTCAAAGCGAACCTGGCGATAACCGGAGCTCTGCAGGTAGCCGGCCAGTGCGTAATAGTCCTTCTGGGTAATGGCATCAAACTTGTGGTCATGGCAGCGCGCACAGGAAACGGTTAGCCCGAGGAACGTCTTGCACATGACGTCGATCATGTTGTCGTAGCGGTCCAACTCGTCCTGGCGAATGTCCACCGGGGAATGAACCCATTCGCCGAGAAACCAGAAGCCCGTGCCCAGGATCGACTCGTTAAACCCTTCGGTGGCGTGGGTTCTTGGATTGGGAAGCAGGTCTCCGGCGAGGTGTTCCCGTACAAACTGGTCGTAGGGAAGGTCCGCGTTGAGTGCACGTATCACGTAATCCCGGTATTGGTGAACGTTGGCTGCGTTGTAATCGAACTCGTGTCCTCGTGATTCAGCGTAGCGGACCAGGTCAAGCCAATGTCGCCCCCACCGTTCACCGAAATGAGGTGATTTTAACAAGCGGTCCACAAGTGCTTCATAGGCACCCGGTGTCTCATCGGAAAGAAACGCTGCCGTTTGCGCGGGTGTCGGAGGCAAGCCCGTGAGATCAAGGTGAAGACGGCGAATCAGCTGGTGACGCTGCGCACGTGGCGCCGGTTTCAGGCCTTCTCCCTCGAGACGGGCAAGGATAAATCGGTCCAGGTCCTGGCGGGGCCAATCGGCATCCTTGATCGCAGGCAACTGCGGGCGAACGACCGGACGCCACGACCAATGCGACTGCTGTCGAGAGGCCAGGTCAAATTCCTCCATGGCCGTGGTTCCATCCGGAGCTTTTTCAGTTGGCCAGGGAAGTCCCATTTCGACCCATCGCTCGAGTGTTGCGATTTCGGCCGCTGGTAACTTGCCGGCAGGCGGCATCTGGTAAACGTCGCCGTAGTTGACCGCATCGATGAGCAAGCTGGCTGCCGGTTTCTTGAGGTCGACTGCTGGGCCAGTGTCACCACCATGAAGAATCGCCGCGCGTGAGTCGAGCCGCAATTTACCCTTGAGTTTCTTGCTTTGTCCGCTGTGGCATGAGTAGCAGCGTTGCACCAGCAGGGGCCGCACTTCCTTCTCGAAAAACTCAAGCTGGGGCGCCGTAAAGGCGGCCGGGTCGGCTTGCTCGGCAGCATGCGTGGATAACGCAGTTAGGGTACAGAGCAGTGCCAGGCAGGTCGCAGGCCAGTAGGGTGTTCGAGTCGCAAATGGCATTGCTGCATGATCCTCCAAAACGGCAAGTGTCTGTGGGGCCGGCGAAAATGCGTAACTCCTGACACCCCAGTGACTAGCGTAAGATTATAGCTTTCGTCCCTAGATGCGTCAAAATGCTGCTGCGAGAAGCCCCTGCGGAGAGTCTGCGACACGTGTCCTAAGGCCTTTGGTCATTGCTCGCCAGGTGCCGTGGCGGATTTGTTGTCGCCCGGAGATTCAGGGCTGGATGTCGATCCAGAAACGGTTTTCTCGGGTTCGATAGGTGGGGTGGGCTGTGGCTGCGTGACGTCTGTGCGTCGTATTCCATCCAGGAGTAGCTTCATGGAGACACGCTCATGTTCTGGTCGTCCGAGCTGACACTCGCAAACATTCCCGGTCGAGGTACCGTCCGTCTGAATGCGGCGGGAGCAAGCGGGACATTCCCAGGTTCGTCGGAGCGTATATTTAAGTCGTTCGTAGGGACCCTTCATGGGGAAACCTCGAAGCCAGGATGATTGGAAGATGGTTCTCGGTGAATGTTTCCGAGCCTGCACGGTTGCAAAAAACCTGTTGTTGTTGATCATACAGGGTATCGTCTGTTGAATCTAGCTTCCCGGTAACTTAACGTAATCACGCCAGGTGGAGAAAAGGTATGAACTTTCCGGAAGGTGGGCTGGACGTTCTCGTGATCGCACCGCACCCCGACGATGCGGAGCTGGGGATGGCTGGCGGTATCCTGCAGCTGAAGCAGGAAGGCCAGGCCGTGGGTATCCTGGATTTAACAGATGGGGAGCCCACGCCTCACGGTTCGATCGAGTTGCGTAGCCAGGAAACGGCCGCGGCCAGTGAGATTCTCGGAGTGGATTGGCGCGGCAATCTTGGCTTGCCCAACCGGAGCTTGGAAGCCAGCCTCGAAGCACGCGGCCAGTTGGCCGAGGTGATTAGGCAGACACGGCCACGTTGGCTGTTCGCACCCTACGGCGTTGATGCCCACCCGGATCACGTCGCTGCAACTGAGTTGGTGCAGGCGGCCCGCTTCTGGGCGAAATTAACCAAGTCCAACTTGGCCGGTGATCCGCACCATCCAGAACGCATCTATTACTACTACAGTGTGCATCTCAAGCACGCCGCCCAACCAGCGTACATTCTCGATATCAGTGAGCACTGGAAGCAGAAGCAAGCTGCACTGGCCTGTTATGAAAGCCAATTCGTGACCGGTCGTAGCAACCAACCGGTGAGCTTTCTGGATCAGCTGCAAACACAGGCGGCGTACTGGGGACAAATGATCGGTTGCCAATACGGTGAACCCTACGCCAGTCGAGAACCGCTCGGATTGACCGGTTTTTCGCACTTTATTTGAAGTGTGATAGCAGCTTCATGGCAGCATGCCGGCGTTCGGTATCTACGAAAGCAAGCGAAGCTGCACCGGTTGTACTGGTCAAGTGAGCCTTCTGAGGGCTAGTAAATGCCCTCAATTCTTACCTAAAGGGGACTTTTTTCGCTGACCCGAGTCAGCCGACCAGGCCGCTCGTTTTCCCAGCCTTGTCAGTTCGTTTCATCTTCCCGTCTTGCTAGCGACGTTGTGGCGTGATGACGGCAAACGTAAGTGGTGAAACGGGGGGTCGCCGGCCGATAGAAACCGTAGACACGCCAAGTAGCAGTGGCGGGTTAAAACGGGGCGACCGATGGAGCGGTACCCGGCTTGTTTGGAAAGGAATCCTGGGAATGCGCGACATCAACGTACTGGCACTGGTCAAGGGTGAAGAACGATACGTTTTCCTTTTCGACGACAAGCATCGCAGCGAGACGCTTCGCATGCTGGGCCGTTACGCGTCCAACCCGGAATTGAGCTTCACCTGGTACGACGCGGCCGTGCTTAGCCAGAAAGTGCGTGCCATCAGCCAGGTCGCGGATGAGCCGCAGAAGGAAATGCCAACCGCTCGTTTCCAATTGCCGCAGCCGAGCGATGAACCGGGCTACGACGACGCTGCCTAATAACTAGCGGGTTGTTTAGCGTCCCCGATCCTGCAAGGAAGGCTCGTCCATGAAATCGGCCATCAGTCGTTTTCTTCGATACCTGGACGTCGAGCGGAATGCTTCAGACCACACGTTGAAAAGTTATCGTGAGGATCTTTTCTCGTTGGTGGAATATCTCTCGTTAGGTGAGAGCCGGGTTCCCCGCCCGAACTCCGTGACACCGTTGGACCTGCGGGGATACGTGTCTGCCTTGCACGAGGCGGGCTACGCGCGGTCAACGATCTCGCGACGGCTGGCATCGCTGCGAAGTTTCTATCGTTACGCCCAGCGCCAGGGCTTGGCCGAAAGTAACCCGGCCAAACCGCTGCGAAACCCAAGGCGACAGAAGAAGCTGCCGCATTTCCTTAGTTCCGATGAAATTGGGCGATTGCTGGCGGCACCCAGCTCGCGTGAAACGCTTGGACTTCGAGATCGCGCGATCCTGGAGACTACCTATTCGGCCGGTTTGCGTGTTAGTGAGCTGGTAGGAATGAATGATGAGGATCTCGACTTTGGCTCGGGCCTGGTGAGGATTCGTGGTAAGGGGCGTGTCGAACGGCTCTCTCCGCTGGGTTCCTTTGCGACACGGGCTTTGCAGCGTTGGCTTAAGAAGCGGTCGTTGGCAGCTGATCAGCGGGGAGACATTGGGACACCCGTCTTTGTCAACAAGTATGGGCGTCGGATCAGTAGCCGCAGCGTGGCACGCATGCTCGAGAAGTACTTGAAGATCACGGGGTTGGATGCACGCACGACGCCGCACACGTTGCGGCACAGTTTTGCCACGCACCTGGTCGACCGTGGTGCGGACATTCGGAGCGTGCAGGAATTGCTGGGCCACAAGAGCCTGATCACGACCCAGATCTATACGCACCTGAGTACCGCGAATCTCAAGGCGACGTACGAGAAAGCGCATCCACGTGCTCGATAGTGACCTGGTCAACGTGGCCTAGATCAGGCCGCGGCGTACGGCCCAGACGGCTGCCTGGGTGCGGTCATTGGCGTCTACCTTGCGGAGGATGTTTTGCACGTGCTCCTTGACCGTTTCAATGCTAATGCCCAGCGAGCGGCCGATTTCGCGGTTGCTGAGTCCCAGGGCGATGTGACGCAGCACCTGTAACTCTCGATTCGTCAGCGGGATGTCGTTCGTGTCGGAACGATCCTTGCGTCGTGCCATGGATGACTTGAGTCTTTGCAGAAGACTGGTTTCCGGTGGTTCTTCACCGCGAGCAGCACGCAGGATCGCCGTCGTCAGTTGATGGCGGTTGGCACCCTTGAGAACGTAATCGGCGGCGCCCATGGCGATCGAGCGGGCAACGTATGTAGGGTTGTCATAGGTGGAAAATACCACCACCTGCGTTTCAGGACTCGCCTCGCGTATTTTTTCTATGACAAGTAAACCATCGCGGGGCGGCATGCGGACGTCCGTCAGGAGGACAGCGGGCCGGTGCTCCAGGGCCAACGCCAGGGCTTCGTCGGCGTTGGTGGCCTGCGCGATGATCTCGATTTCGGTCCCTTCCAGCATCGCCACCAGGCCGCTGCGAACCAGTTCGTGATCATCTGCGATGAGAAGGCGAATCGACATGCGTGAGGTTCTCGTCCTTTACTTCGCCGTCAGGTGTGGTGGAACAAGGCTGCCGTTGGGCCGCAGTGGGCACTACAGCCTTTGGGTGGCTAGGCAGTTCCCCATCAGGGGCATCGTGGATCGTTGAAAACCCCTCTCTTTGGGTGGCTCTCAACGGCTATATGCCTATCATACCATCGCGTTTACCGAATCCTAGGCCTCAGTTTTCGCGTTTCCTGGAAAAAATGAATCTCGCTAAAAGCCACCCAGCATGCGACTTGCGGCGACCTGTCATGCCACTCCTGCGGAATTTAACGGCTCCCATAGCTGGTAATCGTAAAAGCGGCTGCACTTACAACGGTTTCTGATTGGATCTAATCGGGGGGTAACGTAAATACTTACGTATTCACCGTCAGCAGGTACTCGCCCGACCGTCGTGCTGGAATTTTGTTGGCGGCCTTCTCATGTTCGAGGGAAACCCATGTCCAAGACCCGGTTACTACTTGTAGATGATGATCGCCAGGTCCTGGAATCGATGGATGATTGGTTGACCGGCCAGGATTACCTTGTGGAAACCTGTAGTGACTATGAGACGGCCGTGGAAGCGGTTGAGCGAGGCGGCTTTGACGTGCTGCTTACCGATCTACGGCTGGGTGCCTCCAGTGGATTAGACCTGTTGAAGGTTAGCCGGCGTATTCATGGACAGGTTCCCGTGATCCTTCTAAGTGGATATGCAACTGTAGAAACAGGTATCGAGGCGATCCGAGGCGGCGCCTTTGACTTGCTACAGAAACCCTTGATTGACGAAACATTGCAGGATGCGATTCAGCGCGCCCTGCTGCTCCCGGCGTCGCCGTCGAATTACAAAAAGCCGCTGGAGCAAGCTGCGGACACGAGCGTAATTGGTGAATCGCGATCGCTGCGTGAAACGTTCGATGTGATTAATCGCGTTGCCGATACGCAGACGACGATACTGCTTACGGGCGAAAGTGGTACGGGCAAATCACTGATCGCCCGGGAGATTCACAAGAAAAGCAGTCGCAGCCAGCAGCCGTTCGTCGAGGTGGCCTGTGGCGCTCTTTCCGATACCTTGTTGGAAAGCGAACTATTTGGTCACGTGACCGGTGCATTCACGGGAGCTGTCTCTGACAAGGAAGGTAAGTTTTCGTTGGCAGATGGCGGTACGCTGTTCCTCGACGAGATCCTGACGGCCTCGCCTCGCATGCAGGTCAAGTTGTTGAGAGTTCTGCAGGAATTCGAATTTGAAGCGGTTGGGGACACGAGGACCCGTAAGGTTGACACGCGAGTTGTCCTGGCGACTAACGAGGATCTGGCGCAGGCGGTTCGAGACGGTCGGTTTCGACAAGACCTGTATTACCGAATCAACGTGATCAACCTCGAATTGCCACCACTTCGAAGTCGGCGTGCTGATATTCCCGAACTCTGTACCCATTTTGTGGAGTTGGTCTGTCGAGAAACCGGTAAGTCGACGTCCGGGTTCAGCGATGAAGCTGTGAAAATGATGCAGGATTATGGGTGGCCGGGTAACGTCCGGGAACTGCAGAACGTCGTGGAGCGAGCGGTGCTACTCGGAGGTGATGATTGGCTTGGTAGTAGCGATCTGCCAGCGGAGTTGCGGGGGCCCCGCGAACGGATGGAACAAGGTTATTGTCATGGCCAAACGCTCAAGGAGGCTCTAGAGAACCCGGAACGGGAAATTATTCGCCAGGTACTAGAGACGTTCGGTGGGAATCGGAATCAGACGGCCGACGCTCTCGGAATTAATCGGACCACCCTGTATAAAAAAATGAAACGCCTGGGATTGGATGCGTCTCCCCTGCCCCTCTCGATTCCGTCGTCCCTATCGACGGAATCAACTTTCTCAGCCTAATCGTCTTTGCCTCTCGGTTGCCCTGTCTTTCTCTGGGTACGTGACCCTGGGTGTGTAAAAAGCTTCGTTGTTTACACGCTCCAGACTTAATCTTGTGGGATCGCCTGTTCATTGTTTACGATAACCAGCGCTGGTGTCGTTCGTGTTCCTCTTGATGATGGGTGGAGGTGGATCGTGCAAAGACGATGGCGAGGTGACCTGCAGGGTCGATGTCTTAGGGTCTTGGTGGCAGTTGCGATCCTCGTGACCGGTCGAGACTCTTTTCTCTCGGCGATAGAAATTCCCCCGCAGCCAGCGATCGACGGGCACGGAAAGTTCGTGCATGACCTGGCATACCAGCTGGCAGGGTCGCAAGAGGAAATGATCCAGATTGCGGCGATCCAAGAAGTTGCCTTCGAAGAACATGACGTACCCATCATCGTGGTCACGATCGACCGGATGTCGGCTTACGGCTATACCGGCACGGACATTCAACCGTTTGCCAAGCAGTGGTTTAATGCGTGGGAAATTGGCACGATGGACCGACCTGGTGGCCATAACCGGGGCATCCTGGTGCTCGTGTCAGTGAAGGATCGCAAGGGACGCATTGAACTGGGCGGCGACTGGGGCTATCGGTATGACAGGACATGCCAGGATATCATGGATAACTTAATGATCCCACACTTTAAAAGTGGGGATTATGCAGCGGGGCTGGCGGCGGGTGTAGAGGGCCTTGGGGAACTTGCCGCGGTCGGTCCGCAAGGAACGGCGCCCCGTTTTCGGTCCCGGTCGAAGCCGCGTAGTAGCAGGAGATCGAAGTCTAGTGATAATCCGCTGAGTGCCTTCTGCGCTTTTATATTGATCGGGATCATTATACTTGGGCAAGCATTGGGAATTATTCCTAGAGGAAGTGGCGGCGGAGGTGGATACAGTGGCGGAGGTTTCAGTGGGGGGTCCAGTGGAGGTGGCGGTGCGAGCGGGAGTTGGTAGGCATTTCATCCCGTCTATTCTCGCGCTGGTAATTGCCGGAGACTGATAATGATAATGACGACGCCCTGGCGAAAAAGACTACTGGTAACCGTCCTGGCCACGATGCTTGCCGGCCATGCGTTTTCACTTCAGGCGATAGAAATTCCCCCGCAGCCAGCGATCGACGGGCACGGAAATTTCGTGCATGACCTGGCGCACCAGCTGGCAGGGTCGCAAGAGGAAATGATCCAGATTGCGGCGATCCAAGAAGTCGCCTTCGAAGAACATGACGTACCCATCATCGTGGTCACGATCAACCGGATGTCGGCGTACGGCTATACCGGCGCGGCCATTCAGCCTTTTGCCAAGCGGTGGTTTAATGCGTGGGAAATTGGCACGATGGATCGACCTGACGGACATAACCGGGGCATCCTCGTCCTCGTGTCGGTGAAGGATCGCAAGGGACGGATCGAACTGGGTGGCGACTGGGGCTATCGGTATGACAGGACATGCCAGGATATCATGGATAACTTAATGATCCCGCACTTTAAAAGTGGGGATTATGCAGCGGGGTTGGCCGCGGGCGTAAAGGGCCTTGGGAAACTTGCCGCCGCCGGTCCGCAGGGAACGCCGCCCCGTTTTCGGTCCCGGTCGAAGCCGCGTACCCGCAGTAGGTCTGGTTCTGATGAGAGTACGCTGGGTAGCCTCTGCCTTTTAGCGTTAATAATTGTGGCCATTGTCATCGGGAATCTAACGGGGATTATTCCCGAAGGAAGTGGTGAATACAGTGGGGGATACAGTGGGGGATATAGTGGCGGAGGTTTCAGTGGGGGGTCCAGTGGAGGCGGCGGTGCGAGCGGTAGCTGGTAGGTAGCTGCCGTTGAAAATGCGTAAGACTACAAAAGGAGAATTGCAATGGTAATCGCAACCAGGTACCTCAACCCGGGAGAGATCCAGGAGTTGGAAACGGCAATCGCGTCCGTGGAACAGGAAACGTCGGCCGAGATAGTTTGCGCGGTGGCGACCGAATCCGGCCGCTATGATCGCCCGGAGGCGATGGTAGGGATCCTGTTTGCCATCATATCGTTGCTGCTGTTTAATTTGGCGGCACCCTACGGGGGGACCAAGGTGGAAACGCCTGACGCTGGTGGGGAACGTGGGGGAGTGGCGGTTGGCTGGACGGATGTGGAAGCGCTTAATGTTTCGATCCAGGTTTTAGCCCTTGCCTTAGGGTTCGTCGTTGGCAACCTGGTGGGGTCTTATTGTGGGCCCCTGCGGAGGTTGCTGACACGACGCAGTTGCATGGAAAGTGAGGTTGAGCGGTCGGCTGCCTTTGTTTTTGCGCAGCAGCGTATCGCCTCGACGCGTGACGCCGGTGGGCTACTGTTGTTTGTTTCGCTTTACGAACGAAGATTCGTGGTGCTGGCTGATGTGGGAGTCGTGGCGGCCACGGGGCAGGAGTTTCTCGATGGGCTTCGTGATCAGGGTGTGGCAGCGTTGCGTTCTGGTAAACCCGACCAGGCGCTGATCGAGGCAGTTAAGGCCGCTGGTCAGGTACTGAAGGACAAGCTCCCGGGGGAAAGCAGTTCAACGGACGGTGACAACGAATTGTCGAATCATGTCATCATGATTCACCCGAGGCCCTAGTTTCCTCTCCGGGGCAGATTGCCTGGTAAACACTGCTTGTCGTTTGCAAATTATTCGATACGCTGGGGTCTTTGAAATCGACCACCCGACTGGCAAACCCGTGACGGGTGTGGTACGAGAGGTGTTTTAAATCTGGCGGCGTATCGATACGTCGCAGAATCCTTGTAGGTTGCTGAGGCAAGTTCCATGAAAATACATGAATTCCAGGCTAAACAGTTGTTTCGCGAGGCCCAGGTTCCGGTCCTGGAAAATATCGTCGTGACCAGTCCCGCGGAGGCGGCGGAGGCCTATACCAAGCTGGGCGGATCCCTGGCCGTCGTGAAAGCCCAGATTCACGCGGGCGGGCGTGGCAAGGGTACTATCCAGGAGAAACCGGAACAGCACGGGGTTCAGCTGGTTCGCAGTGCCGAGGAAGCGGCCGAGGTCGCCGAAAACCTGCTGGGCAACAAACTGGTCACGATTCAAACCGGACCTGCCGGTCAGGAAGTACGCCAGGTACTGGTGGAGGCCGGGTGTGATATCGAGCGAGAGCTCTACCTGGGGATCGTGCTGGATCGAGCGCGGTCGATGCCAGTGTTGATGGCTTCTTCGGAAGGCGGCGTCGAGATTGAGAAAGTGGCCGCGGAAACTCCCGAGTTGATTCACAAGGAATATTTTCATCCGGACATCGGCTTGCAGCCGTTCCAGGTTCGGCAACTGTGCGCTCGCCTGGGTATTACCGGCAAGACCGTGCGATCGGCTGACAAGTTCATGCGAGCCCTGTGCCGCATGTACGTGGAAAGCGATTGTAGTCTCGTGGAAGTGAATCCCATGGTGATTAACACCGACGGGGAATTGATCGCTCTGGATGCGAAGGTGACCTTCGACGATAACGCGATGTTTCGGCATGCCGCCCTCGAAGAATGGCGAGACCTGGCCGAGGAAGACCCGGCCGAGGTGCGAGCCGGTAATGCGGGGCTCAGTTACGTGAACCTTGAGGGAAATATCGGTTGCCTGGTGAATGGGGCCGGACTGGCCATGAGTACCATGGATATCATCAAGTTGCATGGAGGCCAGCCCGCGAATTTCCTCGATGTTGGCGGCGGCGCAAACACCGAACAGGTAACCGAAGCCTTTCGAATCCTGCTGGACGATCCCAGTGTGAAGGCGGTGCTGGTCAATATCTTCGGCGGCATCGCACGGTGCACGACCATTGCCCAGGCGATCCTGGAGGCATCCCGAGAGGTTGGTTTCAGCGTTCCGCTGGTGGTTCGACTGGAAGGAACCGAGGTCGAGGAGGGGCGTAAGCTGCTGGAAGAAAGTGACGTGGAAATCATCTCGGCGATGGATCTGACCGACGCCGCAGAAAAAGTGGTGCAGGCCGCCTCGGCCTGAGGGTAACAAGCGACGTAAGCAAATCTTATTCGACCAGGTAGAGAAGACACATGAGCATCTTGATCAATAAAGAAACACGAGTTATTTGCCAAGGTATCACCGGAGGCGCCGGTGGTTTTCATACCAAGGGGTGCCTGGAGTACGGGACCCAGATGGTGGGTGGTGTCACCCCCGGCAAGGGAGGCCAGTCGGTCGAGGGCCTGCCGGTCTTTGACACGGTGGAACAGGCCGTCGCAGAAACGGGCGCCAACGCAACCATGATCTTTGTACCGGCTCCCTTTACCGCCGACGCCGTCCTGGAAGCGGTAGATGCCGGTATCCAGGTCATCGCGGCCATTACAGAGGGCGTTCCCGTCATGGATATGGTGCATGTTTTCGAGGTGGTCAAGGAAGCGGGCGTTACGCTGATTGGCCCCAACTGCCCTGGTTTGATCACACCCGGCGAATGCAAGATGGGCATCATGCCTGGCTATATCCACCAGCAGGGTAAGATCGGTGTCATGAGCCGTAGCGGTACGTTGACGTACGAGGCAGTCTGGCAGACCAGTAACCTCGGTTTAGGACAGTCGACCTGTGTCGGTCTCGGCGGTGACCCGATCGTCGGCACCTCGTTTATCGATCTCCTCAAGCTTTACCAGGAAGACGACCAGACCGAGGGAATCCTGATGATTGGCGAAATCGGTGGTTCTGCAGAAGAGGAAGCTGCTGCCTACGTCAAGGAACATGTGAGTAAGCCCGTGGCAGCCTTTGTCGCGGGAAGAACCGCTCCTCCTGGCAAACGCATGGGCCATGCCGGCGCGATTATCTCTGGCGGCAAGGGAACGGCAGAAGAAAAGATCGCGGCGCTCGAGGGTGCCGGTATCGAGGTTGCCCAGAGTCCGGCCGACATGGGCGAGGCCGTCCAGCGAGCGATGCAGAAGGCCTGACCTGCGGCGGTTAGTTCTTAAAGACTAGTTGCCGAAGGAGAAACCCCAGCCAACACCACGTCGATAAGGTACCGGCCGGCGGTAATAGTAGGGCGCCGGTGGTGAAACGTAATGGTGCTCCACGTGGGTGGTCCGCGGTGCGGGTCGCCGGGTCGCCTTGCGGCTCTCCTGGTAGTGGGTCTGCATGGCCTTGATCACGGAAGGTTCGACATTGGCCTGGGTCATCTGGATAATGTCGTCCGTAGAGATGTGATGGGCCGAGCCATGCGTCTTGATGTGGTCAGTGATGACAGCGGCATCGACTCCCGATGCGGACATCGACAGGACGTCTGACACGCTGACGGCATTCGCCTGCCGCTGTTGATCGCGGGCTATGACCGCTTGCTCGTGTTCGATTTCAGCGTCCACCGAATCTCCAATGGCACTGCCGGCGAGAGCACCGATCGTGCCGCCCACAAGGGCTCCGCCCACGGGATTGTCTTCAGCCAGCACGGCTCCGGTGGCCGCGCCCAATAGGCCGCCCGTGGCGCCGCCGCGGTTGGCATGGGTCCCCATCGTCGGACAGCCGATGGTGATGGGAAGAAGAGTAAGTACCAGTAGGGTCGACGTGAGACGCATGAGCCAATCTCCAACGAGAAAAAGTCCGGTTTCAGGGTGCGGATATTCTCAATCTTGGCCTGCGGCGTCAAGGGCAGTTTGGCGGCCTGAAGCTATGCCTTCAGCGTCTCTGCAAAGCATTCACGGGTCAATTCCCACATGCGGTCGCTCAGGATGTGACCGCTCCCCTCCTCGATATAGTGAGTAAAGTTCTTTTCCGCATGCTGGGCTTCTTAGGCCCGAGCAATGACCTGGATGCCCCGTCGCACTTCGTCGATGGGACTGCCGCCGTCCTTTTCGCCGAAATTCATATGCAGGCGACGCGGTGCGATCAAAGCAGCGATATCGGGAGTGTCGGCCTCGGGATAG
>MPLU02043351.1_pt1 | contig 50214 bp, 48 predicted proteins | sample 1617381 | NCBI WGS metagenome assembly MPLU02 (sample SAMN05944801, study PRJNA350692) | marine metagenome | biome: marine; feature: ODZ; material: water; isolation source: 90 m water sample filtered on 0.2 um supor filter | place: Pacific Ocean | collected 2012-04-08 | depth 90m m
CATCACTGCTGCTGACTGGCTCTCGCGCAGTTCACCAGCGGTGGCTACCGCCGGTCCGATGCGAACTGAAACGGCGTTGACCGGACCCACCACATAGCCCGCAGGATTGCCCTGCAGGGTGACCGTCACGACCTCGTCGGCCTCGGGGGCCGCACCGATGTAGCCGTGATCGGCCTGCCACGCGGCAAGGCCGGATCGGGTCTCTTCGGTATAGAGGGAGTCCACATCCCCCACCTGGTAGCCGGCGGACAACAGGACGTTCTCCAACTGTCGAACGTCGGGACCCTCAGACCCCACGTCCAACTGGCGGTAGAACGCGAAATCACCGAGTACGGCGACGACCTCGCGACCGTCGATGGTCAGCAGTGCATCACCGGCATTGACGGTGTCCCCGTCTTCGACAGACACGTGTCCGACCTTGCCGTCCACTGCGGCCGTTACCACCTGGAGTTCATCGCGACGCAGCTCACCCCGGATAGTGATCTCGTCGGTCAACGTCCGAACCGACACCGACTCAGCGATGGCCCGGTCGACCCCGGGGTCGGCCACCGTCGTCTCGTCAGCCCATGGCTGCCACACCACGGCGGCTACCGCGACGGCCGTCGCTACGGCCAGGGAAAACAGGCCCTTCAAGCGCTTCCTCACTGGTCATCTCCTCCGTCTGCCAGATTCCGCTCACTGATACAGCCACGGATGTCGTCGAGGTCGAGATCGCCGTCGGGACTTTGGAAGTCCTCGCCGGGGCCAAGCGAACCCTCAGCATCGGGCACCGGGTCACTAACCGTCCAGCCCTTACCCCGCAAGCAGCCGGCCAACTCGATGAACTGCTCGTTGGCCTCACGGATCTGATCCGGGGACCGTCCGATCCTCGACATCTGGAACTCCTGCATCGCGTCGACGATGCCTGACCGCGCTGCGCACAGGGTCAGCGCTTGGATGTATTCCGGCTGATTGACCGGGTCCTCGGCGCCCAGGCTGGGATCGGGACGACCGATGAATGTCGTCCCTTCTTCCTCTAGACAGCCGTTGAACTCCTCAAGGGAATCCATCATCTTGATCCCGGCGGGAACATCCTGCTCGGCCAACGGGATGGTCTCCTTGACCACCTCGGTGGTCGTCGTAGTCGCCTCCGGTTCGGGCTCGACCTCGAGACTGGTCTCGGATGCCGTGGCCTCAGCGGATGTGGACGTGGCCTCAGCGGATGTGGACGTGGCCTCCTTGGCGACCTCTACGGTCGTGGGTGCCGCCGTGGTGGGTACCACGGTCGTGCTGGGCGCCACGGTGGTCGAGATTACGATTGCCGACGGCGCATCCTCAGCCAACAGGGTCACCGTGCGGGCCGTCTCGCTACCGCCACCACCACAGCCGGCGGCCATCAGGGCCGCTGCCACCACTACGCCTGCTCGAATCATCTGGTCACCCCTCGGTTTCGGCAGCCAGCGCGATCTGGCTGGCGCAATCTCGGATGTCATCGCTCACGATCTCGCCGTCGGGACCCACAAACTCGTCTCCCGGGTTAAGGAGGCCGTCCTCGTCGGGTCGCAGGTCACCAACCGACCAGCCCAGACCTCGGAGGCAGTCCACTAGGTCGATGAAGTTCTGGTTCTCCTGCCGGATCTCCTCAGGAGAGAGGTCTGAGCGGGAGGTCTGGTAGCCCTGCAAGGCGTCAGAGATCCCGGTCTGGCTGTTGCAGAGCTGTAGCGCTTGAAGGTAGGCGGGCTGATTCGCCGGCGCCTCGGGACCCGCTGCGGCATCGGGCATTCCGATCCACTCGTGTCCTTCCTCGGCCAGACAGGCGTTGAACTCGTCCAGGGCGCTCATTAACCGCACCCCGGGATGCACCCGCTCCTCTTCGGCCAGAGGAATCGTCTCCTTCACCAATTCGACCACCGTGGTCGTGGCAGCCAACTCCGCGACCGTGGTGGTGGCCGGCTGCTGGTTCGATTCCGCATCCGAATACCCGTCGGCCTCGTCTTCGTCGAACACCGCCGACGAGGTTTCTGGGGTCGACGAGGTTTCTGGCGTCGACGAGGTTCCTGATGTCGACGAATCGGAGGATGAGACCTCCGTGTCCGATGCGAAGGTGTCTGACGAAGAGGGTTCGGCGGAGGGGACGGCGCTGGTGGGAGGGGCCGTGGTGGCCGACGCAAATCCGGCAGGAACAACGATCTCGGTGGCCTGGTCAGCCGTCAGCACCACAATGGTCCGAACGCCATCCGCCGTGCTCCCACCGGCAACCGAACAGGCGACCGCCAGCAGGGTCGACCCGGCGATAGCGATCACCAGAGCAAGCGCGCCACGCCACCGAACGAGAGGAACCATCGGAAGGCAACGCTAACGCCCGGCCAGTGATCGATAGACCTTGGAACAGTGATGATCTGATGATGTCCGACTGCCCATAGGGACCGGAGCCGCGCCGAAAGGGAAGCTGGCTGCCGGGAGCCCCTAGCCTCGGGAAGTGGCCGACTTCTTCCAGAACGGCGTGATCGCCACGCTGCATGACCTCAGGCGTCGACCGACCGCGGATCTCGAGCAGGAACTCAAGTCGTGGAGCGTCGACCGGCCCATGTCGCTGGTCATTCCCTGTCTGGTGGCCGACCTCGACGGTGCAGCGCTGCAACGCATCGTCGACCAGTTGGCTGCCGTTTCCTACCTCGACGAGGTGGTGATCGGCCTGGACCGGGCCAGCCGGGATGATTTTGCCAGAGCTCATCGAATCTTCTCCCGGCTCCCCCAGCAGCACCGCATCCTCTGGAACGACGGACCTCGACTCACGGCCCTACGGGATGAATTGGAGGCTCATGGCCTGCCTACAGGCCAGCCGGGCAAGGGGCGCAACGTCTGGTTCTGCCTCGGCCACTTCCTAGCTTCAGGTCGGAGCAGCATCGTGGCCCTCCATGACGCAGACATTCGCGACTATGACCGGTCGTTGCCGGCCCGCCTGCTCTATCCGGTGGCTCACCCCTCGAACCGGTTCGGGTTCGCCAAGGGCTATTACCACCGGGCCTCGGGGGACGGTATGGGACCCGATCGACTCTTCGGGCGGGTTACCCGCCTCTTCGTGACCCCGCTGGTCCGGGCACTGGCAGTGACATTCGGCGACCTGGGCTACCTCAGGTATCTGGATAGCTTCCGGTACCCGCTGGCCGGCGAATGTGCCATGTCCACCGACGTGGCCGAGACCCTGAGGGTGCCTTCAGACTGGGGGTTCGAGATCGGAGTCCTAGCCGAGGTCTACCGGCACTTCCCCACCACCCGGGTCTGCCAGGTGGACGTGGCCGATGGCTACGACCACAAGCACCGGGAGCTATCGGCCGACGACCCCACCGACGGACTGCACCGGATGAGCGTCGACATCGCCCGGGCCATCTACCGAAAGCTGGCCATTGGTGGCGTGGTACTAAGCGCCGAGGGCTTCCGCTCACTGGAAGCGGCCTATGACCGCACTGCCCTGGACCTCATTGACCGGTACGAAGCCGACGCGGCGTTCAATGCCATGGCCTACGACCGCCACGCCGAGGAATCGGCCATCGAAGTGTTCGCCCGGTCTGTCGTTCGAGCCGGCCAGGAGTTCCTGGACGATCCGTTGGAGACAGCATTTATCCCCAGTTGGTCAAGAGTCCGTTCCGAAATCCCCGACCTGCCAGCTCGCCTGGTGGCGGCCGTCGAAGCTGATCACGCCGAGAAATCCGATTCCTGATCAGTTCACTCAACGGGCAGCCGCTTGACCAACCAATGAACTTGGTGCGTTGGAGGTGATGATACCTAAGGCCTATGTGATCTTTCTTCCGTTACCCCTTGTTTCGCCTGCAATCACAGGCATCTGCCGGGGCGGGTAGTCACGGTCGAAATCAGTGGGCGGGTTTTGGGTACGGATTCAGTCCGGAATCGTGGTTCTCGAGCTCCTGGCAGCCGAAGCCACGAGAGACGCGACCCTCAGTGGACCATGACGGCTACAAGATCAGACCGAAGCCGTGCCCCCTCGGTGTGCCTAGATTTGGGCCGTGTATTCAACCGACCCACTTCTGTCCACCTCCGTGGGAGGCACCCCACTAGTTCAACTCAACAAGGTTGTTCCAGATGGGTGCGGGACCGTGTGGCTCAAACTGGAGTCGGGTAACCCAACGGGGAGTTACAAGGACCGTATGGCAGTCGCTGTTCTCGGACGTGCGATCGAGAGAGGCGAGGTCAAACCTGGTGATCGGGTAGTTGAGTACACGGGTGGAAGCACGGGTACGGCACTTGCTTTTGTTGCAGCTCGGTTGGGTCTGAGCTTCGTGGCGGTGTCATCCGATGCATTCGCGGCGGCGAAGTTACGTTCGATGCGTGCATACGGGGCTGAAGTCATAATTGAGACAAGCGAGGACGGTGCGATCACGCCTGAACTAATCGGTCGCATGAAGGGCCGGGCGCAAGAACTGGTTTCCAAGGAAGGCTGTTTCTATGCGGACCAATTTGGTTCTCCGGACGTTCTAGTTGGCTATGAGCCGATGGGGGCCGAGATCGCCGAGCAGACTGGTGGGGCCGTAGATCTCATCTGCGCCGGCGTTGGGACGGGCGGAGCTCTCATGGGTGCTGTCAATGGGCTTGTCAGCAAAGGAGTTCGGCCAGACGTGATTGCGCTCGAACCTGCTCAATCTCCACTGTTGACCACTGGCGTTGGGGGCCCTCACCGGGTCGAAGGCATAGGAGTTGGGTTCGAACCGCCGTTCCTTGATCGCACACGATGTGCGGAAATCCGGACGGTTGATGAGGGTTTCGCCATGGAAATGTGCCGTCGCTTGGCCTTCGAAGAAGGTTTGCTCTGTGGCGTTTCAACAGGCCTCAATGTTTGTGCTGCGATCGAGCTTGCTGCAGAGCTTGGCCGAGGTTCATCTGTTGTGACTTTGGCCTGTGATAGCGGCTTGAAGTATCTGGATAGTGGCCTCTTTGATCGACCCGTCTAGATCTGGGTCAGTGCGACAGGTAACAGTGGTGGCACGCTTCCTCTGACTTACCGCAGGAGGATTTCTCCGTCCATGTCGGCGATTCGGTGGACCTCGCCTACCTGGCCGGTGGAAACGGCCGTGTACCGATCCGGTAGGTGAACCTCAAAGGGGCGCACCTCTTTCGGGCGCACCTCGGAGGGGCGAAGCTCGGAGAGGAGATAAGTGTTCTTTCTTCCGTTACCCCTTGTTTCGCCTGCAATCACAGGCATCTGCCGGAACGGGTAAGTCACGGTCGAAATCAGATGACGGGTTTTGGGTGCAGATTCTCAACACGCCCGGCTTCCGGTCAATGCCAGAGCCGCTCGATCTGCCGGGGTGATCGAAGCGCTCGGGGCGAGTACGGGGTACATGTAGCTGTCAGGGTCGTTGGAGTGGCCGATTCCGAAAGCGTGCGAGAGTTCGTGGGCGATGGCCATCTTCTTGGACAACCTGTCAATCTCACCGTCGGGCATGGTGTCGAAGAGGTTGCTCGAGAGTCGAATCCTGGAGCTTCGCGGGATCTGTTGACCATTCTTGTGGGTGGCCCACATCGTTGCAGCTGCGAGTTCATCCGGAGACATCACCGTGTTCTCCTTGTTGACCCAGTGGATGGCAATGATGTTGTCGTCAGGCGTGGAGATTCGCTGCGCTCCTGTTGAGAACTCCTCGCCCCGTTCGCTCGACCCCTTGGTCAAAACGATGTACAGACCGGTCAGTTCCTTCAGCCAGAGGAAGACCGAGATGGTCGCGTCTCTCATCTGGGAACGGGTTGCCGCTGGAATGTCCTGGTCAATGAAGATCTCAGTGGCGATTCTCGTGCACTGCGGCCAGAGCAGGTTGCCGAATTGGTTCGACACGGATGGGTTGCTCCCTGCCATGTCGAGTTCGGAGATGAAGTTTCCCGATCCGGTCGGGTTGAGGGTGAGCAGTTTCGCTGCATCCCAGTCCAACTCGACGCGGATGTTTCCTTCTTTAATCGCTGGTGACCAGGATTTTCCGTCCAGGGTGAAGTTGTAGCCAAGTGCGATCTCGGGTTCTTTTTGTTCTGACCTGGTTAGAAAGACGACCAGCACCAGGCCGGCGACTACAACGGCCAAAAGCAGCGCGATCCGCTTGAACAGGCGGCGACGGTCGTCAGGGTTTCTGGCCATTGGATGGCGAGTTACGGTTTGGGGCAACGATTCAGCCCCAAAACGGGCCAAATCGGCCACTCGAGGGGTAGACGCAGCTCAAACGCTCCGAGGCACCTGGCCCCATACGACAACAGGCCTCACCGTTGAGTATCCGGGACGGATGACCCCGGATACCTCGACTCTTATCGGTCATGGTGGAGGTGATGAGAATCGAACTCACGACCTCTACGTTGCGAACGTAGCGCTCTAGCCAACTGAGCTACACCCCCGCGACCGGGGGCGATGGTATCGGGATCAGTTGGCCCGGCGGCTCAGCACGGCCTCGTCGCGCATGGCCGACGTGCCGGTCAGCCCACCCATGAGCGGGCCGTCCATCCGGAAGGGGATGACCGTCTCGCGTCGCTCGGCTTCCAACTGGTGGCGTTGGGTGACCAGCATGGCGTAGCCGACGAGCAGCAGGTCGACGAGGAAGTGGACCATCCAGACCGCTCCGCCTACGGCCACGCCACCCAGGAACGTAAAGACGGCGACACCTCCGAGGGTCAGGAGCAGGTCGCGGCGGCGGCGGCGGGCCGAACCGACGTCATCGGGAACCGAGGTGGCGGCCGAACGGAATGCCCGCAGACGGCGCGACCTGACGCCGGACAGCGAGGCGCTTACCCTCGGCCGACCCGTTGATCGGGCGGCTGATCCGACAGTTACCCGGCTGGCTGATCGACCGACCGAGGCCACGGCCGCCAACGGGCGGGTCAGGACGTCACGATTGCGGATGACGGGCGGCAACAGGACCGCAGCCCAGAGAACCCCGAGTCCCAGAAGGATCAGCATTGACGATGCCTCATTTGGATCCACCCTTCGGTCCGCTCGTACCCCTGTGGATAACGAGGGAAGGTAGTAGGGCTTCCCTACTAAATGGTGGATGTCTACGCGCTCAGCGCGCGAATGTTCGCGCGCAGGGCGCGATAAAGCCCCCGGCGGAGTCACGCAGGGTGGTCGTCCCGTCGCCAGTCGCCAGAGCGGCCTCCCGATTTCTCGTGCAGGCCGAGCGACTCCACGCTCATCGAGCGGTCCACGGCCTTGCACATGTCATAGATGGCCAGGGCAGCCACCGAACAGGCGGTCAACGCCTCCATCTCAACGCCGGTCCGGTCCACGGTCTCAGTCGTCGCTTCGACGTCCACCCAAGCATGCCCGACCACCAGGTCCACGACCACTGAACTCAACATCAACGGATGGCACAGTGGGATGAGTTCCGACGTTCGCTTGGCGGCCTGAATCCCGGCCACCCGGGCCACGGCGAGCACATCGCCCTTGGACACCCTGCCGAGCCTCAGGGCCTCGGCGGTCTCGGCCTGCATGGTGATCCTGGCCCGGGCCACAGCCCGTCGCCGGGTCGCGTCCTTGCCTCCCACGTCGACCATGCGGGCCCGACCCTCGTCGTCGAGGTGGGTGAAGCCGTCTGTCCCCGCTGGTTCAGGCACCGGATCAGCCGCCGATCTGGGACATGGAACGGGCCGGACGGATGAACTCCACCCGACCGATCCCGTGACCGGCCCACTTGGCGGCCACTGCACGCTCCAGCAGGGCACTGACCTCGTCGTCGGTGGCCTCCGACCGCAGCAGCGACCGGACGTCGAACTCGTTCACGGCGAACAGACAGTTGCGGAACTGACCATCCGCGGTGAGGCGGATCCGGTCGCACGAATCGCAGAAGCTCCGGGTGACGCTGGCCACCACCCCGATCTCACCGCCACCGTCGAGGTAGCGGAACCGGCTGGCTGGGGCCGAGGTCCGGTCGATGGGCTCCAGCGGAAACACCTCTCCCACCCGGGCCACGATCTCGTCGATGCCCACCACCGATTCGTGGGTCCAGGCCTCGTCAGCGTCCAACGGCATGAACTCGATGAACCGGACCATCACACCCCGGTCCCGACCGAAACGGGCAAAGTCAACCAGTTCGTCGTCGTTGACGCCTCGCATAACCACCACGTTGACCTTCACCGGGTCCAGACCGGCGGCCAACGCCGCGTCGATTCCGTTCAGCACCCGACCAAGTTCGTCGCGCAGGGTCAACTCGGCGAACCGATCGGCCCGCAACGAGTCCAACGAGACGTTGATTCGCTTTAATCCTGCATCGGCCAGTCCGGACGCAGCCAGCTCCAGGGTGGAGCCGTTGGTAGTCAGGGCCAGGTCCGCCCCGAGGGCGGACAGCATCGCCACCAGACGGCGCAGGTCGGCCCGCACCGTCGGTTCTCCACCGGTGAGACGGATGCTGTCGATCCCATGGCGTTCGACCAGCAGCCGGGCTACCCGCTCAATCTCCTCGAAGGTGAGTAGTTCAGCTCGGGGCAACCACTGGAGGCCTTCGGCGGGCATGCAGTAGCCACACCGGAAGTTGCACCGGTCGGTCACCGAGATGCGGAGGTCACGGTGCACCCGGCCGAAGCCGTCGATCAGGGGGAGGACCACTGGGCCAGCGTACGGCTCGCCGTCACCCACCGCGTCCGGCGGACACCGATTCGACAACCCTTAACCCAGCAACAAGACGTCGACCTCGCCACCGTCGGGTATCCCGTCACCGTCGGGCAACACGGCCAGGCCGTCTGCGGCCGCCATGGCCGTCAGTTGGTGGGAACCCTGGCCGCCCGCCGACCGGACCCGGAACCGACCGTCAACCACCTCGACGCCCACCCGGGCGAAGTGGACCTTGCCGTCGGCATGACGAGGCAGGCCCCCGACGACGTCCGCCCGAATGCAGGTCCGGTCGGTCTCTGTATGGCCGGACATGGCCCGCAGGGCCGGGCGGGCGAACAACTCGAAGGAAACCATCGACGACACCGGATTGCCGGGAAGCCCGAACACCGGCACGCCACCGATCCGACCGAAGGCCAAGGGCTTGGCCGGCTTGATGGCCACCTGCATCCAACGCATGTCGCCAATCCGGTCCAGAACGACCTTGACGTAGTCGAAGTCGCCCATCGACACGCCGCCTGAGGTCAGCACGGCATCGCACCGGGAGGCCCCGTCGAGCAATGCCGCCTCGATGGCTCCCTCGTCATCGACCACCCGGCCCAGATCGACCGCATCGACGCCCAGTTCATCGAGCAGGCCAAGGAGAGACGGTCGATTTGCGTCCCGGATCTGGCCGGGAGCCAGCGCCCCGGGCCCGTCTCGCAACTCGTCCCCGGTGGACAGCACCCCAACCCGAAGTTGACGGTGAACGACCACCGAGAGGACACCGATGCTGGCCAGCACTCCGAGGTGCCCCGGGCTCAGGACCGCTCCGGCCTCAAACACCCGGTCGCCGGCCACCAAGTCCTCGCCGGCAGACCGTACGTGATTACCCACCGGCACCTCGATGGCCACCGAGACGGTCGCCCCGTCCGCCCCCATCTCGGTGCGTTCGACCATCACCACGGCATCGGCGCCCGGCGGCATCGGCGCCCCGGTCATGATCCGCGCTGCGGTGCCCGATCCGACCTCGATACCTGCGACCACCGGATCCACGCCCGCGGCCACCGTGCCCACCACTTCGAGGACCACCGGCGCCCCCACGGTGTCGGCCGCCCGCACGGCAAAGCCGTCCATCGCCGTGTTGGCAAACGGGGGAACGCACTCGGGCGAGTCGACGGGCTCGGCGAGCACCAGGCCCCGAGCGTCGGACAACGCCACCTCAACAGGGTCCGGCCTCTCGCAGCGACCAAGCACGTGTTCACGGGCCTCGGCTAGGGAGATCATCGACCCCAACCCTGCTCCTCGCCTGACATGAGGCGACGGATGTTGGCCCGGTGTCGGACCAGCACTACCAGACAGATGCCGGTTGCCACCAGAAAGTCTGGCCAACCACGACTGGTCGCAGCGACGCCGACGGGTAAGGCGATGCAGATGGTGACCGAACCCAGCGATGACTTACCCGAGAATCGGGCCACCAGGGCGAACAGTGCCATGACCGCCAAGCCGACAACCGGGAACAGCACGATGGCACCACCGCCACCGGTGGCCACGCCCTTCCCACCGCGGAATCTGCGGGTCACCGGGAGGACATGCCCAAGCGTGGCCGCCGCCCAGCAGGCCAAGCCGAGCGGCCGCCCACCCAAGGCCAGGCCCAGTCCTGCGGCGATCGCACCCTTGCCGGTATCAGCCACGAACACGGCCACCCCTGCCCGCCGACCGGCCGTGCGATAGACGTTGGTGGCACCGGGATTACCGGACCCCTCGGTCGTCGGATCCACGCCACGCCGACCGGCCACCAATTGGGCCGACGGCACCGTGCCAAGCAGGTACGCCACCACTACAAGGGCCCAGGCTCCGAGCCCGGCAGGAATGTCCACCCCGCCAGTGTGCCCGACAGGCACGGGTAGGCTGCACCGTTCGCCCGTCGACCACCTGCCGACATCCCCTCCTACTGCCACGACCCGACGAGCCGAGGCCTCTCCGCCATGCCGACCTACCAGTACCGCTGCCAGACCTGCGAGGGCGAGTTCGAACTACGCCAGTCGTTCACCGACGACGCTCTAACCACTTGCATCGACGTCGAGTGCCACGGTCCGGTCAACAAGGTGTTCAGCGGAGTGGGCATCTCATTCAAGGGCGACGGCTTCTACAAGAACGACCACGGGTCCTCGGCCGGCGGGCATTCTTCGGAGAAGGCCTTGTCGACCAGCAACTCGTCGGATTCCGCGTCGGAGGGTTCGGGGTCCTCGAACGGAACCTCCTCGGACGCCTCGTCGTCCGGTGGCGACTCGTCCGGAACGAAGGACACCTCCTCGGTCAGCTCGACCAGCGATGCCGCCTCGACTCCCTCAGCGAATAAGGCATCGTCGGGCAGTGCCTCAGGCAGCAAAACCCCCAGCGCTACCTGACCAGGAACGCTCTCTGACGTACCTAGTCCCCCCGGGGGCCGTGTCCTACCCCACCGCTCGACTTCGGGCATGGCCCGCCCGCCACCGCATGGCCTGGTCTCCCTGTGGGCCGTCGACTCGACCCTGGTGCAGCATCAGGAGAATCGCCGGGTATGCCCACGGCACGACGAATGGTCGAGTCGTACCGGTGCTGGACCTCGACGAGCACATCCTGATCGTTGTCGCACCCGCCGACCGGATGCCCTAGGTCGCCGGCGCCCTCAATCGGAGTGATCTGATACCAGCGTTGATGCCCGCGCTGGTCGCCGAACCGTCGCCAGTCGACTAGCGGACGCCGGTAGCCAACAGGGCCAGGACCCCGAGGCCCACTACCACGCGATAGGCGGCGAACCCTCCGAGTCCGATCCGGGCCAGCAGGCGCAGTAGGCCATGGACGGCAAACCAGCCACTTACCGCGGCGGCCGCCATCCCAGCGAGAAACGGGGGCCACCAACCGGCGGGCACCGTCACGTCAACGGCCGACAGCAGGCCCGCCCCGGCTATGACCGGCAGGCTCATCAGGAAGACCAGTCGGGCGGCCTCGGTGCGTTCCACCCGCAGCGACCGAGCAACGCTCAGGGTCACCCCCGAACGAGACACTCCAGGTTGGAAAGCTAAACCCTGAGCCACTCCCAGAACGATGGCGTTGCGGAAGGAGAGGTCAGCCATGCCCCGGCTCGTCGCCTCACCGGCGGTCGCCCCACGGCGGTCGGTGGCCCACAACACAAGTCCGAACACGATCAGGCAGGTGGCCACCAACCACATCCGGTCCCCGAGGTCGTCGATCATGAACGCCACCAGCACACCAAGGATCCCCGTGGGCACCGCAGTCACAGCCAGCAGGCAGGCCGTCCGGGCATCCCCGACGGGAACGGTGCCGACACCGGACCGAATCCAGGTCAGAGCGGCCCGCAGGTACCGGACCACGTCAGCCCGCAGGTAAAACACCGCTCCGGCAAGGGTGCCCACGTGGAGGGCAACCTCGAAGGCATCCTCCAAGCGACCATCGCCACCGAAGTCCTCCCAACCCAATAGCCATGGCACGAGTTCTAGGTGGCCGCTGGACGAGACGGGCAGGAACTCGGTCAGGCCCTGCACCAGGCCCAACAGGATGGCGTGCAGGATCGGCATGGTCTGCGGGCTGGGCCCTACACCCCCGAGACTGTCAGCTCGCCGAAAACCAGTGTGACTCCGGCCGCCCGCATGGGCAGCCACTGAACGTCGTCACCAATGGCCACCAGGTCGGTGAGCATCTTCTGGATGGTCGAGGCAATGGTGAACTCACGGATCGGTTCGGCCAGTTCGCCACCCCGGATCCGAAGGCCCTCGGCGCCCGTTGAGAAGTCGCCACTGACCGGGTTTACCCCTGAGTGCAGCCCGCTGACGCCCTGGACTAAGACACCGTCATCGATCCCGGCCACCAACTCAGCCGGCGTTCGGTCCCCGCCCCGAATGGACACGGCCCGAACCCCGACGCCCGGCGTTGACGAGTAGCTACGGACCGCCGAACCGGTGGACGCGGTGCCGGCCCGACGGGCCGTCTCGCTGTTGTGCACGAATCGTTCGAGACGACCACCGGAAACCAGCACGTTTCGGCGCGTAGCCAAGCCTTCTCCGTCGGTCGCCGTAGCTGAGGTGGCCGCCGGGTCCGTGGGATCGTCGACCAGGGTGAGCAGCGGCGAGGCCACCTCATCCCCTAGGCGGTCAGCAAACAGGGACCGTCCCTTCTGAACCGACTCGCCGTTGAGGGTGCCGGCCACGATCCCCAGAAACTGGGCGCTCACCCATGGGTCGAGTACCACGGCGATCCGCCCTGATGCAGGCTTGACGGACCCCAACATGCGGGTCGAACGTTCGGCGGCCTCGGCCGCTGCGGTAGCGACATCCAGGTCCCCCGGTTCACGTCCCAGCGAAAAGCCAAAGCCGGTCTGGGTCTCGCCATCTTGCTCGGCCAGCGCATAGGCCGAAAGGAAACAGCCGGTCTCCTGGCTGGTGGCCCGGATACCGGTCGTAGTGGCCACCGCACTGACCGACGCCGAGTCGCCGTACTCAGCCGACTCCACACCACTGATGCGAGGGTCAGCGGACCGGGTGAGACGCTCCAACTCGAGGGCCATGGCCACCTTGGCCTCCGTCGGGTGGGCGACCAACGCCGGCCTGTACAGGTCGAGGTCGGCGACCGGGACACCATCAGGCTCGGCCACCGCACAGTGCTCGTCGGGGGTGGCGAACTCCACGTTGTCCCGGGCCTCGCCCAGCACCTCGATCAGGGCATCGGCATCCAACGTGCCCGCGTAGGCGAAGCCCTGACGTCCGTCGCGCACCACACGCACGCCGATGCCCCGGGACTCGGCCGAGGTAAGCGACTCGATCTCCCCCTCGTAGGCCCGAACCTCCGTTTCACGTTCATGGACCACGACGGCCTCGATGGCCTCGCCAGGGGCAGCCATGGCTACCACCCGTTCGGCAATGGCCAACAGACCCGCCTCGTCATCTCGTGTGCCCGTCACGTCAGGCCGCCGTTCCACCGACGGTGAGCCGAGAAACCCGCAGCGTCGGCGTGCCGTCACCCACCGGGACACCCTGACCGTCCTTTCCGCACGTCCCCGGTGACCCCATGGCGAAGTCACCGGCAATGGCGTCGATGGCCAACAAGGCCTCCGGGCCGTTGCCGATCAGGTTTCCCTCGCGGATCGGAGCGGTGAGGCGACCCTTCTCGATCAGGTAAGCCTCGGTCATACCGAACACGAAGTCCCCGGTGGCCGTGTTGACCTGACCGCCGCCCAACTGGGCCACGTACACGCCATGGTCGGTTCCGGCCACGATTTGCTCGGGATCGTCGACGCCGCCCTCTAGATAGGTGTTGGTCATCCGCACCATGGGCAGGTGCCGGTAGCTCTGGCGACGACCGTTGCCCGATCCCTCGCGCCCCTCTTTGCGGGCCCGGAGGCGGTCCCACATGTAGTCGGTCAGCACCCCGTCCTCGATCAGCACGTTGCGCTGCGCCGGGCGGCCCTCGTCGTCAACGGCAAAGCAGCCCCACTCTCCGGCCATCGTGCCGTCGTCAATCAGACTGACCGTCGGTGTGGCCACCATCTCGCCGCGTCGACCAGCGAAGACCGACGCCGACTTGGCCACCAGGTCGGCTTCCAAGCCGTGGCCGCATGCCTCATGGAAGAGCACCCCGCCGCCGCCCGGGCCGACCACAACTGGCATCTCGCCGCTGGGTGCCGGCACCGCCTCGAGCTTGGTGATCGCCCGGCCGGCGGCCCGACGAGCCAGATCATCGACGTCCACAGAATCGAAGAGTTCAAACCCCACGGTGTGGCCGACTGATTCACGGCCGGTCTGCAGGCCGGTGTCGCCTGACGCCACGCACGAGACAGAAAAGAAGGTGCGGATCTGACGATCACCGGTCAACAGCCCCTCACTGTTGGCCACCTGGATTCGCCGCTGTGAGTCCCCGTAGCGGGCCGAGACCTGACTTATGGCGCCATCGGCCGAACGGGCCGCAGCATCGGCCCGTTCCAGAAGCGCCACCTTGCGGGCCTTGGGTACATCGGCGGGCAGCATCCCGATCGCCGCCGAGGAGGGGCCCGAGGGGCCATCAAGGACCACCTCGCGCACACCACCGCCACCCGAACGGGCCGCTGCCGATGCTGCCTCCGCCGCGTTTCGCAGCCCGACCGACGACAGGTCGGCCGTATGGGCAAACCCAGTGGTCTCCCCCACCACAACACGAATCCCCGCGCCACGATCCCGGCCACTGGACAGTTCCTCAATCCGACCGTCGTCGAGCACCGCCGAGGTGGACCGCCGATCCTCCACGAACACCTCGGCAAACTCGCCACCTGTTGCCATGGCGACCGAGAGCGTGTCGGCCAGCAGACCCGAATCCAGAAGGCCCGTTTCCAATCTCCCGGTATCCGGTATGCCGGAAGAACCGTTGCCGTCAGCCATCATCATGCTCCTGATCCTGTGCGCCCGGTCCGGGCCGGTGTCCCGGTCGGGCCCGGGCGGATGCGTAGGGTACCGCTGTGCCCCCGATGCCAGGGTTGCGCGGTCGCGCCTCCCACACCGTCACCGATGCCGACACGGCGATCGCCCTCCGCTCCGGCGAAGTACCGGTCCTCGGCACCCCACGACTGGTGGCCCTAATGGAGGAAGCCTCGGTCGAGGCACTCGACGGCTCGCTGGCCGATGGCGAGACCAGCGTGGGTATGCGCATCCACGTCGACCACATGGCCCCCACCGCACCTGGCGTCGGCGTCACCGCCGAGGCGGTCCTCGAAGGCGTCGAAGGGCGCCGTCTTACCTTCGGGGCGACGGCCACGGTGGGCGACGCCGTGGTGGCCACAGCAAGCATCATCCGAGTGGTCGTCGAGACCCACCGGTTCCTCGACAGGGTCAACGGAGACCTCACCTGAACCGTGCAAATCGTTCCCGCGAGGGCCCAGCCCGCATCACAACATGACGAAACGGTGCCCGGCGCGGGTCTAGTTCGGTTTCCCCGGCGTGCAGCCGGGCCGGGCAGCGGACTCCACTGGTGGGTTGAGATCCTCCTCGTCTTCGGCTTCTACGCCGTCTACTCCACCATCCGGAACCTCTTCGGATCCGAGTCCGTGTCGGTGGCCGACGCGCTGGCCAATGCCGAACGGATTATCGACCTGGAACGATCGATCGGCCTCTACCGGGAACTGGAAATCCAACAGGCTTTCCTCGACCACCGGTGGTTCATCCAGTTCTGGAACCTCTTCTACGGGACGTTTCACTTCGCGGTGACGGTGTTCGCTCTGGTCTGGGTGTACCGGCGCTTCCCGCACCTGTATGCGCGCCACCGCTCGACCTTCCTGTGTACGACGGGGCTGGCCCTGATCGGTTTTGCCCTATTTCCGCTCATGCCACCACGGCTGCTTTCAGACTGCGGGACGTTTGGGGCCTGTCTGGCCCACATGCATCCCTACGTCGACACGGTGACCGACGTCGGCGGGCTCTGGTCGTTCGACTCGGGGACAATGCAACGCGTTAGCAACCAGTACGCGGCGATGCCCAGCCTTCACTTCGCCTGGGCCACGTGGTGTGCGCTGGTCATCTGGCCAACGGTCCGGACACGCGCCGTCAGGGCGCTGGCCGTCGCCTACCCGGTGGCCACACTGTTCGCCGTGATCGTCACCGGCAACCACTTCTGGTTGGACGCCGCTGGAGGGCTGGTGGCCCTGGGTGCCGGCACGCTGCTGGCCGGCGTGCTGGTCCGGGCCTGGATCCGACTCCACCACCGGTTGCGCGCTAACTGAACCGGCCCCGCTGAACCGGTTCGGCTGGGCCGCGATAGCGTTTTCCGTCGTGCGCCTCGATGCCCTTCGGTCCCCCGCCGACCTCCGCGACCTTGGCCCAGAGGAACTCGCCGCGCTGGCCACGGAATTGCGCCAACGCATCATCGACACCGTGGACCGCACCGGCGGCCACCTTGGTTCGAATCTGGGCGCGGTGGAGCTCACCTTGGCTCTCCACCGGGTTTTCGATAGTCCAAGGGACGCCATCCTCTTCGACACCGGCCACCAGACCTACGTCCACAAACTCCTGACCGGACGGGTCTCCGAGTTCGACGGACTACGCCAGGCCGGGCAGATGTCGGGCTATGCGTCCCGAGATGAATCGGCCCACGACTGGATCGAGAACTCCCACGCGTCGACCGTGCTGTCATACGCCCACGGCCTGGCCACGGCACGGGCCACCAACAGCGACCGCCGACGGGTCGTGGCGGTGATCGGCGATGGTTCGATGACCGGCGGCATGGCCTTCGAGGGTCTCAACAATCTCGGCCACAGCGGCCTGCCAGTAACCGTGGTGCTCAACGACAACGGGCGGTCCTACGCCCCCACGGTCGGTCGCCTGTCGGAGAGCCTCATCCGAATCCGTTCCAACCCGACCTACATGCGCCGACAGCGCCACCTTGAGGACCTGGCCGAACGCCTGCCGTGGGTGGGCGATCTAATCGAGCGGGGCATCAATGCCACCAAGGCCGCGCTGCGCGAGATGTTCGAGCCGACGGCGTTCTTCGAGGCGCTTGGCGTCCACTATCTGGGCCCGTTCGACGGCCACAACATCGCCGAGGTCGAAGACGCCCTGACCAACGCTGCCGAGTTCGACGGACCGGTCGTGGTCCACGTGCTGACCCAGAAGGGTCGAGGCCACGCCCCAGCCGAACAGGATCCGATCAAACACATGCACGACACGGGTGGCGTGAAGCCCGGCAGCTACACCGAAGCGTTTACCGAATCGCTCCTCAAGGCCGCCGAGTCCCACCCGGAGTTGGTCGCCATCACCGCGGCGATGCCTGATTCCACAGGCCTCCTTCCGTTCCGCGACCGTTTCCCCGACCGCTGTTTCGACGTGGGCATCGCAGAACAGCACGCGGTGACCGCGGCAGCCGGCATGGCCATGGGCGGCCTTCGCCCAGTGATCGCCCTGTACGCCACGTTCCTGAGCCGGGCCTTCGATCAGACCAACCTTGACGTCGGCCTCCACGGCCTCCCGGTCGTGTTCTGTCTGGACCGGGCGGGCATCACAGGCGACGACGGCCCCTCGCACCACGGGGTGCTGGACATGGTCTTGTTGTCCCGGGTGCCGGGGATGACGGTGCTGGCCCCGTCCTCCTATCAGGAGCTGCAGCAGATGTTCGAGGACACGATGGCCATCACCGACGGCCCGGTGGCCATCCGCTGGTCCAAGACGCCGGCCCCCCACGTAGGCTGGGACGAGGTGGGACGGGGTCTGGCCGCCCGCCAAGTTCGAGCCGGGGACGGTCAGGTGTGCCTGCTGGGTGCCGGGAAGATGCTGGCCGCCGCCCTGGCCGCGGCCGACGAACTGGCCACCGACGGCATCGACGCCACCGTGTGGGATCCGCGGTGCATCCGGCCACTCGACGAGAAAATGCTGGACAACGCTGCCGAACACCGGCTCGTGGTCACCATCGAGGACGGATTCCGTGAGGGCGGATTCGGCACCGGGGTGCTGGATGCCCTGGCGGCGCGGCCGCCACGGGCCGAAACGCCGATGCCGCGTGTCGCTGTACTAGGCGTACCGGTGGCCCACCACGCCCACGGTCCGGCCGACGCGCTGCTGGCGTCGTTTGGCCTCGACGGTCCCGGCGTAGCCGCTTCCGTCCGTTTCCGCCTCGGCTAAGCCCAGCGGAACCTCTCAGGACCGGCCATTCCGACGCCGGTACGGAGCAGCGATTCAGGAATAGAAGGGGTTGTCGCCCGCCGAGTGATCGGTGGCGTCCACCACATCGGTGATCTCCGGCACGGCCTCGACAATGGCCCGCTGGATCCCCTCGGTGAGGGTGGCCTGGCTCATCGAACAACCCTGGCAGCCGCCACCCATTGTCACGTACGCCGTGTGGGTATCGACCCCGATGAGGGTCGCGAAACCACCGTGGGAGGCCAGCATCGGATTAACCGTCTTCTCGAGGAGTTGCTCGATGCGCTCGGGCACCTCACCGGTCAACTCCAACTCACCCACGTCCCCCAACGGGTTGGGACGGTTGGGGTTACGGATCACCAGCCCGCCCTGCACCGGGTTACTGGGCAGGTCGAGGGTGGCGCCAGCCAACTTGGAGCGACTCTCATCACCCACCGCCATGTCGAGGGTCGCGCCGGTCTTTCCATCAGCGTCTGCACTGACCGTCCAGCGGTGACAATCGTCGGGCAACTCGACGATTGGGACGAAGGCCAGGTCATAGACGTAGTCCACGCCTGACACGCCGGTCACGTCGATCAGGAGGGACAGCGTGGTGGGGTCTTCGCCGTCGTCCTGCGAGTCGCGGACCTCCAGCACCTTGTTCAGCGCACCGTCGCTGACCTCCATGACCCGTTCCGTGGTGAGAATGTCGCCCATGGGGCAATGGTACCGGTGGCTTTTCTCTGGCGGGCCGTCATCTGGCTGGCCGGTTGGGACGACCATCAGCCTCCACCAGTAGGTTCGCCGCCATGAGCGACGAGACGACCCCGACTCCAGTGACCATCCAGTACACGGACGGCCCGACCGACGCAGGCGTAGCGGTCATCACCATGGACGACGGCAAGGCCAACGCACTGGGCCACGACCTTCTAGGCGCGCTTCTGGCTGCGCTGGACGAGGTGGATGCCTCCGGTGCCGACGCGGTGGTCATCGTCGGTCGACCTGGCCGGTTCTCGGCCGGCTTCGATCTATCGGTCATGAAGGCCGGTGGCAACGGACCTAAGGAGATGCTGGCCGCCGGCGTCGATGTGTTCCTCCGGATCTACCAGTTCCCCCGACCGGTCGTCGTGGCCTGCACCGGACATGCCATCGCGGCGGGTGCCATCATCCTGATGTCGTCGGACCTCCGGGTCGGTACGGCCGGCGAGTTCAAGATCGGCATGCCCGAATTGACCATCGGTATGCCGCTCCCCTTCTTCGCCACCGAGTTGATGCGGGATCGCCTGTCCAAGCGCCATGTGGCAAGGGCGACTCTGGGTCAGATGTACGACCCCGAGACGGCAATCGACGCGGGCTACCTGGATGAGGTGGTCAATGCCGAGGATCTCCTCGACACTGCGGTGGCCCACGCCCGGGTCGCCGGCGGAGTCGGCCGCGGTGCGATGAAGCGCACCCGCATTACCACCCGCGGCGTGATTGCCGATGCTGTCCGCTCCGGGTTGGCCGAGGACCTGTCGCACTTCGTAGTCGAGGGCTGAGGCCTCGAACCCGAACCCAGGGGTTACCCGATGATCGACGATTCCGGAGAGTACGAAGCACTGCTGCTCGTGGCCTTCGGGGGACCGGAGTCGATCGACGACGTGGATCCATTCCTGGCCCGGGTCACGGCTGGACGACCCATTCCCCCGGAACGACTGGCCCAGGTTGCCGACCGCTACCGCTCCGTCGGTGGCCGTTCGCCGCTAAACGCAAGGTTGCGAACCCTGCAGGCGAGGGTGGCGGAGCGACTGGTCGACCGTGGTGTCAACACGCCGGTCTTCTGGGGGAACCGCAACGCCGCTCCCCTGCTGGTCGACACCATCGCCGAGATGCGCGACGCCGGCGTGCGCCGGGCGGTGGCCTGGGTGGCGTCGCCCTACGCCTCCTACAGCACTTGCCGCCAGTACATCGAGAACATCGAGACGGCCCAGACCGCCGTGGGGGCCGACGCCCCGGTTGTCGACCGTATTGGTAGCCACCACGATCACCCGGGTCTGATCGAACCGGCAGCGGATCGACTCGCCGAGGCGCTCGACCGACTGCCTGCCGACCGTCGCGACCGGGCGCACCTCCTCTTTTCAGCCCACAGCATCCCGAGCACCATGGCCGCCAACTGCGACTACGTAGCCCAACTTCACGAGGTAGCCCGGCTGGTTGCCCAGCGGGTGGATCCAGCCGGTCGCTACAACCGCGAACTGGTTTGGCAGTCCCGAAGCGGTTCACCCCAGACCTCATGGCTGGAACCCGACGTGGGCGACCGGATCGATGCTCTGGCAGTGGCCGGTGTGGATGCCGTGGTGGTCTCGCCCATCGGTTTCCCAGTAGAGAACTTCGAGATCGTCTGGGACCTCGACGTGGAGGCCGCCGCCCGAGCTGAACGGGCCGGCGTGGCCTTCCAGCGGGCCGGCGCGATTGATGACGACCCGCGCTTCATAGACATGGTCGTCGACCTGTTTCTGGGACACGACCCGGCGTCGGTCCGGACCTGCCGAACCGACTGCTGTCTGCCGCCCCCTCACTGACCCTGCGCCGCTCCTCGACCGGAGACATCCCCGAACAGCCCGCCCGGAACGGGTATTTTCAGAGGTGATGAACCACGCCCGCATCGCCACGGAAGCCCTCCGTTTTCGTCTGGGAACGTTCTCCGCCCGGGTCGATTCACCACCCGGCCTCAACGCCGACGAAGCCGGTGCTCTGCTCGTGGCCTGCGGTGACCCCGGGGTGGACCATGCCCTCCGGATGGTTGGTGAAACCTGGTGTCAGGCCGGCCTCACACCGGATCACATCGACCACCCGTGGACGGCCGGTGAAGCCGCCCGGCTCCGCTCGGTCGGCGGGTCTGCACTCTTGGATGCCCTCGACGAGCTTGTCACCGGCGTCACCCGCTGCCGCGTCCGCGGCTGAACTGACCTCAGCCTCCTTCTGCCGCGGCCCACCGGGCCCGCGCCTGTACGGTCGCCAGCGGGCCACCAATCGCTGTCACACCCCTACGACAGACTGCCCGTCGACCAAACAGACCAGGATCACCGACCGCACCCATGGGCAAGCAGCAGAAGCTCATACCCGACGAGATGGACTACGCCCGCGAGATCGTCGATGTCTCCGTCGCGCAGGAGATGAAGGAGTCCTTCCTCGCCTACTCCTTGTCGGTTATCACGTCGCGGGCCATCCCCGACATTCGTGACGGGCTCAAGCCGGTGCAACGCCGAATCCTCTACTCCATGCTCCGCATGGGCATCCGGCCCGATACCCCGCACCGCAAAAGTGCCCGGGTGGTCGGCGACACCATGGGTCGATACCACCCGCACGGCGACTCGGCGATCTACGACGCCCTGGTTCGCATGGGCCAGTCATTCTCCCGGGGCATGACTCTGATCGACCCCCAGGGCAACTTCGGTTCGCTGGACGACCCGCCGGCCGCACCCCGCTACACCGAGTGCCGGCTCAGCGAAGCCGCCATGGCCATGGTCCGCGAGCTCGATGAGGACACGGTGGGCTTCCGACCGACCTACGACGGCGAGTCCACCGAACCCACCCACCTCCCCGCGCTGCTCCCCAACCTGTTGTTGAACGGCACCACCGGGATCGCCGTGGGAATGGCCACCAACATGCCCACCCACAACCTGGCCGAGATCCATGCCGCGGTCACTCTCGTCATGAAGCAGCGACGACCCAAGCCGACGGTCGACGAGTTGCTGGCCGTCCTCCCCGGTCCGGACTTCCCCAGTGGGGGCATCGTGGTCGACGACGGCATCCGCGACGCCTACGCCTCCGGCCGGGGTTCGATCCGGATCCGCGCCCGGGCCCACGTCGAGGAAGCCGGGAAGGGCCGCCAGGCCATCGTGGTCACCGAGTTGCCCTACTTGGTGGGCCCCGAGCGGGTAATCAGCAAGCTCAAGGAGTTAAACGAAGCCGGGAAGGTGGCGGGGATCGCCGATTTCAAGAACCTCTCGGACCGTCACACCGGGCTCCGACTCCAGGTCACGGTCAAGCCGGGGCACAACCCCCAAGCGGTGCTTGGCGAGCTGTACCGCCTGACTCCCATGGAAGAGTCCTTCGGCATCAACAACGTGGTGCTGGTCGATGGCGAACCCCGCACCGTCGGCCTGTACGACCTGTGCCGCCACTACATCGACCACCGGCTCGAGGTCGTCGTCCGCCGGACGGCCTACCGTCGGGATCGTGCCGAGGAGCGGCTTCACATCGTGGCCGGCCTGCTGGTGGCCCTCCAAGCCATCGACGAGGTGGTCACCATCATCCGTGGTTCGGAGGACACGGCGACAGCCCGCGACGCCCTCATGGAACGGTTCTCGCTCAGCCGCGTCCAGACCGACCACATCCTGGACATGCCGCTCAAACGGCTCACCGCCCTAGAGGTCCGTCGCCTGGAGGACGAACGGGCGGAGCTCGAGGCGGCCATTGCCGGGCACACCAAGCTCCTCGAGTCCGAAGCTCGCCAACGCACGCTGGTGCTTAACGAGTTGGGTGAGGCCGTCAAGCAGTTCGGTCGGGATCGCAGTACCGAGATCGTGAACCCTGATGACCTCCCGGTGTTCGATTCCATCGAGGTGGCCGATGATGTGGTCGACGAGCCCTGCGTGGTCACGCTCTCCACCTCCGGACAAATCGGGCGGCTGCCGGCGGAGGGGGCCAAGCGGGCCACGCCGGGCCGCCACGACGTGCTGGTCGCCCAGCTGCTGACCCGAACCACGTCCACGGTTACCGCGGTCACGTCCGAGGGTCGGGCCCTGCAGGTCCTGCCCGCCGAACTGGCCGACGGCGAGGGCCGGGCCCGGGGAGCCGGCGCCGCCCAAGCCTTCGGTACAAACCGAGGCGAGATCATCCACACCGTGGTGGCCGACGGTGACGAACACCTCGTGGTGGTCTCCGCCCAAGGCGCAGCCAAGCGCCTCACCATGGCCGAGGTTCGTGAAACCCGAGGCGGGAAGACGATCATGAAGCTCAAGGCCGGCGATCGAGTGGCCGCCGCGTTCACCGCTCCCGACGGTATCGACGTGGTCTTCGTGGCTTCCGACGGCCAGGTACTACGAACCGCAGTCGACGGCATCAGCGTCCAGGGGCGGGGTGCGAGCGGCGTCGCCGGGATGAAACTCCGCGATGGGGCCACCGTGGTCGCCGCGGCCGCCGCCCTCGGTGACGACACTCTGGTGACCGTCACCGACGACTCCTCAGTGAAGGCCACGCCGCTGTCCGAACTAGAGGCCAAGGGTCGTGGCGGTATTGGTGTCCGGGTCTCACGCCTAGCCGACGGCGCCTCACTCAGCACGGCCCACGTGGGGCCCACCATCGGCCTGCTGGCCATCATGACCAGCGACGACGACGCGAAGAAGCCCGACCCCACACCGGTACCGCTCATGTTGGAGGCCACGAAGCGTGACCTGGTGAGCGCTGCGTCGGAACGACAGATCCTGGCCATCGGGCCGCCGAGGTGGTGACAGTGGCCGCCGCGCAATCCAAGAGCAGGTCAAAGGGATCGGGCTACGACGCCGATGCCATCCAGACCCTCGAGGGGTTGGATGCCGTGCGAAAACGGCCCGGCATGTACATCGGCGGCACCGGCGGACCGGGACTCATGCACCTGGTCTGGGAGCTGCTCGACAACGCGGTCGACGAAGCTGCCGCCGGATTCGCCCGCAAGATCGATATCACCCTGCACCGCGACCACTCCGTGGAGGTAGCCGACGACGGCCGGGGCATCCCAATTGACCGCCACGCCAAGCGGAAGATCTCGGCGCTGGAGGTCGTCCTGACCGAGCTGCACGCCGGAGGCAAGTTCGGTGGTGGCGCCTACGGCGCATCGGGTGGCCTCCACGGTGTAGGCGCCTCGGTGGTCAACGCCCTGTCCACCAAACTGGTGGCTCAGGTCGACCGTGACGGCCACACCCACGAACTCTCGTTCAAGGAACGAGTGGCCGGCCACTTCTCCGGCTCGGCCTTCAAGGCCAGCCACGATCTGGCCAAGGTCAAGCGCCTCTCCAAGAACAAGACGGGCACCCGCATACGCTTCTGGCCCGACCGGGAGATCTTTGACGAGGACGCCCACGTCGATGCCAAGGAAATCCGCGAACGGATCGTGCAGTCGTGCTTCCTCGTGCCGGGCGTGAAGGTCGTCCTAGTCGACAAACGAGCAGGCGGCGCCGAGCCGTTCGAGTTCGTGTCCCGAGGCGGCCTGGCAGACCTCGTTGACCACCTATCGGTCGGCGACAACGCCTGCGAGATCATCACCCTGTCGGGCATCTCGGAGTTCACCGAACGGGTTCCGGTCAACGGGAAGATGAGCGATGTCGACCGGGAATGCACCGTCGAGGTCGCCCTTCGGTGGGTCAAGGGCTACGACCCCCGGGTCGAGTCGTTCGTGAACACCATTCCAACCAGCCACGGTGGTACGCACTCGGCGGGCTTCGATCGGGCACTCACCCGGGCCGTCAACGACGTTCTCCTCAAGGACACCCGAAAGCTGGCCAAGCTGGCCAAGGAGAACAAGCACCGGGCTACCAAGGATGACGTTCAGGAGGGTCTGGTTGCTGCGCTCAAGGTGGTGTTCCCCGAACCACAGTTCCGGGGCCAGACCAAGCAGGAGCTAGGAACCCCGGCCGTTGAGAAAATCGTCTACGAGGTGGTCAAGGGCGGCCTCACCGACTGGTTCAGCGGTGGCGGGCCCAAGACCCACATCAACGCGGTGCGCGACAAGTTGACCAACGCGGTGATCAACCGGGTGACGTCCAAGCAGATGCTGGAGACCCGCCGCAAGGCTGCCAGCATGGGTTCGACCGGGATGCCCGACAAGTTGGCCGACTGCCGGACTCACGGCCCGGACTCCGAACTCATCATCGTGGAGGGCGACTCGGCCGCCGGACCAGCGAAGGCAGGTCGAAACTCGGCGAACACAGCCATTCTTCCCCTGCGAGGCAAGGTGGTGAACGCCGGGAAGGCCACCCTCAAGCAGGTCCTCGACAACGCTGAGGCCCAGGCCCTCTTCACAGCCATCGGGGCGGGATCGGGTAACGACTTTGATATTGACGCGGCGCGCTACGGACGCATCGTCATCCTCTGCGACGCCGACGTGGACGGCAGCCACATCCGATGCCTGCTCCTCACCCTCATCCACAAGTACATGTGTCCTCTCCTCACCGAAGGTCGGGTCTTTGCCGCCCAGCCACCGCTGTACTCACTCCGGGTCGGCGACACCGTCCACCGGGCGTTCACCGATGAGGAGCGCGACGAGATCACGGCATCGCTGGCAAAGGGTGGACGCAACGTCGAGAACCTCCGGTGGAACCGCTTCAAAGGTCTGGGTGAGATGAACGTCGAGGAGCTTGCCGAGTGTGCGCTCGATCCGGAAACCCGGGTCCTCAAGCGGCTCACCATGGAGGACGGCAAGGCGGCGGCCGACGCGGCAAACCTTTTCGAGATTCTCATGGGTGCCGATGTCACTCAGCGCCGTGACTACCTCATTGCCAACAGCACCCTGCTGGACCCCGCCGCACTCGACGTCTAGGAACCCTCAACCCATGCCCTCCCCTCCCCGCTCCTTTTCGGTCTCGTCAGCCGGCCTCTTCAACCAGTGCCAGCGACGATGGCGGTTCCGCTACGTCGAGAAGCGGTCCGACCCGCCGGGAGAGGCCGCCCTGCTGGGGACCTTCGTCCACCGGGTGCTAGAGCTCCTCTGCGCCGAACCAGCCGGAGGTCGGACCACCGATCGTGCGCGAGAGTTGGCTGCCACGGCCTGGCCCGAAACTCGGGACGACGGCAACTTCATCGCTCTGGCCCTGGATGATGACGCGCAACGGCAGTTCCGGTGGAGGGGTTGGACGGCCATCGAAAATCTCTGGGAGTTCGAAGACCCGGCCCAAGTCGAAGTGGAGGCCACCGAGGCCAAGGTGTCGGCCACCGTCGGCGGCGTGCCCTTCTTCGGGATCATCGACCGCCTCGACAACACGGCCGACGGACTAGTGGTCACCGACTACAAGACAGGCAAGGCCCCCCGCCCGGGAGACGTCCCCGAGAAGCTCGACCAGGTCCTGCTCTACGCCGCCGCCGTGGAGGACCACCGGGGCGAACGTCCCAGCCGCGGACGCCTCTACTTCCTCGGCAACAGCGTCGTGGAGACTCCGGTGACCGAGGACGGCCTCGAGGCAGCGGTTGGTCGCTTCGTCGAGACGTGGGACGGCGTCGGGAAGGCCTGCTCATCCGATCAGTTCGAAGCGCGGGTCGGACCTCTCTGCGGCTGGTGCGCCCACGTGGCCGACTGCGAAGAAGGCACCACCGAGGTCCAGGTCCGGGTCGCTCGGGGCCGTATGCGCGCCGACGCCCCGGCCCGCACATTGCTGGGTCTCTAAATGGCGGGGCCCTGAGAAACCGTTACCTAAAAGTAGGCCTCTAGGCGGTCAGCCGTTCCGCCGACGGCGGCGTACCGCCACCAGCACCAGAACCAGAGCGGCCACAGCGGCCAGTACCCAGATCCGGTTTAACAGGTCGGTCCGCTCGTCGGTCATCTCAACCGGAGGAGTCTCGAACGGCAGCAGTCCCTCCTCGGTACCTTGATCGATCGTCTCCCCGGCCATCCAGTCCTCGACCGCACCGGAGTTCGACTCCACGAGGAGATCCACGACAGGAGCCTCGTCTGTTCCGTCGCCCAATGCCTCCGGCTCGGCTCCGCCCGGCAGCATGTCCAACAGGCCGTCCACCGGGCTGTCGACCGGCGGCGTCGGACGCGACCGTCGGGCCTGCGGGTCGTAGCCCGCCATCAGGCGGAACGCTCCATAAACGGGGGCGCCTCCGAGGCGTCAACCGCTCCGGGGTCGTCCGCCCCCATTTCCGCTAGGTCGGACAGCGGTGCCACTCGAGCCAGCAGTTCGTCGAACTCGGCGGCCGCCTCGGTGGCGCCAGGGCGACGCAATGCATGGATGGGCATCGACTGTGCAGCGGCTTCGGACACCGCGGCACGCAGGTGCACCGGCGGCAGACACCTTTCCGGGTAGGCCTCCTGAAGCTGTTCGTTCCAGTAACGCCCGTCACGGGTCCGTCCCAACCGGTTCACGGCGATACCGGCGATCGCGGGTCGTCCATCAGATCGACGCATCCGGACGCGATCAATGGTCTGGAGCATGCGCCCCACGCCGTCGACGGCCCACGCTCCGGGCTCGGTCACCACCAGCACCGCGTCGGCGGCGAACAGAGCATTGACTGTCAACAGGCCCAGGGAAGGCGGGCAGTCGATCAACACCAGTCGATCGTCGGACACCGCCGTCGAACCTGCGTCGGGGGCGGCCCGCAGAGCCGGTCGAAGGGCCATGGCCAGCCGGTCCTGGGCACCCAGCGGGTCCGTGGCCAACAGGGGCTCACGAATCGAGAGCTCGGGCGAGGATGCGGCGAGGCTAGGAACCGGCCCCACCTCGGCAGGCCAGCCTCCTGGCTCGATCACGCCAGCGAGGCCGCCAGGGCGCTCGTCGGCCAACACCGCGTCGACCCCCGGACCGGGCTCAAAGACGCCCAGACCGGTGGTGGCGTTGCCCTGCGGGTCGAGATCGACGACCAACGTGTCGATCCCCCGAGCCGAGGCTGCCGATGCCAGCCCGAGGACGACCGTGGTCTTGCCCACGCCACCCTTCTGGTTCACCACGGCCACTGTGAACATGCACGCAACCTAATCCACCCAACCGTCTGGACCGGGGCGTCTCAGGCTTCACCGGGCTGCCCGCTGCCCTCCCACCACTTCGGCGGTCGGCGATACCTTCGGGTCATGCCCGAACTCCCAGAGGTCGAGACGGTTCGAGCCCAACTCGAACCGTTGGTCCGTGGCGCCGTGGTGACCGATGCCCGGGCCCACCGCTCCCCCAAGTTCGCCTCAGCCCCCGAGGCCATCGGCTCGACCATCACCGGGATCGACCGTCGCGGCAAGTACCTCCTGTTCGGGCTAGCCGACGCCGCAGCCGAACAATCCGACCCGGGCCTGAGACAGGTTCACGCCGACCGCGAGCTCATCGTGCATCTGGGCATGACCGGCGCACTCCACATCGACGACGCCCCGCCCCATGACCCCTACGAACGCGCCTCTTGGCACCTAGCCGACGGCCGGACCCTGTGGTTCCGAGACATCCGACGCTTCGGTCGCATCGCCGTCGTCCGAGCCGGCGACCACCAGTCGTTGCCCACCTTGCACCACCTCGGACCAGAGCCGTTCGACCCGTTGCTGGACGGCATCCGCTTCCACCGGTCGTTGTCCGCCAGCCGCCAACGGATCAAGACCCAACTGTTGTCTCAACGCCCTATCGCCGGTGTGGGCAACATCTACGCTGACGAGGCCCTGTGGCGGGCCGCGATCCACCCCGCGGTCCGCCGGGTAGGCCCCGGCCGGGCCGACCTCCTCCTGGGCCATATCCGTGACGTGCTGGCCGAAGCCCTGGACCATGGCGGCACCACCTTGCGCGACTACCGCACCCCCGACCGTTCCACGGGCCGCAACCAGTTCCGCCTCGACTGCTACGGGCGCTCGGGCCAACCCTGTCGGCGCTGCGCCACACCGTTGACCTCGCGGGAGCTGGACCAACGCACCGCCACGTGGTGCCCCACCTGCCAAGCCCACTGAAATGAGGGTCCCTCAAGGACAGACCGACTCTCCGGGGGTGGGTGCCCCGACCCAAACGACAACGAGCCCTACGATCAGCGCCGTGCCCCGCATTCGTCGTCGCCGGTCCACCCTCGCGACGATCCTGTTCGGCGCCATCGTGGTGATCGAGGCTGCGGGCACTCTGGTCGCTGTGGCCGGCCCCTACGACTCCGAGATCGCCGCGCTCCGCGACGGCATCGATGATCAGGAATCCACCATTGCCGGTCGTCAAAGCCACATCGCCGAGCTGGAAAGCCGCCTGTCCACCCTCGACGAAGAAGTCGCCGATACCGACGGACTCATCGGCGACGACGATCGAGAGCTCCGCCTCCTCTCCATTCGCATCGAGCTGACCGCCGATCGGTTCGTCCAGGTCCTGGCCTCCCGAGAGGCTCCGTCCTCGCTGCACCGAACCATGGCCGTGGACGCCTACGTCATTAACGACGAGCGCCTGAATGACGTCCTCACTCAGTCGGCCCAGCTCACGGCCACCGCGCTGGAGGGTGTCCGCCACCGGATGCTCTACGACTCGGTGATCCGTGAGGCACAGCGACGCATTGACCTCGTCGATGCCGCTATGCGGTTGACGGCCAGGGAGGTAGCCACGCTCCGTTCCCTGGTCGCCGAGGCCGAAGACCGCCAGGACGGTGCCCGGGAGGCCCGGGACCAGCTAATTGGCTCGCAGCCGGCCATCCACGCCGAGATCGCGGTGACCCGCACAGTCATCGCCGAGGCAGAAGCCACCATCACGGAACTGGAGGCCGAGATACTGGCCTTCGAGCGCATGGCCGTGACCCGTCGATGGACCGGTACCCAGGGGACCGACGTTGGCCGTCCGGCGCTGGCCGTCAAAATCGACAACGTCACCCGGGCCCATCCTCAGGCCGGCCTCAACCAGGCCGACGTGGTCTATGAGGAGATCGTGGAGGGCGGCGTCACCCGACTGGTGGCCGTGTTCCAGTCCACCTCGGCGAACGTCGTCGGTCCGGTTCGTTCGGCACGGACATCGGACCCGCCGCTGCTGGAAGGCTTCGACCGGCCGCTGTTCGCCTACTCGGGCGCCAACCGCGGCACTCGCGACCAGTTGCGGGCCTCGACGCTGGTTGACGCCGGCTACGACGCCCACGACCAGGACTACTGGCGTGACCGGAAGCGTCGGGCGCCCCACAACCTGTACACCGATACCGACCGTCTGTGGGTCCACCACACCGACCGGACCGATGTCCCACCGGCGCCCTTCGTGTACCGCTATCCCGGCCAGGAGCTCCACCGATCGGCCGAGAAGGCCACCGGCGTGTCGGTCGACTTCGGCCTCACCGAGGTCGACTACGCATGGAACGGATCCGGCTGGGCGCGTACCCACGGTGACCGGGCCCACAACGACGCAGACGGTGTCCGGGTGGCGCCGGCCAACGTGGTTGTCCAGTTCATCCGCTACGGACGGTCCCTGGCCGACCTCCGGTCACCGGAAGCCATCTCCATCGGTACCGGCGATGCCTGGGTCTTCACCGACGGACACGTGATTAGAGGTCAGTGGCACCGGCCCGATGCGTCGATGCCGGCCACCTTCACCGCCGACGGCGAGGTGATCCGCCTCACGCCCGGCAAGACCTGGGTGGCATTAGCCAAGAAGGACACTGCAAACTGGCGGGACTGAGCCCTCGCCCGCCCTAGTTCAGGCGGACGCGATCGATGACTCGACGGCGAAAACATCAGCGGGGACCGTGCCCTCGGCGGTCACCGTCAACAACTCGATCCCATCGTCGGTAACCAGCAACGTGTGCTCGAACTGCGCGGTGCGTCGTCCGTCGAGGGTCACGGCCGTCCAGTCGTCATCCCACATACCGCATGCCGGATCACCCAAGGTGAGCATCGGCTCGATGGTGAAGGTCATGCCTGGCACGAGGACCGTCGTGGCCCGACCGTCGTGATAGTGCGGAATCTGCAGTCCACTGTGGAACTCGGTCCCGATTCCGTGTCCGATGAACTCACGGACCACTCCAAGGCCGTGGCGACGGGCATGGCGTTCGATAGCCCGGCCAATGGCGTGCACCGGCTGGCCAGGTCCCGCTGCGGCAATCCCCTCATCCATGGCCACCCGGGTCTCAGCGATCAAGCGACGGTCAGCATCTGACACCTCGCCCACGGCGAACGTGATGGAGGTGTCGCCGTGCACCCCGTCCAAGAAGATCGTGACGTCCACGTTGACGATGTCGCCATCGGCCAGAGGTCGGCTGTCGGGGATGCCATGGCAGATCACCTCGTTGACCGAAGTGCACACCGACTTGGGGTAGCCCCGGTAGTTCAGCGGACTGGGATAGCCGCCGCGGTCGATGGTGGCCTGATGGACGACCTCGTCAATCCGGTCGGTGGTGATCCCCGGAACCACATGGGGGCCGACCTCTAAGAGAATCTCGGCCGCCGCACTGCCGGCCCGCCGCATGCGTTCGACCTCGTCAGGGGTCCGAACGTTGGACGATGACGACGGTCCCGGATCTCCGGTCTCGGCGTACGGCGGACAACCGATGGCAGCCGGGACGGACCGCCGGGGGCTCAACAGGCCGGGACGGACGGGCGGCTCGGACCGCGGCGCGAGGGGTGCCTGACGGCGCTTGCGTTTAACCACGGACCGAATGCTATCGGTGGCGCTTCCAGCGGTTGCCGTGCCCGTTTCGGAACGGTCAGCGAAGGAAGCGGCTCACGCTGTCGACCACGCAGGCCGGACGGTCCGACCCCTCGATCTCGACGGTGATCCGGATAACGGCCTGTGCCCCACCAGACACCTCGTCGACCTGTACCAGCTCGGCTCCTCCTCGAACCCATGAGCCGACCAGCACCGGCGCCGGGAAGCGCACCCGATCGACGCCGTAGTTGATCCCCATGGAGATCCCCTCGACCCGCACGATCTCGGGCAGGAACTGATTGGTCATGGCCAGCGTTAGATACCCGTGGGCGATGGTGGCCCCGAACGGCCCGGCGGCCGCCCGTTCGGGGTCGACGTGGATCCACTGGTTGTCGCCCGTCGACTCGGCAAACTGGTCGATGCGAGACTGGTCGATCTCCACCCAGTCGCTGTGACCCAGATGGGTTCCCACGGCCGGAGCAAGGTCATCGGGGCTGGCGAAGACAGTGGTCATGGGGGTCGACACTACGCTCGGCCTCTTCGGTAGGCCGATTCGGGCCCGCCGACGGCATGGCGCTGAGAGGACGAAGAACAGGAGGTCCGATGTCGGCATCTGGAGGGACCCGTGCAGTGCTCGCCGCCTTGGTGGCCAACGCCGGGATCGCGGTGGCCAAGTTCGTTGGCTTCGCCCTGACCCGGTCATCGGCCATGTTGGCCGAGGCCATCCATTCGGTGGCCGACATGTCCAACCAGGCCCTGTTGCTGCTCGGCGGTCGCCGGTCGCGTCGGGCCCCCACCGAGACCCATCAGTTCGGCCACGGCCGCGAGCGCTACTTCTGGTCCTTCGTGGTCGCCCTGGTCCTGTTCACCGTCGGTGCGGCCTTCGCCATCCACGAAGGGATCGACAAGGTCCGTCACCCCCACGAAATGAGCGCCCCCGCATTGGCAGTGGCCATCCTGATGGCCGGCATCGTGCTTGAGACCTGGTCGCTGCGAACCGCGGTGGTCGAAGCTTCCCCGCTGAAGGGTGGCAGAACCTGGTGGACCTTCGTGGTCCGGTCTCGGAACCCCGAGCTGCCCGTCGTGCTCCTCGAAGACGTCGGCGCCCTCCTCGGACTGGTCATCGCCCTGGCGGCCGTCGGCCTCTCGAGCATCACCGGTGAACCCCGCTGGGACGGGGTGGGCACCATCGCCATCGGCCTGCTGCTGGGCGTCATCGCTGTGGTGCTGGCCCGCGAGATGCAGAGCCTGCTCATCGGCGAATCGGCCGACGATGACGACCGGTCCGCCATCACGGCCGCTATCGGGGCCGCGCCAGGTGTGGTGAGCCTGATCCACCTCCGCACCCAACATCTGGGGCCCGACGAGATCCTGGTCGGTGCCCAAGTGAGCTTCGATCCGACGTTGGACAGCGCCGGCGTGGCGGCGGCCGTCGACGCTGTGGAACGGCTGGTGCGCGACGCCGTCCCGACCGCCCATCCCATCTACGTGGAGGCTGCGCTCCCTGACCAGCCCACCGGACCCGGGAACCCATCGTGACCTCGACAGGAACGGTCCGCCTCGAGGTCAACCAGGACTCCGGCGGGAAGGTGGCCTCGCTGGTGCTGGACAACCCGACCAGACGCAACGCCATGGGTCGGGCCATGTACGCCACCATCCCCGACCTGGTAGCCGAGGTGGATCAAAGCCCGGACATCCGGGTACTGCTCCTACGCGGCGAGGGCCGCGAGGCATTCTGCGCCGGCTCGAACATCGCCGAATTTCGGGATCACCGGCTGGGTGACGCCCACCTCGAGTACGACGAGTTGGAACACCAGGCCATCGACGCGCTTGCGGCCTGTCGGGTCCCCGTCGTGGCATGCATTCGGGGGGCGTGCATGGGTGGCGGCGTCGGTCTGGCCCTGGCGGCCGACCTGCGTTACGCAGCCGACGACGCCCTGTTCTCCGTGCCACCCGGCTTCCTAGGCATCGGATACTCGCTGGACTCAGTCGAACGCCTCCTGGCGACGGTGGGCCGATCTTCAGCGACCGAGCTCCTGCTTACTGCCCGCCGCCTAGATGCCGACGAGGCCCGACGCATCGGCCTGATCCACGAGGTGGTTACCGTCGACCGGCTCGACGAGGTCGTAGCCGAACGCTGTGCCACCATTGCCGCACTCGCCCCGATGACCCTCCGGGCCGCCCGGGCCGCGTTGGCCGGTCGACCCGATGCCGTCGCCCTGACTGACGCCTGCTTCCACAGCGCCGATCTCGTCGAGGGGATCAGCGCGTTCGAACAGTCCCGCCGACCTCAGTTTGGGAACCGATGAGGGAACAACCGGCGTCACCATCTCACGACGGTCGACTGGCCCGTCGGATCCTGACCATCGGCGCCGTCGTCGCGGCGTGGCTGGCTTTTGACGCCCACCTCGGCTCGCGCCGGGTCAGCCGGGCTCGAGCCGCCAACCTCCGCGGTCGAGTCCGATCGGTCCATCGTGCCAACCCGATCCGGGCCGGCGAGACGGTGTTTCTCGGTGACAGCATCACCTTCGATGGGAACTGGGAGGTCGCCTTCTCCGACCTCGGAGCCCGCAACCGAGGCATCGGATGGGACACCACTGACGACCTGCTGGAACGACTTGACGAGTCCCTCGACGGCCCACCAGCCACCGTGGTTTTCATGATCGGAACCAACGACCTGAACATCGGTGTACCCCACGCCCAGACGGTCCGAAACGTGACCCACGTATTGGACCGGACGGCCACCGCGGCTCCCAACGCCCGGATAATCGTCCAGTCGGTGCTCCCCCGGACCGACCGCTACCAACCGCTGGTCGCCCCGCTGAACGCCGCGCTTTCCCGGGTAGCCGTCGAACGCGACGTCGAGTTCGTCGACCACACGGAACGGTTCGCCGGGCCGGACGGCCGACTGGACCCCGCGCTACACGACGACGGCATCCATCCAAACGGAAACGGGCACCTCCTCCTCGTCGAGGCCCTTCGCGCCCTGCTGGACCCTCCCTGACGCAGGGACCCCTCCCTTCCTGCCCGACAATGGGACGATCGGACTGGGGGGAGACGGACGAAGTTCAGGCCACCGACGCTCCGAGCAAACCACCAATGAGGTAGGTGGCCAGGCAGGCCCCGGAGGCCACCACCAGTTGGCGAACCACCGTTCGCACGACAGACCGCTCAGTCAGCCGGGCCAACAGCCCGCCCACCGCCGCGGAGGCACTCACACCCAGACCGGCCGACGCCCAGACCGCCCCGGTGCCAGATCCGACGAGCCACGGCACCAATGGGACGAACGCTCCGATGGAGAACGCCCAGAAACTGGCCGCAGCGGCCGTCAGAGGATTTCCCAACTGGTTCGGATCCACGCCCAGTTCCTCGCGAGCGTGGACGTCGAGGGCTACCTCCGGATCGGACATGAGTTCAGTGGCCACCAGCCGGGCCTGCTCGGGATTCAGCCCCCTTTCGATGTAGATGGCGGCCAGCTCGGCCGTCTCGGCCTCCGGATTCTCGGCAATGGAGATCCGTTCGATCTCCAACTCACGTTCCACCAACTCGGCCTGTGCCCTAAGCGATACGTACTCGCCAGCTGCCATCGAGACTGCTCCGGCCAACAGGCCCGACACGCCGGCCACCCGCACGAACGCCGCATCGGTGCTGGCCCCGGCGATGCCCAGGATCAGGGCCACATTGGACACCAGGCCATCGCTCACGCCGAACACCGCTGCCCTCGCCGCCCCGCCCTGTACATCACGATGCCGGTGGACTCGGCCACGCGACGTCAGGAATCCATGTTCTCCGCTCACCAGACCGACCGTAGTTCCCGCCGACGGAACGTCTCGTAGTATCCGGGGCCATGCCCCCGTCGACCGATCGATCCACCGCGCTCGTCATCGGTGGTACCGGACCGACGGGGCCGGCCATCGTGCAGGGCCTCGAGGCCCGTGACCACCGCGTGACCATCTTCCATACCGGACACCACGAACTCGACTTGGTGTCCCACGTCGAACACATCCACGGCGACCCGTTCTCCGCCGACGGCGTGGTGGCCGCCTTGGGCGACCGGACATTCGACGTGGTGGTGGCCTGCTACGGACGCCTCCGGGTCATCGCCGAGGTCCTGGCCGGTCGATGCGGCCGGTTCGTCTCGGTGGGAGGCACCCCGGCCTACCGGGGCTACTTCGACCCCACCCGTTTTGATCCGATTGGCCTGCCCGTACCGACCGGCGAGGACGCACCACGCTCCGGCGAGGACGACGACGGCAAGAGTTACCGGGTGGCACGTACCGAAGACCGACTGTTCGAGCACCAGCCGGACGCCATCCACCTCCGCTACCCGTTCGTGTACGGCCCACGCCAGATCGCTCCGCTGGACTGGTGCATCGTGCGACGGGTCTTGGACGGACGGTCAGCCATCATCGTCCCGGACGCCGGACTGATGGCCGAGACCCGCGCCTACAGCGAGAACGCCGCACACGTGGTGCTGTGCGCGGTGGATACGCCAGCGGCCGGCGGACGGTGCTTCAACGTGGGTGACGAGGAGTCACTCACCACCGCCCAACGAATCGCCCTCATCTCTGCCGAACTGGGTCATGACATGGAGGTCGTCGGGATGCCCACCCACCTCGCCCTGCCTGCCCGACCGCTGATGATGCAGGTCGAGCCAGGACACCGGATCCTGGATCTCTCGGCCACCCGAGATGTGTTGGGCTACCGGGACCTCGTTTCGGCCCGTGAAGCCGTCGGGATCTCCGCTCGTTGGCTGGCCGACAATCCGTTGGAGTCCGGCGGCACCCAGGAGGCCGTCCTGGAGGATCCGTTCGACTACGCCCGCGAGGACCGGCTTCTGGACTGGTGGCGCTCGGTAACCGCCGATCCACCCGACCTGGACTATCCCAACGAGCCGGGCTATGGCCTCTACTACAGCGGCCCCGGCACCAGTCGCCGTCGAGCCGACACCCGTATCTGATCAGCCTGCGGGCGGTCAGTCCATGGCAGCGGGTGTGACGGCGCGCGTCGTCATCCACGCCCCAACCATGAGGGTGGCCAGCCCGGCTACCTCCCAGATGCCCAGGATCTCATCGAGCACCACGACCCCGAGGACGGCGGCCACTATGGGCACTAGGTAGGTCACCGATGCCATGCGGACGGGCCCCACCCGGCCAATCAGCGTCGCCGCGGCGACATAGGCCACCCCGGTCCCGCCGATCCCGACGGCCAGGTTCGATCCGGCGGCCGACCAGGCGAAATCTGAGTCGGCAAGCCCGACGATGCCCCACGGCAGGGTGGCCGCGGTGGCGACCATCAACACCCTGACCAGCACGGCCGGCGATCCGTATCGGCGCTGCAGGGGCCCGGCGATGTTGGCGGCGATTCCGTAACAGGAGATGGCCACCACCACGAGGAGCACGCCCAGTACTCCGGTGCCGGAACCACCACTCCCGTCCCCGATCGCCGTGGGGAGTCCGACCATGAGGATGCCCACCATGCCGGCCATCACCCCGGCCACCTGGAGTCGGTGGGTTCGGACCCCGAAGAACGCCGCCCCGGCCAACAACGTCATGATCGGCATGCCGCTGTTCATCATCCCTGCGATCGAGGAGTCGATCCATGTCTGAGCCAGCGGAAACATCGTGAGCGGGATGGCCATCCACAGGAACCCCAGAAGGCCGATCGTCGGGAGGTCGCTCCGATCCACCGGGCGCCACGCGCCGGGGACAACCGCCAGAAAGCAAAGACCCAGCGCAGGCCGCAACCAGGCCACCAGGCCGGGATGCTCGACACGCAGGGCTACATCCATGAAGAGGAACGACGAACCCCAGATTCCGGCCGCTGTCAAAAGGAGGAGCCAGTCAATGGCCCCCAGTTGGGCGCCCTCAGCCGCCGCCTCTCCGTCGGTCTGTTCCCGCCTGATCATCGCCGCACGCTACCGGCGGCCCGCATTGTGGACGGTTCCGATTCCGCTTCCGGCCCAGACGGTTCCTAGGATCCCGCGATGCCTGCCATGCCCGCCGCCGAGATCGAGATCCGCTCCCGCATCGACCAGTTACTAGAGATCGATCCCTGCGACCGCCTGGGGTTCCTGGGTGCCCAGTACGACCTAGGCCTGGCCTGGGTTCACTTCCCGGAGGGCAGTGGTGGCCTCGATGCCGATCGGAATCTGCAGGGACTCGTCCATGATTCCGTGGTGGCCGCTGCTGGACCGCAACCCCGGTACGACATCGGTTACGGCATGGCCGCGCCGACCATCGTGACCTGTGGAACTCCCGAGCAGCACCGGCGCTGGCTGCGACCGTTGTTCACCGGTGAGGAGATCTGGTGCCAGTTGTTCTCTGAGCCGGGCGCCGGATCCGACGTGGCCGGCCTGTCGACCCGAGCGGTGGCCGACGGCGACGAATGGGTGGTCAACGGTCAGAAGGTGTGGACCAGCAACGCCCATCTGGCTCGGTGGGGCCTTCTGGTTACTCGCACCGATCCCGACGCGCCCAAACATCGGGGACTCACCTACTTCGCCATCGACCTGAACCAGTCCGGTGTGGAGATCCGACCGCTCCGCCAGTTAACGGGGCAGGCCGAGTTCAACGAGATCTACCTGACCGACGCCCGGGTTGCTGAGGCCGACCGGTTGGGTGACGTGGGCGACGGGTGGCGGGTCACCCTGACCACGCTCATGAACGAGCGGGTGGCCATCGGCGGCGAGACCCGTTCGTCGGACAAGGGCACCATCGACTGGGTATTCGAGGCCTGGCGGGACTATGGGCACGACGATCCCGCACGCCGGGACGACCTGATGCGCCTCTGGGTGCGAAGCGAAACGCTGCGCCTCAACAACATGCGGGCCGAACAGTCCCGGGAAACCGGTACGCCGGGCCCCGAGGGATCGATCGGCAAGGTCTTGTCCGCCGAACTCAATAAGGACGCCTTCGCCTTCGCCCTGGGCCTCTCAGGAATGGCCGGCACCCTGTTTGATGCGGGCTACGAGCAGGACCAGACCCGCCCGGCGCTGGACTACGACTCGCTGGGCGAGTACTTCCTCCGGGTGCGAGCCAACTCCATCGAGGGTGGCACCACCGAGGTCATGAGAAACATCCTAGGGGAGCGGGTCCTCGGACTCCCCGGTGACGTCCGCGTCGACAAGGACGTTCCGTGGATCGAGGTGCCCCGTAGCTGAGAAGAGCGGGCACCTGACGCTCAGTCGACCGGGAAGAGCGCCCGTAAGAGAACGACGGCTACGCCCACACCGACCAGTTGCATCAGCACAAACATCGGCGCGCACGAAGGGTCGATCCCGGTGAACGTATCGCTCAGGGTGCGTCCCACAGTGACCGCCGGGTTTGCGAAACTGGTCGACGAGGTGAAGTAGTAGGCCCCGCCGATGTAGGCACCTACCACGTATGGCAGGTGAGCGGTCCGGCCCGCGCGGACGAGAGCGAACACCGCCAGTAGCAGGCCCACAGTGGCTACCACCTCGGACAGCCATAGGTGGCCACCCGAACGTGACGTGGTCGACCACGTGGCAGCTTCAAGGTCGAACATGAGGTTGGCCAGCACCGTGCCGGCCACCGCACCGATGACCTGCACCACGATCAGCGGGGCGACGTCCCGCCCCGCCCGGTGGCCCAGCAGCCAGGCGCCGATGGTTACCGCAGGATTGAAGTCCGCCGAGATCGTGCCGAAGGTGGCGATGATGGCCACCAGCACTGCTGCTGTGGCGACTGCGTTCTGGAACAACTGGAGGCCCACGTCGTCCGGGCTGAGGCGGGCGGCCATGATCCCCGAGCCGACCACCCCGATGAGCAGCAACGTGGTTCCCAGGCATTCGGCCAGCAGGACCCTCGAACGCGATGTCACCACGTCAGCCTCAGCCCGGTCTCAGGCTGACGTGTGAAACAGGCCGTAGACCAACGAGTCGACGAGGGCCTGCCAGGACGCCTCGATGATGTTCTCCGACACCCCGATGGTCGTCCAGGTGCGTTCACCGTTGGTGGTGTCGATGAGCACCCGGGTGACTGCAGCGGTGCCCTCACGGGTCTCCAGTACCCGGACCTTGAAATCGGTCAGGTGCAGGCGGTCCAACTGCGGATGGCGATCGGCTAGCGCTGATCGGAGTGCGGCATCTAGGGCGTTGACCGGACCGTTGCCCTCTCCGGTGGCCACCATGCGTTCGCCTTCGACATGGACCTTGACGGTGGCCTCGGTCTCGACCTCGACAGCCACCTCGTTCCATGCCCGGCTTCCACTCCCCGACCGATGTCCGACGTCGACCGAGAACGACTCCAACTCGAAGAAGCCGTGGGACCAACCGGCTGCAGCCCGCATGAGCAATTCGAGGGAGGCGTCGGCGGCCTCAAAGTGGTAGCCGGCGTACTCCAACTCCTTGAGGGTCTCGACGATCTCGCCCAGCGTGTCACCGTCGAGCTCGATGCCCAGCTGGGTCGCCTTCAGTTCAATGGTGGACCTCCCAGACATCTCCGAGACGAGAAACCGGGTGCCGTTGCCGACCAGTTCGGGATCCACATGCTCGTAGGCGTCGCGGCGCCGGGCAATGGCGCTGGTGTGGAGTCCCGCCTTGTGGGCGAACGCGGTGGCACCCACGTAGGGCTGCTGGGGGTCGGCGGCGAAGTTCACCAGTTCAGCCACGTGGTGGGCCACCGGGGTGAGTTCGGCGAGCCGGTCGGCGCTGACGGTCTCGACGCCCATCTTGAGTGTCAGGTTGGCAATGATCGGAACCAGGTCGCAGTTGCCGACCCGTTCGCCATAGCCGTTGATGGTGCCCTGGACGTGGGTGGCACCGCCCGCCACACCAGCCAGGGCGTTGGCCACGCCACACCCGGTGTCGTTGTGGAGGTGCACGCCAACCGCGCAGTCAACGGCGGCCACCACGTCGCGAACCATGGACTCGATCCGTCCGGGTAACGAACCGCCGTTGGTGTCACACAGCACGAGGCAGTCGGCACCGGCCTCAGCGGCCCCAAGCAGGACCCGCATCGAGAACTCCGGGTCGTCGGCGTAGCCGTCGAAGAAGTGCTCGGCATCGAAAAACACCGTCCGCCCGTGGGACTTCAGGTGGCGGACCGAGTCAGCGACCATGGCCACGCCCTCGTCCAGATCGGTTCGCAGGGCCTCAGTCACGTGGTACGCCGATGCCTTGCCGACAATGCACACGACCTCAGTGCCGGCTTCGAGCAGGTTGATCAACGTGGCGTCACCGTCGGTCTTACCCCCGACCCGACGCGTGGAACCGAAGGCCACCAGCGTCGAGCGCTGGAGGTCCAGTTCGGTGCGGGCGCGCTCGAAGAACTCGACGTCCTTGGGGTTGGCGCCCGGCCAGCCGCCCTCGATGTAGTGCACGCCGAGCCGGTCCAACTGCTCGGCGATGCGAAGCTTGTCGTCGACGGTCAGCGATATGCCCTCGAGTTGAGCGCCGTCTCGCAGCGTGGTGTCATATATCTCGACTGCTTTGGGCAGCGTGGGCATGTCAGGCGCCGACATGCTCGTTCCATTCCGAGTATTCGGGACGCTCCCCGCGGACTGCCTGGAAGAAGACTTCCTGAATGCGGCTGGTCATCGGACCCGGCGCTCCGATGACCCGATCGTCGACCGAACGGATAGGCACAACCTCGGCAGCCGTGCCCGACAGGAACGCCTCATCCGCGGTGTAGAGGTCGCTGCGCAGAATGTTCCCCGTGGTGTACGGGATCCCCAGATCCTCGGCAATACGACGCACCGCGCTCTGGGTGATGCCCTCGAGTGCCCCGGCACTTGACGGGGGCGTCACGATTCCCCCGTCGCGAACAACGAACAGGTTCTCACCGGTGCATTCGGACACGTATCCCTGCGGGGATAACAGGATGGCCTCGTCGTAGCCGGCCTTGACCGCCTGAATCTTGGCCATCTGGGAGTTGATGTAGTGGCCGACGCCCTTGGCTGCCGGCGGCATTGCGTTCGGGTCGTGGCGCTGCCACGACGAGATCATCATGTCTACGCCGTTGGCCAGGCCGTCGTCGCCCAGGTAGGTGCCCCACGGCCAGGTGGCGATCGAGACGTCGACCGTGCATGGCAGCGGGTTGAGGCCCATCTCGCCATAGCCGAGGTACACGAGCGGCCGGATGTAGCACGACTGATGGCCATTGACCCGGACAGTCTCCAGCGTTGCCTCGACCAGTTCATCGACGGTGTACGGGATCTCCAGGAAGAGGATCTTGGCGGACCGGAAAAGTCGCTCGATGTGCTCGCGGAGGCGGAACACCGCTGGACCCCTGTCGGTCTCATACGCCCGGATGCCCTCGAACACACCGTTGCCGTAGTGCAGGGTGTGGGTGAGTACGTGGACCGTGGCATCGTCCCAGTCGACGAGCTCACCGTTCATCCAGATCTTGGACGACTTCTCGATCGGCATGTCGGTTCCTCTTCTCGGTTCGGTAAGTGGCGGTCAGGCCAGCTAATTCAAGCCAGCAGTCCGGCGATGGCGTCACCGATGGCCACGGTGCCCTCGACGTCGGTGGACGGATCGGCACACGCCGCCTCGACACGGGCCGCCGCGTCGGACTCGCCAAGAAAGTCCAGCATCATGGCCCCCGACAGGATGGCCGCCTTCGGGTTGGCGATGCCCTTTCCGGCAATGTCAGGGGCCGAACCGTGGACCGGTTCAAACATTGACGGGGATGTGCGATCGGGATTCAGATTGGCCGACGAAGCCAGCCCGATGCCGCCCGAGACGGCACCGCCAAGGTCCGTGAGAATGTCGCCGAACAGGTTGTCAGTGACGATCACGTCGTACTGCTGGGGCGACTGCACGAAGTAGATGCAGGCCGCGTCGACGTGGTTGTAGGCCGTCTCGACGTCGGGGTATTCCTCGGCCACCTCGTTGAAGGTTCGCTCCCACAGGTCGCCGGAGAACGTGAGGACGTTGGTCTTGTGGACCAGCGTGAGGTGTCGGCGCCGGGTCATGGCCAGGTCGAACGCGAAGCGGACCGCCCGCTCGACACCGTGTCGGGTGTTGACCGAGCCCTGGGTGGCGATCTCGTATGGTGTGCCCTGACGAAGGAAGCCCCCCTCACCGGCGTAGGTCCCTTCGGTGTTCTCACGCACCACGCGGAAGTCGATCCCCTTGGCTGAGAGCACGAACGGACGGAGGTTGACGTACAGGTCGAGGGAGAACCGCATCTTGAGCAGAAGGCCCCGCTCGATGAGGCCCGGCGGCACCTCGGGAGTACCCACCGCTCCGAGGTACAGGGCGTCGAGCTGACGCCACTCGTCGAGGATCTCGTCAGGAAGCACGGTGCCGTCACGGCCGTAGCGGGCACCACCGAGGTCGTAGTCAACGGTGTCGAGGGCCACGCCGGCGGCCTCGATCACCTTCAGGCCCTCGGCGATGACCTCGGGGCCGATGCCGTCGCCACCGATGATGCCGATGCGGTGCGCCATGGTCTCCAACTCCTACGGAATTCTTGGGATGTATCGGGAAGCGGGCAGGGAACTAAAAAACCGCCCACCAAGGTGGACGGTCAGGGCGCACACCAGAGCGGTGTGCGCTAACGAATGATGATTACCCGGGGTCGATCGTTCACGGCCACAAGTGTACCGCTCCGGTGTCGCAGCAGGTCAAACGGGTATCGCCGGAGAAAGCCGTCCTAGAGATCGCCACTAGTGTTCGCGTCCCCGTGGCTACCCTCGTGGGATGGCCGATGCGCACCAGCTTTCCCAGGAGACCTACGACCGGCTCGCCGCCGAGTTCGAGGACCTCACCACACGCGGGCGGATTGACATCGCCCGCAAGATCGAAACGGCCCGCGAGCTCGGCGACCTCTCTGAGAACGGCGACTACCACGCCGCCAAGGAGGAGCAGGGAAAGATGGAGGGCCGGATTCTCCATCTCGAGAGCATCCTCGAGAAGGCCGAGATCGTCGAACTTTCGACTGGCAGCGTCGACGTGGTGGCCCCGGGCACCATCGTGGCCGTCGTCTACGAGGGTGACGACGAGCCCGAGCGAATGCTCGTCGGATCGATCGAGGAGCAGCGCGACGACGTGCTCGTTGTCTCACCGGGGTCTCCGCTGGGTGCTGCCCTGCTGGGCTCAGCGGTGGGCGACACCGTCTCGTTCGAGGCACCGGGCGGCATGTTGGCCGTCAAGGTCGTCGCCATCGAGCGATGACCAGCGTATTCGCTGGTGATCCGACGGTCGCCGCACCACCGTGGCGGCGTATCGAACTTCCCGAACTCGGCCCCATCGAGGTACGCGACTCGGGACCCCTCCGCGGCTCCGGCAATGGTTCTGCCGACGGGCCGACCATCCTGTTGCTCCACGGCTGGACGGCCAGCACCGACCTCAACTGGTGTCGCACCTACGAGCCTCTTGTCCGATGGCGGAACGGGCAGATCCGGATCGTCACGTGGGACCACCGGGCCCACGGAGCCCGGGGACTTCGCACCGGCACCACTACACGGATCGATGACATGGCTGACGACACGGCCGCCATCGCTGGTGCGTTGGGGATCGAGCGAGCGATAGTCGTCGGCTACTCGATGGGCGGAGCCGTTGCCCAGGCCACCTGGCGACGCCACCCCGACCTGGTGGCTGGTCTCGTCCTGGGCGCCACCGCGGCGAGATTCGGCGTCGGCGACCGACAGCGACAGGACTTCGCCCTGATGGACCGGGGCATCGGTCCGGCGCGACTGTTGGAGTCCGTGGGCTGTGGTGCTCTGGCGTGGCGGGTCGCCCGCTGGTTCAGCGAACGTCATGTCGGTCGCACTGCGACCGAAGACGCCTCATTTGATGACTGGGCATGGAGAGAGACCCGGGCCGGCGTGTTGTCCCGGGTGCTGACCGCCGGAAACGACCTCGGCGGGTTCGACGCCACCGAGTGGCTCTGCAAGGTTGACGTGCCCCACGCCGTTCTGGTCTGCAACGACGATGACATCGTGCCGACGGTTCGCCAGCGTGAGTTGGTCGACGCTCTCCCGGCACCCTTCGTCCACGAGATGGCCACCGGTCACACGGCCTGCGTGTTGCGACCCGACCTATTCGTCCCTGCTCTGACCGCCGCCCTCGACGAGGTCACGGCAGTCCGCTAAGTCAGGAGAACCGGCGTTGGCAGCCGTCTCCCGCCCACATCAGCAGCACCCGTCCCGAGTCGGTGGTGTTGCCCACCGCACCGAGAACTCCGTCGCCCAGGTTGGGTTCGGTGTTGAACCAGCCAGCCGGATCACGCTCAGATGGTTGTTCGAGGGACATGCCGGCTCCGTGGGCGGCCCGCAGATCCGCCACCGTGGAGCCGATGCCGATGCGCTCCAGGGTCCACCACGACGTCTGGGTGGAGTCGGGACCGTTGAGGTACCACTGGACCAACCTTCCCGGGTCGTCGACCGAGCCGCGGGCCAGGACAATCTCAAGGCCGCCCCAACCCAGTCGACGGACTTCGGCCGCGGCGCAAGTTTCGTCGGCACCCCAGCCACTGTCCCCGATCGCTTCACCCAGTGCGCCCGACACCAGGGTGAGCGCCGTCCCGGCGTCGTCTCCAAAGCCGACCAGCACTTCGTAATCGGTCGTGGCGTCCACTGTCAGTCCGACGCCGGACAACGTCACCGTGCCAAGACGGGGGGCCTCGGTCGTCGTCGGCGATTCGGAACTGCCGGTCTCGTCGTCAGCTTCGATTCCGGCTCCCTGATCGGCTTCTGGGCGACCGTCAGAGTCGGGGTCCGCGTCCGTCTCAGCCGGCAAGGTCGTCGCCGAGGCGGATGTGTCTCCATCGGAGGCATCCCCGAGGGTGGTCGGGGGAACCGTCGCCAACGGTTCGACGGTGGACGCAACGGTCGGAGGAACCGTTTCCGACGGCACGGTTGTGGGTGCGACAGTCGACTGTGGAGTAGCCGAAGCAGGGACCGTGGTGGTCGCCGTCGCGAGCGGCGGGGCAATGGGCTGCTCGTCTGGCTGCAGCACGAGAATCACTCCGAGCACCACAAGAGCCACCACAACGACAGCCGAGACCAGCGGGAGCGAGACCCCACGACGACGCCCGGCCGGTCCACCGTCTTCCTCAAAAACGGTGCGCGGGCCGACGGCCACCACCGACGGCGCCGAGGGGGGCCGGTCCGGCCTGGAATCGCCCCCAAGGTCAGCGCGGGTCACGATCGGCTTGGGCCCGGTCGGAGCATCACCGCTCCGCTTCCAAAAAACTCCACCAAGCACCGGTGCCAGGTCACTACTCACACCCCGTGGCCCATGGGCGGCCAACGCCGCTACGGCTCGCATCTCGTCGAGCACGGTCGGCTCGGGAACCCGGGCCCGTCGAGCCGCCTCGGTCAGGACCGGATCAATGGCACCGGCGCTGTCTGCCCGCACCAGCACCAGTTCGTCGGGCACGGCATCGACAATGCGAACGCACCGGGCGTGGGCATCGACCAACAGCGCTACTAGGCCCCGCCCGTCAGTGGGGTCGGGAGCCTGGACCGATGCCCGATCGTCTGCGAGAGCCAGTACGTCGATCCGGCCGTCGACAGAGACCGCGGCGTGCACTGCCGTGGCACCGAGGTGAAGTGAGAGGACGGTCGGCATCAGTGGAAACGAGTCGGGGAACCGGTCGACGACGAAGGGCTAGGGATCCGGTCCGACCCTACGACGCCCGACACGGCCACCGGGGCCACCGGGGCTGATCGGACCCGTTCCCCATCTGCTCATTCCTCATGAATCAGATCACTCATCGATGGCGCGGATGCATCTCGACCGTGGCATCCTCATTAGTGATGGACCTTCGCCAACTCGGCCACCTGCTGGCCGTCGTCGAGCACCGCAGCTTCTCGGCGGCCGCCCGCGCCCTCCACACCGTCCAGTCCAACGTCTCGACCCACGTGGCCAAACTCGAGAAGGAACTGGGCACCGTCCTCATCGACCGGCACTCCATGCAACCCACCGCCGAAGGCCTGGCAGTCGTCGAACGAGCCCGACGGATACGGACTGAACTACAGGCCATTCAGGACGACATCATTTCGATGCGCCACGAGGTTGCAGGCGAGGTTCGCATCGGTTGCATCGGCACCACCGGCCGCTGGATGGCCACTCCCCTGCTAGGCGAACTCTCCGACCGCCACCCGGCGTTGCGACCGGTACTGGTCGACGCCACGACCACCTCCCTTGCCCCTCGTGTACTCAATGGCGATCTGGACATGGCCGTGGTCAACACACCGGTCGTGGAGGCCGGTCTGGAGACCGAGCCGTTGTTCGACGAGGAACGAATCGTTGTGGCCCCCGGCGATCACCCCTTGGCCGGAGCGGGCACCATCGACGTGGCCACGCTGGCCGAGCACCGGGTCATGCTCACCCCACAGGGCACCACCTTCCGTGATGCCATCGACCGGGAACTCGAAGCCGTGGGCCTACGTCTCCAGGCGGCTGCCGAGGTCGACGGGCTCCGACTGCTGGCCTCGCTGGCCTACCAGGGCTATGCCCCAGCCCTCCTCCCGGCTAGCGCCGTGTCGGGCTACCCGGAGGGCGGCTGGTCGCTGGTACACGTCGAGGGACTGGCCCGTCGGTCCGTGGGGCTGGTCCGCAACCGACGCACCACGCCGTCCATGCCGGTGCTAGCTACCCGGGATGTCCTGCGTGACGTGATCCGCGAGATCGCCCCCCACCAGCCCGGAATCCATGTCACGCTGGAGCCATGAGCAACACCGCTGCGACGTCGACCGACGGCGGACCCTCAGAGTCATCGCATCCCGCGGGGCCCGGTGGCCTGGCGCTACGGAGTCGCACCGGCGGTTCGGTGGCGTTCGGGGTCCGGGATCTGGGCGGGCGTCGGGTGCTGGCCGTGGAGATCGCCGGCGAGAACCGGGGCGCCCTACGACCGGCTGACGGCGAGAACCTGGCCATCGCGGCTCGAACGGCACGCGAAAAGCGGATACCGCTGGTCTGCTTCGTGGCCTCCAGCGGCGCGGCCATCGGGGAAGGCGTTGGGGCGGTCCACGGTTGGGGTACCGCGGCCCGAGAGTTCGTGGCCAACTCCGGAATCGTGCCCACTATCTTCTGCGTGACCGGACCGACGGTGTCCGGTCCGGCCCTCCTGCTGGGCCTGGCCGACCTTGTAGTCATGGTCGACGACTCCTACGCGTTCGTCAGTGGCCCGTCCATGGTCCGACAATTCACCGGCGAGGACCTCTCCAACGAGGGCCTCGGCGGTTCCTCCATGCACGCCGGCACCTCGGGCGTAGCCCATTTCACGGTGACCGACCGAGCCGAGGCCGACGACCTGATCGCCGAGTTGCTGGGCTACCTGCCCGACCACGCCGACGTCACCCCCACTGGCTGGCCCTGTTCCGACCCGACCGATCGATCCACGCCGGAGGCCGGTGAACTCATCCCGGACACGCCCACCGGCAGCTACGACGTCCGCGACGTCCTGGCTGCCGTGGTCGACGACGGCCACATTCTCGAACCGCGGTCCGGTTGGGCCACCAATCTGGTAACGGCGTTCGCCACTATTGGCGGTCGTCCCATTGGGCTGGTGGCCAACCAACCCCAGTCGATGGCCGGCACCCTGGATATTCCGGCGTCCCAGAAAGGCGGCCGGTTCGTGGCCTTCTGCGACGCGTTCAACCTGCCGTTGGTGACCTTCGTCGACACATCGGGCTTCTACCCCGGCAAGGACCTGGAGTGGCGGGGCATGATCCGCTACGGCGCCCAAATGGCGTTCGCCTACGCCCGGGCCACCGTGCCCAGGGTGTGCGTGACGCTCCGCAAGTCCTACGGCGGCGCCTACATCGTCATGGACTCCCGTTACATGGGCAACGACCTGATGCTGGCCTGGCCATCGGCCGAGATCGCCGTCATGGGTGCCAAGGGCGCCGTGGAGATCCTCCACCGCAAGGCCACCGAGGACGAGCGGTCCGACCTTGTAGCGGCCTACGAGGACCGACTTCTCAACCCGTACATCGCTGCCGAACGAGGCTCAGTGGACCGCGTCATCGAACCAGCGGACACCCGTGCCGAACTGGCTGCCGCCCTCGAGGTCCTCTCGGGCAAGCGGGAGCGGCTTCCCCGACGCCGCCACGACAACACGCCCCTCTGACCCGAGATGTGGTGCTGAGGCCTCCTGAAACAGTGACAGGTACGCGTATTAGAGAGAACTTCTTGGCTTCTTCGGGCTGATCGCCCACGACCAGACCCCTCCCCTCCCGGTACCTTAGAAACAGTACGAGGATTCGGGCGGATAACTCAGAAGCGCCCAGAAAGGACCGGACCGTGGCTGAGACCATCACCATCACTGACAACCGCACCGGCGAATCGATTGAGGTCCCCCTCGTCGACGGCACCGTGGACGCCAAGGCCTGGAGAGGCCTGCTTCCGGGCATCTGGTTCGATGATCCTTCATTCAGCGCCACCTCGGGGGCGGACAGCGCCATCACCTTCCTGGATGGCGATGCGGGCCTCCTGCGCTACCGCGGTTACCCCATCGAGCAGCTGGCCGGGTCCACCTCGTTCCTAGAGGTCGCCCACCTGCTGGTACGCGGTGAGCTCCCCAACGGTCCGCAGCTCAAGGCCTGGAAATCGGAGATCTCCGAGGCGGCACCGATCCACGAGAACTTCCACAAGCGAATCCTTGAAGGCTTCCGCGACGACGCCCACGCCATGGGCGTTCTGGTGTCGAGCATTGCCGCGATGTCGACCTTTTGGCCGGACTCGAAGAACATCGAAGATCCCGACCAGCGTCGTTACGAGATCGTCCGGCTGATTGCCAAGATGCCTACCGTGGCGGCCAGCGCCTACCGCCGCAGCGAGGGCCTGCCCTACGTCCTCCCCGATCCGGACCTTGACTACACGTCGAACTTCCTGGCCATGATGTTCAAAACCGGCGATGCGCCCTACGTGGTGGATCCGATCCTGCGTGATGCCATGGACATGTTGTTCGTGCTGCACGCCGACCACGAGCAAAACTGCTCGACCACGACAGCCCGGGTAGTGGGCAGCGCCCACGCCGACCCCTACGTGACGGTGTCCGCCGCCGCCTCAGCGCTCTACGGTCCCCGTCACGGTGGCGCCAACGAAGCCGTACTTCGCATGCTGACCCAGATCGGCAAGTACGAGAACGTGGATGCCTTCATGGACGGCGTCAAGGCCGGCGATCAAAAGCTCATGGGCTTCGGCCACCGGGTCTACAAGAACTACGACCCCAGGGCCAGGATCGTGAAGGACACCGCCCACCGGGTGTTCGACGTGACGGGCACCAACCCGCTCCTAGACATCGCGCTGAAGCTCGAGGAGGTCGCCCTCGCTGATCCCTACTTCATCGATCGCAAGCTGTACCCGAACGTCGACTTCTACTCGGGGTTGATCTACCAGTCGATGGGCTTCCCGGTGGAGATGTTCACCGTGCTGTTCACCATCGGACGAACCCCGGGCTGGCTGGCCCACTGGGACGAGATGCTCACGCAGAACTCCCGGATCGCCCGACCCCGGCAGCGCTATACCGGTCCGGCCGACCGCGACGTCCCGACCATCGACGAGCGCTGAAGCCAGCTCCCCCGGCGATGGTTCCCCTCGTTCAGGCAGGACGTACTCCGAGCAAGATCTTTCCCACGCTGGCGTTGGTCTCCATATAGGCGTGCGCCGTGGCGATCTCGTCCAGGGCGAACCGTCGATCCACCACCACAGCCAGGCGACCGTCCTCGAAACCCGGAACGACCTGTTCCTCGAAAGCCCGGCTGACGGCCACCTTCTCGGCCAACGATTGTGTTTTTAACGATACGGCGACCACCG